>Ga0302326_10017658_pt1 | contig 14858 bp, 12 predicted proteins | sample Palsa_T0_3_FD_202264 | JGI IMG/M metagenome (GOLD analysis project Ga0302326, IMG submission 202264) | Peat permafrost microbial communities from Stordalen Mire near Abisko, Sweden - Palsa_T0_3 | ecosystem: Environmental > Terrestrial > Soil > Palsa > Peat permafrost | place: Sweden: Abisko... | reverse complement strand
ACGGGGATGAGATAAAGACGGGGCGGACCGCTCCGTTGCCGGTTGTTTCTCATATGAATTAGTATAGCGTGGGGTGGCGGCTTTCGTTTTGATTTCAATAGATACACAGCTTTTTTATTGACGCTGGAATGCGATGGGAACTACGGTCACCCGTCGCGCGCGGCTGGCTGCTGTGGGGGTGCCGGTATTTTTGCGCGCAGCAGTTTCGCTTAACGGTGGAAAGGATATCCGGTGGGACCAAACCCAATGCTCGGCGTTTTCTTTCATTGGCTAGGCGGATTGGCGTCCGGAAGTTTCTACGTGCCTTACCGCAAGGTGCGGGTGTGGGCATGGGAAACCTATTGGCTGGTAGGCGGATTCTTCAGTTGGATCATCGCGCCGTGGATCCTAGCCACGTTCATGACCAGCGATCTGATGGGAGTACTTCACGAAACGCCTGGGCGGAGTCTGTTCTGGGTGTACACCTTCGGCGTGCTGTGGGGACTGGGCGGACTGACTTTTGGTTTGACCATGCGTTATCTGGGGATGTCACTCGGTATGGCCGTGGCCCTGGGCTACACCGCCGCTTTCGGGACGCTGATGCCGCCGATTTTTCGCGGGCAGTTCGCGAGCGAAGTGCTGGGGACCACTTCGGGGTTGACGATTCTAGGCGGCGTGGGGATTTGCCTCTTGGGGATTGTATTTGCAGGTGCAGCGGGAATGTCGAAAGAGAAAGAGATGTCCGAGGAGCAAAAACGCGCTTCGATCAAGGAGTTCAATCTTAAGAAGGGCCTGTTGGTGGCCACCTTTTCAGGCGTGATGAGCGCGTGTTTCGCCTACGGGTTGGCCGCCGGAGACCCGATCAAGGCGATCACTCTTCATCACGGCACTTCCACACTGTGGCAAGGGCTACCGGTACTGGTGATTCTGCTGCTTGGGGGATTCACAACCAACTTTATCTGGTGCGTGATTCTGAATGTGCGCAACCGGACCGGATCGCAATATTTCAGTTCCAGGATCAGTGCGGCGGTTCCTGCGCGCGGCGACGAACCGATACTGGAAAACCCGACCGATGCGCCAGCGGAGGAAATGGCAGAACTGGCGCAGCTGAAAGAGCCCAGCCTTTTTCGGGCGCCGATGCTCTCGAACTATTTCTTCTGCGCGCTCGCCGGAACTACGTGGTATTTCCAGTTTTTTTTCTACACCATGGGCGAGACGCAGATGGGTCGATACAAATTCTCGAGCTGGACGCTGCACATGGCCAGTATCATGATTTTCAGCACGCTGTGGGGCATTGCGTTGAAGGAATGGAAAGGGGTCGGCGTTCGCACCAAGGTGCTGGTAGGATTGAGCCTTCTGGTGCTGGTGATCTCGACGGTGGTGGTGGGGTATGGAAATTATTTGGGGACAACCGGTGCGGCGGGCAAGGCGTCGGCAAGCCGATCGGACCCGGTACCGGCCATCAGCGCAATCCACAGGTAAACAGGTGAGCAAGACTCCGTGAGCCCTCGTCTCTCGACCCGCGTAATCAACATAGAGGATTTGCGTCGAATGGCACGGCGGCGATTGCCGCCGGTGGTATTCGACTATCTCGACGGCGGCGCCGAAGGGGAAGTGACGCTGCGAGAAAATTGCCGCGTATTTGAGGACGTTTCGTTTCGTCCCCGGCAGGCAGTTTTCGTCGACGAGTGCGACCTGCGAACGCGGGTTTTGGATTTCAATTTATCGTTTCCGGCGATTCTGGCGCCGGTGGGCTACAGCCGGATGATGCATCCGAAGGGGGAAATGGGCGCGGCGGCAGCGGCGGGGGCTGCGGGGACCGCGTTCATATTGTCGACTATTTCCGGGCATAAACTGGAAAACGTGCGTGCCGTCTCGACCGGGCCGGTGTGGTATCAACTCTATTTGGTAGGTGGCCGCGCGGTGGCTGAACCGGCCCTGGAGCGTGCGCAAAAGGCCGGTTATTCGGCGTTGGTTATCACCATCGACACCGCCGTCGCGGGAATGCGAGAACGCGATTACCGGAACGGAATGGCGCAACTATTGAGCACGTCCGTGTTCGCCAAGGTGCCGTATTTGCATCACTTCCTCGCACATCCGCGTTGGCTGGCCGCATTTCTCATGGATGGCGGCACTCCGCATTTGGAAAATATCGTGGTGCCGGGAAAAGGGCCAATGCGATTGGTCAACGTCGGGGCCGCGTTGGCGCGAGCAGTGGTCACTTGGGAGGACATGCGCTGGCTGCGAGACCTGTGGAAAGGTCCGATCATTGTTAAGGGCGTGATGACCGGCGACGATGCGAGACATGCAATAGATGTAGGCGCGGCCGCAGTGGTGGTTTCCAATCACGGAGGGCGGCAGCTGGACGGCGTTTCGGCGACGCTTCGGGCGCTGCCGGAAGTGGTGTCCGCGGTGAACAATCAGATCGAAGTACTGATGGATGGCGGAGTGCGGCGCGGGGCGGATATCGTGAAGGCGATTTGCCTGGGAGCGCGCGCGGTGCTGATCGGGCGGGCGTATGCGTACGGCATGGCTGCCGCAGGGCCCGCGGGAGTTGATCGGGCGTTGGAAATCTTGCGGGCCGACATGGAGCGCACACTGCGGTTGCTGGGCTGCGCTTCGGTTTCCGCGCTGGATGCGTCTTACGTGGACGTGCCGCTGGACTGGAACCGGGAGCGACGCCGCTAGCGGTTTCCGTAAGTAGCTAGGGCTCAGTGTTGCCCTCGACCCGTTGCTGGGTGACATCTTCGAGCGCGCGCCCCTTACGGCAGCGCTACTTCGAATTGGTATGTGCCGGCGGGAATTTCATAGGTGACGGTGCTGCCGCCGTTTGTGGGCAAGCCGTGGATCTTTTTACTTTGTGACAAGGGTAATCCATCGAGCTTGAAGGATTTTTCTTGTTCCACGGAGAGCGGCAGATTTCCGCTGGCGTTCGCCGGGACGGTTAGATTCCAAGCAACTTTGTTTCCGGCGATCGACCACGCGGAGTGAATGGCGCCGAACGAAGACTCGTACGAAAAATCCAGGCTGCCCAGTCGCTGGTCGAAATTGGGATGCAGAAGGATGGCGTGGAATCCCGGGTCGCTGGGCATGGTATCGATTCCCGCGGCATAGCGATAGATCCAGTCGGCGACGGCGCCATACGCGTAATGATTGTAGGAATTCATGCTGGGGTCATTGCGCATGGCATCGCCATTCCAGCGTTCCCACATGGTGGTCGCGCCGTGTTCGACGAGGTAGCCCCACGACGGGTTTTCGGTGCTGAGAAGCAGGCGGTAAGCCACGTCGGCATGTCCGGTATCGGTGAGCGCACCCAGCAAGTAAGGAGTACCCAAAAATCCGGTACCCAGCCGCCAATGATTGGCTTCCAGACGATCCACCAGCCGTTTCGCGGCGAGGCTGCGCAGCGATTCGGGCAGCAAATTCATGTTCAATGCGAGCACGTAACCGGTCTGCGTCTCGACCGGGGTAGTGCTCAGCGTGGTGTCTACACCGGACGCAAATACCGGCGTTGGCGGCACGCCGCCAACGAAGCCGTCGGGACGAACGAAATCGTGATTGAAGGCGGCCTTAATTTTTTCGAAGAGCTCGGCGTATTTCTGTTCGTCAGTGGTCTTCCCGGTGGCGTGAGCCATTTGGCGCATCAGGGTGGCGTCATACGCCCAGTAGGCGGTGGCGATTAAATCCACCGGGGTGACGCCTTCGGGTGCAAGCCAGTCTGCGAACGCGATGCCGTAACTTTTCCGATCGACGAAGTCAGGGTTGGCGGCTAGGATTGCGGCGAGATATTTCTCCATTCCTTCCCAATTGTCTTCGATCACCTTGCTGTCACCGTACTGAATCCATGAGGACCAGGGAATAATGACGCCCGCGTCGCTCCAGCCAGTCCCGTAGCCGGGATTCTCCGTATCGGTTCCCGGTGCGAAGATTCCATACATGTCCGTACCCACCTGGGTCCCTCGCAAATCACCTCCGAATTTGCGGGTGAACGCGGCGAGGTCCATGTTGTATGTAGCGGTGCGCCAGAAGACCTGAGCGTCGGCGGTCCAACCCAAGCGCTCGTCGCGCTGTGGGCAATCGGTGGGGACGCCGACAAAGTTGGAGCGCTGGCCCCACAGGATGTTGCTCCAGAGCTGATTGATCAGGGTGCTGCCGGTTTTTAGCGTGGCGGTGAACGGAGCATCGGTATGGAAGACCACGGCTTTAACGTCCTGCAGGCGGGGCTTGGTTTTCAATCCAGAAACTTCGGCATAACGGAAACCGTGGAAGGTAAAGGTGGGTTGATAGTCCTCGGCGCCCTTGCCGGCGAGAATGAAGTGATCGGTCGCTTTTGCAGTGCGCAGGTTATCGGTGTAGAGCGAGCCGTCGGGATTCAATACTTCCGCAAAGCGTAACTTCACATCGGTGCCCGCTGGGCCTTTCACGTGAATCCGCGCTACTCCAGAAAGATTCTGCCCGAAATCGTAGATGTACACGCCGGGGGAAGGGTTGGTTACGGTCTTAGCGTCGAGCGTTTTTTCCTCGCGGATGGGCTGGAAATATTGCCATTCAATTTTCGGCTCGTGAGCCGGAACTATCTCGGCAGATTTCCAGCGGGCGTCGTCGAATGCCGCGGTGTCCCATCCCGCTTGAAGTTTGCGAGCGTCGTAGGTTTCGCCATCGTAAATTTCCGCGAAGAGAATGGGCGAAGTGTCGGCCTTCCAGCTTTCATCGGTGAGGACCCAATCCACCGATCCATCCTTGTATTCAATTCGCAGTTGCGCGCGCAGTGCCGGCGGAGTGGTGCCGTAGTTATATCCCTGGCGATACCACTGCAGCGGTGTGGAATACCAGCCGGGAGCAAGTAGCGCGCCCAAGGCATTCTTGCCGGACTTGACGTCGTCGGTCACGTCATAGGACTGGTACACCATGTGCTCGCGGAAGTCCGTCCATCCTGGCGAGAGGATGTCGCGGCCTACGATGTGCCCGTTAAGCGAGAGTTTGTAGGCGCCTAGCGCGGTCGCATAAATTCGCGCCGAGGCTACCGGCTTGTTCACTTCAAACGCGTGGCGAAGAGACTTAACTGTGCCGGTCGGCCACGGGTTACCGAGTGGATCGGGATCGGAATTCGGCGCTACATAGAGAATGGCTTTTTTCCACGACGCATCGTTGAATTCGGGAGCTTGCCAGTTCCCGGTTGCGTCCAAAGTGGCGCGCCAACCTTCCGGACCAGTTTTGAATATTTGCACCGTGCCGTCGGTTAATTCAACGTACAGCACCGCATTCATAGGAGTTTGGCTGACGTTGCCGGCACCGTGCGGGCCTTCGGCGTAATGTACAACCTTGATCGCTAGTAGATTCCTTCCATTTTGCAAATCTTTGGAGACGTCCTGGATGGTGTAAGTCTTCCATGGCATTTGCCGCCACGGGGGCAACGGCTGCGGTTCGAGCACCGGCTTTCCGTTGATCCAGGCGCCCGCGGTGTCCTGTCCGGTGACGTATAGCACGCCACGGCGGACGGGTTGGTTCAGGTCGAAATGGACTCGGAAGTCGTGTTCCGTTTTCTCGGCTTCCTTCGGCACTTCCGTTTCGGCGTTGGTGATCCACTTAGCGCCGGAACCTCGCAGTGCGCGCAGCTCGGGCTCCTCCAGGCCGATCCACTTGGCCTTCCAGTTTCCCTGATCGAGGAGTCCGGTCTCCCACCAACTGGCATCGCTGGCTGGATATTGCTTGCCGTCGCGGTCCCAAGCGATGACGCGCCAGAAATATCGTTTACTGGGCACCAGAGCAGGTCCTTTATATGGCACGCCGACAGAGCTGCTTGATTCCGTTCGGCCGCTGTCCCAAATATCGGGTTTCCTTGTTTCGAGCGATGACGTGCTGGAAGCCACCTGGATTTCGTAGGCGGTCTGGCGCGCGCCGGGTCGCGAGTCTTCCAGTTTCCATGAGAGCAGTGGGTCCCTGGCGTCCATTCCGATGGGAGTGGATAGCGACTCGCACTCGAGTTTGGCGGGCTTGTCCGATTGCGCGGATGCGGTGGCCGGGAACACGGTGCACAACGCGCACAGGAGCAGAGACCCGATAGCCGCCTCCAGGCCTCGGAGGATTATGGTGCTACGGTTCATGAGGGTTGGCATCGCGGCTCTCCGTGTGGCGCTAACGGCGAATTTAAGTCCGACCGTTGCAGGGCTGGATTCTTTCCTGTGGCTGCCAGGACGTGGCGAACTGTAGCGGCAGTTTGGCATGGCTGTCAACGAAATGCAGAACATGTTTCTCTAATGAATAGACGGGGCAGCCTATTCGAACGCAATCCATTCCCAGGAGTGCCGCCAGCTTTTAGGCTTGGTGGCGATGTGACCCAGTCCGATTGCGCACTGGTGGGCGGGGCCTTGGGCATTCCCAGGCCTCGCCCCAAAGGGACTCCAAGATCATCACGTACCCTCGGATTTTCCGAAGATCTCAGCGAGCGGCCGCATTGGCGCTGCGGACTTGGTGACCAGCCACCAACCTGAATTGTGGAACTTTTCGCCCGGCAGACCGGAATAGTTGTTGGGTACTGGTCTGCTTGGACATGAAGCGCATCGCTGAAAACCTGACAAATAGATATCCGCGCGAATTTGCGCGCACGATGTCGTCGGCGTTATCGATATTGCTGATGATTACGTCAGGCGCGCCACTCTCAGGCCAAGAACCACCGAAAATCTTGGTGGAAACGAATATGGTGACGGTGGTTGCCACGGTCCGCGACAAGCACAGCCAAATCGTCTCGAACTTGACCAAGGATGACTTCACGGTCGACGAAGACGGCCGGTCCCAGACGATCAGCTACTTTGCCCGTGAAAACGACCTGCCGCTCACCGTCGGGTTACTGGTAGATACCAGCTTGAGCCAGCGGCGGGTGCTCGATAAGGAGCGCAGCGCCAGCTCGAGCTTCGTCGAGAAAACGCTGCGCGAAGACAAGAAGGACCAGGCGTTTCTGGTCAACTTCGACCACGAAGTAACGCTTCTGCAGGACCTGACCTCCTCCCGCAAGAAACTGGAGTCTGCGCTCGACGCGCTGCAAACACCACAGATGGAAGATGCGGGCGCGGGCGGCAGGCATCACGGAGGTGCTGGCACGCTGCTCTACGACGCGATCTACCTGGCGTCGAACGAATTGATGAAAAAACAGCAGGGCCGAAAGGCGCTAATCGTTCTTACCGATGGAGATGACCGGGGCAGCAAGGAGACGCTCGCGAAGGCCATCCAATCGGCGGAGCGGGCGAATACCATCGTCTATTCGATACTATTTAAGGATGATCAGGCGTTCGGCCCACGAGGGGGATACGGTGGAGGCGGCGGTTGGGGCGGGCGAGGTGGCGGGGGTGGGCACAGGTATCCGCAGGAAGAACGTCCCGACGGCAAGAAAGTTCTGGAGCGGATTTCCAAAGAAACCGGCGGCCGGCTGTTCGAGGTTACCAAGAAAGAGACAGTGGATCAGATTTACGATCAGATCCAACAGGAACTGCGGGCCCAGTATATTCTGGGCTACATCCCGGACAAATCACCGGTGAGCGGCGATTACCACAAGATTCATCTGGTGACCAAGCAGAAGGAGCTGATCGCTCAATCGCGTGACGGCTACTACGTGGAACCCTCCGCTGCCGCTGTCGCGCCAGCCAGCCAATAAGCGCGCGAACGAGGTTCTTCTTCCGAGCACGGGCATGGGCCTGTTAATTCGGAATTCTTACCGGGCAAATCAAAAACTTGGATTGGCATTTGGAAATCTGCCGCCTTAGAGTCCCACGCAGGCGGGGGTCCGTTTTCCACAAGTAATTCTGAGTGGATTCAAGGGTAGGCATTCCGCAGTTGGATGCCCACTTCGAATCCACCGGCGGACTTTTGTTCCAGCATGATTTCGCTACCACGATGCCGTAAGCAGGATTACTCTATCGGCTTTGGCATCGCCAGTTCTTGCTGGAAACGCAGATGCACCGAAATCTTCTTCACAATTATGGCGTCCGCAGAAGCTGGGAGCCGATCTGGAACAGTTTCCTTTTGGCCCTGCTGTTTTGCGGATTAGCGCCGCTCGGCGATTCCTCAGGATATGGAGAACTTGCAGCCGTTGCCTTCCGGTCTAGTTGGGCCGCTCCGGTTGGTGATCGAACAAGAACCATCGCATGGAGGCAACTGAAACATGATTCCTATTGGAATAATCGTCACTTTCCTCGGATTTGTAATTAGTCTACTCAGCCTGACGTTAGCTTCCTCGGTCACTGGACGGATGGTCCTGGTGCTTCTTGGCCTGGCGGTCAGCTTGTTCGGCATTCTCGGCTTGCTCAACCGAGCCTACAACAAGAAAGCAATTTGGAAGCAGGGGTGAGGCGAGCATGAAGGAACTGAGAAACAACTTGCTGGTGCTGGCGATCGCGGTGCTGTGCTGCGCGCCAATTGGGTGGGCTCAGGCGCCCGCAGGCCCACAGGCACCGCCTCCCGCCGCAAGCACTCCTCCGGACGCAGCCGCAAAGCCGATTGTAGAAACGGATCTGACGGCAATTCCTGTGCCGTCCGCGGACGCGCACGCCAAAGGCGATCCGGACGGCAATAGCACCGGAAATGCCAGCGACGTCACGGTGGCCGACCCCAAGAAAGGCTTGACCATCGGGGATGTGGCCAATCAGGTGGGCCAAAATAAAATCGCCATCAATTTTGTTTGGACGCTGATCACCGGCTATCTGGTGATGTTTATGCAGCTCGGGTTCGCGCTGCTGGAGACCGGCCTAGCCCGCGCCAAGAATGCCAATCATACGATGATGATGAACCTGGCGGTCTATGGCATCGGAATGTTCGCGTATTGGCTGATTGGTTTTGCGATTCAAATGGGGGGAGTGGGAGCGGTGGCCAATCTGGGCGGCACGGCGCCGCTTAGCGCTGAATTTACGACTACGCTTTTTGGCAAGCCGTTCGGTCTGTTTGGGCAGCATGGATTCTTGTTGATGCATAAAGGAACTTACGACGTCGGGGTGATGGTGCTGTTCTTGTTCCAGATGGTTTTCATGGATACCGGCGCGACGATTCCTACCGGGGCTGCGATCGAGCGCTGGAAGTTCTCGGCATTTGCGGTGACCTCTTTTTTCTTTGCTGCGCTGACGTATCCGCTCTTTGCCAATTGGGCTTGGGGCGGTGGTTGGCTGGCTGGCCTGGGGACGAACTTCGGACTCGGCAAAGGCTATTGTGATTTTGCCGGCTCCGGCGTGGTGCATGCGGTCGGCGGCGTCAGTGCGCTGGCGATCGCGATGATTCTCGGTCCGCGCATCGGGAAGTTCACTCGAGACGGCCGCCCACAGGTGATTTTGGCGCACGACATCGTGCTGGTGATCACGGGCTGCTTAATTCTGGCGTTCGGTTGGTTCGGCTTCAATCCTGGATCGACTCTGGGAGCTTCCGGCAATGGCAATCTACGAATCAGCTCCGTTGCGGTGAACACCATGCTGGCCAGCGCCACTGGATTGCTTGGCGCGATGTTCTACATGTGGAAGGTTTACAAGAAACCGGACGCTTCGATGACCGGCAACGGATTCCTGGCGGGGCTGGTGGCGATTACCGCGCCTTCCGGTTTTGTGAATCCAGTTGGTGCGGCAATCATCGGGCTGGTGGCTGGAGTTTTGGTCTGTATCTCTGTGGCCTTCATCGAACGCACACTGAAGATTGACGATCCTGTCGGCGCCGTCTCGGTTCACGGCGTGTGCGGCTTGTGGGGCGTGATCTCTCTCGGTTTGTTCGCCGACGGCAAGAGTAACTACGGCGGCGCATGGAACGGCGTGAACGGCTCGGTTACCGGTCTCTTTTATGGTGATGCGAGCCAATTGGTTGCGCAACTGATCGGCGTAGCCACCATCGTTGGCTTCGTTTTCACCGTTAGCTTCCTTTTCGCATGGGTGATCGACCTGATCATGGGCCAGCGTGCTTCAGCCAAGTCAGAACTCGAAGGACTGGACCTTCCGGAGATGGGCGCGATGGCCTATCCGGAATTCGAACTGAAGTCGCCGTCTTGGAGAGCGGACTCGAATGGCTAGCCCTACGATCGCGATACTCAAAAGATCCGAAACGCTCGCTGCTGCGCAGCGTCCCAGCCGCTTGCCGGCGCTCCCTTGGCGTGATCCGCATTCGGTACCGCCGGAAAAGCTTGCCGAGTTTATCGAGTCGCTCACCATCGCGTGCGCGCAGAATCCTGACAACGCCGACGTACGGACGTGTCTGGGGATTGCCTTCGCCATGAATTACGACCCGCAACGTTCGATGGATACCCTCGAAGAAGCGCGGCGGATCGAGCCGGAAAATTATTTCGCGCAGTTGAAATATGCAGAGCTACTTTTCCGAATGAGGATCATCGATCGCGCGGAAACGGAGACCCTTCGCGCGCTCGATTTAGCCGGGAACAACTGGGAGATAGTTGTCGCCCGGCGGCAACTCTGCGAAATACGTCAACTGCGGCGCAACGGACTGGTCCGGCCCGATTGGACGAAATCACTGAAGGGTTCAGCCATAGGATTTCTTTTGTTGCTATTGGGCGCGTCTTGGATTTATATGGTCTGGAAATGAAATACAGATGGCTTTATTTTCTGGCGGCCTGCTTTTTCACGTCTTACCTCTTGATCTCGCGGGGCGTTCCACTGTTTCCGGTCCTGGCGGGTTGTGGTTTCGCCGCGCTGCTAACCTGGCGGCAGTTTACACGGCGGTCAGCGCACCGTTGAGTTATTTGTTCCCGGAATTCGCCTCGGTGCAGACATGACGCAGTGGTTTCTTCCTTCGATCCTGGCGGTGCTCGCGCTGGCGGTGGCAGTTTCGAGTCACGCGGCTGAAGCTGCGAAGTATCTCCTCTACATTGGAACTTATACCGAGCACGGCAGCAAAGGCATATACGTTTGCGGTTTCGACTCCGCGAGCGGGCATCTCACGCCACCCCAGCTCGCTGGGGAAACTTCGCAGCCCTCTTTTCTCACGGTAGCTCCCAGCTGGAAATTTCTTTATGCCATTAACGAGCTCGATCAATCCAACGGCCAGCCAACGGGAGCGGTGAGTGCGTTTTCCATCGATCCCGCGGCCGGCAAGTTGACCTTGTTGAACCAAGTCTCCTCGCGCGGTCCCGGCCCCGCGTATATCACTTTCGATCGAAACGGCCGCTATATATTGGTAGCTAACTACACGCTTGGCAGCGTGGTGGTTTTCCCCGTGTCGCCCGATGGGAGTATCGGCGAGTCCACAGCGTTTGTCCGCCACCAGGGCCATAGCGTGAATCCCGAGCGGCAAGCGGGACCACATGCGCATGCGATACTTATGTCTCCGGACAACCGGTTTGCGCTGGTGGCCGACCTTGGACTGGATGAATTACTCGTTTACCCCTTTGACGCTTTTCGAGGGAGGCTTGGGCAACCACGGATAATCAAGACCGACCCTGGTGCTGGCCCGCGGCATTTGATCTTTGGCGCCAGCGGCAACTTCGTGTACGTGATCAACGAAATGGGTTCTACAGTCACGGCGTATTCGTACCGCCCGGCCGACGGAGCGATGGCTCCGATTCAGACAATCTCCACGCTTCCGAGTAAGTTTGTGGGGGAGAGCACCACCGCCGAAGTGGTGCTGCATCCTTCCGGCAAGTTTCTCTACGGCTCGAATCGCGGCGACGACAGCGTCGTTGTTTTCGGCGTCGATGCCAAGAACGGGACGCTTAATCTGATCGAACGCGTTCCGACCGGAGGAAAGACGCCGCGCAACTTTGCTCTCGACCCTTCGGGCGCCTGGCTGATCGCCGCAAATCAGGATTCCAACAACGTGTTCGTGTTTCGCATCAACAAGGAATCGGGCCGTTTGACTCCCACCGGCCAATCGATCGAAGTTAATTCTCCGGTGATGCTGGATTTTGTACCTCTGGGTGGCGGAAAATAGGCTGCGTCGATAGCGACGCCCGCGGAGATCGCTCCTATATCATGAAAGAAACTTGGCGCTGGTTTGGACCACGCGATCCAATTTCGTTGTCGCAGGTGAAGCAGACCGGCGCGACCGGAATCGTCACTGCTCTTCACGATATCTATAGCGGCGAAGCGTGGCCACTGGCGGAAGTGCTGAAGCGCAAGGCGGAGATTGAAGCCGCGGGCCTGGTCTGGTCGGTGGTCGAAAGCATTCCTGTCCACAATTCCATCAAGCTGCATTCGGGGAATTTCCACAAATTCATTGACGCCTGGAAAGATTCGCTGGCCGCGGTGGCCCGAGCGGGAGTGAAGGTGGTTTGCTACAACTTCATGCCCGTGGTGGACTGGACCCGAACCGATTTGAAATGGTGTTTGCCCTCCACCGGATATGCGTTGCGATTCGATGCTGTCGACTTTGCTGCGTATGACGTATTTATCCTCCAGCGAAAGAACGCGGAAATTGAGTATCACCCCGATCAGATTGCTACGGCGCGGGCGCGCTTCGATGCGATGCCGGAATCTCGCCGGATCGATCTCGAGGAGACGATAATCGCGGGCTTGCCCGGCGCGGAAGCTTCGTATGACCGCGAGGCGCTTCGCAGGCAACTGTCCGAATACCACGGAGTTACTCCCGCCGACCTTCGCGCCAATCTGCTCGCTTTTCTTCGCGAAGTGGCCCCGATTGCTGAGGAGTGCGGGGTTCGCCTGGGCATTCATCCTGACGATCCGCCGTGGTCGCTATTCGGTCTGCCTCGCGTGGTTTCCACTGCGGAAGATGTGCGCCAAATCTTTCATGGCGTCGACGCCGCTGCGAATGGCTTGACGTTCTGCGTGGGCTCGTTCGGCGCGCGGGCGGACAACGATCTGCTCGCGATGCTCCGCGAATTCGCGCCGCGCATTCACTTCGCGCACCTGCGGCAAGTGGCACGAGAAGCGGACGGGTCATTCCATGAAGCGGAACACTTATACGGTAGTTCCGACATGATCGGCGCAGTCCGTGCGTTGTTGGCAGAAGAAGCTCGCCGCCGCAGCGAGGGCCGGCCCGATCACGAAATCCCGATGCGCCCGGACCACGGGCACTTGTTGGCCGACGATATCCACAAGAAGGTGAATCCGGGCTACTCGCTGGTGGGCAGGCTGAAGGGGCTGGCCGAACTGCGCGGCGTTGTGCAAGGTTTGAGGTACGCTACGCCAGCATTGTCGGACTGAACTTTCACGCGACAATACAAATTGCGATCGGGTGCCGCATACGATCCGAGGGAAACTCCTATGAAGGAATTTGAAAGCAAGGTTGCCATCGTTACCGGCACCACCGGGATTGGCCGGGCTATCGCCAAGAGGCTGGCATCGGGCGGCGCGCGCGTTGTGGCCTGTGGCATTGACGACGCCGCGAATCGCGAACTGCAACACCAAGCTGACGCTACCAGCCTGTCACTTCGCGTCGAACTGTGCGACGTTAGCCGGCCCGAGCAGGTGCAAGCGGTGGTTGGTAAAGCCTCCGGACAATTTGGCGGGCTTGATATCATCGTAAATTCCGCCGCTTTCCATCCTTTCGGGAATGCGGTGGAAACCGATCCGGAAACCTGGAACCGTTGCATGGCTGTGAATCTTGGCAGCTCGTATCTACTGGCGCATTACGGCATCCCGGAAATGAGGAAACGCGGCGGCGGATCGATCGTGATTGTCGCCTCCGTACAAGGGCACGCTTGCCAGCGCGGGGTGGCGGCCTACGCCGCGTCGAAGGGCGGTCTGCTCAGCTTGACGCGGGCTCTGGCGCTGGATCACGCGGCCGATGGCATTCGAGTAAATTCCATCAGCCCGGGATCCATTCGCACGCCCATGCTGGAACTCTCGGCGGCGCATTTCTCGCCGGGCCAAGATGTCGATCAGGTGGTCGAGAGGTTCGGTGCGGCACATCCGCTTGGCCGGGTTGGCACGGTAGAAGAAGTAGCGGAGCTCGCGGCGTTTCTGCTGTCCGATCGCTCCGCATTCTGCACCGGCGCAGACTATCTAGTCGATGGCGGATTGCTCGCAGGGATTGGAGTGCAATGACTGCGAAGGTCAATTGGCGCTGAGGCCGCAGGGGATTGAGGCGGCGTAGAGGTTGAGTTGGTCGGGGCGTCCGGATTTGAACCGGAGGCCTCCTGCGCCCAAGGCAGGGTAACCATGCGCCGCAAGCCTATCCATTTCAGCGCGGCACTGAAAACAAGTTGTTTAGGATGGCAATGGGGATGTGGTTGGATGTAGGTGCCTGCATGACGATGTTCGCAGGGTCCCCACAAAAGTCCCCACACTTAATATCGACGGAAATTCATCACGTCGGCGCACCGAACCGTCTGGCGCTGCTCCTCGATGCTCCCTGATGTAGGTGTTGCCGAGCGTAGGATCGGTTCAGCGCGATTTTCCAACTTATGTCCGCAGGCGAAGTCATCCGTCGCGCTACGATGCGCCAGGGAGCGCCGGGGGCTTCTGGAGCGCCATGTATTTTCCTCGGCGATGTGTTCCGAGGCGTTGGTCAGCGCGTGGTAGTCTGAAGACGCACGGTGAATCGCCATGGCGAGTGCAAATCGAACCGCGCGAATTGGCTCGCAATTCCCAGCATTTCGCGCGTAGATTTCGCTTCTACTGCTGTCGCGGGCCCTCACCAAGCAATCTGTTCGTTTCGGTTTCAATTATCGTGTTGATTGCCGCCAACTGGGTATCGGTGAAGGGTGCGCAGATTTCTATCTCATCCGGTAGCAGGTACACTCTTGTCGGAGAATCTTTCATCGAGGTGAAACCGGTATTCGATTTTGCCTGCTTCGACCCTTGTCCCTACGAATCGTCCCCATACGGGTCCTTGGGGCCAATACCATCCGGACGTAGTTTCCGTTCATGCTTTCATCCGCGATTTCCCCCCTCGGATTGATGCGGTGCGCGTTGCGGCTGGTTTGCCTTTCGGGCGTCAGCAGC
>Ga0302326_10017656_pt1 | contig 14859 bp, 14 predicted proteins | sample Palsa_T0_3_FD_202264 | JGI IMG/M metagenome (GOLD analysis project Ga0302326, IMG submission 202264) | Peat permafrost microbial communities from Stordalen Mire near Abisko, Sweden - Palsa_T0_3 | ecosystem: Environmental > Terrestrial > Soil > Palsa > Peat permafrost | place: Sweden: Abisko... | reverse complement strand
ATCCATCAGGATCTAGGCCTGATCGACGCGATGACGATCGCCGAAAACATCGGCTTGGTGCGCGGCTATCCGCGCCGGGCCGGACTCATCGACTGGCCCGCTTTGCGCGAGAGCGCCCAGAACGCACTGCGCCTCGTCGGCAGCTCGCTCGATCCCGAACTTCCCGTCTCGCAGCTGCGCGCGACCGATAAGTCCATGGTCGCGATCGCCCGCGCGCTCGCCGGTGACGCACAGCTGCTGGTGTTGGACGAGCCGACAGCCAGCCTGCCCGAGGCCGACGTCGCGCGGCTCTTCGACGTGCTGGCGCGGCTGCGCGAGCGCGGCGTCGGGATGATCTACGTGAGTCACCGGCTCGACGAAGTGTTCCGCATCGCCGATCGCGTCACCGTGCTGCGCGACGGCAAGAAAGTCGCCACGCGCCGGCTCGACGAGACGACGCCGGGCGAACTGGTGCTCATGATCGTAGGGCGTCCGCCGGCCGACATCTTTGTGAAGCCGCTGCACCCCGAAGCGCAGGCGGTCCTCGAAGTCGTGGATCTCGAAGTCCCGGGCGCCGGGCCGGTATCGATCGCCGTGCGCGCCGGCGAGATGGTCGGCTTAACCGGTTTGCGCGGTGCCGGACAGGATGAGGTGGGCCGCGCGATCGCCGGGATTTTACCGATTCTGGGCGGGACGATCCGGTTGCACGGACACCGGATTCAGCCGAACTCGCCGGCGGCAGCGATTGCGCTGGGGATCGGGTTCGTCTCGAGCAAACGCCAAGAAGAGAGCCTGGCCGTCGGGTTATGCGTGCAAGAGAATCTGTTTCTCAATCCGGCGGCGCACGGCCGCCGCATCTCGTCTGCGCTGTCGTGGCAGCAGGAACGTGCCGCGGCCGCCGCCGTCGTCGAACGCTACGACGTGCGGCCGCGCGATCCCGAACGGGTCGTCAGCACGCTCTCGGGTGGGAATCAGCAGAAAGTCGTTGTCGCTCGAACCGTGTCGATCGGCCGCGCACTGCTCGTCCTCGAGGAACCGACTCAAGGCGTCGACGTCGGCGCCAAGGCCGAGATCTACGCCACGCTTGCGACGGCGCTCACGCGCGAGACGGGCTTGGGAATCATCCTTGTTTCGAGCGATCTTGAAGAGATCGCCGGCGTGTGCAACCGCGCACTGATCTTCCGCTACGGCAAGATCGTCGATGAGGTGGGCGGGAGCGCTATGACGCTGCGCTCGCTGACCGCGCTGGTCACCGGCGCCGGGCGCGTGGCGTGAACCGCACCGGGGCGACGGTTTCGCGGCTCATCGCCAATCAGGGCTTGCTGGTGCTCACGATCGTGCTCGTCATCGTGTTTTCGATCGTCTTGCCGAATACGTTTCCGACGCTGCTGACCGCGCAATCGATTTTGTCGGACCGCTCGACGATCGCGTTCTTGGCGCTGGCCGAGATGATCGTGATTTCCGCCGGGCAATTCGACCTTTCGATCGGCTACGGAATCGGTCTCGCCCACATCTTGGCCGTCGGCCTGCAAATACGAGGCGGCCTGCCGTGGCCGCTCGCGATCCTCATCGTGATCGTGCTCGGCGCTACGATCGGCCTGATCAACGGCCTGCTGGTGCGGCTCGCGAAGATCGATTCGTTCATTGCGACGCTGGGTGTCGGCACGATCCTCTACGCCGTCTCCGAGTGGTACACGGGCGGTCAGCAAATCAGCGGAACCTTGCCGCCCGCGTTCATCGCCATCAACGGCGCCGCACCGCTGGGCATCCCGATACCCGCGCTGTACGTGCTCGCGATCGCAATTCTGTTATGGATCGCTTTCGAGTATCTGCCGATCGGGCGCTATCTCTACGCGATCGGCTCGAACGAACGTGCCGCCGAACTCATCGGCATCCCGATCACGCGTTATGTGATCGGCGCATTCGTTGCGTCAGGCGTCGTGACGGCGATCGCCGGCATCGTTCTGGGCGCGAAACTTCAAGTTGGTCAGAGCAACATCGGACCGGAGTATTTACTGCCCGCCTTCGTCGGCGCGCTGCTCGGTTCGACATCGGTTCGACCCGGACGCGTCAACGTTTGGGGCACGATCATCGCCGTGCTGATTCTCGCCGTCGGCATCTCCGGGATCCAGCAGCTGGGAGCGTCGTTCTTCATCGAGCCGCTCTTCAACGGACTCACGCTTATCATCGCCGTCGGTCTCGCCGGCTACTTTGCGCGCCGCCGCCTGCGCGTCGCCGTCGCACTCCCCGATCCGTCAGCCCCTGCCTCCGGCGACACACCCAGCTCGCCGACACCCGTACAAGGAGCATCAGCACTATGAGACCGATCCGGTCCGTCGCGGCAGCCCTGCTCGCCGCCGCGAGTTTCCTCGTCTTCGGAATCGCGGGCACGCAAGCGGCTTCGACCTGGGACGGCCCGACGAGCGGCCCCAAGGCGCAAGCCGGAAAATTCATCATCTATGTTTCGACCGATCAGAAAAACGGCGGTTCGCTCGGCGCCGGAAACGGTGTCCTCGAAGCAGCGAAGGCGATCGGCTGGAAAGCGCAGATCATCGACGGCCAAGGCACCGTTTCCGGTCAGGTCGCCGCGTTCGGCCAAGCGATTGCGCTCAAACCCGACGGCATCATCCTCGGCGGCGTCGATGCCGTCAGCCAAAAAACGGCGCTCGACCGCGCCAACGCGCTCGGTATCAAAGTCGTCGGGATTCGCGCCGGTCCCAAAGCCGGGCCGATCGCCGATCCTAAAGTGTTTACGAACGTCGAGACCAACCCCGACGACGTGGCCCAGACGACTGCGAAATATGTCATCGAGCAGACCCACGGCGCGGCAAACGTCGTGATCTTTACCGATTCACAGTACGCCCTTGCGGTGCGCAAAGCGAAAGTCATGCAACAGACGATCCAAGCGTGCAAAGGCTGCAGCGTTCTGGAATACGTCGACTCGCCCATCGCCGAGGCGTCGCAACGGATGCCGCAGCTGGCGGTCTCGCTCAAGCAGCGCTACGGCGCGAAGCTGAACTGGATGCTCGCAATCAACGACCTGTATTTCGATTTCGCGGCGCCCGCGCTGCGCTCGGCGGGTGTACCCCCCGACGGGCCGCCGAAATTCGCCTCGGCCGGCGACGGCAGTGTCTCCGCGTATAGCCGAATACGCGATGGCCAATACCAGTTCGCGACCGTTCCCGAACCGCTCAACCTTCAGGGTTGGCAGGCCGTGGACGAACTCAATCGTGCGCTGGCCGGTGCGCAACCCAGCGGCTTTGTCACCAAAGCGCACGTCGTCACCAAAGCCAACATCGGCGTCGAAGGCGGCCCCAATAACATCTACGATCCCGACAACGGCTATCGCGACCACTACAAAGCCATCTGGGGCGTGAAGTAACGTCAGAATCGTCGGACTCGGCGTGGCCGTGGGCGTCACGCATCGAGCCGCCGCGCGGATACCCGGCCGGCGCGGCGCAGTGTTAACGCCGGCCGGCCGTTCGCGCGTCCAACCGGCCCGTCAGTGCCAGCGCGCGAAGGACATCGTCTCGGTCGCGCTGACCGCCGACGAGAAGCATCTGTACACCGCCGACATCGCCGATGGCGCGTCGGAAGAATATACCTTTCCCGACGGGACGCTCGTGAAGTCGTTCACGGTCGGCCCGCAGCCCGCTATGGTGCTCGGCGTCGCAGTTTCGCCCGCCGACGTTCCCTGAGCAACTCTTCCAGCAGCGCTTTCACGGCGGAGCTCGAGTTTTGTGCTCTTACGGTCGTGCGGCACCCGCGGCGTTCACGTACAGCGTATAGACCGACGTGCTCGCCGCCATGAACAGGCGGTTCTTGCGCTTGCCGCCGAAACACAGATTCGCGCAGCTCTCGGGCAAATGGACTTTTCCGATCAGTTCGCCGCTGGGCAGATAGCAGCGCACACCGTCTTCGCTCGGAGCGCCCCAGCCCATGCTGGCCCAAACGTTGCCGTCGGCATCGACGCGAATGCCGTCGGTAAGACCCGGCGCGAAGTCTTCGGCAAAGACCTTCCCGTTGCGCAGCTTCGGACCGTCGACGTCGAAAACACGAATGTGTGCCGGACCGCCGTGCGTGATGCCGCTGTCGACGATATAGAGCTTCGTCTCATCGGGGGAGAATGCTAGACCGTTGGGCCGGACAAAGTCGTCCGCGACGATACTGAACGCTCCCGTGGACGGATCGACGCGATACACGCGTACCGGCAGTTCGAATTCACTTTTCGGTCCCTCGTAGTCGGTCAGAATGCCGTAACCGGGATCGGTGAACCAGATGCCGCCGTCAGCCGCGACGACAACGTCGTTGGGCGCGCACAAGCGCTTCCCATCGACGTTGTCCATCACCACGCTCACCGTCCCGTCCAGCTCGGTGCGCGTGACGCGCCGGGCCCCATGTTCGCAGGTAACGAGCCGGCCTTGGCGATCGCGCGTATTGCCGTTCGCGTGGTGCGAGGGAGAACGGAACACGCTGACATGCCCGTCATCCTCGAGCCAGCGCATCATCCGGTTATTCGGAATGTCGCTCCACAGAAAGTAACCGCCGTCGGGGAAATAGACTGGACCCTCGGCCCAACGAAAGCCGGTCGCGATGCGCTCGATCGCCGCGTTGCCAATCTTATGCCGAAAGCGCTTGTCGAGCGATTCAATGCGCGGATCCGGATAGCGCGTGTCTGGTAAATGACCCAACGGCAGCACGCGTTGTCACTTTGGCCGGCATGAACATAATCCTCCGCCGGCGCGCTGCCGTTGGCGAAAGGCGATCCGGCGAACATGCGCGGAGAAAGCCGCGTGGAACGCACGACTCGGCTCTCGATCGGTCTGGCGCTCGTCCCGGTGCTGGCGCTGACCGTCGGCATACCGTTTGCCAATCGGGTCGAACCGCGCATCGCCGGTCTGCCGTTCTTGCTGGCGTACATCGTGATCTGGATCTTGCTGACGCCCGCGTTTTTGTTCGCGATCTACCGTAGCGAACACCGGGCATGAACGCTCTCATTGCGATCAGCGTGATCGGCGCTGTGCTCGCCGTGACGCTCGCGCTCGGTTTTTACGGTGTCCGCCGCGTCACGATGGACCGTGAACAGTTTATCGTCGGCGGGCGATCGTTCGGCGCGCTGTTCTTATGGCTGCTGCTCGCCGGCGAAATCTATACGAGCTTCACGTTTTTGGGCGCAGCAGGCTGGGCGTACGGGAAGGGCGCGCCGGCGTTCTATATCCTGTGCTACGGCACGCTGGCCTATATTCTATCGTATTTTCTGCTGCCGCCGATTTGGCGGCTCGCGCAGCGGAACCGCTTTCTCACCGGGCCCGACTTTTTCGCCCATCAATACGGCAGTCCGCGGCTCGGCGCCCTCGTCGCGCTCGTCGGATTCGTATTTCTCGTTCCATACGCCACCCTCCAGCTGACGGGCGTGCAGGTCTTGCTCACGATCGCCGGCTACGGCGCGATCAACTCGCTCGTTGCCGTCGGCATCGCGTTTGCGCTCATCGCGATCTTCGTGTTCGGAACCGGCTTGCGCGGCGTAGCGTGGGCGAGCACGATCAAGGATGCCCTCGTCCTCATCGGCGTGATCTTCGCCGGCCTCGTTCTGCCGATCCGGTTCTTCGGCTCGCCCGCGGGTGCCATCGACGCCGTGCTCGCGCGTCAGCCGCACTGGATGACGCTGACCGGCGACGCGTCCGCGAACGGCGTCACGTGGTTCGTCTCAACGGTCGTGCTCACCGCGCTGGGTTTTTACATGTGGCCCCAATCGCTGGCGGCGGTGTACAGCGCAAAAGACGAAGACACGCTGCGCCGCAATTCGATCGCGCTGCCCGTCTATCAACTGATGCTACTGCTCGTCTACTTCGCGGGCTTCACGGCACTGGTGGTATTGCCCGGACTCAAAGGTCCGGCCGCCGACCGGTCATTCATGCTCGTCGTGCAGCACTACTACTCGCCCTGGATCCTGGGTTTTCTCGCCGCCGCCGGATGCTTGGCCGGCCTGGTCCCGGCCTCGGTACAGATTCTGGCCGCGGCCAGCATCGTCTCGAAAAACGTCCTCGGCGACACGCTCGGCGTCGTGAACGGCGGCGCCGCGCAAATGCGCGCCACCCGCGTGTTAGTCTTGGTCGTCGCCGGCTTGGCGTTCATTTTCTGGGCGCTGGCAAAGACGACGCTGGTGGGTTTGCTGCTCATCGCGTACAACGGGATCACGCAGCTCTTTCCCGGCGTCGCGCTCTCCTTTGCACGCGTCCGGCCCAGCGCCGCCGGGATCGCAGCCGGAATCGTGACCGGAATTGCGCTGCTTGCGGCTTTCGCGCTGCGCGGCACGAGCGTTATCGCCGGGATCAATGTCGGCTTGGTCGCGCTCGCACTCAATGCCGTCATCGCCGTGCTCGTGGGCTACGGCCGGCCGATTTTCGCGGCCCGCGGCACGGCCGAGGTTCGCCCGCGCTGATTAGTCCGCGCTTATGAAGTCGAGCGCACCGAGTATTCTTCGCGCAGCCGCTCGCGCAAGGTATCCGCCAGGCGCAGGGCGAGCGCGACGAGCGTAAAGGTCGGATTCGCGTAACCGCCGGTCGCAAATACCGAGCAGCCCGCGACATAGAGATTGTCGACGGAGTGGACACGGCAGTGTTCGTCGACCACGCCGTGTCGGGGGTCGGCCGACATCCGCGTCGTGCCCATGTGATGCGGGCCGCCGATGATTTCGCGCTGCCAACCCTGGGCCGGCGCGATCACCCGGCCGATCCCGCGCGACCGCACGGCGCGATCGAAAACGTCGAGCCAACCGGTGATCGCGTCGGTATCGACGCGGTTGACGCGCCAATCGAGCTTGACCTCCGGCACGCCGAGCGCGTCACGTCGATCCGACAGCAGCACCCGGCTGGCCGGGTCGGGGGCCTGCTCGGATCGAAAGTACAGCGAGTACATCGGGCCGTCGGCGGACCCGACGCCGGCCTGAGCGCGCGCGGTCCGCGCCGCGCGCCATGTTTGCAGCCGCGTCGGAATGCCCGCGGCTCGTTCGGCGTTGCGCTTGAGCGACTCGACCACGGCTTTGAATCGGCCGCCGCGCAGCTTGCGGTACGCCAGAATCGGTCCGAAGGTCAGCGCCGGGGGCAGCCCCAAGAACGGCGTGCCGAACGAATAGCTCGCCGGCTCGATCGCGATCGAGGTGGCCAAGAGCTGATGCCGCTCTTGACCGGCTGCAGTCGGCGAAACCACGCCGCGAACTTGCACGCCGTCATAACTCGCCTTGCGGTAGAACCTCCGGCCCGGGGCGCCTCGCGCCGCGAGCAGGTGCCCGGCTGGGACATGCAGATGCTCCATGAAGAAGCGGCCGACCGTGTCGAATTCGTTCCCCAGGCCGGCGGCCCGGTTGGCCCGCGATGCCAGCAGGAGCCGCGCGTTTTCGATGCCTCCCGCGGCCAGAACAACGGCGCGCGCGCGCACCGCGAACGCTTGGCCCGTCAGCGCACGCACGCGCAACATGCCGACCCGGCCTGACTCAGGCTCTAGTTCCAGCCCGGTGAGATTGGCATGCAGCAGGGTGCGAACATTCGCTGCGGCGAGCAAACGCGCACGATACGCTTCACCGAAATTTGTTTCCGGGCTGTACTGAAAAAAAACGTTCTCGAACTCCGTATCCTCGAGCGGCAGCGGACTCGGCAGACGATCCCGCCACGCGGCCATATCGAAGCGCGCATCCGAAAGCTCAAAGAGTTTCGCAGTGTCGGCATGATACGGTTCGAGCGCTGCTTCACCGATCGGCCAACCGCTCCACGGCAGCCACTCGCGCCGTTCGAAATCGACGGGTTCGAGCGGCCGGCACCAGCCGCCCCAGCGGTTGGTGCTGCCCCCGAAAAGCCGAAATCGGCAGGCGTCGAGGCGGAAATAGACGTGACCCAGATTTTCGCCGCGGAACAGCCTTTGCGCCGGAAGTTCGGGATCGAAACCGCCGCTTTCGAGCAGCACGATCGACAACCCCGATTCGCGCAACCGGTCCACAATCGCGATTCCAGCCGGACCAGCCCCGACCACGCACAAATCGCACGCGAACTCGGCGCCGCGCGGGACCGAGCGCGCATCGGTTACCATGCGCCTTCAATTGTCGGCGCGGCGAAAAATCCCGTGTACCAGGAACGTGTCGGGTTTACCCGACACGTGACGACCGGCAGATCGGCGAAGCCGAACGCGACGGATCGACGAAGTCGATCCTCGAGGGGTTACGGGCGGAGGCACGCAACGTCGAGGCGTGTCACTCATCCGGCTTCCGCGGCCGATCGGACGGCATGCCGTCGGTACCATCGCCGCCATCCGTGCGGCATACGGGGAAGCCGTTACGATTTGGTATCCCGCGGAACACGGCGTGCGCGGGCCGCGCGCGCCCTATCGCGGCCTTGAGCGCAGCGGCTCGCATCGCGCGCGCCTGCTGCGCGCGCTCATCCGAACGAATGCAGCCGTTGGAGTCCCGGCCGCGCGCGGCCAGCATCCCCTCCTGCTGTACGTGCCCAGCTGGGGCGGCCAGCGCGGCGAGAACACGATGCTCGCCGAATATCTCGCGAGCAGCGGTTTTGTGGTGGCCGCCCTCGACGACAGCCAGCCCGGAGGGCCGCCGGACTTCTCATCCGCTGCGGCACTGACCGATACGCAGCGCCGCGCGGACGAGAAGGTGCTAGTCGCGGCCGCACGATCGAGTCAGGTCTTGACCGAGCTGCTCGAAAGTTCGTCGATGTTGAACGCCGCGTTCGCCTTGAACATCGATCGTGAGCGGGTCGGCATTTTCGGTTTTTCCTTCGGCGGCGCGGTCGCGGCAGAAACTGCCCGGCGTGACGCGCGCATTCGCGCCGCCGCGAATCTCGACGGCTGGTTGTTTGCTGATGCGGCTGCGCACGGCGTTCCGAAACCCTTTCTCATCATCGGGACCGGCGCGCCCGAACGAGCGGAGCAATCACAGCGCCCGGGCAGCGCGGCCCCGCCATCGCTCGAGCAGCAATTCGATGCGCAGAACGAGCGCCAGATCGTCGCCGGATTCGATCGCTGCGGCGGATACTTTGTGAGCATCGACGGCACCCGTCACGCGAGTTTCTGCGACACCGCTTTGCTGCCGTCGCTGCGGCGCTCGCCCGCCGCCGGCCCGATTGGAGGCAAGCGCGCGCGGCACATCGTTTCGACCTATCTGTTGCAGTTCTTCGAGCAGTACGTGCAAGGCCGGACGACGCCGCTGTTCGCGCCGCACGACGCTTCCTCTCACGTACGGCACACGCCGGTCGATCCGGCCATCCGGCGCCGCTGCTGGCACTCGCCGCGTGCTTAGGAGGCCCAACGCCCGCGCCGCACAGCGCGGCAGGACGGACTTGCTCGGAACCACGAACTAGGCGGCAAGCGCTGCGCGGCGTCGCGCGGTTCCGGCCGCGGCCGCCGAATTCATTCACGAGAGAAAGAGGTGCGCCATGAAGCTCGGCTACGAACATGCGTACTTGGCGGCCGATCCGCAAACGCTCGTGGCGTCGTTCGATCGCGAGCCGTTCGAACTCACCCACAATCTCTCGCCGCTCGACCTCTTCCGATTTAGCAATCTGCAGCATTTGGCGTCGCTCTACACCGACCGCGACTATTTCGTGGCCTCGGGTGCGCCGACCGCCGGCACCGAATTCTATGCCGTCGGGCACGGCGACTGCAAACCCGAGGAAGCCATCGAGCGGCTCGGATACGGCAATCAGCGCATCTTACTCAAGCGGCCGGAGCGATACGATCATCGCTTCCGCGATCTGCTAGCCGCATTGTTCGCCGAAGTCGTGCGCAAGCACGGCCCGCTCGCCGGGAAACTCGTGCGGCTCGACTCGTCGATTCTCATCACGTCGGCAGCCACGATTACGCCGTTCCATTTCGATCCCGAGATCTCGTTCTTCTTCCAGATAACGGGTGACAAGCGTTACCACATCTATGCACCCGCTGCTGTGGCGGAATGGGAACTCGAGGATTTCTACGTGAAGGGCGTCGTGAACATCGCCCAAGTATCATTCGCGGGTCGCGACCCGGCCTTCGAGCATGTCTTTGCGCTCCGGCCCGGTCGCGGAATGCATCAGCCGCGGAACGCGCCGCATTGGGTGGAGACTGGCGATTCGATCTCCGTCTCCTACGCGTTCTCGTTCGAAACCGACGTCACGCGCGCGCTCGGCCGAACGCGCGCGTACAACTACTATGTGCGCGCGCTCGGCGGCCGGCCGCTCCCGGTTGGCGATCGGCCGGCGGCCGATGCGCTCAAGGCCAAAGCGATGAGTATCGCGATCCCCGCGCGCAAAAGCGTCGCTTCCATCGTTCGACGCGTCGCGCGGCGCTAACTAACCGGTGAGCGGCGCAAGTTCCCGATCGACGGCGCCCTTGAGTCCAGCCGCGCTGCGCAGCGCTTCAGCCTTGTCGGTCTTTTCCCATGGCAGATCGAGATCGGGGCGGCCGAAATGACCGTACGACGCCGTCTTCTGGTAAATCGGCCGGCGTAAGTTGAGGTTGTGGATGATCGCCGCCGGGCGGAGGTCGAAATATTCGCGCACCAAATCGGCGATGCGCGATTCTTCGATCTTATTCGTCCCGAACGTTTCGACGAACACCGAGACGGGGTGCGCGACGCCGATCGCGTACGCGACTTGCACTTCACAGCGGTCGGCCAAACCGGCGGCGACGACGTTCTTCGCCACGTAACGCGCCGCGTAGGCCGCCGAACGGTCGACCTTGGTTGGGTCTTTGCCCGAGAAGGCACCGCCGCCGTGCCGCGCCATCCCGCCGTAGGTATCGGCAATGATCTTGCGGCCGGTAAGACCGGCGTCACCTTTGGGGCCGCCGGTGACGAACCGGCCGGTCGGGTTCACAAAGATACGCAGCCGGTTGTCGCGCAGTCCCTTGGGGATGACTTGATCGATGATCCCCTCGGTCACTTCGCGGCGGATCACGTCGAGCGGGACATCGGGGTCGTGCTGCGTCGAGATCACTACGGTGTCGACTCGCACCGGCCGGTCACCATCGTACTCGATGGTCACTTGGGATTTGCCGTCCGGACGGAGGTACTTGATGTCACCGTTTTTGCGCGCGGATGCAAGCAGCCGGGTAAGATCGTGAGCGAGCATGATCGGGAGGGGCATGAGCGAGGACGTTTCGCGGCAGGCATAGCCGAACATCATCCCTTGGTCGCCCGCGCCGGTCAGTTCGAACTCGTCGGCCCCACCGGATGATTTCACCTCGTACGACCGGTCGACGCCCATCGCGATGTCGGGCGACTGCTCGTCGATCGAGACGCTGACCCCGCAGGTGTCGGCGTCGAAGCCGACCGACGACTTGGTGTACCCGATGTCGGCGATCGTCTTGCGTACGATTTTGGGGATATCGATGTAGGTCGTGGTCGTGACTTCACCGGCGATGTGAATCTGACCGGTGATCGCGAACGTCTCGACCGCAACGCGCCCGGTCGGATCGTCTTTGAGGATCGCGTCGAGCACGGCATCGGAGATCTGATCGGCCACCTTGTCGGGATGGCCCTCCGTTACCGATTCCGACGTGAACAAACGGCGCAGCGCCAACTACGTTCCCTCCGACCACGAGGCCATGTACTTGACCTGTTCGGGCGTAAGCGTATCGATGCCGATGTGCATCGCCGCGAGCTTGAGCGATGCGACTTCTTGGTCGATCTCGTCCGGTACCGAATAGACTTTCTTTTCGAGCGTCTTATAATTCTGCGCCAGGTACCCCGCCGCCATCGCTTGATTGGCGAATGACATGTCCATCACCGCGGGCGGGTGACCTTCGCCAGCCGCCAAGTTGATGAGTCGGCCTTGGCCGAGCACGCGAACCGACCGGCCGTCGGCGAGCTTGTACGAGTCGACGAAGTTCCGCGGCTGCGTCTTTTCGATCTGCATTGCTTCGAGCGCGTCGAGGTCGAGTTCGTCGTTGAAATGGCCGGAATTCGCGACGATCGCGCCATCTTTCATCGTCTCGAAATGCTCTTTACGGATCACGTGATAGTTGCCGGTCACCGTAACGAAGATGTCGCCGACCTTGGCCGCCTGAGCCATCGGCATAACTTGGAAGCCGTCCATCGCCGCTTCGAGCGCCTTGCGCGGATCGATCTCGGTGACGACCACGTGCGCGCCGAGCCCCTTGGCGCGCGATGCGACACCGCGGCCGCACCAGCCGTAGCCGACAACGACGAGCGTGTGCCCCGCGATGAGCACGTTGGTCGCCCGGATGATCCCGTCGATCGTCGACTGACCCGTGCCGTACCGATTGTCGAACATGTGCTTCGTGAGCGCGTCGTTGACCGCGATGACCGGGAATGGCAGCACGCCGTCCTTCTCCATCGCGTGCAGGCGAATCACACCCGTCGTGGTTTCTTCACAGCCACCGATCATGTCGGCCAGCAGATGATTGTGTTTCGAGTAAATCGTCGTCACCAGATCGCAGCCGTCGTCCATCGACATGTGCGGCTTGGTCGCGATCACCGACTCGATGTGCTTGTAGTAAGTGGCGTTGTCTTCGCCCTTGATCGCGTGGGTTGGGATCTCGAAATGCTTGCTCAGGGCGGCCGCCACATCGTCCTGCGTCGAGAGCGGATTGCTCGCGCACAGGGTGATCTCGGCGCCGCCGGCTTTGAGCGCAAGCATCAAGTTCGCCGTTTCGGTCGTCACGTGCAGACAGGCGCCGATGCGGACCCCGGCGAGCGGTCGCGTTTGGGCGAAACGATCGCGGATCTGCGCGAGCACCGGCATGAACGTCGCCGCCCATTGGATGCGCGAACGGCCATAGTCCGCTAGGGCGAGGTCCTTGACATCGCCAAGTGCTTGTTCGATTACGGGCACAAATTGCTCCTAAGATGGTGATGGGTGCCGCTGATCTTTGAAACAATCGAAAACGGACTTTGACGTTTTCGACGGATGGCAAGCGGCATCCGTCCGGCGCTCTGCGCCGCCCCCCGGAGGCCGCCGATCCCGCGGTCGCGTAAGCGTCGCCGTGCTCGATTTGCAAGCGTATCTTAACCGGCTGGCTTCCGCCGAGCCGACCCCCGGCGGCGGCAGCGCGGCGACCATCGTCGGCGCGCTCGGCGCCGCACTCGTCGCGATGGTCGCACGGATCACCCTTGGCAGCTCCAAGCACAGCGCCGTTCACGCCGACGCCGTCCTGCTCGTCGGCGCCGCTGATATGCTGCGCGCCCAGTTCGTCGCCGCGCGGCCGGCCGACGAAGCCGCCTATGCCGCCGTACCGCAAGCACAAGCACTGCCGCGCGTAACCGAACCCGAGCGGGCGATCCGCAGCGCCCGCTTGCAGACGGCCCTCGCCGGTGCGGCCGCAGCGCCGCTGCAGGCGGCCGAACTTGCAGCTGAATTGATCGCGCTGTGTGTCCGGGCCGCTGAGCTGAACAACCTGCATGTGATGAGCGACGTCGAATGTGCGCTGGACTTTGGACACGCCGCACTCGCGGCTTCCGCCGCGAACGTTCGCATCAATCACCGTTTTCTCAAAGACCCGCAGTTCGTGAGCGAACAGAGCCGGCGACTCGACGCGATTACGGCCGCCGCGCGCCGCTGCGAGCAGGAAGCTCGGACCCGCATCTCACCGCTCTAATTGCCGTCGTTCCGGCGTATCGCGGACGCCGGGCGACGACGGCGCCTGAAACTATTCGACGGCAGCCGGGTCGGTCGATGCGTCTTCTATGTCGGTAATCTGAGCCGCTCCGTGGATCACTTCTTGCACCGGCGCGCCGCCTTTTTGTACGGGATCCGATACGACCGCGTAGTGAACGTGGCCGTGGCCGTGGCTCGCATCGGCATGCAGGGTGCCGGCCAGGATGCGCGCGTCGGCAAGCGTAACGCGAACGGGCTTGCCGACGAACGGCTCAACTTCTTGATCGGTCATGGCGCTGTTCTTCTCCTGTATATAATGAAGCGGGTCGAGTTCACGCGACGAGTTCGAGGAACGGTCGCACGTCATCCTCGTTCACCTCCATTCCCACCCCCCGCACATTCCAGCGCGCGTCGTGAAAATCAGAGCCGGCCGTCATCACGAGACCCAGGCGCGCAGCGATCGCCCGGTAGTGCGCGGTTTGACCCGCGGAATGCGCCGGATAGAAGACTTCGAGTCCGACCAGACCAACTGCGGCGAGGTCGTCGACAATCCATTCATCCTTCAAGCGTCCGGGGTGAGCCAGCACGGGCACGCCGCCGCTGCGCCGGATGACGTCGATGGCCTGCACCGGACTCATATGATTCGCTGGGACATAACCTGCGCCGCCGGCGCTCAGCAAGCTGCGGAATGCCGTATCGACATCGGGCACGAGCCCGGCGCGAACGAGCGCTCGCGCGACGTGCGGCCGGCCGATCGCGTGGGCGTCGCCGGACTCGGCGAGGACGCTCTGCTCGCTGATCGCGTAGCCCGCGCCGCGCAGTTGGGCAACGCTGCGACGCATTCGCTCGGCGCGCGCCGCACGATTCGCGGCCAGCGCCGCGGCGAGCGGCGACGGACCCAGCGGTAAACCGTAGCCTAACACGTGCACTTCGTTTCCACGCCACGTCGTATTGATTTCGATCCCCCGAACGATGCGCGCGCCGTCGACTTGCAAACCATCATAAGCGCGCAGCGTGTCATGATCGGTGATCGAGAAGATCCCAACACCGCGCTTGCGCATCGCAGCTACGAGCTCGTCCGGCTCGAGCGTTCCGTCGCTGGCATTCGTGTGGCTATGAAAATCGACGGTCACCGCGCAGGATCCGTCTCGGCCGACGGGCCTATCTCGCCGGCACGTCTTGGCGCCGTTCGACGACCAGCCGCATCGCCGTACGCACGTTGCCTTCGATTTCGACGTCGGTAAACTCCGGAATGCAGACCAAGTCGATGCCGCTTCCGTGCAGA
>Ga0302326_10017655_pt1 | contig 14859 bp, 14 predicted proteins | sample Palsa_T0_3_FD_202264 | JGI IMG/M metagenome (GOLD analysis project Ga0302326, IMG submission 202264) | Peat permafrost microbial communities from Stordalen Mire near Abisko, Sweden - Palsa_T0_3 | ecosystem: Environmental > Terrestrial > Soil > Palsa > Peat permafrost | place: Sweden: Abisko... | reverse complement strand
CAAAACCGCCGATCCTCCGCCCCACGCCCCAACCATCTCTCCGCATGCCCCTCCTCAACAACACGCCTCCAAAACTCAGGCCCGCTCGAAACCCCATGCTCATCGCGCACAAACCAAGCCGGAAAGCTAAAACAAAAATCAAACCCCACCACCATCCGCGGCGTCTCTCTCGCCATTTCGATTAGCCACTCCGCAACCTCCACGCGAGTCCGTCCCGCCTCCAACCGCACACTAACCTTCCCGCCGACATCCTCCGTCCAAACCCCCGCCCAGATATGCCGCTGCTGCCCCGCCGCATCCACCCTCCCAGACCAGTCAATCCCCACCACCCGCTGCACCATAAGTTTTCCCTACACTCTATCCTCTATTCCCTACTCACTGTCCTCAACATCCACCTCTTCCACCTCCGCACCCCACCCCCTCAGCACCTTCCAAATCGTCTTAGTAGAAAACCCTGCCCCCATCAGCCGCCGCATCGCGCGCGCGATCTCCTTATCCCCCTCCGGCTTCTTCATCCGTTTCCGTGCGACATACTCCTTCGCCAGCGCCACCTCATCCACCTCGTCATACGCCGTAGCCAGCGTCGACTGCGTCAGCTCCTGCGCAATCCCTTTCTGCATCAACCCCTGCTGCACCCTCCGCTTGCCATACTTCTCATTCTCTTTACGAAGCCGCGTATAGTCCGCCGCAAACCGCTCATCGCTCAGATACCCCAGCTCCTTCAACTTCAAAATCACCGCATCCATCGCAGCCTCGCCCTCCTCCCCCGGCTCGGCGCGCGTACTCATCTTCCGCCGCAGATCGCGCACACTCTTCATCTGCGAGCTCAACGACCGCACCGCAAACTCCAGCAACCCCGCCGCATCCAGCGGAGGCTTCGGCTTCTTCACCTTGAACCCTCCCGCCCCGCCATAGCTCTTCTTCCCAAACGCCATCGAAGACCTCACTCCACGAATCTGTCATCCTGAGCGAAGCCGAAGGACCTGCCACACTCTCCACACCTGCACTCCTCTTCTGAGTTTCCGGCTAACTATTTCCCTCCCTCGCTCTTAGGATTCCGCTCCGGTCCAACCGCCGCATACTTACCCATCCCCGTCCACCGATCGCACCAGTCATCCACCGTCTCCCACCAAAGCTGCGCGTTCTGCGGCTTCAGCACCCAATGCCCCTCATCCGGAAAATAAAGCATCTTGGACGGCACACCCAGCAACTGCAGCGCCGTAAACAACTGCAACCCCTGGCTAACATCCAGCCGATAATCCCTCTGCCCATGCACCACCAGCGTAGGCGTCCGCGCATCCTTAATGAACATCATCGGAGACCACTTCCGGAACGGATCCTCCCCTGCCGGCTTCCCATAAAAATCCCAGGGATGCGCCGCCTTCGTCTGCTCGACAACAGCATCCGGCCCCGTTCTATTCAGCGGCCGAAACTCCCACTCGTTAAACCACAACTCCTCAGTCGCACCAAACGCACTCACGGGGTCATACATCCCATCATGCGTCACAATGCACTTGAACCGATTCGTATGCGTGAGCACCCAATTCGCCATGAACCCGCCATAACTCGCCCCCAGCGCACACTCCCTTGTCTTATCAATGAACGAAAACTGAGCCTCCGCCGCATCCAGCCCCTTCATCAAATCCACATAAGGCCGCCCACCCCAATCCCCCGACACCTCATCCACAAACTGCTGCCCATACCCCGTCGACCCCCGCGGATTCACCATCACCACCACATACCCACTAGCAGCAAACAGTTCCGGGTTCCACCGATACGACCACGCATCCCCCCAATTCCCCTGCGGCCCCCCATGCATCAAAAACTTCACCGGATACTTCTTCGCCGGATCAAAATGAGGCGGCCGCACCACAAACCCCTCAACCTTCGTCCCATTCGCCCCCGCAAACCAATACGGCTCCATCTTCGGCAGTTCAAGCTGCTTTAGAAGAGCAGAGTTCATATTGGTCTGCATCTCAACATGCATCAGACCAATTTCTGTTCCCGCCATTGCTGGCTTCCATCCAGGCACCTTCGAATCGGCGATTTTCAAAACTTCCGAAGTCGAGTATGCAAAGACTTCAGTAGGTTCACTGACGGATGTCCTCGCGGCGATAAGTCTCGATCCATCCGGCGAAATACTCAAGCTCGACAAGTCACCAGAGTTCAACATTTGTTGGAGAACACCATGATCCCCTAACCCAACTCGAAAGATCGACTCCTCCCCCTGCGTTCCACTCGCGAAGTAGATCACCTTGGAATCTGGTGCCCACGTAAATTCATCCACCCAGTTATCGAATTTGGGCATCACGTCCTTAATCTTCCCCGTCCCGCGATCCATCACCACCAGATCAAACTTATCGCTCTCAAACCCACCCCTCTTCTGCGACCGCCAAGCCAACCACTTCCCATCCGGCGAAAACTGTGGCCCATCATCACTCCCCGCGCTCACCGACACCTTCTTCGCCGTCGAAGGCGCTGCCCCCACCTGCAGCACAAACACATCATTGTTCGTACTCTCCGCCGGCACCTTATCCAAATTCACGACATACGCAATCTCCTTCCCATCCGGAGAAATCGCATACCCAACCGGCGCACTCAACGAAAACGTAGGCGCCTCATGATCCCCCACCACGCTAGCGGGCGTCAGGTCCTCAGGCGTCGCCCCCTCCACGCTCCCCCAAAAAATATGCGACCGCTTCTCCCCCAAATAATGATCCCAATGCCGATACAACAAGTCCGTAAAAATCATCGCCTTAACCGGACTCTTCGCCGCCGCCGCATCCTTCTCCGCATTACACTTCGCCTCAGCCTCACTCCGCCCCGCACCTTGCGCCTCGCACCCCGGATACACCTCCGACACAAACAAAAAATGCTTCGAATCCGGAGCCCAAACCCCACCATCCGCCCCCGTCTCCAACGACGTCACCGCCCGCCCCGCCCCAACCGTCCCCGCCGCGTCATCCCACCCCGCCACCACCAACTGCCCATCCGCCGCATACATCACCGACTTCCCATCCGGCGAAAACCGTCCCCCACTCTCCCCACCACCCGACGTCACCTCCCGCTCTTTCGCCGCACCATCGATCCCCACAACCCACAAATGATTCGTCTTAGTATTCTTCTCCAGCGAAACATCCGTAACCGAAAACAGCACCCACTTCCCACTCACCGACACCTGCGGATCGCTAACCCGCTTCATCGCCATCAAATCCTCAAACGTCATCGGCCGCTTAGCCGCGACCGTCTGTCCAACCGCCGCACAAACCATCCCCACCAGCAAACTCGCCGCAACAATTGCTCTCAATCTCATCGCGCCAGTTTACGCCGAACCCACCCACGAATCTGGGTGCCCCATCTTCGCCGCGCCCTTTGCGGCTAAGGTGGGCATCGCGCCACGCGCGACCGCCCCCGCCCATCTCTTCCCCTCGACTATTCGTTATCCTGACCAAGCACCACCATGACCCCAATCCTCACCCTCGCCCTCCTCTTAACCACCGCGACCACCGCCCAAGCCCAAACCGGCTTCGGCCCCCTCGACCCCACGCCCCCTACCACCACCCCCATCCCCCAAATCCTCGCCCACATGGCGCAACAAGAATCCGCCTTCGCCGCCGCCCGAGACCACTACACCTTTCGCCAGGACGTCACCTTCGAAACCCTAGCCCCCGACACCAACCAACCCGACGGCGCCTACCACCAACTCACCGACATCTCCTTCGACGACGCCGGCCGCCGCCAGGAGCACGTCCTCTTCGCTCCCGCCAACACCCTCCAGCGCGTAACCCTCACCGAAGCCGATCTCGACGACGTAGCCCACCGCCTCCCCTTCATCCTCACCACCCCCGAGCTACCCGACTACACCCTCACCTACCTCGGCCGCCAGCGCGTCGACCAACTCGACACCTACGTCTTCGACTGCGCTCCCCGCCAGCTCTTAAAAGATCACCGCTACTTCCAAGGCCGCATCTGGCTCGATCAGCAGGACCACCAGATCGTCCTAATCCACGGCCAGGCCGTCCCGCAAGACACCCGCCCCGGCCACGAAAACCTCTCCCCGCCCTTCACCACTTACTACCAGCAGATCGACGGCAAGTTCTGGTTCCCCACCTATACCCGCGCCGACGGCACCCTCCACTTCCCAGCCCACGCCGACGCCCTCTCCCAAACCGTCCACGTCCGCACCACGGTCCGCTACACCGACTACAAGCGCTTCCACGCCACCGTAACCTTCCGCGACGGCAGCGAAATCCCCACGAGTCCCCCGCCGTCCAAGCCGCCCCAACGCTAATCGCCCAGCACATCCTGGTTGTAATTAATCAGCAGCTTCTTCGCCGGCGAGGGTAGTTCCCCAAGCTTCACCATATGATCTGAAACCATGTTCCCCTGCATCCCCACATTGAACACGCGCACCGTTCGGCCATCTGCCATCTGCAGATACACAGGGACAAGCATCAGAAAATCCTTCGACACATTGCTTTGCGCCAACTTCATATGCACGCTCGTCACGCCATTCTCTGTGCTGAACTCGCCCGTCATCTCGTAATGCGGCAGTTCGGTCCCATACACATACTCGTTGAAAAACCAGTCCAGCTTGCCGTCATGGCGCAGGTCCATCCACTTTGGCATCGTGCGCTCAAAAGAAGCCTTCAAATCCTCAGTCGACGCCGACTTCCCCGCATACTCCTGCACGAACGTCTGCATCGAGTGCTTGAAAAGGCTATCCCCCTGCTTCGGCGTCCAATACAGCATCTGCAGCATGTGCAATATATAGGCGCCCTTGCTGTAGATCAGCTTCTGCGCCACAAAATCTCCGGTCTTATCCGTGTTCACCCGGTACCCCATCGTCAGAGGCCCTACGTCGATCGGCCGCTTACCGAATTTGTTTTTCTCCAGCAGGTTGCGATGCTGCTCATTCCAAAAATCATGAAACTCATTCAGATTTTTGTTCGTCGCCGCGAGGTACAGGCTTACCGAGAAATTGGCAAATCCCTCGCTCATCCACTGGTCGCGATAGTTGTTGAACCCCACCTCTTGCCCCCACCACTGGTGGCTCACCTCATGCGGCGTCACCTCTTTCCAGTAGCTTGCATTCTGATCTAAGAGCCCAAGCCGCTCCTGAATCGTTGAATCCCAAAAAGCGCAAAGCGGCAGATACACCAGCATCGGCCAACTTTGTCCAAAATTACACGCGCTCTGCTCCGTCAGCGCCACATGGTCATATGGCAACTTGCCAAAAAAATCGGAATATACCTGGATAGCCGCGCTTCCTTGCGATGCTTCATCCTTCAGCGCACCGGTCGTCGTCATCGACCCCAGGTTCAATTCGTCCACGTATCGCTTGATCGAATCAGGCAGCTCCTCGTTGGCATACGCGTCCACAACAAAGCCCTGCGGCGTCTTCTCTTCCGCTGTCTTGAAGCTTCCCAGGTTGAATCCCGCCACCGGAATTGGAAATTGCGTCGCCCACACCACGCGCTGTCCACCCGGCTCAGACTCCTCGCTGATCTTCTTGCCCGTCGCAACGATCTGCAAATTCTTCGGCACATGGAAGGTCATATTGAAGTCCGCGAATCCACCAAAAATCTCGTGCCCCGCTGGATACCAGCTCTCGCGCGCACCTTCATTCAGGTAGTACATCCCATCGCCGTCGCGCTGCACGGCATCGGGTCCCCCATACAGCGTCAGCACCCGCAACGTCTCCCCACGCGCTGCACCCTTCGGCAGCAGAACAGCGAACTGCGGATCGTTATCTTTGTTCTCCTGCACAAACTCCAGCGGCACGCCCTCCTGGTCGTACACCCCGCTCACACGCAGCGTTGGATACAAGTTCAGTTCAACGACCCGCAGCCCATCCCGATGTACGGTCACCGTAGTTTCGGCGGAACTCTTCATCGTCCCAGACTTCTCAAAATGCACATCAAGCCGTTCTGCAGTAACGCTCTCCGGAAGGCCGCCATCCTCGTGCTGCCCCTCCATCTTGTAACCCGCCCACGTCTCCTCGCCTTCGTCTCCCCACGTGTCCAGTTCCACCTGGTCCGGCACTGACTCGGGGTCGACAACAAACAACACATTGCGTCCTGTGAACGTCCCACCCATGCGAAACGATGCAAGAAAATACTCGCTTGGTTGCTGGATCAACACATCGCTCAGCAGCCGTAGCTCGAGATTCTCATGCAGCTTCTGCCGAAAACCCTTCGCTAAGTCCGCCCCCGCGCTGCTTGCTTGCTTCGTCGCTGCCCCGGCAGAGACGGTGGACGCCTTGCGTATCTCCTCGGCAGTACCGTCCGTAAAACGCAGCACCAACGTCGTGAAGTCCTGCGCCATCACTCCGGTCTTATTCAGTAGCGCCAGCGATTGCTGCTCCCTGGCTTCAGCCGGCGCAAGATCAAAATGCCCGCTCCCCACAAAGACCGCACCCGTTACCTTGCCATTCACCGGCGCATAGAAAAAGAAGTTGCCCTGCGCAAAATGAAAGGTCCCACCCTGCCGATTCAGCGTGAAATCCTTAACTTGGACTCCATCACCTGCCGGCAATGCGCTGCGCAGCGCCAGGTAGACGCCATCTGCATTTGCCGGCCGCGCCGCTCCCTTAGGCACAATAGGAGCCGTCGTCACTTGCGCATAAACTGCTCCACACGCAACGACCCCAAGGGTCGCCGCAGCACAAACCAATTGTCGTAAATTCATGGCGGCAAGCTTAGCAGCAAAACTCAAACTTGCAAAAAGATTTTCCGCCTCGAGCGTCTACGCCGCGGGCTCCGACTCAAAGTAAAGATACTTCCGCCAGTTTGCATCCGCGCTGCCAATCATCCGCATAATATGTCGAGACGTATGCAACGAAAACGGTCGCGGCTCCCGCACCAGCCGCATTTCAGTCAACTCATGCAGCATCTGGCTCCCCTTGCGCCGATTGCAGTCCCGACAGCAAGCCACCAAATTCTCCCACGTCGAGAGCCCGCCCCGGCACCGCGGCACCACATGATCCAGGGTCAGCTCCGAAGCTATCAAAACCTTCTGGCAGTACTGGCAGGTATTCCGGTCGCGCAGCAAAATATTCTTACGGCTCAGCGCCCGCGTCTGGTGCGGAATCCGCCGATACTCCAGCAGCCGGATCACGCTCGGCATCTGCAGGTTCATCCGATGAGAATGCAGCACAGCCCCCTGCTCCTCCTCGGTCCGCGCCACGCCCTTCAGCACCAGCACCAGCGCTCGCCGCGCTCCGCAGATGTTGATCGGCTCGTAGCTCGCATTCAGCACCAGCACCGGCGTCTGCATCGCCGGCTGCCGAAACACACCCATGCGTATGTCGATGGCCTCAGACCGCGCCGTCCCTGCCACCGGGTGTGTCGTATGGTGCCGATTACCCGACCGCTTGTTTCTCGCCCCACTAGATTTGCCAGCCTGCATCCCTGCCCTCCGGTTCTATTGGTCCTTCAGATTCCGCTGCCCTGCTAAAAACGAACCCGCCTTCCAACCTCCGGCTCGATCACCCGTGCCGAACTTGCATCCCACATCGCAAAGCTCACATCATCGTGCTGAGCAGTGCTTCGAACACTCTCCGGCTGCGCCCGCGCCGCCGTCACCACCCAGACCTTCGCCGCGCCCGCGCGCTTCAACACTCGAGCACACTCCCGCGCCGTAGCTCCAGTCGTCATAATGTCGTCGATCAGCAACACCTCGCGTCCGCGAACAACCTCCACATCGGCCACGCGAAACGCACCCTTCAAACTCGCTCGCCGCTGCGTCGGATTCAGCGCATACAGCGCCCGCGTGTCCTTCACCCGCGTCAGCGCCTGTCCCTGCAAACGCAGCGCCCACCGCGGCTCGAGCTTTCTAAGCCGCTTCACCATCCCCTCAGCCAGCACCCTCGCCTGGTTGAACCCGCGCGCCTTCTCCCGAGCGCCAAACAGCGGAACCGGAATCACCACCAACTCGTCCGCCGCATCGCCGCGCAGCTTCTTCGCCGCAGCCGCCATCGCGTCGCCCAGCACGTGTTCCGCAATGCCACGCATGCCCTCAAACTTCAGCAAGTGCAGCATCCTGCGCATCTCGTCTTCATAATCGGAATGGGCAACAGCCCGGTCAAACTGTGGCGGAGCCAGCCTGCACATCGTGCACTCGCTCACACCCATCGCTGCCGCAAAGCGAGCCGACTCCATCCCCATGGCGTCGCCGCACCGCGTGCACAACACATCCTGCTCAGACTCAGCGTTCGCTCCCACCCGCGCAACGCATGCCTCACAAACTCTCACCGGCGCCAGCGCAGCCATTGCGGCCCCGCATACCCGGCAATCGGAAGGCATCAAAATGTTGGTGAAATCAGCGACCGTACCCTTCATCGCCGCGCTGCAACTTCGAAGCACACGGGTCACCGCGCGCCATCCGGACTCGCCCGCGTAACTACCAGGCGGCCCGCCATTTCCGAGCTGGACATCCCTCACGCTTGCGCTGAAGACGAACCTCACTCGCGGCACAGCAAGAAAAACACCAGCTCTGCCAATAAACGCAGTATAACGTTGCCTCCGTTTCAGTGCAATGAATGCCGCCGAACCAATCAGGATGCTGCGCCTACCAGAAATCCATTACGCTCAGTGAAATCAATGCCCTGCATAGCCTCCCCAATCGCGATATCCTAGAAGTTCGACGTGTCCACCACAGCCACATCTACCGTAGCGACCGCCCGCACCCGCAGCCACTCGCTGCTCAGCGACTACGCCGTGCTAGTCAAGCCACGCGTGTCCCTGATGGTCATCATCTACGCTGCGGCCAGTTTCTACCTCGGCTCGCTCGCCTCCGGCATCTCGCCCTTCCACTTAGGACTCCTCAAAGCCCTCCTCGGCATCAGCCTCGTCACTGCCGGCTCCAGCGTGCTCAACCAGGCCCTAGAACGCACCACCGATCGCCGCATGCCTCGCACCGCAGATCGCCCCATGGCGCAGCATCGCATCGGCCTCGCCCACGGCCTCATCCTCGGCTTCCTCCTCGTCTTTGGAGGATCCATCTACCTCACTCTGGTGACCAATCCCATCACCGGCATGCTGACCTTGTTAACCGCGGTCAGCTATGTAGCCATCTACACCCCGCTCAAGCGCATCACCTCGCTCAACACCTTCATCGGAGCCTTCCCCGGAGCAGTTCCGGGACTCATCGGATGGACCGCCGCCCGCGGCGTCATCGAGTGGCCCGCCGTGGCGCTCTTCGCCATCCTCTTCGTCTGGCAGTTCCCCCATTTCATGGCCATCGGCTGGCTCTACCGAGCCGACTACGCGCACGCCGGCATTCGCCTAGCCTCCACCCAGCAGCCAACCAGCGAAGCCGCCCGATCCTCCGCGCTCCAGGCCCTCTTCTACGCGGTCCTCATGATCCCCGCCAGCCTCTGGCCCACCTGGCTCCACGTCACCGGCACCCCATATGCAGTAGCCGCCATCGTCCTGGACGCCGGCTACCTCGCCGCAACAATCCGTTTCATGCGCATCACCCACGCGCCGGACGCCCCCGAGAACCGCGTCCTCGCCCGCCAACTCCTCAAAGTCTCCGTCATCTACTTGCCTCTGCTCCTGCTCGCCATGATGCTCGACGCCAAAGGCCGCCTCATCTTCTGACCTTGCCTCTCTAGCAACCCCCGAACCATCCACCCACCAGGAAATTTCATGCCCGCCATCACCGCACCCAATCCAAGCTACCGCACGCCTCCCTCGATCATCGCCGCCATCATCGGCATCTCCGCCGTAGCCTCGATCTTCCTCGCCTGGCTGGTCTACTACCACCCGCCGGTTGACGCCGCCGGAACCCACCTCACCTTCCTCCCCGCGCTTGACGCCATCCTCAACGCCCTCTGCGCCATCTTCCTCCTCATCGGCTTCCGGTACATCAAGCGCCGCAACATCACCGCCCACCGCAACAGCATGTTCGCGGCCTTCATCGTCTCCAGCGCCTTCCTCGTCGCCTACATCGCCAACCACGTCCTGCACGGCGACATGCTCTTCCCCACCGCGCATCCCACCGCGCGCTTCATCTATCTCTGGATCCTCCTCCTCCCCCACATCTTCCTCGCGGTCGTTGCGCTCCCGATGATCCTGATCACCTTCTTCCTCTCGTTAACCGGCCGCTTCCCAGCCCACCGCAAACTCGCCCGCTGGACATTCCCCATCTGGCTCTACGTCTCAGTTAGCGGAGTCATCGTCTACGCCATGCTCGCAGCCTACCGCTAACAGCATCCTTTTATCGCTTTTCTTTCTTTCATTCCCGCAGGGAATCTACTTCTGCCTTTGCCCTTCTCTACGCTCTACCCTCTACGCTCTGCCCTTATGCAGCCAGACACCCGCAAGCTCCTCACCACCGGCACCATCATCCTCCTCGTCGGAGCGATCGCCGCCCTGCTGATCTTCACCGTCTTCGGTGGAGTTACACGGGAAGGCCCGCACACCAACGGTGGCTGGCTCGCGCTGGTAGTCGCCCTCGGCTGCGTGCCCACCGCCGCCTTCACCCTCTTTCTCGGCCTCGCCAAACTCATCGGCGACACCCGCCACCGCTCCTGATCCCGAGGCGCATCTACTTCGGTGGCAGCGCCACCATCAAGCCGCCATGCTCGCGCAACGCGTTCTCCCCGCGCGGCAGCTTCAGCACCGACCCACTCCCCAAATCGCGCTCATACATCTCCCCGTAATTCCCCGTTGCCTCGATCACACGCACAACCCAATCGTCCTCCAACCCCAACCCACTCCCAATTTGGTGCGAACCTCCCAGCAGAAACCAGAGCACCGGATCGCCCCCACTCGCCTTCGCTGTAGCAGCGCGCATCGACCCCGCATTCGCCTTCGTCACGCCACTCTCCTCCGCCTGCACCAACGCCTCCGTCACCCACTTCACAATCGACGCCCACTGCGGATCATCATCCCGCACAGCAGCAGCCAGCGGATCCTTCGAGATCATCTCCGGAAGCAAGCGCGCGGACTTCCCATGCTGCGCCAATAAATCCCGCGTCCCTGCCAGCCGCGTTCGGTCTCCAGCCAGCGCGCCACAGTTTCCCGTAGCGAACGCCGCTTCCATCTCTCCCTCCTCCTGAAACGAAAACGGCACAAACTCCAGATGCTCGTGAGCAAACCACGCCCGCACGCCCTCCTCCACAGCCGTCTCCGCGATAAAGCAAATCTTCTTCCCACTCAACTGCCGTGCCCGCATCGCCGGGCTCGAGCCGAGCACCAGGAATCCAACCCCATCCCAAAGCACAGGCCGCGTAAATTCCAAATGCGTTCCCACGGAATGCGTAAAGTCGTCGCTCAGCGTAGGCACCATGTCCACCGCACCCGCTTTCAGCGCCGCCATCGCCGCTCGATCATCCGGATAGTTCACCACCCGCACTCGCGCGTGCTCCCCCAGCACAGCCACAGCTACGGCTCGACACAAATCCTCATCAAACGCCTCGCGCCCACCGTGATCATCCGCCGTCGAATACTCTGGTTCTTCCTGATCAATCCCACAGCCGAGCACGCCCGCAGCGCGCACCCGTTCCAGCGTGGAGGCTCCCTGTGTAATCTGCGCGTGGCCAACCATGCACCCCAGCGCCAACATCCCACTCACCACCCACCCGCGCATTATGGCGTCCACCCTCCAGCGGTGGGAATACCCGGCGTCGAATCCGGCCGCGGATTAAAGTCGCTCGGCACCGGATTCGGCAACCCGCTATCCGTCGGCGTGATCCCCAGCACTCGGCAACCATCCCCATGATCATGCGGGAACGCGTCAATCTCTCTCTTCGGAATGATCGCGTACGCTGCACTCAACGGAGCCCTCTTTCCCTGCAGCCGCAGCACATCAAACGCCGAGCTCATGTCCCCGACGCCCGGAACCTTATCGTCCGCGGGCCCCAGGTAATCCTGCCCAAAATCCTTTTTGCCAATCTCCCGCCCGCGCTCTTCATCGGGAAGATCGGCCAGCGGAATCAGCGTAAACACCTCATCCACAAACCTAATCACCGAGCTGTGTTCAGTCGGGACATGCGACACGCCATGCGCCACCGCATACGGCGAGATCACCAGCGCAGGAATTCGCGGGCCCTGTTCCAATGGCAATCCTGCCGCATCGTACGAGCGTATCCTCGGCCGCGCATGGTCATACTCGCCATCGGACTCGTCGTACGTAATGATGATCGCGCTCTGGCTCCAGTAAGGGCTACTGGCAATCGCGTTAATCTCTTCGGCCAACAGCGCCTCACTCACCTGTGAATCCGAATACCCCGGATGATCGTCGTTACCATTAAATACCGTCGCCAGCCTCGGGTTCGGATCTTGCGGCTTCCAGCCTTCAATGTTCCCGTAACCGCCGCGAACATAAAACACTCCCGATGCCGGTAGCTGCTTTGCCGCCACATCCCGAAAGAAATCGCTCAGCCCATGCAGGTGAGTCGTCGCCACCGGATTGTTCGCGACATACCCAAAGTATTGCGGCGCGTTATGATGCGCGACGTATCCATCATGCGTCGCCTTTGCATCCGGATCGTTCTTCTCACGGTCATACCCCTGCTGATACCAGCCCCAGTTCACCGCACTCACCCCGTGCCCTGCAATCTTTTCGATGTCTTCCTGCACATCCGGCAGATCAAATGCCGGGTCATAATCCCTTGCCGTCGTCTTCTTGATCGTGCTCCCCATAAACGAGAGCGGCAGACTCGCAAACGTAAGGTTCTTCGACACTCCCCCAAACGTGTGCAAGGCTTGCGGCTGCTTTAACTGTTGCGCCGTATCCAGCGCCGACCCCCAGTAAGGCTGCGGATCGGACAGCATCGGAACCGTAGCCCCCATCCCTATCCCACCCGTGGTCGCGGCGTCCGGATGCAGCATCCACTGCGTCTCGCCACCCTGCCCCGCAATCATCGCAATCGCATTCGGCGTCGACGGCCCAACGATCGTATCCATGAAGTGATCGAACAGCGTAAACCGGTCCGCATAGCGCCACAAAAACGGCACCGTGTCGCAGTCCACATGGCTCATCACCAATTCACCAAACTGCTTGCGCTCGAGTGTGGGAACGTTGGAAAGTTTTCCACCAACCAGCGTCACACCCTCTTCGGTCAGCGCATACGCAGAGTTCTCCGCCACCCCATCCGCATTCAGCGCAATCTTGCTCACCGTGGCCACATGCGAGTGGTTCACCGATGCAATATCCGCTGGATATAACGGCACTGTCTTGCCCGTTGCATCCGTCACCGTTGCCGGAATCTTGAACGGTGTCACCGTCCCCAACGTTCCATCCGTATTCACAATCGTCTGCGTAAACCCCGCCACCTTCCCCGGCGCATAAGGACCGTTCGGCCCGGCATAAAGTCCGTCTGCTCCCGGATAGCTCCCAAAGTAAAAATCAAACGAGCGGTTCTCCTGAAAGAGAACAAACACGTACTTGATGTGTCTCCGAATCAATTGCAGCTTCTCTTCGGCCGAAATCGCGGGCTCACTCGCCGCATCGATCACCTGCGCACTCACCACCGCGCTCGACTTCGGCGCAATCGTCACATCCGGTATCGCGCCCGCGGCCGTCTCCTGCCCCCAACCCCTCCCCAACCCCAACCCGCACGCAGCGATCAGCAACATCCACCGACACACAGCACTCATTTTCGCCATATCGCTAACTTATGCTGTTCCCCCGCGCCGTGGCAACCGAATCAAGCCATTGCGCACAGGCCGAACGATAACCTTCTTTCGAAACGGTGAGTCCTACGCTCTGCTATCCTGACCCCACTTCGAGGTCCCGAGCTGTGCCGAAGCTGACGCTCCTAGCATTCTTCCTTCTCCCCGCCGCAACCCTCGCCCAGACGCCAACTCCCCCACCGCAACTCTCCCCCAAAGCCGCCTATGACGACGCCGTACACCCGCTCGACCTCACGCGGCGTTCCATGTCCAACTGGTCTGCCACCGAGATCGCCGCACTCACCATCTCCATGGCTCACGCCAAAACCGACTGCGCCGCCCGCGATCCCCAGACCTTCACCGGCGCCGACCTCATCGACCTCGCCAGGCTCTGCGCCCTCGGCCAGAACTTCCCCGCCGTCATCGATGCCTCCACCCGCTACATCACAGCCGACACTCCCAAGCCCCTCCTCGCCCAGGCCTACGCCGGCCTCATCGATGCCCAGCTCCACATCAAGGACGAGACCGCAGCCTTCCTGTCTGCACAGGCCATGCTCCTCGCTGTCCCCTACGACACCCTCACCGCCGAGACACTCGACGAAGCCATCAACTTCATGCAGTTCCTCTACACCAACGACGCCCTCGCCCTCGCTCGCGCCCGCGAACCCCACCTACTCGCCCTCCTCTCCGCAACCGCACCAGCCACGCCGCCCGCCCCCTCCTATCCCGGCGCCGAGCCTCCGCAGTCTCTCCACGATCTCTTCGCCGACGGCATCGCCTTAGCAGCCCTTCAGCAGCTCGACAAAGCCCCGCCAGCCGCCATCACCGCAACCCTCGCCGCCCTCAACGCAGCTCTTCCCTCCACCCTCACCCCCGACGACGCCATCCCCATCGACCTCGCCCGCCGCCGCTACGCCCTCCTCGGCCAGCCGCTCCCCAACCTCGCCCACCCCACGCATCCCACCGATCCCCGCCAACCCGTTACGCTCGCCTCCCTCAACATTCCGCACAGGCTGCCTGACCTCCCAGCACCCAACGCCATCACCGCCCTTCTCCTCTTCCCTGACTGGTGCGCCCAGTGCATCCGCATGGCCACCAAACTCCCTCAAACGGTCTTCACGGTCGCCGGTCACGAAGCCTACCTCTACGGCCTCTTAGCCCAGACCGTCCCACCTAATCCCCCACCAACCCCCCCCCCAGCCCACCCACCACCCCACCCAGCAAACGATAAACG
>Ga0302326_10017654_pt1 | contig 14859 bp, 10 predicted proteins | sample Palsa_T0_3_FD_202264 | JGI IMG/M metagenome (GOLD analysis project Ga0302326, IMG submission 202264) | Peat permafrost microbial communities from Stordalen Mire near Abisko, Sweden - Palsa_T0_3 | ecosystem: Environmental > Terrestrial > Soil > Palsa > Peat permafrost | place: Sweden: Abisko... | reverse complement strand
CGATAAAGCTGCCGTGCTTGCCCCACTTGATCACCAGAGGCTTGCCGCACTTCTCGCAAATCAAGTCGGTGGGCCGCTCCATCCGCTTGATGTTGGTCATGTGCTCTTCGGCGTGCTTCAGGTCCTTGTCGAACTTTTCGTAGAACTCGCCGATGGCCGCGCGCCAGGCGACCTTCCCCGCTTCGATCTCATCCAGCTCCTCTTCCATTCGGGCCGTGTATTTGACATCGAAGATATCGTCGAAATTCTCCAGCAAAAGGCCGGTGACCACTCTGCCCAGCTCCGTCGGATAGAAACGGCCGCCCTCCTTCCGCACGTACTCGCGCTCCTGAATCGTGGAGATGATGGAAGCGTAGGTCGAAGGACGGCCGACGCCGTCGGCTTCCAGCTTCTTCACCAGCGTGGCCTCGTTGTAACGCGGCGGCGGCTCGGTGAAGTGCTGCTCGGGCGCCAGGCCGCGGAACTTCAGAAGCTCACCCTCGGCCACGGCCGGGAGCCTGTGCTTCATCTCCTCGTCTTCCTCGTCCGACTGGTCCTTGCCTTCTTCGTAAACCTTTAGAAAGCCGCCGAACTTCAACACCGAACCCGTGGCGCGAAACAGATATTCGCTCGAGTCCTTGCCGCGCGCCGAGATGTCAATGGTGGTCTGGTCAAACACCGCGGGGGTCATCTGGCAGGCCACGAAGCGGTTCCAGATCAGCCGGTAGAGCTTCAGCTCGTCCTCGGCCAGATACTTGGCCACGTCGTCCGGGCTGTACTCCATGGAAGTGGGGCGGATGGCCTCGTGCGCATCCTGCGCGTCCTTCTTGGACTTATAAATGTTACCGGATTCCGGCAGGAACTCAGGCCCGAACTTGACCGCGATGTAGGCGCGCACTTCCTGCAAAGCGTCTTCGGATATGCGCGTGGAATCCGTGCGCATGTAAGTGATCAGGCCGACCGCGCCTTCCTTGCCGAGCTCGATGCCCTCGTAGAGCCTCTGCGCCAGGATCATGGTGCGTTTGACGCTGAAGCGCAGCTTGCGCGAGGATTCCTGCTGCAGCGTCGAGGTGATGAATGGCGCCACCGGATTGCGGCGCTTCTCGCGCGTGCCTACCGATTTAACGATATAGTCCGCGCCATCGAGTTGGGCCAATACGTAATCGGTGGCCGCCTGGCTGCCCAACTCCGGCGTCTGGTCGTCCTTCTTGATCAGGCGCGCGTTCAACGGCGGCGGTTTGCGCGCGCCCAGGCTGGCGTCGATGCTCCAATACTCGTCCTTGATGAACGCCGCAATCTCGCTCTCGCGCTCCACGATCACGCGCAGCGCCACGGTTTGCACGCGGCCGGCGGAGAGGCCGCGCCGAACTTTATCCCATAACAACGGGGAGATCTTGTAGCCCACCAGGCGGTCGAGCACGCGGCGCGCCTGCTGCGCGTCCACCAGCTTCACGTCCACCATGCCTGGGTTTTGAAAAGCTTTCTGAATGGCGTTCTTGGTGATCTCGTTGAACATCACCCGGTATATCTGCGGGCCGCCGTTTTTCTTGCCTTGCAGTTCCTCTTGCAGATGCGAACAGATGGCTTCCCCTTCACGGTCGGGGTCGGCTGCCAGGTAGATGGATTCCATGCCCTTGGCGGCTTGCTTTAGCTCGCTGAGCAGCTTGCGCTTGCCTTCGATGATTTCGTAGCGAGGTTCAAAGCCGTGCTCGATATCCACGGCCAGGTCTTTCTTGGGGAGATCCTTGATATGGCCCAGCGACGCTTTTACGACGTACTGCTTACCCAGGTACTTGTTGATGGTTTTCGCCTTGACGGGCGATTCCACGATTACGAGAGATTTCGGCATAAGACGACTTCAACTAATGTTCCACACACGATCCCAGATATCCCAGAGGCTACCACACTTTCACGAAATTCTTTCCTGGAAGCTGCTTGACCAATCCAAGCATCTCCAACTCGAAAAGTGCGGCAATCAGTTCGGAAGCCGACGTATCCTCCACAATCTGAAGCAGATCGTCCAAATGTATGGCGGTGTCCACTTGCAGGACCGCAAGCAGTTTGCGACCGACTTCTGGTAAGGATCCCCCTAATTGGGATGCCTGACCGCCGTCTTGGGATGCACCGGCGTTCCCCAGCAGGCGGGTCCGGCCGCGCTCGATTAACTGACGGCGGACCTCCGCGGGAAGTTCCACGATGATGTCGTTCCAGTCTTGCACCAGTTTGGCGCCCTGTTTTATCAATAGGTTAGGACCCCAACTGGCCATGGACGTGATGTTGCCCGGAACCGCGAAGACTTCCCTGCCCTGGTCCAGCGCGAGCTTCGCGGTGATGGCCGAGCCGCTGTATTGGGCGCCTTCCACCACCAGCACGCCCGCGCTCATGCCGCTGATGATCCGGTTGCGGATCGGGAAATTCTGCGGAAACGCGGTGGAGCCCATGGCGAACTCGGAGAGCACCAGTCCTTTGACGGACAACTCGGCGGCCAGTTTGCGGTTTTCCGAAGGGTAGATCACGTCCACGCCGCAGCCCAATACCGCCACGGTATCGCCGCCGGCGGAAAGTGCGCCCTTGTGCGCGGCGGTGTCAATGCCGCGCGCCATGCCGCTGACGATGGTCAGCCCTGCGCGCGCCAGGTCGGCGGACAACCTTTCGGCGGCAGCCAGGCCGTAGTTTGTGGGCCGCCGGGTGCCGACCACCGCGAAATGGAAGGGCTCCAGCAGGTCCAGGCGTCCGCGGGCATACAGCAGAATGGGTGGATCGAAGATCTCGCGCAGCAGAGCCGGATAACGCGGGTCGCTTCGCACGACGGCGATCGCGCCATGCTCGGCCATCTTGCGCTGCTGGTCGAGAGCATCCTCGAAGGAGCATCCGCTGGCGAGGCTTTGGGCCACTGCGCCGCCGGCTCCGGCCGCCATCAGTTCGCTGCGCGAGGCCCGGAACACAGCCTGCGGCGTGCGGAATCGATCAAGCAGCTTACCCGCCATCCGGGTGCCCAGACCGGGGACCAGGGTCAGCGCCAGCCAGTGCAGTTCCTCTTCGAGGCCTATCGAACGCGCGGCGGGGTCCGCCGTTAATCCTTCCATCCGAATATCTCCTAATATGGAAGATGGCGGCGGCGGCCGCTTGTCTCAAGGAAACATGCGCCAGGAAGCGTCGTTTTTTGAAGGCAAGGATCCCGTGCTGGTGTATATCGCCAGGCGGCTGAAGGAGGCATTGCGGCTGGAAGCGACTTTTAGTACCGCCGGTGTAGACTACGGGGTGGAGGCTGATGAGTACCGCGGCGGATTCATTTTTCAGCGGGTGCGCACGGGGGCCTTCTTTTACGTGCTGCCTGATACGGCCGAGGCGGCGCGCAGCGTGCTGCGGGAAAACGGTTACCGGCCAGCGGAGCCGGAGCCGGGCTGAGCGGTTGGCGGGATCGCCCGGCTCTCCGCCAACCATTCCCGGTACCGCTCGCGCAGCGCCTTTCTGTAGGCTGCCGGCCGCATGCCCATCGCGGCGGCCTGGCGCGCCACGTCCAGTTCCGCCAGTTCGACACCGGCCGACATGCTCTTTCCGCTGGAAGCCAGCCATCCCGGCTCGAAGCCGAAGCCGAAGGCCCAGAGAGAAGGAAGCGCCCGCCCATAGTTGTCCGGCAAGCTTAACGCCTCGAACGGGAAGCCTGCCGCCCAATCGGTGTGATAGCCCACCAGCATATTCGAGGGATTCACGGACACCTGCGCGTGAGTGACGCAGTTCCCGGCGGGAATCCGGTAACGGCTGCGCAGCATTTCGGTAAGCATGGCGGCGGCGCGGATCTGGGCGGGGCTCACGAAGTCCTCCACCTGGCCGGGATAGGATTGCGCCTCAAACGAAACCCCGAAAAAGCTCTCGTTGAGATTTACGTAGAACCATTCGTCGTCGGCCCACACGGAAAAGCCTGCGTGGTTGGCCGCATCCGGTTCGGCCACTACGCGGTAGACGCGGCCGAAACGGTCGATCACGTAGTGGTAGGCGCGCTCCCGCCGCACGTACTCCAGCAGCGATTCCCCCAGCCGTTTGAGCTTTGGGGTATCCTGCTCTTCAAAAGGCGCCTGGCGGCTCTCGGTAATGTGGTAGACAATCCCGGCCGGCGTGGAACGCCAGGTTCGGTTTTGAGCGGAGTCGCCGGCCCGCGGAAACGCCGGATACAGTCTGGGACGGTTGGGAATCGTGAAGCGCGTATCGATGCGCAAGCCGTTGCTGTAGACTTCCGAATCGCCGGTCGTTTCGACTAGCCAGACCGGAACGGTTTCCTGAGTCACAGAGACCGGCGCGCGGCGCGGAACGGCCGGCGCGGAAGGCGGCGTTTCCGGCTTGCCTGCGGCGAGCTTCACCAGCAGGGGGATGGCCAGCACCAGCAGCAGACTGCCCCAGAGTACCCAGTAGCGGGACCGGCCCTGAAACAGCCATTGCACCAGCCAGCGCACCAGCCAGCTCCGCGGCGCCATGGCTCTCAGAAACCTCAGACGCAGCAGGGGATCTCCAATATATCCCGCCGTGCGCGCCACGTGCGCCGCACGCGCCGTCCGCCGCCGTCCTGGTCCTGGTCCTAGCAGTGGTCCTAGCCGTGGCATATTCACCTGTCCGTTTCTAATATGTTGTCCGGACCGGCAAAAAATCTTACAAATTTACGGGAGAGCCCGCGCCAATCAAAAAGAACTGAGAGGAATTCTCCAAAACATTACTTCTAAGTTGAACCCGGAAAAACAGAACCGACGATGTCCGTCGCGGAATCGGCCAACTGGCTGCTTGGGCGGCGTGGCGGCGTCCGATAGGAGTCGCGCATGTGGAAGCGAATGCTTCAGTTATCGAATGGAAACCATGAAGGGTTGTCCGCCAACGGACACGACGCGGAGTCGAATGGCCGTGTGCCGGCGGTAATCGCGCCGGACGAGACTGGCGCAAGGCTGGCTGGGCTGAGCGCTACCAATGGCGAGCACGCCCCCGCGATGCTGGCCGACTTTGAGCAGATCTATCTGGGCGGGGCGGTGAAACCGCCGCGGCTCGCGTACGGCGTACTGAAAGTATCGGACATGCTGAATAGCGCGCACCTTTGCGGCATGCCGCCGGAGTCCAAGCGCGCCGCTTTGATGATGGCCCTGGACGCGGGCGGCGCGAAGATGGAGGACATCCTGCAGGATGCCATCGTGCGGCAGCGGGTGCTGAACGAGTACGAAGACGCGCGCCAGCGGGACCTGCAGAGCTTCGAGGCATCCATTCAGGAGCAAAACCGCACGCTTCAGGCGGAGATGGAGCGCATCACCGGCCAGTATATGGCGCGCATGCAAAGCAATCTGGATGAAGTGGCCCATGCGCAGGATAGCTTCCGGGTGTGGCAGAAGCGCAAACAGCAGGAAGTACAGCGAATCGCCGGCGCCGCGGACTGCTGCGTTCCGGAAAACGGCGCGGCGGCATCGGCTGGATTGACGGTAGTGCTGGAACGCGCTTCGAGCGCAGCGGCGCATTGAGCGGAAAACCGTGCCTTGGCTGGCTGGCATTTGCGGAGTGGCGCTGCTTGCCCTGTTATGGCGGGCCGAGCGCAAGCCGCGGCCCTTCGGAGGCGGCGATCTGCGTCAGTTGCGGCGCATCGCCGAAGCCAAGCACCGCGAGCAGTCCCAGTCTTTCGACTAACAGGAAAACGGGAGAGAGTTATGAACAACGTCGAACAGGATTACACGCAGCCGCTGGGGCTGGACGTGGGCACCAGCCGCGTGGTGGTGGCGCGCGCCAAGGACAAGAAGCACGAGTATGATTCCGAGCTGAACGCGTTCCTGACGCTGCCCTACTCGAAGCTGGCGGAGAACGCGCTGCAGCGGGAGAACGTTTTCCACGAGGTGCAGGGATCGGACATCGTGGTGGCGGGCAACGACGCCGAGAAATTCGCCGAAGTTTTTCACGTCGATACGCGGCGGCCCATGGCCCATGGGGTGCTCAATCCCGATGAGCCGTACAGCCTCGCGGTGGTGCGGCGCATCATCACGAAGTTGGTGGGCCGGGCGGCGGCCGAGGGCCAGAAGATCTTCTTCAGCGTGCCTGCGCGCGGCCCCAGCGTAGACGGAGCGATTCGATACCACGAAGCATCCATCCGGCAGATCCTCACGGAACTGGGCTATCAGGCCAGTCCCATTGAGGAGGGGCTGGCGGTGGTGTATGGCGAACTGGCCGCATCGAACTTCAGCGGTGTCGGCATTTCGTGCGGCAGCGGGCTGTGCAATATCTGCCTGGCGGTGCTGTCGGTCCCGGTCATGAGCTTCAGCGTGCCCAAGGCCGGCGATTTCATCGACTCCAGCGCCGCCCAGGTGACCGGAGACCGCGCCAACCGGCTCCGCATATCCAAGGAAAAGGGTTTCCAATTGAACGGCTTCACCGCGGATCGGGCGCACAATGCGCTGACGGTCTACTACCAGGAGGTGATCGCCGACCTGATCGGGTCGCTGCGCACCCACATCGCCTCCACCCAGAAACTGCCGAAGCTGGAACAATCGGTACCGTTGGTGCTCAGCGGCGGTACCGCTATGCCCAAAGGCTTCCTGGATCACTTCATGAAAACCTTGCAAGCCGAGGAGTTTCCGTTGCGGCTGTCGGAGGTCCGGATATCGGGCGACCCCTTGCATTCGACGGCGCGCGGCGCGCTGATGGCCGCGCTGTGCTAAGGCCCGATTAACGCAGCGCCGCGATGGCCCGATTGATAAACTCCCACACCTCCGCACGGATGCGGAAGGGCTGCATCTGCCGCTTCGCTTCACCCGGCCAGTTCGCGCTATCCCGATAGAGGTTTTTCAAGCCGCTCGAGACCTCCGGATCCCCGCCGGTGAACTCCTCGACCAATCCCGTCCAGCGCGCCGCCAACTCCCGCCCCTTCGCGCCGGCCGGATCTTCGCCCAGCGCGGCCTCCACATCCCGGATCAGTTCCAGCCACTGGCGGCTGACCCGCTCCTGCAACTCCGGCGACCATAACTGGCGCCGCCCGGCAATCTTCGCCTGCGCCGCGTCGTTGTAATACTTCATCGTCCATTCCGTATCGTTTTGCATTCCCATCACCTCGATGATTTTGGTCAGAATCGCTGCGTCCGGCGGCCGGCCCGCTTCCACCGCCGTTTCAGCCTGGCGAATCGCTTCGATGGCTTGATCCAGCAGGCCGCGGCGGACCTCCAGCACTTTACGCTGCATCCGCAGGGCGGCGGACAGGTCGCGCCCACCTCTGTCCAGCAGCGTTTTGATGCGCCGCAAAGGCAACCCGACGAACTTCAGCGCGACAATCTGCTCCAAACGCACCAGGTCCCGCTGGTCATACACGCGGTAACCGTTGTGCGTGCGTTTAGGACGCAAAAGGCCCAGGCGGTCGTAATAGTGCAGTGCCCGCACCGTGACACCGGATAGGCCGGCAAACTCGCCCGCTTTGTATTTTCGGATTGGATTGCCGGCCGCCGCCATCCCTCCCTTTATACTCGGGCCTGACGTTACGTCGGAGTCAAGCGGAATCTTGCGGCGGCACGGGAAAGAGCCAAGACCTATTGTGGCGGCGTGCCGGGAGCCGGGCGGCGGCCTTCGCGATCGGCCTTCCGGAGCAGGGCTTCCTTGATCCGCTTCTCCACCGCGGCGGCGTCATCGTCCCGCTTCATCCGGCGCAGGATATCGGCGTAGATGCGCAAGGGCGGGTCCATCACGTCGTCCGGCGTTTGGGCCAGGTCGCCGATCCGCACAGTCCGACTGTAGAGGTCTGCAGCGTCGTCCATTTTCGCTTCCATCAGCAGCACGCGGCCGGTCTGGTTCAAGCTGGCAATGTACGCCTTGGCCCGCAACGCCAGCGCGGCGGTGGCGGCATTCTCAGCTTCTTCATAGCGATGCTGGAACGCGTAAAACTCGGCCATCTTGTCGAGCGTCAACGCGGCCATGGGATGGTCCGCACCAGCGTTCTTCTCCCAGAGGCCGAGCAGCCGCTTGTAAGCTGCTTCGGCTTCCGGATATTTTTTCAAGCCAAATTCGACATAGGCGAAGGAATCCACGGAGGGGATCAGCTCCGCAGCATCGCTGCCGTCGGAGGCTTCGCGCATGCGCACGGCGCGCTGCAGCAGCGGCTCGGCATCCGCATACTGGGAGCGGTCGCGGTAGATGCCGGCCAGCGCCTCGATCGCAGGGAGGCACTGCGGATCTCCGGGCTCGGCCAGGCTCCACTCCTGGATGGCGTGCTTCAACAACTCCATGGCCGGCTCCTCCTGGCCTGCCTGCCGGTCGAGCACCGCGGCCAAGGTCAGATCGCGGGCCAGACCGGCGCGCGCGGCGCCGGCTTGCGCATCGCGAATCTTGATGGCCTTCGCGATGGCGGCCAGGGCGGCCTCGGCATGGCCTTGCGCGCGGGCCCCTGTGGCGATCTCCTCCAGTACGGCGGCTAGTTCGCGACTGCTTTCGCCGTAGCCGTTGGCGGCTGCGTCGGCGGCCTGCTGCAGGGACTGGTCCGCATGCACGGTATCGGCGGAATCGCGCTGGACGGCCGCACGCAGGCGCAGGCATTCCACCAGCAGCGCCACATCGCCTCCGGTGCGGGCGGCCTGTTCCGCGGCATCGAAGCGGGTTAGCGCCTCGGCGTATTGTTGCTGGGAGTAGGCTTGCCGCCCTTTATCCAGATCGGCTCGTCCGTTGGGTGGGTCGTCTGCGATGGCGGACGCCGCCAGCGCGAAGGCCGTCAGGGAGAGCAGAGCAACGCGCAGTTCCATTCTTGGATAGACACCGGGGAGGGGTGTTTTGTCCCGTTTACTCGCAGCGCAGCGCGGCCATCGGGTCGACCTGCGCCGCACGCCGCGCGGGTAGGTAACTGGCCAGCAGGCTGACGGCGCCGAGCAGGACGAGGGTCGCGCCCAGCACCCATGGGTTGTACGGGGTTGCGCCGGGTATGCCCTTCTGCATGGCCAGCGTGGCCAGTATGGCCGCAGGCAAGCCCGCGGCTGCTCCCGCCAGCACCCACGCCATCCCCTCGCGAACGACCAGGGCGGAGATCTGTTCGCCACGCGCTCCGACGGCCATACGAATCCCGATCTCGCGCGTCCGCTGGGAGACGGAGTGCGCCGCGACTCCGTAGATCCCCATGGCCGCCAGGGCCACAGCCAGCGCGCCGAAAATCCCCAGCAGCCCGGCGGCGAGGCGCTGCCGCCAAAGCGATGTGGCGATGTGCGCGGGCATAGTCTCGACGGCGAACAGCGGCAGGCTTGCGTCGAGCCTGGCGACTTCCGCGCGGAGCACGGCCGGCAGCGGCGACAAGCGCGCCGCGCCGCCACTGCTACGGACTATCAGGGTCGCGCGCCCGGTGTACTCCTGCGCCAGCGGCAGGTAGAGCTGCAGCGTGGGATCGCCCGCGAGCGACCGCACCACGGAGTCTTTTACGACCCCTACGATGGCGATCGGGGGACGCTCCGGTCCGGCGAAATCCGGCGCAACAATCAGCTGGCCGATAGGATTGCGGCCCGGCCAAAGACGGCGCGCGAGCCGTTCGTTCACGACGCCGGCGCGCGGCGCACCGGCCCGGTCTCCGGCGTCGAATTCGCGCCCTTCGAGGATAGGGATACCCAGCGTGCGAAAGAAGCCGGGCGCGATCGCGTCGTCGTCCACGCGCAGGCCGAATTCGAAGTCGTTGCCCTGGAAATCCCGTAGCGGCGGCTCTTCGCCTGCGCGGAAGATAGCGCGGCGGCCGAAGAATTCCTCGGGCGGGACAGTCAATCCAAGACTCGCCGCGGTGACTCCGGGCAGCGCGCGCGCGCGTTCCAGCAGGGCCGCATAGAAGCTCAGCCCTTTGGCGGAGGAGTATCCTTGAACGTCCAGGTCCACCGAAGCGAGCAGCACGTTTTCGGGCTGCGCCACGGGATTCGCGCCAAGCGCCCGGCGCATGGTGGCGATGCCTGTTCCCGCACCGGCCAGCAGCACCAGCGAGAGCGCGGTCTGCGCCGCGATCAGCCCGCCCCGCAGGCGGGAACCGGACCGGCCCGCGCCCGGCGATCCGTCCTTTAACGACACGGTAAGGTCGACCTGCGCGGCCCGCCGTGCGGGCGCCAATGCGAAGAGCAGCCCGGAAACGACCGTCAGCAGCAGCACGAAGCCCAGGACGCGGAGGTCCATTTGTACGTCCAAGCCGCGCAAGGTGTAGGCGTTTTGGTTCGACGACACGGCCAGCTGCGCAAATATGGGCGCCAGCAGGATTCCGAGCAACCCCGCACAGGCTGCCAGCAGCGCGCCTTCGGTGAGGAACAATCGCACCAGGCGAGCGCGGCCCGCGCCCAAGGCGACCCGTACCGCAACCTCCCGCCGGCGCGCCGCCGCGCGCGCCAGCATCAAGTTAGCGACGTTGGCGCAGGCAATCAGCTGCAGCAGGGCGACGCAGGCCAGCAGCAATCCCAGCAGGCGCCGCACTTCCGCGCGGTCGTCGGAATCGAGCCCCAGGCCGGGAACCAGCGCGACCGTACGGGTGTGGTTGGTGCCCGGATACTGCTGCGCCAGGCGCGCCGCCACTGCCGCCGTTTCAGCTTGCGCCGCGGCGAGGGTTGCGCCGGGCGCCAGCCGTCCGAAAATTCGCAACCATCCACTGGCGCGATTGCGCAGGGTGTCCGGCGTCAATCTGGGCATCATGATTGGCTGGAGGGTGATAGGCACCCAGAGATCGGGTTGCGACTGCGTGCTTGTGCCGCGGAACTTGCGCGGCGCTACTCCGACCACAGTGAAGGCGTGCCCGTTCAGGCGAATTGTGCTGCCCGGTACGCGCGGATCTGCGCCGAACGCGCGCCGCCAGAATGCGTAGCCGATCACGGCGACGGCCGGCCCGTCTTCGGTTTCGTCCGCGTCCACGAGCAGTCGTCCAGCGGCCGGGTTCACGCCCAGGGCCGCGAAGTAGTTTCCGGAGACCAGGGCGGCGGCCACGCGCTCGGTGGCGCCGCCGCTCGAGAAACTGACGCGCGTGCCGGCCTCCGCGGCCAATGCCGAAAAGGTTTGCAGCCGATCGCGGTAGTCCTGGTAATCGGGATAGCCCAGGTTGCCCAGCAGCTGGCCCGCTTGCCAACGCTCGAAGACTACCAGATCGCCGGGCGCCTTTATGCCGGGCATGGGGCGCAGCAGCAAGGCGTCGATCAAGCTGAAGATTGCGGTGTTGGCGGCGATTCCCACTCCGAGCGCCAGCACGGCTACACCGGTGAACAACGGACTCCGCCGCAGCACGCGCACGGCGAAGCGGGCGTCATCGCGCATCGCGCACGGTGAGAAAGCGCTCATGCGGATAGGACGCGCGCAGGCGCAATAGTGTTAACAGCGCATGGCGGGGTTCCGCGTGAATTTGACTTAAGGACCATAATAGTGTACGTTAAGTTTGGTAAGGATAGGTATGCTGAACGTTAAGGCGCGGGCGCCCATACCGGTAACGCGCGCAATCCGCAAGCTGGGCCACGACATTCGGGACGCCCGGCGGCGGAGGCGCATACCTGCCGCGATCCTGGCCGAACGCGCCTCGATCAGCCGGACGACTCTACATAAGGTGGAGCAGGGAGACCCGGGTGTCTCGCTGGGCATTTACGCCACTGTACTTTTCGTTCTGGGCAGGATCGACCGGCTGGCCGAATTGGCCGACGCCAGCCACGACGCCGTTGGGCTGGAACTGGAAGAGGAGCATCTGCCGGAGCGCATCCGGCTGACGAAGAAACATGGATAAAGATGTCCTGGTCTACGTCGACCTACAGGGCACACCGCACCTGGTGGGGCGGTTGTGGGGGCGCATGCGCAAGGGCAGGGAGAGCGCCACCTTTGAATACGACAAGAGCTGGCTCGCGCACGCCGACCGCTTTTCCCTGGAGCCGGCGCTGAAACTGGGGCCGGGCCCTTTTCACACACCCTCTGAAAAGCCGCTGTTTGGCGCCATCGGCGACTCCGCGCCCGACCGGTGGGGGCGGGTATTGATGCGCCGGGCCGAGCGCCGCCGCGCGGAGCGCCTGGGAGAGACGCCCCGTACGGTGCGCGAAATCGACTATCTGCTGATGGTGGATGACGAAGCGCGGCAGGGCGCATTGCGCTTTGCCGAGCGCGAGGGAGGAGCGTTCCTCGCCGCTTATGGATCCACGAAGATACCGCCGCTGATCGAACTGCCGGACTTGCTGTCAGCGGCCGAGCACGTGGCGGCCGACAGCGATACGGATGAAGATCTGCGCTTGCTGTTGGCGCCCGGATCGTCCCTCGGCGGCGCCCGTCCCAAGGCTTCCATCCGGGACCGCGACGGTCATTTGGCCATTGCCAAGTTTCCGAACAAAGGAGACGAAATCAACGCGGTGCTGTGGGAAGCGATGGCCCTGACACTGGCGGCCAAGGCCGGCATTACGGTGCCCGCGTGGAGGCTGAAAACAGTCGCGGGAAAACCGGTGCTGCTGCTGCGCCGTTTCGATCGCGAGCACGGAATGCGCGTGCCGTTTCTATCGGCCATGAGCATGCTCGACGCCACAGACCAGGAGACCCGCAGCTATCTGGAGTTCGTGGACGTCCTCCGCCAGCACGGGGCATCGCCCAAACAGGACATGCATGCCCTGTGGCGGCGGATCGTGTTCAGCATTCTGATCTCGAACACGGACGACCATCTGCGCAATCACGGCTTTCTGTATGCCGGCCCCGCCGGGTGGCGGCTGTCCCCGGCCTACGATCTCAATCCGGTGCCGACCGATATCAAACCGCGCATTCTGACGACAGCGATCGATTTGAGCGACGGCACGGCTTCCCTTAAGCTGGCGCTGGACGTGGCGGCGTATTTCGAACTGGGCCGCGACGAGGCGCGCCAGATCGCCGCCGAAGTGGGACGGGCAACCGCCACCTGGCGGCGGGAAGCGAAGAAGCTCGGCCTTACCGCAGCAGAGATCGATCGGATGGAGTCGAGCTTCGAGCACCAGGATTTGAAAGAGGCTCTGGCCGCCCCGCCATCCGCCAGGACCACATCAGGAACGAAGTCGAAGTGAGATCGATGGCCGGCTCGGTAGTGCTATAGGACTGCATATTGTCGCGGTAGACGGCTCTTTGCGATGGATTGTACGGTCCGTCGTCGCCGTTAAATATGCCAAAGGTATCGACGCCGTTAGCGGGGCAAAGAATCATGCCGGGAACAATGCCCGCGGTGGCCGCGTAGGCAGGGCCTTCGGAAGCGGCGCCCCACAATACGGGCACGCCACCCGACGTGCCGTCCAGCGCGCCGGCCAGGTTGGCGACCTGATGCTGTATACAGTTGGGAAATGTGGTGGAGCCGTCGCCCACAATAAATGACGACCCCCAAGGGTTAGCGCCCAGAATGTTGGCCAACCACCGGCGCGAGTAAATGTCATACTCGCTCGATCCAGTCAGGTAATAAGCTTCGCTCGCCATTACCGAAATACCCGCGCCATGCGAAGTGGTGTCGCTGTTCCATGCGTCGCCGAAGCCCCATGCGTCGTTTCCAGCGTTCGAAATGGCATCGTCAATCTGTTGCAGCAGGGCTTGGCGAATGCCCGGCAGATTCGCCGCCAGGCCGGGCGGATTGCCCGCTATCCCGAGCGCGCGAAATAACTCGAAGTGCGCCAGGCCGCTGACATCGTAAAGGTTCAAGGTATCGGCGTAGCCTGCATCGTAGATCTTAGTAATGTAGTTAGCGGCAAACTGCGCCGCTTGTGTCAGGTAAGTCATGGAATTGGAGACCGGCAACCCGGGCGGCAGATTCCCGCCGGCAGACTGCAGCGCGAGATAAAGTTCCGTCGCGCCCAACTCCATGTCGTCGTCCCATACCGTTTCCGGATATCCGTCAAACGGAACGATCGTGAGCAGGCAGCCGGAACTGCACGTGCCGCTGCCCACCGATGCAGCCGGGTCCGCATAAGACGTGTCGGCGAGCGCGAAAATATCTTCCGCGTCCTTAAGACACCGATTGGCGAAGTCCGGATGGCCGGTCCGGTTCAGTTGATAGCCCACAGCAAACGCCGCAGCCAGGCGGCCCGCCAGATTCGGACTGATGGGCGATCCGGCCGGCCCGGCGATGAAAACCGGGCGATGGCAGATGAAATGCGCTGCAATGGGGCAACCCTGATAGTCGTCGTCGGCTTGCGGCAGGCGCCAGATATCATAGTCGCTGAGCAAGCCGGGAAAATTGTCCCAGTCCTGGCTGTTGCCGACCTGGTAGTAAAGGGTTTTAGTGCCGTCGTCCCACATTTTCATCAGGAATTCGACGCCAAAGCCCGCCTCCGTCCGGAAGTTCGCCGATGCAGGCGCTCCAGATGCGTTACCGGCGTACGAAATGGAATTCGGAGGCGCCGGCGGGTGGAGCGGAGCATGCACGCCCATCTGATCGGGGAAATCGCGAATGCCGATCTCTTGCAGTGTGACCGTGTAGCTGGTGGTCTCGACGTATTTCATGTAGTCGCCGGCATCCCACCAACCGCCGGAGGCATCGATCACCGCGCCGGTAGGCGTCAGAGGCGTGCCCGTGGTGGTAATCGAATCGTTGCTATCTAGCGGCGGAGTTTGAAAGACGGTGGCGCTCGCATCGTTCAGGTGTCCAGGCGCGGTGCGCAGCGCATTGGGGATGTAGTTCGGCCCATCCCGCTCGGTTTCATAGAAGAACTTAGTGTTCAAGAGCAGCCCGGAATAGAGCGTGGCGGGATCTTCCACCGGAAACGCAGGCGAGACAGCGGGAACCGGGCCCGCCACAGCGATGGTGTAGCCATCGCCGGCCGGAACGGTGAAATCCAGGGCACACACCGAGTAGGTCAGAGTGGCGCTATTGCTCCAGACGCCGAGCAAGGCGCCGATGGACGATGCAAATACCGTCTGGCCGCCCGCGGCGAGAACAGTAAACGTGGCTCCTGTTTCGGCGGCGGTGGA
>Ga0302326_10017652_pt1 | contig 14860 bp, 9 predicted proteins | sample Palsa_T0_3_FD_202264 | JGI IMG/M metagenome (GOLD analysis project Ga0302326, IMG submission 202264) | Peat permafrost microbial communities from Stordalen Mire near Abisko, Sweden - Palsa_T0_3 | ecosystem: Environmental > Terrestrial > Soil > Palsa > Peat permafrost | place: Sweden: Abisko... | reverse complement strand
CGGAGTGAACGCCACCGGTGATGGCGAGGTCGATGTTGAGATGGCCATAGAGAATTGCCGCCCAGTGGAGGCGCGGCAGCAGCTCGGACGGCGTTGAGAAATGCAGGGTCGGACGCACTTCCAAAGTCTCGATGTCGAAGTCGGGTTGATAGAAACGATTGAAGAGCACCACGCCGCGTGCGCCAACATCTTGAAGCCGCGCGACCAGGTGGGGCAGGCTGGTGAAGGACTGGGAGAGCTTGACGGAGACCGGAACTTTGACCTCCTGACAAACTTTCTCGACAAGTTCGAGAACCTGCAGTTCGACTTCGGTGGAAGTCTGGCTGCTGTCTGTTGCCAGTGCATAGGTGTTCAATTCGATGGCGTCGGCGCCGGCCGATTCCATCTCTTTGGCGAAGCGCACCCAACCGCCGACGGTGTTGCCGTTCAAACTGGCGATGATCGGAATTTTGACCGCGGCCTTGGCGCGCCGCAGATGCTCGAGGTAGACCTCCTGCGTCATGCGGTAGTCGCTCTGGTCGGGCAGGTAGTCAAGCGATTCGGCAAAGGACTCCGTGCCTCGCGAGAGATCTTCATCTAACGCGCGCGATTCGAGCGCCAGTTGTTCTTCAAAGAGAGAGGTGAGGACGATTGCAGAGGCGCCCACATCCTCCATGCGGCGAATGTTGTCGAGCGACTCGGAGAGTGGAGTGGAAGAGACCACGATGGGTCCGTTAAGTTTGAGGCCCAGGTAGCGAGTGGAGAAATCGATCATTTCGTGCCTCCGGCAGGCGTGCCTGCCAATTGCTCCTCAGGCGTTTCCGCTGGAGCGATGTTCGGAGTATCGCTGCGGCCGGGCATTGCGGCGCGCGCCGAGTAGACACGCCATTGGCGTTCGACGTCGTCCTGCGCTTCTTTGAGCAACAGCGCTGCGTGTTCGGGATTGCCGCGCGCGAGCATGGTGTAGCGTGCTTCGCGATAGGCATAGTCCTTGAGCCGGATGGACGGGGCTTTGGAGTCGAGTTGGAAGGGGTTCTTGCCTTCCGCGCGCAAGGCTGGGTTATAGCGCATGAGAGGCCAGTAGCCCGATTGGACGGCGAGCTTTTGTTGCTCGAGGCCGTGCACGAGATCGTAGCCGTGGGCGATACAGCTTGAGTACGCGATGATGATGGACGGACCATCGTGAGCTTCGGCTTCCTGGAATGCCTTGATGACATGCGTGTCGTTGCCGCCGAGCGCGACCTGCGCCACGTAGACGTAGCCATAACTGACGGCTTCCATGGCCAGATCTTTTCTGCTGCTGGTTTTGCCGCTGGCCGCAAATTTGGCGACCGCGCCGCGCGGGGTGGCCTTGGATGCCTGGCCGCCGGTGTTGGAGTAAACCTCGGTATCGAGCACCAGGATGTTGACGTTCTTGCCCGAGCCGAGGACGTGGTCGAGACCGCCGAAGCCGATATCGAAGGCCCATCCATCGCCGCCAAGGATCCAGACGCTCTTTCGGACCAGGTTGTCGGCAATTGCGAGCAGGTTGCGGGCATCGGACGAGTCAATAGCGAGCAGTTGCTTCTTCAGATCGTTGACGCGCTCGCGTTGCGCATTCATCTCCGCTTCGGTCTTTTGCGGTGCGTGGAGGAGCGATGCCGCGAAGTCCGGACCTATGGTTGAGGCGAGGCGCGTGACCAGGGTTTCAGCGAAGGTCTTTTGCTGATCGAGGGCGGTGCGCATGCCGAAACCGAATTCGGCATTGTCCTCGAAGAGGGAGTTGGCCCAGGTTGGGCCACGGCCTTGTGCGTTGCTGCTGTAGGGCGTGGTGGGCAGGTTGCCGCCGTAGATCGACGAGCAGCCGGTGGCGTTGGCTATGTAGAGCCGATCGCCGAAGAGCTGTGTGAGCAGCTTGATGTAGGGGGTTTCACCGCAGCCGGCGCATGCGCCGGAGAACTCGAAGAGCGGCTGTAGAAGTTGCAGATCCTTAACTTGGCCGTGCGAGAGCTTGCTGCGATCGACTTCGGGGAGGCTTAGGAAGAAGTCCCAATTCTCGCGTTCGGGTTCGCGCAGAGGAGCCTGCGGAGCCATGTTGATGGCCTTGTGGCTGGCGTCGCTCTTGCTCTTGACCGGGCAGACTTCGACGCAGACCGCGCAGCCGGTGCAATCTTCCGGAGCGACCTGGAGCGTGTAACGATCCTGCTCCATACCTTTCCACTTGGGCTTGGCCCACTGGAAGGTGGCCGGAGATTTGTCGCCTAATTCGGCGCTGTAGACCTTGGAGCGGATCACGGCGTGCGGGCAAACCATGACGCACTTGCCGCACTCGATGCAGAGATCCTTGTCCCACACGGGAATGAATTGGGCGATGTTGCGCTTCTCCCACTGCGTGGTGCCGGTGGGGAATGCGCCGCCTGCAGGGATGGCGCTGACAGGAAGCAGATCGCCCTGACCTGCGGCGATTTTGCCGAGAACGTCGTGGACGAATTTTGGAGCCTTGTCGGAGATGACGCCGACGATGTCGAAGTTGGAATCTGCGGTTGTCGGCAGCTCGACTTTTTCGAGGTGGGCGAGAGCGTGGTCGACGGCCGCGAAGTTTTTCTGGACCACGGCTTCGCCGCGCTTGCCGTAGGTCTTTTTGATGGCCTTCTTGATCTGCTCGATGGCTTCTTCGCGCGGCAGCACGCCGCTGATGGCGAAGAAGCAGGTCTGCATGATGGTGTTGATGCGCGTGCCCATGCCAGCTTCGCGGGCAACTTTGTAGCCGTCAATCACGTAGAACTCGATTTTCTTGGCGATCATCTCCTGCTGCAAGGTTTTGGGCAGTTCGTTCCAGACTTCCGCAGCCGAGTACGGCGAATTGAGCAGGAAGACCGCGCCGGGGATGGCAGCTTCAAGGACATTCATCTTCTCGAGGAAGCTGAAGTTGTGGCAGGCGATGAAACTGGCGCGGGTGATCAGGTAGGTCGAGTGAATCGGCTTGGGTCCGAAGCGCAGATGCGAAGTGGTCATCGAACCGGACTTCTTCGAGTCGTAGACGAAGTAGCCTTGCGCGAAGTTTGGCGTTTCGGTGCCGATGATTTTGATCGAATTTTTGTTTGCGCCTACGGTGCCGTCGGAGCCGAGGCCGTAGAAGAGTGCGCGGACGGTCTTGGGATCTTCGGTGGAGAATGCGGGATCGTAGGTCAGGCTGGTGTGGCTGATGTCGTCGTCGATGCCGATGGTGAAGTGATTCTTCGGTGTGGCCTTGGCCAGTTCGTCATAGATGCCCTTGACCATGGCGGGCGTGAATTCTTTCGAAGAGAGACCGTAGCGTCCTCCGATGACGGTTGGTTTGCCGAATGGCAGAGTGGCAGAGTTCTCGGAGAGAATCGTGACGAGATCCTGATAGAGAGGCTCACCGGCTGCGCCTGGTTCCTTGCAACGGTCGAGGACTGCAATGGACTTGACGGTCGCGGGCAACACGGCGAGGAAGGCGTTGGCGTCGAGGGGGCGATAGAGGCGGACTTTGAGGAGGCCGAGTTTTTCGCCTTTATTGTTGAGCGCGTCGAGAGCCTCTTCGGCGGCTTCTGCGCCGGAGCCCATGATGACGATGACGCGTTCGGCGTCGGGCGCGCCCACGTAGTCAAACAGGTGGTAGTGGCGGCCAGTGACAGCGGCAAAGCGATTCATGACCGATTGAACGATTCCGGGGACTGCGGCGTGGATCGGCGAGCACGCTTCGCGCGCCTGGAAGAAGACGTCGGGATTCTGCGCGGTGCCGCGAATGATGGGCCGGTCGGGGCTGAGCGCGTTCTGGCGGAACTGAATGATGTATTTGTCATCGAGAAGGGCGCGGATGGTTTCGTCGGAGATGGGCAGGATTTTGCCGACTTCGTGCGAAGTGCGGAAACCGTCGAAGAAATGGATGAAGGGGATGCGCGATTCGAGCGTGGCGATTTGCGCAACGAGCGCCATGTCGGCGACTTCCTGCACAGAATTCGACGCGAGCATGGCCCAGCCTGTGGAGCGGCACGCCATGACATCGGAGTGGTCGCCGAAGATGGAGAGGGCATGCGTAGCAAGGGTGCGCGCCGTGACGTGCATGGTAGCCGGGGTCAGTTCGCCGGCGATTTTGTACATGTTGGGAATCATCAGCAGGAGACCCTGCGATGCGGTAAACGTGGTGGCGAATGCGCCGGCCTGCAATGCGCCGTGGAGGGCACCCGCGGCTCCGCCTTCGCTCTGCAGTTCTTCCACGATGGGCAACGCGCCCCAGATATTTTTCTTTCCTTCGGAGCGCCACTGATCGGCCCACTCGGCCATGGGCGACGAGGGGGTAATGGGGTAGATCGCGACAACCTCGGAAAGCCGATAGGCGACGGAGGCCGCAGCCTCGTTCCCATCCAGAATCACCATTTTCTGTTCACTCATGCGCAATGCTCCACAGCGCGGCCAGAGGAGAAGACCCGCTATCGGAAGTCTCGTCGCTGAGGGTGGTTGGGGCTGTGATGCGAGACACACGGAGGGATTGTCGATTCATAATGCGGTATGAGGCGGCGGATTGCGGTGATTCAGTGGTTCGATCGTTGATAGAGGTTTTCTGCGGTCGAGAAAGCTGACTGGAACGCCTTCTGCGAAGATCGAAGACAACGATGGAACATGCGCACAACGCCGAGTCAGGACCGCTTGTGGGCCGTTACGATTTTGAGGCATTGCTTGCAGCGGTCTTCTCCAAAGTTATCGATCCGAGAGCGGGGATCTTTGGGCCGCGTTCGATCAGCTGGCGGATCAATCGCGAAGCTGCATTGTTTCTTGGTGCGGGGCGAGCGGCGCTGCTGCAGCTGGCGCATCCTTGGGTCGCGGCGGCTCTGGCGCAGCATTCGTCGCTGATGAACAATCCGATCGCGCGGTTTCACAATACGTTTCGGATTGTGTTCACGATGATCTTCGGATCGTCGGCGCAGGCGTTCGCGGCCTCGCGTTCTCTGTATCAACTGCACACGCGGATTCGCGGAGAGCTGCCTTCGGCTGTTGCGGGCTACGCGCAGGGGTCGCACTACGAGGCGAATTCCCTTCCCGCTTTGATCTGGGTTTATGCCACGCTGGTTGAGTCTGCGGTGCTGGCGTATGAGTGCGTGTTGCCGGCGTTGAATGATGCGGAGCACGAGGCATATTACGCCGAGAGCAAGGTGCTGGCGGGGTTGTTCGGGATTCCTGCGGAGGCGCTGCCGGCGGATTGGGGTTCGTTCAAGACTTATGTTGCGGAGATGTGCGCTTCGGACGCGCTTGGGGCGGATTCGCAGTCGCGCACGATGGCGCACGGGATTTTGTCGGGGGCTGGGTCTCGGATTCGTCCTCCGCGATGGTATCGGGCGATGACGGCAGCGTGGATGCCGCAGAGATTTCGCAAGGAGTTTGGCCTCAAGTTCGACGACGCGGAAGAGCGGGTACTCGAGAAGGCGCGGTGGTGGCTGCCGCGTGTTTATCGGTTCCTTCCCTCTTCTGCCCGGTTTACGGGTCCGTATCACGAAGCGCGTGTGCGGCTGGCTGGGCGCGGACCGGGAATGCTGGCGCGTGCGAGCAACCGATTCTGGATTGGCGAGGCGAGGATGCCGTTCGGCGAGTAGGTGTTCGACTCTATCGGTGAACCAGTGGCTTTCGATCCGCTCAACACAGTATCCTGAGCCGCATGCGCCCGCAGCCTTTGACGATCGTCCTCGCTTTGCTGAGCGGTCTCGCGTCCGGCCACGCTCAGTCCACGCAACCGAGCTTCGACGTTGCCTCAATCCGGCCAAGTCAGCGCGAAGTCGGCCCGGACTACAACAACCAGATCACCTATGTGCCGGGGGAGTTCACGGGCCGGAACGTCACGCTGAAACGTCTTGCTGCTGACGCGTGGCAGTGCCAACTCAATCAGATTGTCGGGCCGGCGTGGCTCGATCACAACGAATACGATGTCTCGGCGCGCGTGCCGGATGGCGCGAGCAAAGAACAGATTCGTCTCATGCTTCGCAGCCTTCTGGCCGATCGATTCCACTTGAAGGAACATAGCGAGACTCGTCCGATGCGCGTGTACGAATTAACGACTGGCCAAGGCGGCCCAAGAATCCACCCTGTTGAGCCGGGAGGCGCCACAACTGCAGGATTGGGGTTCCACTTCCGGGGGGAGATGCGCCAGTTTGCCGATCTTCTGGCCGTCCAATTCTCGATCCCGGCGGCCGACGACCCTAGTCTGCCGGTGAGGGCCGGTGGCTCGCCAATCCCCGTTATAGATAAGACGGGACTCCCAGGCATCTATGAATTCAGCGTCAACTTGCAGCCCGAGTTAGGCACGGACGCATTTACGGCGTGGAAGAGAGCGCTCGAAGAACAATTGGGGCTGAAAATTGAGAGTCGAACTGCTGAGGTTGCCGTCGTGGTGGTCGACGACGCAGCAAAGATCCCCTCAGAGAATTGAGCTTGCACGGATTGTTGACGATGTGAACCGCGATTGCTCAGACCGCCGTCAGGATGCCCGTCACCAGCGCCTCCCACTCGGCATCAAGGCTCGGCCGGTGGAAGGTGCGACCGGCTCGCGCATACCAGTAGTCGGCGTTCGATGCCGAGCCCTCCTTGCGATGCAAGTAAGCGTGGACGGCCATGCCTTGCTGTGTCTCGAGTTCATCGACGAGGCCGTGCGCCTGGTCCCATTCACCATTCGCATCCCACCACAACGCGGCTAGAGGAACACTCAACTCGGCAGGAGGAAACTGCTGTTTCAAACTTTCGTGAAATTCCTTCACATCCATAGCGCCTCCTGAACATTTCCAAAGACATCGAAACTTGGCCGGTTGGCCGCTTCATGGGATTGAATCTATTGCCGATGAGTGATTCAAGTCACATCCCAGAAGTTTCACCATTGATAAGAATAGAGCGACGCGCCTATGAAGGAAATACGGGCCGTCCGCGGTTGGGGGAAAACTGGCGCAGCGAGGTGATCCGTCAGTTGTTTCGCAGGGGATCGCGCTATGGCTCGGAGGGATTTAAGGGTGATTTCCCCAAAGGTTTGCAACTCAGACCGAAATGGTCGTATACTGAATCCCGACTAATCCGGTCGTAGTTTTAGGGTATTGCCCTTTCGGCGGCCCTCGGGAGTCCGGCGGTTGAGCGTGCTGAGCGAACTACATGTGGGCGAAAGCGGGGTCCTGGTGGCTCTGGATTTGCCTGAATCGGTGCAAAACCACTTGATGCACATGGGCTTTGTGCCCGATGCACATGTGACCGCGCTGCGCCGCGCTCCGGCGGGCGATCCCACGGTTTATGGCATTGACGGCATGGAGATTGCCCTGCGGATCGAGACGGCAAAAGCGATCCGCGTGCGCAATGCCAACGAATCAGATTTGCACCAGAAAGGCGCACAGGAGCTCGCTGAGGCCGTGCGATGAATGCCTGCTGTGAGACTCCGGTCTTTGAGCCGCCTGTTGGTCCTCCAGTGCAAGGGGCGTTCCGCACGGTTGTCCTGATTGGACCGCCCAATTCGGGCAAATCCACACTATTCAATCGATTGACAGGTTTGCGCCAGAAGGTCGCTAACTATCCGGGCGTGACCGTGGAACAACGCATGGGACCGATGGCGGGCGTTGGCCGCGATGACCTGACCCTGATCGACTTGCCCGGTATTTACTCGCTTACACCTTATTCAGAAGATGCGCGGGTCGCGATTGACGTGCTGCGCGGCAAGATGACCGGGACGCCGAAGCCCGACGCTGTTTTGTTGGTCTTGGACTCGCTTCATCTCACACGCCAACTCATGCTGGCTGCACCGGTGCTGGCGCTGGGACTGCCGACTCTTGTACTGCTCAACATGAGCGACCTAATGGAGTCGCGCGGCGGCAAAATCGACACGCTGAAATTGGCCCGGGAACTCGGCGCACCGGTTGCGCAGATCAGCGCCGTGCATCGAACGGGCCTTGATGCGATTCCGCTCTTCCTCAACCAGTGTGCGCTACGGCAGGCGGGAGAAAATGTCGAACAGCGCTTGACCCTTCCGGTGCTTGGCAACGCCGCAAGCACACACAGCTGGGCTGCACAGGTGAGCCGCCGCACCGGCTATCGCGCGCCGCTCTCGGCCGAAAGCAGCCGCAAGCTCGACAACGTTCTGCTGCATCGCGTGTGGGGTCCGCTGCTGTTTTTGGTGGTTGTGGTTGGCGTGTTTGAAGTGGTTTTCTCGGTCGGCCAGCCGCTGTCCGATGGATTTGGCGATGTGCTGGCGCGCGCCGGGAATCTGGTGCGTCCGTTGCTGCCGGCGGGCTGGATTCAATCGCTCGTCCTTGATGGCGCCTGGAAAGGCATTTCGTCGATCCTGGTTTTCCTCCCCCAGATTCTTCTGCTTTTTCTTTTCATCGGAATTCTGGAGGACTCCGGCTACCTGGCCCGCGCCGCGCTGATTGCCGATCGCGTGATGCGGACAATCGGATTAAATGGCAAGGCGTTCATCCCGCTGCTTTCGGCGTATGCGTGCGCGGTCCCGGCGATTATGGCGACGCGCACGATCGAGAACAAGCGGGACAGGCTGGCGACGATCCTTGTCACGCCGTTCATGACGTGCTCGGCGCGCTTGCCGGTGTACATACTGCTCATCGCGGCATTCATCCCGAATACTTTTTTCCTGCATGGATTTTTGGGGTTGCGCACCATTGTGATGCTGAGCTTATATTTGGCGGGCTTTGTAGCGGCCATGACCACAGCGCGCCTTTTGAAGAGTTCCATCCTCAAGTCGAGCGAAACGCCGTTCATCCTTGAACTGCCGCAGTATCGAATGCCCACGCTGCGCTCCCTCATCATGCGGCTGGTGGATCGCGCGCGCATTTTTCTTCGTAATGCTGGAACCGTCATCCTGATGGTCACGCTGGCCCTATGGGTACTGGCGCACATTCCGCCGATTCATGTGGGCGCAGGGGCAGGCGCACAAACTTGGGCAGCGCCGGAACTTGCCGACAGCATCATTGGGCGGCTCGGCCACTTCATCGAGCCTGCGATTGCTCCGCTGGGATTCAACTGGAAGATCGGCATCGGGCTGCTGTCGAGCGTGCTAGCGCGCGAAGTGATGGTGAGCACGATGGGGACTCTTTACGGCGCGGACCCCGAGACGCAGTCGATGCATTTGCAGACTGCGCTGCATCACGACATGACGCTTGGTGGCGCACTGGCCTTGATGATCTTTTTCGCGTTCGCCATGCAGTGCACTTCGACCATCGCCGTCGTAAGGCGCGAGACCAATAGTTGGAAATGGCCGGCGTTTCAGTTCATTTACATGCTGGTGCTGGCTTGGGGCGCGGCGTTTGTGGTGAATCACGTGGTCAACGCGCTGATCGGCTAGACCTGGCTATGCCGTTTCCGCGTTCCCTGGGCAACGGTACCGCACTGTATGAGAAACTGAGAGAGCAATGATTCTTACCGGACGCCCTTGTGCGCGCCCAATTACCTTGACTCCAACTCAGCTTTGCGCGGCTCATGAAGCCGGTGGTTGACTGCGGCCCGCGCTTGGGAAACAAGACAGATGATCAGTGTCAGCAATGTCACCATGCGTTATGGCTCGAAGGTGCTGTTTGAGGAAGTGAGCACCACTTTTACGCCGGGCCGGCGCTACGGGTTGACCGGGCCGAATGGATCCGGCAAGTCCACCTTCATGAAAATCCTCACCGGCGATTTGGAGCCGCAGAAAGGGACCGTGGTTCGTCCGCGCAAGCTGGGCGTGCTGCGTCAGGATCAGTTTGCCTTCGACAAATATCGCGCGATTGACACCGTAATTATGGGCAATGCCCCGCTGTGGGCTGCTCTCGAGGAGCGCGATCGCATTTACGAAAAGCCGGAGATGACCGATGACGACGGCATGCGGCTCGGCGAACTGGAAGGCGTAATCGGAGACGAGGACGGCTACGGTGCGGAGAGCGATGCCGCGGTATTGCTGCAGGGTCTCGACATCGCCGATGAATTGCATGAGCGCAAAATGGGCGAGTTGCAGGGCGGGCAAAAGGTGCGCGTGCTGCTGGCGCAGGCTCTTTTCGGAAAGCCCCAGGCACTGATGCTTGACGAGCCAACGAACTATCTTGACCTTGATTCGATTCACTGGCTGCAGGATTTTTTGCTCAACTACGATGGGACGTTGATCGCGATTTCGCACGACCGGCATTTTCTGAACAGCGTGACGACTCATACGGCGGATATCGACTATCAGACGATCATTACGTACACGGGCGGCTACGACGACATGGTGATGGCGAAGACGCAGGTTCGTTCGACGCTGGAGTCGCAGAACGCACAGCGCGATAAGAAGATTGCGCAGCTCAACGAATTCATTGCGCGGTTTGCGGCCGGAACACGCTCATCGCAGGTGACGAGCCGGCGCAAGGAAGTGGAGCGGTTGCAGACGAATGAGCTTGCGCGCTCGAACATTCAACGGCCATTTATCAAGTTTGATCAGGTGCGGCCCAGCGGCCGTCATGTTCTGGAGTTCAAGGGGCTGCGCAAGAGCTATGACGACCTGAAGGTTCTCGACGGCTTTACTGCCAATCTGCTGCGCGGGGAGAAGATTTGCCTGATGGGCCGCAACGGCGCGGGCAAATCAACCCTACTGAAAAGCCTGTTGGCGAACTATCCGGGCCTGGCCGACCCGGCGTTCACGCTCGATTCCGGGACGGTTTTCTGGGGGCACGAGGCGCAGGTTGGGTATTTCCCGCAGGACGTGGGTGCGACCATTGAGCATGGCCTAACCGTCGCAGAGTGGCTGCATCGCTGGGACCCTGCTGCGCATATGGAAGACATTCGCGGCATTCTTGGCCAGATGCTTTTCAGTGGCGAAGAAGGCGCCAAGTCGACGAAGGCTCTTTCCGGCGGAGAACAGGCGCGCCTGGTCTTCTGCAAGCTCATTCTTACCAAGCCGAATTTTCTGATCTTCGACGAGCCGACAAATCATCTCGACCTTGAAGCGATTAATGCGCTGAACATTGCGCTGCAGCGGTACGAAGGCACGGTGCTTTTGGTGACGCACGATCACGACCTGATCGACGAAGTGGCGACGCGGCTTTGGAACTTTCATGAGGGCGGGATTGAGGACTTCCAGGGGCCGTACTCGGAGTGGAAGGGCAAGCACAACTAGGGGACTAGAGCAGATTAGGAAAATCCTTGCCCGTTCTTGAGATCGTGCAAGGTCGCCGCTCCCTGGTGGTCGCGTCAACTTAAAGCCAATCCCTTCGGCCACACCATTTCCTAATCTGCTGCAGCCGTCCAGGCGGGAGCGGCCTGACGGCCGCAAATGCACTGCCCTACGCACTCAATAAACTTCACTGACCTCATTCACGCGCCGAACTGATGCAGATGATGATCCATGTGGCGATAGCCGAGGCGCTGCCACTCGGCATCGCTCATGTGGCCGATTGCGTGTACGGCTGGACTAAAATCGCCTGTTGTTCTGAGTGGCAAAGTGCAAGGAACTTGAGATTGCGGAAGCGATTGTTTTTCGCGTATTGAAGGCTACGGTTCGGGAAGCCGCATTCGCCGCAAGGGGCACTGGACGTTCTCGAAGGATGCGCCGATTCAGCTCAGTATCATCGACACGGAGGAACCGATTGGAAAGCTGCTTCCCTTTCTTGACGGGATGGTAGGGGAGGGGCTTGTGGCCACGTCTCGGGTCGAGGTGATCCGGTATACGAAGGTAAGCGCGGTGGGGAAAGAGGCGCAGTAGAGGATGCGCGACGAAGTGCGATGAACGCATTCCGGACTTTCAGGAGAGAAGGGCAGGGATTGATTCCCTGTCCTTTCGCTTTTCAGTGGACAGAAGTGAAGGGTGAGGCGGGCAGTCCTTCCGCGTTGAACAGATTGCATTGAGGGCTGTTGGCCCAGCCGTAGCGGACGTAGATGGGCTCGGGCACGGATGGACTGGAAGCTACGATGGATTCGCCTTCGATCTTCGCGGTGGCTGGGGAAAATCTGCCATCGGAGCCCGCGACTTCGAAGCCGGTGACGTCGCCGCCTTTCGCGTTGAGCCCTTGCGCGTGATCGAACCAGGCGCGGATCGATGTGCCTTCTGGTGTGGCTTGGCGGAAATCCGGCCCGTAATATGCGACTGACTCGCCGTAGGTGAGGGCGCGGGCGGCGCGGGCCATGCGCAGGGCCACATCGAGCTTGTCGGTGGGATGGACGTCGTCGGGGTTGCCGATGTCGATGGTAACGGCCATCGCCGTGTTGCGCATTTCGAGAGTGCGACGCTGCTGCTCGCGAAGAGCGGCCCAGTCCTCGGCGGACGTCGATTTGAAATTAGAGATCTGCACGTAGAGGAATGGAAAATCGCCGATGCCCCACTCGCGGCGCCAATCCTCAATGAGGGTACGGAAGATGTGGTTGTAGAGCGGCGCGCGCTCGAGTGCGCTGTTGCTCTCGCCCTGATACCAGAGGACGCCGCGGATGGGAAACGGAGTGAGGGGCGCGATCATGCCATTCCATAAGAGCCCGGGCCCCCAACTGGCGAGCGGCGGGCGCCATAGAAATTGCGGAATCGGTTTGCCTGCGGCTTTGGCTTCGTCGCGCTGACGCTGCTCGTCTTTTTCTTCGAATGCGTCGAACGCGCCGTGGTCGGTCATTTTGCCGCGGGAGATGAATAGTGGAGCGAGCGAGGCGTCTGCGCCGAGGGCGGTGAGGCGAACCCAGGATTCGGCGATCGTGCCGCCCCATGTGGAATCGATCACGCCGACAGGCACGTGTTCGCGCTGCTCGATGTCGCGCGCGAAGTACCAGGCAATTGCGGAAAAATCCTTTGCGGTATCGGGACTCGATGCTACCCATCCATCGGTATCGAGGTCGGTCTCGGCATAGTCCGACGCGCGCTTCTTCACCATCAGAAGGCGGATGCGCGGATTGGCGGCGTGTGGCAAATCCTGCGAGGCCGTTGCGGCGCGGCTCATGGGAAATTCCATGTTGGACTGGCCGGAGGCCAGCCAGACATCGCCGACGAGAACGTCGTCGAGAACGATTGGCTGCGGTTCGGATGCGGTTGCGCTCGGGCCTGCGGCGAGGCCCTGAATCGTTAACTGAAATGGTCCGCCGGCAGAGCCTGGGGCGAGATAGAGGCTCCACTTGCCGAGTCGGTCGGCGTGCGCGGTGCGGGATTCGCTGCGGAAGCTTACGGTGACTTCTTCGTTTGGAGCGGCCGTGCCCCAGACATGCACGGGGAGATCGCGCTGGACGACCATGTGACTGCCAAGTACTTTAGGTAGTGAAATTTGCGCGAATAATGTTGAAGTTTGCATCAAAGAAAGCAGGACGAGCAGGTGGAGTTTCACTGGAAGCCTCGCGAAGGCAGATTCTCCGATGGCTTCCGATCGCATTTGGATCACATTTGGACTGGGAAGTTGCCGGATAGAGAACGTTATCAGAGCGGGCACGGACGCGTCAGTAGAGGGATCGTCAAGAACTTATTTGGTTAGAAGAACATTTTGCGGCGAATGGTGTCGAAAAAAGAGATTGCAGTCAGCAGCTACTGATGCCAAAGACACGATGTTTGAGGCACGCGGTTGGTTGGATGCGCGTGGCCTCGGACAAGAGTCCCGACGTAACTATCGATGCACCGTTATCCGGTATGCGGCACAGGAGTGGAATCAAGACCCCGACATACTTAGAGGAGATCGACAATCCGACCAGGAGACCTATGCCCTATGCGATTTACGCGCACAGTTGCGTTCGCTCTCATGGCCTTAGCGCTTTTGTCGTTCGAAGGTCCGCGCTGCCATGCTCAAGCTGCCTTGCTGATGGAAGAGCCATATGGCTTCTTCGGCACGGTCAACCCCACCGGACACACTGCGATCTATTTTGAGCACATCTGCGCCGAGACGCCGGTGACATTGCGCCGCTGCCATTCGGGCGAGATTGGCGCTGTGGTTTCGCGGTACGAGGGAATCAACGGCTACGACTGGGTAGCAATTCCGCTGGTTCCGTATCTATATTCCATAGATGATCCGGAAGCGGTTCCTGCACATGTGGACCATGCGATGGTGAACCGGATGCGCGCCCGGTATCACGAACAACATCTGCTGAACCTGGGCGACGATGTGCCGGCCGGGAATTTGTTGCATGGAGGCTGGACCGAACTAGTTGGGGTGACCTACGAGCGCAGGATCTACGCGTTCCGCTTCGACACAACTGAAGAGCAGGACGACGCGTTCATTGCGCAGATGAACGATGCGCGAAACCGCTCGCACTTTCAACTGCTGTTCAGGAACTGCTCCGACTTTGCACGGGTGGTGCTGAACGAATATTTCCCTGGGACTTTCAAGCGCAGCATTTTTCCCGACGCAGGCATGACCACGCCGAAGCAAATTACCTATAAGCTTGTGCGGTACGGGCAGAAACATCCTGACACCGATGTGAAGGTGTATGAGATTCCGCAGATTCCTGGGTATCGGCATCTGAGCAGAGCGAATAAGAGCATCTCGGAATCGTTGATCACGTCGGGATATGCGATTCCGATTGCCGTGTTCAATCCGTATCTGGCTGGCGGGTTGTTTGTGGATTACCTGGTGCGCGGGCGATACCATTTGGTTCCCAAGCATCCGGAGATTGTGGGGCCGAATGATTTGGCGGCATTGACAGCGTCTGGCGGGCGCGAGGAGAATCCGGAAAGCGCTAATTATCAGGCCACACGCGCCGCTGTGAACGGCTTTGCGGAGACGCCGGCGTCCTCAGCCCATTCCGGCCTGAAGGAATTGATGTCCGCGCATGAGTAATAACCCGCAGAGTTTCAAAAGCCACGGCAGATTCGATCCCCTCTTTCACTTCTTTCTTGCACCGGTGCTGCTGGCAAATTTGATTGTCGCGATCGTGGCGCTGGTGCATCAGCAGAATTTTCACCATTGGTGGGTTCTGTTGCTTTCGCTGGCCGCGTTCA
>Ga0302326_10017651_pt1 | contig 14860 bp, 15 predicted proteins | sample Palsa_T0_3_FD_202264 | JGI IMG/M metagenome (GOLD analysis project Ga0302326, IMG submission 202264) | Peat permafrost microbial communities from Stordalen Mire near Abisko, Sweden - Palsa_T0_3 | ecosystem: Environmental > Terrestrial > Soil > Palsa > Peat permafrost | place: Sweden: Abisko... | reverse complement strand
GGCAAGCGCCACCGCGCGCCCTCGGGCGCCGGCCGGCTGAAGCTGTTCAAGGTCTATCGCTACGACCCCGAGGGGACCGAGAACCCGCGTTGGGACGAGTACGAGGTGAAGGTCGACGAGTGCGGGCCGATGGTGCTCGACGCGCTGATCCACATCAAGAACACCATGGACCCGACGCTGGCCTTCCGCCGCTCGTGCCGCGAGGGCGTCTGCGGCTCCTGCGCGATGAACATCGGCGGGCGCAACACCCTGGCCTGCACCCACGGCTGGGAAGAGGTGCCGGGCGAGGCCTGCCAGGTGGCGCCGCTGCCCAGCCAGCCGGTGATCAAGGACCTGATCCCGGACCTGACCCTGTTCTACGCCCAGTACGCCTCGATCGAGCCCTGGCTGCACACCAAGACGCCCGAACCGCAGGGCGAATGGCGCCAGTCGCCGGAGGACCGCGCGAAGCTAGACGGCCTCTACGAATGCATCCTCTGCGCCTGCTGTTCGACCTCGTGCCCGAGCTACTGGTGGAACGAGGAGCGCTTCCTCGGCCCCGCCACCCTGCTGGGCGCCTATCGCTGGATCATCGACAGCCGCGACGAGGCGACCGGCGAACGGCTCGACGCGCTGGAAGATCCGTTCAAGCTCTACCGCTGCCACACCATCCTGAACTGCGCCCAGGTTTGCCCGAAGGGCCTCAACCCATCGAAGGCGATCGCCGAGGTGAAGAAGATGCTGGTGGAGCGCGTCGTCTAGAACGCGCAGCCGAGCTGGGCTCGATTTGACGGAACACACAGCAACGGCGCTGGTCTACGGCGCGCCGCCGCCGGGGCTGGCGGCGACGCCGGCGGGCGCGCGGCAGGTCTCGCCGCTCGTTCCCGGGGCCGAGGCGCTGGAGGCGCTGGCGCCGGGCAGCCGCAGCGCCGCGGTGATCGCCGCGCCGCCCGGCACGCTGGAACGGCGCTACGTGCTGGCCCTGGCGCTGCGCGCGCTGCGGCCCGGCGCCCCGCTGACGGCGCTGGCGCCGAAGGACAGGGGCGGCGCGCGCCTGCGCCCGGAACTGCAGGCGTTCGGCTGCCGGGTCGAGGAGCAGGGGCGCCAGCATCAGCGCATCTGCCACGCCGCGCGGCCGGAAGCGCCCGCCGGGCTGGAGGCGGCCATCGCGGCGGGCGGACCGCAGCGGCTCGGCGGCGCGGGGCCCTGGACCCAGCCCGGCGTCTTCAGCTGGGATCGCGAGGATCCCGGCAGCCGGCTGCTGATCGCGGCGCTGCCGACCCTCGCCGGCCACGGCGCCGACCTGGGCTGCGGGGTCGGCGTGCTGGCCGCGGCCGTGCTCGCCAGCGCGGCGGTGACGCGCCTGGAGCTCGCGGAGCTCGACCGCCGGGCGCTGGAGGCCGCACGCCGCAATGTCGACGACCCCAGGGCCGTCTTCCACTGGGCGGACGTGCGCGAAGGGCCGCCGCTGGGCGGGCTGGATTTCGTGGTGACCAACCCGCCGTTCCATGCCGACGGCCAGGAGGACAAGCCGCTCGGCCAGGCCTTCATCCGGCGCGGCCGCCAGATGCTGCGCCCGGGCGGCGCGTTCTGGATCGTGGCGAACCGTCACCTGCCGTACGAGGCCGTGCTCGCCGAGGCGTTCGGCCGCGTGGCGCTGAAGGCCGATGGCCACGGCTACAAGGTCTATGAGGCGCGGGCATGAGCGGCGCGATGCGGCTCGACCGGCTACTGGCCAACATGGGCTACGGCTCGCGCCGCGAGGTGCAGCAGCTGGTGCGGCGCGGCGCCGTGACGCTGGACGGGGCGGTGGTGACCGACGCGGAAGGGCGGTTGCCCGTCACCCCGGACCTTGCCGGGCGGATGCGGGTGGACGGCGCGGCGCTCGACCCGCCGCCCGGCGTCGCGATCCTGCTGCACAAGCCGCTGGGCGTGACCTGCTCGCACAAGGAAGCCGGACCGCTGGTCTATGACCTGCTGCCGCGGCGCTGGCGGCTGCGCCAGCCGGCGATCTCCACCGTGGGCCGGCTCGACAAGGAGACGAGCGGCCTGTTGCTGCTGACCGACGACGGCGCGCTGCTGCACCGGATCATCTCGCCGAAGCGGCAGGTGACGAAGCGCTATCTGGCGACGCTGGCGCGGCCGCTGGAGGGCCACGAGGCGGCGCGGTTCGCCTCGGGCGAGCTGATGCTGGAGGGCGAGGTGAGGCCGCTGCTGCCGGCGTGGCTGCAGCCCCTCGCCGAGCGCCAGGCGCGGCTCACCATCGCCGAGGGCCGCTATCACCAGGTGCGCCGGATGTTCGCCGCCGTGGGCAACCACGTCGAGGCGCTGCACCGCGACCGGATCGGCGGGCTCGACCTGCCGGCGGACCTGGCGCCGGGCGCGTTCCGGCCGATGGGGCCGGACGACATCGCCCAGGTGTTCGCGCCGCAGGCTTAGCCGCCGGTTCCGACCAGGGCGACGCCGACCGGTCCCTCGGTCACGCGGCCGACGATGCTGCTGGCGGCGAATCCGCGGTCGAGCGCCAGCCGCAGGACGGCGTCGCTCTCGGACGCCGCGACGGCGATCAGCAGGCCGCCGCTGGTTTGCGGATCGGTGAGCAGGTCGAGGCGCCACTCCGCTAGGTCGCCCGCGCCCCGCACCTCGGCGCCGTAGCTCGCCCAGTTGCGCGTCGAGGCGCCGGTGCGCACGCCCTCCCGCGCCAGGGCGCGGGCGCCCGGCAGCAGCGCCGGCGCCTCGGCGTCGATCTCGACGCAGAGCCCCGCGCCGCGGCTCATCTCCAGGGCGTGGCCGATGAGGCCGAAGCCGGTGACGTCGGTCATCGCATGGACGCCGGCCGCGCCGCCCAGCTCGGTCCCCAGGGTGTTGAGCTGGGTGGTCGAGGCGATCAGGGCGGCGTAGCCCTCGGGCGCCAGCCGATCCTGCTTGAAGGCGGCGCTGAGCACGCCGACGCCGAGCGCCTTGGTCAGGATCAGCACGTCGCCGGGGCGCGCGCCGCGATTGGTCATCACCTTGTCCGGATGGACCACCCCCAGCGCGACGAGGCCGTAGATCGGCTCGACGCTGTCGATGGAGTGCCCGCCGGCGACCGGTATGCCGGCCCGCGCGCAGACCTCGGCCCCGCCGACGAGGATGGCCCCGATCGTCGCGGCCGGCAGCCGGCCCACCGGCATGCCGACGATCGCCAGCGCCAGGATCGGGGACGCGCCCATGGCGTAGACGTCCGACAGGGCGTTGGCCGCGGCGATGCGGCCGAAGTCCGCCGGGTCGTCGACGACCGGCATGAAGAAGTCGGTCGTGGCGACCAGCGCCTGGGTGTCGTTCAGCCGCCAGACCGCCGCGTCGTCGCTGGTCTCCGTGCCGACCATCAGGCCGGCGAACGCGCCCGCCGCCGGCATGCCGGCCAGGATCTCGCGCAGCGCCGCCGGCGCGATCTTGCAGCCGCAGCCGCCGCCGTGGGCGAGCGAGGTCAGGCGCGGTACCTCGAGGGCGTCTTGCATGTCGCGGGCTCCTGGGGCCTTAAACTCGTCCCGACCTATACCAGAGGCAGCGCCGCCTTCGACCATGCCCGCCATCGAAGCCATCGACCGCGCCGACCCCGAGGCCCTGGCCGTGTTCGACGCCGTCATCGATGTCAGGAGCCCGTCCGAATTCGCCGAGGACCATGTGCCGGGCGCCGTCAACCTGCCGGTGCTGGACGACGCCGAGCGCGCCCGGGTGGGAACGATCTATGTGCAGGACTCGCCGTTCCGGGCCCGGCGCATCGGCGCGGCGCTGGTGGCGCGCAACGTCGCCCACCACCTCGAGACCGCGCTCGCCGACAAGCCGGGCGGCTTCCGGCCGCTGGTCTACTGCTGGCGCGGCGGCCAGCGCTCGGGCTCGATGGCGACGATCCTGGCGAACGTCGGCTGGCGCACGACGGTGCTGGCCGGCGGCTACAAGACCTATCGCCGCCACGTGCAGACCCGGCTCTACGAGGACGCGCTGGCGCTGCGCCTGGTGCTGCTCGCCGGCCGCACCGGCTCGGGCAAGACCCAGCTGCTGACCGCGCTGGCAGCGCGCGGCGTCCAGACCCTCGACCTGGAGGCGCTGGCCGAGCATCGCGGCTCGGTATTCGGCGACCTCGGCCATCCGCAGCCAAGCCAGAAGCTGTTCGAGTCGCGGCTGCTGGCGGCGCTGGAGCGGCTGGATCCGGCGCGCCCGGTCATCGTCGAGGCCGAAGCGAGCAAGATCGGAGACCGGATGGCGCCGCCGATGCTTTGGAAGGCGATGACCGCCGCGCCGCGGATCGTGCTCACCGTCCCGGCCGCCGTCCGAGCCCGACACTTGGCGACGCAATACGCCCACGTGGTCGCCGACCGCGCCGCGTTCGAGGCCGCCCTGGCGCGGCTGCCGGTGCATATCGGCCGCACGACGCTGGAGGCCTGGCGCGGCCTCGCCGACACGCGCGACCTCGAGGCGCTCGCCGCCGCCCTCATCGAAACCCACTACGACCCCGCCTACGACCGCGCCGACCGCAAGGAGGGCCGCCCGCCACCGCTGGCGAGCCTCGCCCTGACCGATCTCGCGCCGGAGGACCTTGACGCCGCCGCGCGGGAGATCGAAGCGATGCTGGCGCGCGTCGGTTGATCCCACTTCGGCTGGCATTCCCGAACGAGTGACGTGCGCGGAAAGTTGACGGGGCCGTCATTCTTCTGCATCGGAGCGGGTCATGAGCGAGCCGGGCGTGGTGATCGTGGGGGCGGGCCATGCCGGCGGCACGGCGGCGGCGCTGCTGCGCCAGTACGGCTACGAGGCTCCGATCACCATCGTCGGCGACGAGCCGGTGGCGCCCTACCAGCGGCCGCCGCTCAGCAAGGCCTGGCTGAAGGGCGAGACGGACGCAGAGGCGCTGATGCTGCGGCCGCTGACCTTTTACGCCGACCACAAGATCGAGCTGATCCTGGACGTGAAGGTCACGGCGATCCACCGCGCGGCCAAGACCGTCGCCCTCGATGACGGCAGGACCATCGCGTATGACCAGCTGATCCTGGCGCTGGGCAGCCGCGCGCGGCCGCTGCCGATCCCGGGCGCGGACCTGGCCGGCGTGCTCTTCCTGCGTTCGGCGGCGGACGCCGAGACGCTGAAGGCGGCGATCGGCCCGGGCAAGCGGCTGGCCGTGATCGGCGGCGGCTACATCGGCCTGGAGGCCGCCGCGTCCGGCCGCACGCTGGGCGCCGACGTCGTGGTGCTGGAGCGCGAGCCCCGGCTGTTGGCGCGAGTCGCCTGCGAGACCCTTTCGACCTTCTTCCAGCGCTATCACGAGGCGCGCGGCGTCACCTTCGAGCTCGGCGCGCAGGCGGTGGCGTTCGAGGGCGAGGGCGGCAAGCTGACCGGGGTGAAGCTGGCGGACGGCCGGATGATCCCCTGCGACGAGGCCCTGGTCGGCGTCGGCGCCCTGCCCAACGAGGAGCTGGCCAAGGAGGCCGGGCTGGACTGTTCCGGCGGGATCGTGGTCGACATGCACGCCCGCACCTCCGATCCGGCCATCTTCGCCATCGGCGACGTGACCCACCGGCCGCTGCCGCTGTACGACCGCATGTTCCGGCTGGAGAGCGTCGCCAATGCGCTCGAACAGGCCAAGCAGGCGGCCGCGGCCATCGCCGGCCGGCCGCCGCCGCCGCCCGAGGTGACCTGGAACTGGTCGGACCAGTACGATGTGAAGCTGCAGCTCGCCGGGATCGCCTTCGACAGCGACGACATCTTGGTGCGCGGCGATCCGGCGACTGCGAAGTTCGCGGTCTTCCACCTGAAGGGCCCGGTGATCCGGGCGGTGGAGGCGGTGAACGCGCCGGCGGAATTCATGGCGGCGCGGCAATTGATCGGCTCGCAAAGACCGATCGACCGCGCCAAGCTTGCGGACGCGGCGATTTCCATGAAAGAGGTCGCCGCGAGCTAAGCGCGCTCAGCAAAAGTGTGATGTCTTTTGCGTCCGGGCGCGCGGTAACGTTGAAAGTCGAAGGTTTGGGGAAGAGATGGCCAAGATCACCTACATCGAGTTCAACGGCGCAGAGCACGTCGTCGACGTGAAGCCCGGCCTCTCGGTGATGGAAGGCGCGGTGAAGAACAACATCCCGGGCATCGACGCCGACTGCGGCGGCGCTTGCGCCTGCGCGACGTGCCACGTCTATGTGGACGCGGCCTGGAAGGACAAGACCGGCAGCCAGTCGGCGATGGAGGAGTCGATGCTGGACTTCGCCGAGAACGTGGAGCCGAACTCACGCCTCTCCTGCCAGATCAAGGTCACCGACGCACTGGACGGCCTGGTGGTCCGGATGCCGCAAAGCCAGCACTGAGTTCGACATCCCAATCTGGGCTGCGCCGCAGGCATTGCTTCTAACCGCTGAGGACGCAGAGGAGGCGCGGAGCACGCTGAGGCTCCGTCACGCTCCGCGATCTCTGCGTCTCCTCCATGAGCTCTGCGGCTAAGACCCTCGCCTGCGGCGCGCCCGACTGGCGCTCAGAACAGCTCCGGCGCGGCGGCGGGGGCGTGGGCGGATTCGGGGAGGTGGCAGGTGAAGGTGGCGCCGGCGCCGGGCTCGCTCTCCAGCGCCACCCAGCCGCCGTGCAGCTCGACCAGCGCCTTCACCAAGGCCAGGCCCAGGCCCGGACCGCCCTGATCGCGGCCGACGAAGCGGTCGAAGATGTGGGCCTGGACGTGGAACGGGATGCCGCGGCCGGTGTCGGAGACGATCAGGCGCACCTCGCCGCCGCCGCGTTCGGCGGCCAGCGTCACCAGGCCGCCGGGCGGGGTTTGCCGCAGGCCGTTCTCGATCAGGTGGTCGAGCATCTGGCCGAGCCGGCGCGAGTCGCCGCGCAGCAGCCCGACGTCGGGCCCGGCGGCGACGCTGAGCAGCACCTTGCCGGCGTCGGCCGCGACCTCCCAGCGGCCCGCCGCGGCCTCCATCAGGCGGCCGACGTTCACGTCGTCGGGATCGATGCCCATCTCGCCGGCGTCGATCTGGGCGATGTCGAGCACGTCGTCGATCGAGCGGCCGAGCTGGATCGCCGCGGTGCGCACCGCGGCGACGTGGCCGCGGCCGCGCGCGGAAAGACCCTCGCCGCCGCGCTCCAGGAGCTCGGAATAGCCGATGATGGTGGTGAGCGGGGTGCGCAGCTCGTAGGAGACGTTGCCGACGAACTCGCGCTTCAGCCGCTCGGCCTCCTCCAGCGCCGCCTCGCGCTCGCGCAGCGCCCCTTCCAGTCGCCGCGTGTCGGTGACGTCGACGAAGCCGATCAGGGTCGCGCCGTCGGGCAGCGGGCGCGACTGGAAGGCGACGATGCGCTGGTCGGCGGTGATCACCTCCTCGGAGATCGGCGCGCGCGCCTTCGGCTCCGGATCGGTGACTCGGCCCTTCAGGTCGCGCCAGAACTGGCGGTCGTGCAGCCGGCGCAGGCACAGGTCCTCGACCCCGTCGAAGTCGGCGGCGGCGGCCAGCTCGGCGGCGGTGACGTTCCAGAACCGCTCGAACGCCTCGTTGTGCAGCTTCAGCCGCCCGTCGGACGAAAACACCGCGACAGCGTCGGTGAGCTTGTCCAGCGTCGCCTGCTGCACCTGGATCAGGGCGTTGAACTCGGCCTTCAGCTTCAGCTCGTCGGTGATGTCGGAGAACAGCAGCAGCAGCCCGCCCCACGGGTGCGGCTGGCGCACCACGCGCAGGGTGCGCGCATCCGGCAGACGCCACAGGTCCTCGGCCGGCGTCAGCGCCGCATAGGCGGCCAACTCGGCCGCCTTCCACTTGGCGTAGTCGGCGCTCTCAGGCAGACGGCGGCGCTGGCGCAGCCGGTCAAGCAGCTCGCCGTGCGTCGGCCGCTCGGCCAGCCACGCCGGCTCCAGGCCCCAGAGCTCGGCGAAGGCGGCGTTGTTGAACTGCAGGCGCCGGTCGCGGGCGAAGATGGCGACGCCCTCGCGGATCTGGTTGAGGGTCTGGTCCTGCGCCTGGGCGTGGCTGCGCAGGCTCTCGGCCGCCTCCTCGGCGTCGGTGACGTCCTCGGACCAGACCGCGACGCCGCCGCCTTCCAGCGGCTCGGCGGTGAGGCGGAAGGCGCGCCGGCGCCCGCCCGCCGCCGCCCAGCGGATGGATTCGCGCCGCTCGCCGGCCTTGGCGGCCTCGCGCGCCAGGTCGTCGGCGGCGCGGTCGAAGGTGAGGCCCTTGTCGCGCGCGTCCCTCAGGCTCTCGGCGCCGGCGGCCCGCAGCCAGGCGCGGTTGGCGAAGGCCGGCTGGCCGTCCGCGCCGGCGATCCAGGCCGGCGCTTCGCGGGCGTCGAGGAAGGCCGCCAGCCGCGCCGCGCCGGGCAGGCCGGCGTCGCCGTCGGCCAGCGGGGTCAGGCGCACGAACGCCAGGGCGCCGGCCGCGCGTCCTTCCACCGCGACGCCGCCGCCGGGCCCGCGCGCCTCGAAGGCGCAGGCGGCGCCGGTCTCGATCAGGGCGGTGAGCTGGGGCGCGTGATCGGGCGCGGCGCGCCTCAGCGCCGCCAGCGTCGCCGCCGCGTCGCCGCCGGGCGCGCCCAGCCGCGCGGCGCAGGCGGCCAGACTCTCTTCGCCGGCGATCAGCCGCGCGGGGCCATCACCGACGGCGATCAGGGCGGTCTCGAAGGCCTCGGCGGCGGCCTGGGCGGCGCGGTCGGTGCGCTCGGCCTCGGCCAGCCGGTCGGCGACGCCGCGGTCACCGGCGTCGGCCGCGCGGCGCGCGATCAGCGCCCAGAGCGCGGCGAGGGCGCCCAGCACCGCCACCCCGACCGCGGCGGCGAGCAGCAGCGCCTGAGATTCCATCCGGCCTCATCCGAATCAGTCGCCGCAGCATAGGCGTTCCGTCCGCCGCCCGCATGGCGCATGATGGGGCCGTGAGCGCCATCCTCTATCCGGTGGCCGCGAGCGCCGAGGAGGCGCTGAGCCGGCCGAAAGGGCGCGCGGCGCGCGAACGCCAGGCCGTGGCCCTGGGCGGCGGCGCCGTGCGCTTCGTCACCGAGGAGGCGGGACCGGCGTTCGCCACCCGCGAGGCGCTGCTCGACGCCTTCGCGGGACGCCTCGATGATCCCCGGCCCGGCCGCGTCGCGATCGCGCCGGAAGACCACTACCTCAGCTTTGTTGAGCGGACCCAGGGCGCCGCGCCCGCGCCGGTCGAGCCGATCTTCCGCGGCGGCCGGCGCTGGCCGGCCCCGCCGGCGCGGCGCGCGGGCACGGTGTTCCGGCTGACCATTTCCTATTGGCGCGTCCTCGGCGCGGAGGAACAGGCGCCGGACGAGCAGGCGCGCGACTTGCGCCGGCGCGCCGAGGCGGCGGCGCTGGCGCCCGGCCGCCTGCGCGCCCTCGCCCAGCAGCCGCTGCGCCCGGTCAAGCCGCAGCAGCCGCTCGACGTCGGCCTGTTCGAAGCGCCGGCGCCCGAGGCGCCGCACATACTGATCCCCGACGAATGACCGCCTCGCCCTGGCGGGACGCGCCCGCGCCCTCGCTGGACGACTTCGCCGCCCTCGCCGCAGCGGCCTTCGCCGCGCTGCCGGGGAAGTTTCGCCGGCTGGCCGAGGATGTCGTGCTGCGCGTCGACGATTTTCCCGACGACGACGTGCTGGACGATCTGGGGATCGAGAACCCGTTTGACCTCACCGGCCTCTACCAGGGCGTCGACCTGGCGCGGCGCTCGGTGCTGGACCCGTCGCCGGAGCCGGCGCGCGTCTTCCTCTATCGCCGCCCGATCCTCGACGAATGGGCCGAGCGTGGCGACGTCACCTTAGGCGAACTGGTCGCCCACGTGCTGACCCACGAGATCGGCCACCACTTCGGCCTCTCCGACGACGATATCGACGCGATCGAAGCGGCGGACTGACCCACTCGCGGGGGCGGATAATACCCGTCGCCAGCACGGTCCGGCCGTGGCAGGCTCGCAACAACAACGAGACAACGGGGGAACGTCAGATGCCCATCCATCCGCTGGTGGCGATCGTCACCCTGCTGGCCCTGCTGGTCTATCTCTACATGAGCCTGGCGGTCGGTCAGGGCCGCGGCAAATATGGCGTCGCCGCGCCGGCGGTGACCGGCAATCCGGATTTCGAGCGCCTCTACCGCATCCAGGCGAACACCCTGGAATGGCTGCCGCTGTTCCTGGTCTCGCTGTGGCTGTTCGCGGTTTCCTGGAACGACGACCGCATCACCGCCGCCATCGGCCTGGTCTGGGTCGTCGGACGCGTCCTTTACCTCAGCGGCTACTCCAAGGCGGCCGCGTCGCGCAGCCTGGGCTTCAACGTCCAGGCGCTGGCGACCGGCGTGCTGCTGTTCGGCGCGCTCGGCCGGATCATCTGGATCGCGGTCCAGTTCGGCGTCTGAGTCCGGCGGTTGTCAGCACTCGGATGAATCCGCTGCTAACCATTTGAAGCCATGGAACTTTCGCAGTTGCGAAAGCCTTGAATCGCCCGCAACCTAGCTTCAGCGCGATTCGGAGACTCCCATGCCAGAGGGCGAGCTTTCCCGCCAGCTACACGGCCAGCGGCTGACCACCACCGAGGTGCTCTACTACCTGCCGGACCACCCGGCGCTGCTGCAGCGGTTCCTTTGGCAGACGCTCGACCTGCCGCCGGAATTCCCGCGGGTCTGCCGCTTCCTCGACTTCTGGCGGCGCGAGATCGACGCGGTGATCCACTCGGTGACCTGCTCGGCGGTCGGACTGATCAGCCCGGCGAAGCTGGACGTGGGCCGCGAGATCGGCACGCTGCACTGACGCTCAGCCGGAGGTCGGGGCCGCCAGCGTCTCGGCCGCTTCGGCCGCCTGCATCATTTCGCGGGTGACGCGCCAGGCGCCGTCCAGGAAGTCCGCGACCTCGCGGGCGCCGGGATGATCGATGGCGGCGTAGCGTTCGCGCATCCGCGGGACGAACTCGCCGATCCGGTCGAGCCCCTGGTCGTTGAGCAGGTTGAGGTGGCGGCGAACCAGGGCGGCGAGCTCGGGGCCCAGCGTCTCGATCGCGGCGCGGTCGAAGGCCTCGCCGTAGCGATAGTCCCCGCCGCGGGTGTAGCTCTCCACCAGCGTCAGCGCCGGAATCCGGAACAGGGTCGGCTGCAGGCTGGGATTGATCGCGTGGCCGGCGAGATAGGGCCCGATCGTCGCCGGGCGGCCGGTGAAAGACCGCAGATAGAGGTAGGGCGACATCGCCGGCCCGTCGTTGACGGGATAGTTGTCCCACAGGAGCGGCTTGCGGCGCAGGCGCTCGGCGACGTGGGCGAGGTGGCCGGGGCTGAACTCGCGCGAGCACACTTCCTCGCCGGTCCAGAACACTTCGATGGCCGGATCGAGGCCGGCGCCGAGGTCCTCCAGATAGTTCGGCGGGGTGTCGCCGAAGACGCGCTGCAGCATCGGGTCGTCGGTGTAGACGGTGGGGCAGACGATCAGGCGCGTGGCTTTCGTGCGCTCGGCGACCCAGTGGGCCATGCGGATCTGGGCTGCGGCGAGGTCGGGCTGGTCGCCATGCATGTCGTCGAACAGGATGGCGAGGTCGGTGACGCCGACCGCATCGAAGAAGGCCAGCTTGCGCGCCATCGCCGCCTTGGCCTCGTCATTGAAGTCGCGGTAGGCCTCGTAGGGGCTGAGGCCCACGCCGAAGCGCATGCCGATGGCGCGGCAATGGGCGGCCATCCGCGCCAGCCGGTCGGCCTCCGCGGCCGGATGGTCCTCGCGCCAGCGCTTGCGCAGGTAAGCGTCGGCCTTGGGGGCGTAGAGGTAGAAGTCGTAGCCGCGCGGCTTCAGGAACGTCGCCTGGTCCTCGCGGATGTCCCAGGACCAGGGCTTGCCGTAGAAGCCCTCGATGACGCCGAGCTCCGGGGTCATGCCGCCTCCGTCAGTAGCGCGGGGACGGGCGCGAGATCGGCCCGTCCTCGGTGAGCGCCAGGTGGGTCAGGGTCTGCTCGTCGTGGGTCATGCGCCAGGAGATGAGCTTCTGGGCGTAGGCCAGCACCCGCGGCGCATGGGCTGGATCGTCGGCCAGGTTGCGGGTTTCGCCGGGATCGGCGACGAGGTCGAAGAACAGCGGCGGCAGCCCCGCGAAGTGGACGTATTTGTAGCGCTCCCCGCGCACCACGTTCAGCGCGCACTGGTGCATCGTCAGCCCGAACGTCCGCTCGGCGTCGTCGTCGCCGGCGTCGCGGAAATCGTATTCCCAGTGGGCTTCCTCGCGCCAGGTGGCGGGCGCGGGCGCGCCGGCCAGGAATGGCGAGAGCGCGCGGCCGTCGCACTGCAGCGGGATGGCTGCGCCGATCGCCTCCATCATCGTGGGCAGGATGTCGACGTGCTCGGTGAAGCGCTCGACGCGGGCGCCGCGCGCCGCGCCGGGCCTGGGATCGCGGATGATCAGCGGGGTGTGATAGGAGCCGTCGAAATAGCCCCCCTTGCCCATCAACCAATGGCCGCCAATCTCCTCGCCGTGGTCGGAGGTGAAGATCACCAGGGTGGTTTCGGCGAGGCCGCTCTCGTCCAGGAACGCCATCAGCCGGCCGATCTCGGCGTCCACCCGGCTCATCAGGCCATAGTAGACCGCCTTCAGCCGCCTTAAGCGAGCCTCGTTGTCGGTGGCGCGCACGCCCGGCCGCCCGAGGCGCCAGGCGAGCCACGGATGCTGGCGCCCTTCTTCCTCGGCGCTGGCGGCGCGCGCGAACGGCGGCAGCGCGGCCGGATCGTACATCGCGTTGTAGGGCCGCGGCGCGACGAACGGCGGGTGCGGGCGCAGCAGCGACAGGTGGGCCAGGAACGGCGCCTTGGCGGTCTTCAGGTAGTGGGTGAGCTCGCCGGTGAGGAAGGCGACGTCGTCGACCTCGGCCGGAAACGCCAGCGGCCGGGGCTCGGGCGCGCCGTCCTCGTAGTCGGGGCCCGGCGCGCGCCAGCCATAGGCGGCCTGGGCGCTCTGCGGGACGGCGTAGCCCTTCGCCGCCAGCCAGTCGGTCCAGGGCCTGGGCTGGCCGTCGAGATGGCAGATGGCGCGCACGCCGGGCAGCGGCCCCTCGTAGGTGCGCAGCCAGGGGCTGTCGTCCGGCTCGCCGCGCGGATCGCGGCTGGTGTCGGTGTAGCCGAACAGCACCGGATCGTAGCCCAGCTTGGCCGACTCAAGCGCCCAGTTGGTGTGGCGCGCGTCGAGCGGCGTGCCGTTGGTCCCCGAGCGGTGGTTCTGCAGGTAGAGTCCGGTGTGCAGCGTCGTGCGGCTGGGCCCGCAGGGTGCGGTGTTGGCGAAATGGCGCGCGAACAGCACGCCCTCGGCCGCCAGGGCGTCGAGGTGCGGCGTCTTCACCACCGGATGGCCGAGCGCGGAGAGGCAATCGCCGCGCCACTGGTCGGCGGTGATAAAAAGGATGTTGAGCGGGGCCGCCATGGCCGCCCCGCTTAATCTGGTATTTAGCGCGGCGCCATCCGGATCGCGCCATCGAGGCGGACGTCCTCGCCGTTGAAATAGCCGTTGCGGATCATCTCCAGCGCCAGCGAGGCGTACTCTTCCGGCACGCCAAGGCGCTTCGGATAGGGCACTTGGGCGCCCAGGGCGTCGCGCACCTGCTGCGGCGCGCCGGCCAAAAGCGGGGTGTCGAAGATGCCGGGCAGGATGGTGTTGCAGCGGATGCCTTCCTGGCTGAGGTCGCGCGCCACCACCAGGGTCAGGCCGACGACGCCGGCCTTGGACGCCGTATAGGCCGCCTGGCCGATCTGGCCGTCCTCAGCCGCCACCGAGGCGGTGTTGACGATCGCGCCGCGGTCGCCGTCTTCCAGCGGCTCCAGGCTCATCATCCCGGCCGCGGACTTGGAAATGCAGCGGAAGGTGCCGACCAGGTTGATCTGGATGATCAGGTTGAAGGACTCGGTCGGGAAACTCTTGATCTCGCCGGTGTTGCGGTCGCGGCTGGCGGTGCGGGCGGCGTTGCCGGTGCCGGCGCAGTTGACCAGGATGCGCTCCTGGCCGTTGGCGGCGCGGGCCTTGGCGAAGGCGGCGTCGACCTCCTCCTCGGAGGTGACGTTGGCCGCGCAGAAGACGCCGCCGCCGATCTCTTTGAACAGCGCCGCGGCCTTCTCCTCCTGGCGCGCCAGGTCGAAGACGGCGATCTTGACGCCGTGGGCGGCGAGCTTGCGCACCGTGGCCTCGCCGAGGCCCGAGGCGCCGCCGGTGACGATCGCGGAGATGGTGTTGTCGAGCTTCATGGTGGTCGCGGGCCCTTCGCCGATGACTTCGCAAGCCGTTTAGCGCCGCCGAAGCCGGCCCGAAAGCGTCACGCTGCGTCAAGGATGGGGATTCGGCGGCGGCTAGCGGGGGAGCGGCGGCCCGACGCGGGCGGTCTTGGCGTAGCGCGGCAGATTGTCGGCGACGTGGAGCCAGCCGAGCTGCTCCTCGACGAAGACGTGGCAGTTGGGGGCGAGGCTCTCGGGGTCGTCGAAGCTGGCCGCAAAGAGGTGGATTTCGCCGGGCGCGTTTTCGCCCTCGAAGCTCATCGGCGCGCCGCAGCGCGGGCAGAAGCGGCGCGTGACGCCCGGCGACGAGGCGTAAGATGCGGGCGCGGCGGCGGTCCACTCGACCTCCGTGGCCAGGTAGCCGGCGTAGGTGGTGATCGGCGAGCTGGTGGCGCGGCGGCAGCTTTCGCAGTGGCAGTGGGCGACCCAGAGCGGCTCGCCCCGCGCCGCGAAGCGCACCTGGCCGCAAAGACACCGTCCGCGCCGCTCGATCATCGTCAGGTCTCCTAGGAACCGCCCTGCCAGAAGCCGACGGTCAGGGCGAGAAAGAGCAGCAGGCCGGCGCGGGCGTTGAGCCTGAAGAGGGCGAGGGCGCGGCGTGGGTCCGCCAGGTTCAGCCGGCGCGGCTGGACCAGCAGGGCGAGGGCGTAGGT
>Ga0302326_10017649_pt1 | contig 14861 bp, 12 predicted proteins | sample Palsa_T0_3_FD_202264 | JGI IMG/M metagenome (GOLD analysis project Ga0302326, IMG submission 202264) | Peat permafrost microbial communities from Stordalen Mire near Abisko, Sweden - Palsa_T0_3 | ecosystem: Environmental > Terrestrial > Soil > Palsa > Peat permafrost | place: Sweden: Abisko... | reverse complement strand
TGGTACGCGGCGACGAACGAAGGTCTCTTCGTCAGTATCGACCGTGGCCATACGTGGTACGGAGGCATGATCGAGAGCGAAAGCGACTTCATTGCGGTGAACCGTTTGCCTGATGGAACGCTGGGCCTGATCGCTCCTAAGCGCGGGTTTCTCTCGCATGACCAGGGCAAGTCATGGAGCCAGATCACCTACCCGCAGTACGTAACCGGGCTTTACAATCTGACGGCGGTGCCGGACGGGACCTTGTGGCTGGCGACCCGGGAAGGCGCATTGCGCTCGACCGACGGTGGCAAGACATGGGAGCACACGCTGGGAGGCTTGTCGGCGCGCAATGTTTTCGCCGTACGCTATGACGCAGTCTCGCAGCGCCTGTTGGCCACAGCATTGGGTACACGTGGAGTGTTCGAAAGCAAAGACGGTGGCCAGAGCTGGCAGCGCACACCCGATACCGGGGTCTCGATAAAGACTGCATTGGACTATCACGGAAGAGTACTGGCGGCATCGTCGTATAACGGGTTGTTGCTGCAAGATGGCGTGGGGGGCGGAGCTTCGGCTGAGACGGCGCACGCCGCGGCAGCAGGTTCGACGACGAACCGACAGTAGCTTAGACCCAGAGGGATCGCTGAGAGGGGGAGATCAAACTCCCCCTCTTTTTTATTGTGCAGGAGTTGCGGCTGGGAACGAGGAGTTGGAGGCCGTCCCGATATGGGGATTTGGGAGCGGCGGCGTGCGTATATGGGAACGACCATAAGCGACTGTGGGGGTTACAGTTACAGCGAGTTCGCGGAATGAGGGTTTCAAAACGGGAGGGCGGGGAAGTTCCAAGGATTGAGTATAGTGCATTAACTGTTTTCGAATGAGCGAGAAGCGCAGCTGGGCGGTTTGGTGGACGGCGTGCATTTGTAGAAGACGGATTGGCGGAGAGTATGTCGGAGGCGGTAGCGATCATGAGGGCAAACGGCAGGAAATCGCGGGAAGCAGCGCAGCGTCGATCAGGATCTCCGGCCAGGGTTGCCGCGGTCCACAGAGGCGATGGAAAGACACTCTACTTTGACCGCGGACAGAGCGAGATCGGTGTGGCGGCAGAAAGCGTTTTGAAACCATGTGAAGGCGACGGACAGTACGAAGCGGTGGGCTCCTCCTGCGGTGACTGCAAGGGGCGTGCTCCAGAGATAGCGCGTCCCTTGCGACTGCAATGCAGCGATTGTGAGGTCCTGTTACATGAGCTCTCCAACGTGGTCACGGGAGTATTGATGAATGCCCAGGTGCTGGAGTGGAAGCTGCCGCCCTACAGCCATATGAAGCGTTCGATACGCGAGGTGGAGCGTAACGCGCAACGCGGCGGCGAGTTGCTGAAACGGCTCATGCGGCGCCTTGCTCCCGGCGAAGGGATGAGCGAAGCCGCGGACGTGTCCGGCGCGGCGATTGGAGCTGTACCAACCTGCGTTTCGCGCGAGCTAACCGGGAAACGGATGGGCGACACTGCACTTGACCTCACAGGCGATTGTGACCCACGCACTAGCGGCGTTTTCCCAAAAAGGGATGATGGTGACAAGCGCTGAAAAACCAGCGCACCAGCACTCGGCAAGGCTGGTCAGGAGGTAGTCACGTGATTGCAGCAGAGGCAGTTCCCGTCAGCGAGCAGAGCTTAGAGACCAACTTGTTGAACCTTTTGATCGTGGAAGACGAGCGGTCGGTGCGCGAGTGTTGCCGGGATGTGGCTCGTTGTCTAGGCTTCAGCACGCAACTGGCGGAATCGAGGGACGAGGCCTGCCGCATTCTGGACACTGCCAACATCGATGTTGTTTTGCTCGACCTGCGACTGCCGGGGGGCAATGGTCTGGAGATCCTGCGCGAGGTGAAGCAACGGCGGCCGGAAGCAGTGACCATCGTGATGACTGGCTTTGCCACGGTGCAATCAGCCGTCCAGGCCATGAAGCTTGGCGCTTACGACTACATCACCAAACCTTTCAACTTCGAGGAACTGCGTCTGGAATTGGAGCGGGTGACGAACCACCTGAAACTCACCACCGAGAACCGGCTGCTGCGGGAGCAGTTGCGGTCGAAACAGGGCTTCGGTCCCCTGGTGGGGCATTCTCCGGAGATGGAGAAGCTGTATCGCATCATTGCCAAGGCGGCGCACAGCACCCATCCCGTGCTGATCCTGGGCGAGAGTGGCACCGGGAAGGAGCTGGTGGCGCGGTCGATTCACTATGCCGGCCCCTACAAGGACAAGCCTTTCATCCCGGTGGACTGCGGCTCCCTGGTGCCCACGTTGATCGAGAGCGAACTCTTCGGCTACGTGCGCGGCGCCTTTACCGGGGCGGTGCGGTCGAAAGAAGGTCTGCTGGCCACCGCCGAAGGGGGCACCGTTTTTCTGGACGAGGTGGGGGAACTACCTGTCGACCTGCAAGCCAAGCTGTTACGGGCCATTCAGGAAAAGGAGATCCGGCCGGTCGGGGGGACCCGGGCGATGCCGATTAACGTCCGCATCCTGGCCGCCACCAATCGCGATCTGGATGCGGCGGTCAGCCAGGGAACCTTCCGCCGCGATCTCTACTTCCGGCTGAATGTGCTTACCTTGCGGATTCCTCCACTGCGGGAGCGCAAGCAGGACATCCCGATGCTGATTGGACATGTGCTGGAGCGGATCAACGGGGCCGTCGCCGGCAGCAAGCACATCGTGGGCGACGATGCCTTGCGCCTCATGCTCAATTACGATTGGCCGGGCAACGTTCGCGAGCTGGAGAACTGTGTGGAACGGGCTTGCACAACCTGCTCCCTGCCCACCATTCACGTGGCGGACTTGCCGACCCAGATCCGTGACGCCGAGGCGCTGATGGCTGCGCCTGAGGGCGCAGCGGACGCGGCTGGCATTACCCCGCTGGAGGAAATGGAAAAACAAGCTATTCTGCACGCCATCCAGTTGCTGGACGGCGACAAGCTGGAAGCGGCACGCCGCCTGGGCATCGGCAAAACCACGCTGTACCGCAAGCTGAAAGAATACGGCTCGGCCCTCTGACGTTCTTCTGGCATACGCCATGGGTTCCAGAAGACGCAGCGGAGTTTTCCGGAGCTGACAGGGCGTACGTAAGGTGAAGAGGCGCTCCCGCCGATGGTAGTTGGAGCTGACAAGCACCGCAGCGAGTCGGACAGGTGAAGTGTGCTCTCGCCTGCGGAGAAGGAGAAACTATGATTCTATTGGTGACCACTTCATCTCGGGCGAGGGAATGCGCAGCGGCGCTGGAACAGGGAACCGGGCACAAGACACACGTGGCAAACTCGGTGCCACAGGCGGTTACAAAGATGCAGGCAGCGGAATACGACGGCTTGGCAATCGATCAGTCGCTGTTGGAATCGGACTTTCGCGCCCTCGACACGCTATTGAATCGGTGTGGCATCGCCATACCGCTATACGTAAATCTGGCCCTGCACAGCACCGAACGGGTAGTTCGCGAGGCGCAGGTGGCATTGCGGCGCGCCGATAAGGAAAAGCTAATGGCAACGCGCACCGCCGAGCAGGTGCTGCGCAACCAACTGCGCAGCCAGGTTACAGGCATCCTGCTGAACTCGGAGCTGGCCCTGCGGCAGAAGTCCATCTCCGCGGACGTCGCGGAGAAGCTGCGCTCGGTGCGCGAATTAGCGGAAAAGATGCGCTCCCAACTGCAAATTGCCTAACCTGGCGGGGGCGCCCTCAAACAATTGTCAGCGGCAAAAGAAAAATCCCTCTCCACCTGAGAGAGGGAGCACAAAATCCGATCTTCGGACCCTAAGCCTTGGTGATCTTGCCGCTGCGCAGACAGCTGGCGCAGATCCGCATACGCCGGCTGCCGCCGGGAACTTTGGCGCGCACCGGCCGCAGATTAACATTCCAGCGCCGCCGCGTGACGTTGTGCGCGTGACTGATATTGTTTCCAAATTGCGGGCCCTTGCCGCATACTTCACAAATTTGTGCCATGATTTCTCCAGATAATTGCCGGACTGGCTGGTTGAAGGAATATTATAGCTTTTTCGCCGACAAGTTCGCAATCCGGCAGCGGGCTAACTAGCCCACTGCTCGCAATCCGGCGGTGAGGGAATGGGGCGTGTCATGTCCATACTCGCCCTGATAAGCTTCCAGTTGGTTTGACATCGTCCGCCTGCCTGCTTACCCTGAACTAACGCAATTGTGCGTCGTACCCCTTCGAGGAACATCCAATCGTTATGCGTTCTGTGCTTCGCCATCTGCGGTTCTTAGCGGCCGTCCAACTTCTGCCGGCTCTCGAGAGCGGGGAGGAAACCACCCTGGTCGGCGGCCAAGCCGTGCTGGAAGGCGTAATGATGCGCTCGCCGCATGCGTGGGGTATTTGCATTCGCCGTCCCGATGGCACCCTGGCGACGCACGCCGAGCCGCTGGAGAAGCTTTCCGACAAACACAAGTGGATGGCGTGGCCGTTTATGCGGGGCATCATGACCCTGGGCAGCGCCATGACGCTGGGCTTCCGGGCGCTGCGCTACTCGGCCAACGTCGCGCTTGACGAGCTGACGCCCGACGAGGAGAAGAAGACCGAGATCAGCGGCTGGGTAGTGGCGGTCAATCTCATCCTGTCGCTGGGGTTCTTCATCTTCATGTACAAGTTTGTGCCGCTGCTGGCTGCCACCAAGCTGAAGAACCACTATCCCGCCTTCGGCAACCAGATCCTGTTCAACGTGGTCGACGGGGTGGTCCGCATCAGCCTGTTCCTGCTGTTCATCTGGGGTATCTCGCTGTGGCCCGACATCAAGCGGGTTTACCGCTATCACGGCGCCGAACACAAGACGGTCTTCGCCTTCGAGAACAACGATCCGCTGACCGTGAAGAACGCGCAGGCGTATACCACGTTCCATCCCCGTTGCGGCACCAGCTTCCTGATGACGGTGATGCTGATTGCCATGTTGTTTTACATGCTGATCCCGGCAACGACCTTCTGGGCGCGCTTCGCTTCGCGCCTGGCGCTGCTGCCGGTGATCGCGGCGGTTTCCTATGAGTTGATCCGCTTCGCCGCCAAGCACGGCTCCTCGCTATTCGCAGTGCTGACCAAGCCGGGACTCTGGCTACAGCGCATCACCACCCAGCCTCCCGCCGACGATCAGGTAGAGACCGCCATCGCCGCTCTCAACGAAGCCATGGAGCTGGAGAAGCAGCGCGGCGGCGAGCTGGTGATTGCTTAGCGGCTCCTCGCGAAAAATTGCGCTTCCCAATTCAATTGCAGCCTCGGAGGGGCGCGCCTTCAGCTGGGCCTTGGACCGTGCAACTCGGGGCGTGGAACCGGGCGTCCCTGCCACCGCTGCAATTCGTGGCACCCTTTGTTAGCGCCAAATAGCACCCCCACCAACGTACCAAGATTGTGCAAAACCATCCGATTCCCGTAGGTCTTCAAGAATATCGCGTCGTTGTCCCGTTTTGAGAACGCTTCTCCTATGTTGCTCATTTCATTATGATTTGACGTGCAGCAATTCATGGGCAATGTGCGTAAGTATCTGAAAGAAGAGACGCTCCGCAGGTTGCGCGGAAATCTTCCACAAAATTTTCCACAGCGCTGCGGAAGGCGCTGACCAGAGGCTGACTTCTCACACGCCGGAGCACCCTTCCCAAGCTGGTTTTGTTCGGGTTGGCTGTTCCGGTGACTGGCAGGTTGCCTTGGTTCCCGCGGTCTTGCCTTGTGTTGGGGCTTCTTTCGCCTCATTTCAGGCTAGGCTTTCCGTCGTGCCGAGCCCTAGCCCTCCCGTTTTGTCATCACGAGCGGACTTCAGGCCCGCGAGGTATCTGCTGTTTGCTCGCGCTAGAGTCGGGGCTTGGGTGACCGCCGAAGAACCTGGATAGTGAAGCTACCCTCCGGCTAATCAGCTCGAAGCCGCCATGAACCCAGTGCCGCGGTGAGCACGAATCCTCGCGACGCAAACAAAAAGGCCGCCTGTTCGGCGGCCTCTCTTAAACCTCGGCGACTCTAATGCGACGTAGTTGCGGATGAGGCTGGCTTGGCTCCCATCGGAGGCGCCGCCGGTGGCTTGGCGGAAGCTCCAGCTGCGCCAGCAGGCCTGGGAGGTGCGGCAACGCCAGACTGGGCGTTGTAGGCGTCGACGATGGTCTTGGTCAGATCAACGCCAGCCGTTGCCCAGAGCAGCGGGCCCTGCGGCCACGGATTCGACGAATCGAACAGCAGACCATAGCTGTTGGCCTTGGCGTACTTGTCGATCACCGGCGCCATCTTCTGCAGTATGCGCTGGGCGATCTCGTTCTGCTGCTGCTGATAATCGTTCTGCGCGTCCTCGGCCGAACGCTGTAGGCTCTTCTGTTTGGTCTCGATCGACTTCACCAGAGTGGCCCGGGCTTCCTCATTCATCTTGTCGCCCTGCGTGCTGAGCTGCTTCTTCAGGTTGTCGATGTCGGTGTTCTGGGCCGCCAACTCATTACGCTTAGGTTCAAATTTCTTCTGCAGGGCTTCGAAATCGCGCGCACCTTCGTTGGTGCCGATGATCGCCTGCTGAATGTCGATAATGCCCACTCTGACGCCGCCGGTAGCGGCAGCAGTAGTCGCGGCCGGGGCGGCGGCCGGTGTCGATTGGGCCAGGCTCGCGATGGCCAGAAGAAGGGCGAACATGGCTGTACCTGCGAACGTGCGCTTCATTGAGATGGCGTAGCTCCTTAGAATTGCTCCGGGAATTCTTGTGTTCCAGAGAGGAACGCGCTGCAACTGCGTCTTTTCTGAACTGCCGGGTTACGACGCTCTGCTGGAATGCAGACCGCTACGCTTCCCAGCCGGAAAATTCGGCGGTGCGGATACTTTGATTATAGGGAAACGCGCTTCTCAGCGTCAAACCGGGAGAATGCCACTTTGGCAGCAGGTCACTGTGGCGATCGTATGGCCGTGCCTTCCATTACCGTAACCAATGCCCCTGCCGGTGTCTGCACTTGCGACTTGAACGTGTACGAGTCCGGCGTCAGAAGCGTCACCACATAGCGGCCTTTGGTGGTGACGCCATTCATTTTCTCGTCGGCGTTCCATGTCCAGGTATTGCCCTGGGCCTTGCCGATGGCCACCTGATGTTCGCCCAAACTGTTGTAGGCGTTGTAGGTGTAGACCTGCTCGGCGGCGTTGTACTCCATCATGCGCACGCCGTGGACATCGCCAAGCGGGCCTTTCATGACCGAATGGATCTCCAGGAAGAAACCGCCCGGCACCCACTCCCCATGCTCGGTTGAGGTGAACGGTGCGCCTGGCGCGCTGGGGCTGATCTTGGTGGTGCCGCTAAGTTTCCAGTCGCCGGCAAAGTAATTCATCATTTGCACTTGCGGGCTGGGCGCCGGCGGCGCGGCTGGCGGCGGCGCGGCTTGTGCAACTGCCAAAATACTCGTCAACCAGCCCAGTAAGAATGCCGCGGTAACCCTGCGCACGGAAATTTCTCCTAGAACGTTGTCGCCACCGAGAAGCGGAAGGTCTTTAGTGGCTCAGCCAGATAATATTTTGGCTGGTAAATCGAGACGGTCTGGGCGTAAGTGAAATCGCCCGCTGCGCCCGCCGGGAACATGGAGCGGGTGATCGGGTTCGGTGAGCTTACGGTTTCGTTTATGCGCAGTGGGTTGTAGGCCCAATAAATGCGGAAGGGCGCATTGACCACCGGTACGATGACCTGCAACTCCAACCCGGTCGACATGCGAGTCTGGTAGTTCGTGCCGGGAACGATCCCCAGCACCGGGTTAATAGGCAGGGTGCTGCCGCCGACACACTGGTAGCTGGAGTTCAGCGCAGGACAGCCAAACACGGTGTTCTGGAGCGTGGTGACCTGTTCTCCGGCAATGCGCAACTGGTTCGGTTCGGAGACAAAGTCCCACCCGGTATCGACGAACGGGGCAAGCGTAACCGGCCCGACAATCGGCACCCGGTACTCCAGGTTCGTCACGATATTGGTATCGCCACCGGGAAAGATGATCTGGGAAACCGGGACGGTGATGTTATAGGTGCCGTAGCGTGGGTTCCCGGGATTCAGGGGAACGGTGGAACCGTCCGGGTTCTGAAGTGCGACCGTCACTTCCGTAGGGAAGAACGAAACTGGCGAAATGGCACGAATATCGAAGCCACGGATATCGGTATCGCCGCCCGCATAGAAGCGGTCGAAGGGTGGCGCAACCTGCCCTCCATAACCGCTGATCCAGGAGCCCAGCACGCGGAAGCCGATCGCATTGCGGCCCTTGTTCACCGGGATGAAACGTTTGTATTCCGTAACCGGCTTCACGTACTTCACGTTGCCGCCCAGTCCAGCCACTTCGGTGGCGAAGTAGAGGCTCTGCCCTTTGTGTGGCCGCTGCGGGTTGTCGATCCGGTTGTAGGAAAAGTTGGGGACGACCTTGCTGGTGATAATTCCGTTAAGCGCGTCGGGGCCCGAGATGCCGCGGAACTCCAACGTTTCGAAGTAATCAGTTGAGGCGGCGCTGAACGTCTGCACCGACGAATCGTCGAGTCCGTAAGTTATACCGATACGCTTGAATGAGCGTTTAATCGGATAGCTTAGCGAAGTAGTGAATCCCGTGCTGGTCTGCGTGAAGTTCTGCAGCAACGCCTGGTAGCTCTGCGGCAGGGTCACGGTCTGGTTGAGCTGGATCTCGGTGAGTTTTGCCTGATTGTAGTCGTAGCTACGATGATAGACCGACCAGCCAAACTGCAGCGGCCGGTCGAACAGGTAAGGTTGAGTAAAGGACAGTGTCTCGTTGCGTTGATATTGGCCGACCTGGAACTCCACGCTCAGGCTTTCGCCTTTGCCAAACAGGTTGTTAGTTGTGTAATTGATGCCGATGAAAGCACCCGATAATCCGCTGACGCCGCCGGTCAGGCCGATGCTGTTCTTGCCCTTCTCTTTTACTTTAAGGGTGATATCGACCGTTCCGTCCTGCACGTTCTGTTTGATCTCGGAATCCTGCTCAGGCTTGAGCGGCTGGAAATACTGCAGCTGATTCAAGCGCAGCAGGCTAAGCTCCCAGAGATTGCCGTTGTAGATCTGCCCTTCCTCCAGCGCCAGCTCGCGGCGAATTACTTTGTCGCGAGTGGTGGTGTTGCCCTGAAATTCAATGCGGCGAACGTAAAACTGTTTGCCCTCGTCCACGTCGATGCGCAGCGAGATCGTCCGTTTCTCGTCATCTGCATCGGTGTTGGGCACCGGCGTGAAGTTGATATAACCCAGCGCAGCGTACGCCTTGCGCAGCGACTCCAGGCCTTTTCGAATCGCTTCGGTATCGAAGATATCGCCGTCCTTGATCTTGAACAGCGACCGCAATGCCTGGGTATTTTTCACCGCCTTGTTGCCAGTGAAGGTGATGTCTTTCAGGCGGTAGCGCTGTCCCTCTTCCACCGGTATGGTAATGTCCACCGCCTTGCCCGGCGAAGGCCTGAAGGGGAAATACCAGCGAAAGCCGCTGGTGTCGTGTATCTGCGTCTTGGGGTCGCCGACCAGCGCTTTGAAATAGCCCTTGGTCTGGTAAAAGTAGCGCACTCGTTCCGCGTCTTCTGTCAGCTTGGTGGAATCGTAAGTGCGCGCGAACAGGTTCTCCAGGAAAATGGAATGCGGGATGCCGATGGGCTTCAGGTTCTTCATCGCGCTCTGCAGTTCACGGTTGCTGATCGCTTTGTTGCCTTCGAACTTGATCTTCCCGACCTTGACCTTCGGTCCCTCCTTCACCACGAACGTCAACGATACCGCTGCGGGGGGAATGGGACGCACTTCCGATGTCACCGTGGCGAACTGGCGTCCGTGCGACGCCAGCAACTGCTTGATCACCACTTCCGCGTGTTTCACTTTGGTCGGATCGTATTGGCTTTCCTGCGTAAGTCCGACCTTCTGCTCCTTGAACTTATCCAGCACATCGCTTTGCGACACCGAACTCAAGCCGGTATATTTGATCTCGCGGATGGTCGGCTTTTCCTTCACATAGACGTGGATGATCCAGCCTTTGGACGATTGCTCGCGCTCAATCCGCAGATCGTCGAAGTAGCCGGTGTTCCACAGGGAGTTGAAGTCGCGTTCCAGCGCGGCCTGGTCGTATACGTCGCCCGGCTTGGTGAACATGCGGGCCCGGATGGTCTCCGCCGGAATACGGCGGTTGCCGTGAATGACGATCTCAGCGACCACTTCCTGCTGCGCTACGGCTGTCCCGGCGAGCAACAGGAGTGCCAGGAAAAAACTGATCGCCCTGACGCAATCACGTGTCCCGCGAACCAATAGCCTCGCGAGTCTTCCCTGACGGTGGCAAAGAATGACAGAACCTCAGTGCAAGGGTTTATGAAAGCGCAATTATACGGTACGCGGCTTCCCCTTCGGAAACCAAACGCGTCCGCAGTTCCGGTGCGATACCAAGGCTAACCCTCGCTACCGCTGGAAGTTGTGGCGGCGCGCTCCACCTCCACCAGCGTGGAGTAGAAGGTGGCACCATCGCCCAGGTCGGTGAGCCGCGCCGAAGTCAGCACGTTGATGTTAAGGCCTCGGTCTGACAACTTCGCCCAGCCCAGCCGAGCGCCCACCACCCCGGCTTGTACTGCACCGTCCACCCGAGCATGCAGAAAGATTTCGCCGCGATCGTTGAAGACGCGCACGCAGTCGCCGTCGGCGATGCCGCGGCGGCTCGCATCTTCCCTTGCGATTTCAAGTTTGTCCTGATGCGGCTCCATTTTCTGATGACCGGGGTGATTGACGAATGTCGAGTTCAGGAAGTTGTCGGCCTTGCGCGCTAACAGCTCCAAGGGATATTGCTTGCCCGCCGGGCTGTGCCGGGACTCTTCTGGCATCACGAACGATGCCACCGGATCCATTCCGTGGGCCATTAAGTCCTGGTTATAGAGACGCGCCTTCCCGCTGGGCGTCGGAAAACCATTGGCAAACGGCAGCCAGGGCCCGCCATTCCCGTCGCCATGCAGGTTCAGCCGCACATACGGATCGCTCTCCAGCCGTTCCCGCGTGATCCCCTTGAGCTGAGGCGCTCCCGACGCCAGGGCGGCCTCGATCATCGCGTCTAGCGGTTCGCGGAAGCACTCATCGTCGAACCCCATACGCAAACCTAGCTCGCGAAAGAAGTTCACGTTAGACTTGCACTCGCCCGGCGGCTCAATCGCCTGATGCGAAACCTGGAGATAGTAGTGCCCATAGGCCTGAACCAGGTCCTTGTGCTCGAAGAAAGTTGTTGCGGGAAGCACTATGTCCGCGTAGTCGGTGGTGTCGGTGAGGAACTGCTCATGCACAACGGTAAACAAGTCGTCGCGCTGCAACCCACGCCGCACCAGGTGCTGTTCCGGACACACTGCTGCCGGATTCGAGTTGTACACCATCAGCACCTTGATCGGAGGATTGTCCAGTTCGAGGAGCGCCTTGCCAAGTTGCACCATGTTCACGGTGCGCGCCACGCGTCCCAGCGGGCTCTCCGTCATCAAGTCGCGGCGCTCCATTGCTGCGCGATCCAGTTGAAAGCCGCCGCTGACAGAGAGCTGCAGTCCGCCGCCAACTTCTTTCCACGATCCCGTGATCACCGGCAACATGCAGACCGCACGTACGGCCGCGCCGCCATTCTGTGAGCGCTGCACGCCGTAGTTCAGACGGATCGCCGCCGGCCGCGTGGTTGCATACTCGCGCGCCAGCCGCTCGATGTCTTCTTTCGCGATGCCCGTCCACTGCGCCACCCGCTCCGGCCTGTATTCCGGCAGACGCTTCTGCAACTCATCGAAACCCTCGGCATAGCGCGCGATGTAGTCCGTGTCATGCCAGCCCTCGCGGACGATCACATGCATCAAGCCCAGCGCCAGCGCCACGTCGGTACCGGGATTGATGGGGATGTGCCAGTCCGCAACGCGCGCCGTCCGCGTGCGGTAGGGATCGATGACCACCAGCTTGGCGCCAGCGCGCCGGGCCTCCTCGATGAATGGCCACAGGTGGATGTTGTTGCCGTGAATGTTCGAGGCCCAGGCGATGATGTATCTCGAGTGGCGGAACTGCTCCGGCTCGGTGCCCATCTTGCGGCCGTAGACAGAGATGATGGCGTCCTCGCCGGCCTGCGAGCAGATGCTGCGATGCAGCTGCGACGCACCCAGCCGATGAAAGAAGCGTCGATCCATCGACCCGCCGTTCAGCACCCCAATGTTGCCGCCATAGGAGTACGGCAGCACGGCTTCCGGCCCAAACTCGCTGCTGATCTGCTTCAGCCGCGAAACAATCTCGTCAAAAGCCTCGTCCCATGAGATCCGCTGGAAAACGCCGTCGCCATGCAGTCCCTTCTTGACCACTCGCCGCATGGGGTAAAGAATGCGTTCGGGCGAATACACCCGGTCCAGATACTTCGCGACTTTGCCGCACAGAAATCCGCGTGTGATGGGATGGTCGGGATCGCCCTCAAGTTTGGTCGCCCGCCCGTCTTCCACGGAGACAAGCACGGCGCAACCGTCAGGACAATCGTGGGGACAAGCCGCGTGGACCGTTCGCTTCATGGGAACAACCGCAGTCACTAATTATCCCACGAACCATCGCAGCCATCTGGACCAGCAAAAAGACCCGGGGCGCTCCCTTCCCCGGGTCCTGTCATCGCCTGACGTAGCAATTACTTTAGCTCGTCATTACTCTGCCAGTTTTTATCTGGCTTGCGAACGCATTTGAGTAGTGCAAGCGATGCGCCAATCGCCGGCTGAGCGAACCACGTTTCGGAGTCCCGCATTTCCAGCGAGATGCGGTCTGCAGAACTCGCCCTCTCTGCTATGGCCTATACTTTCGTCCGGTTTCGTCTATCCGAATAGATTGCGTGACTATCCATTTGGTGCCGAACGCCTGTCTGAATCCCCTGCAAACCGCAACGGCTGACAGGTTTTGCGGGATCGGCGAGTCGCGCAATTGTCACGCCCCAATGGGACAAGCCGCCTGTTTCGTGGGACGAAGCGCACACAACGCCGTTGACGATTGCAGTTCTGCCTTGCTTTGTCTACCCCGAAAGGGAGTATGATCTTAAAATCAGTGGTCGCATTCTGAGGTTTGTGGGGAAAAGCACTATGGCTCGCAAACTGTTTGCTTTAGTAGTTGTGCTCGCCGCGGTTTCTCTACCGTGTGCGGCGAAGATGCGCACCCTCTCAACTCCCGAGGACCGTGAACGCGTGGTGGACTACGCCCACAGTCTGGAAGAACATCCCCTCGCTAAGGACAACCTGGCCAAGCGCATGTGGCTGACCGAGTGGATTGTGAAAGCTCCGGAAGTCTCGGTCGATGTTTGTTGCAAGGAACTGCAATCGCTGGACGAGGTGAACAATACCTATTCCGAGCAATTGCGCATGCAGGCCATGTACTCGCAGGCCGCGTTTGAGTTGGAGCACCCGGACGTAACCAACTCCGCCACCATTCAGACCGCCGGACTCGCCGGTACGCTACGCGCTTATCGCGCCATCCTGCGCTTCGATCCTTCCGCCAAGTACCCCGTGCTCGACAATCTCCTGTCGCTGGAGAAGCAAGGCAAGTTGCAGAAATACGTCGAGCGCCAGACCAAGTGCGTGGAGGAGTAGCGACCGCTCCGCCGGACGGAGCGCACAATTTGGTGGACTGCGGGGCAAGCTGGTCTCATAATCCTCCTGCCATGAGGAATGCCCTGATCGCTTGTCTCGTTTTGCTATCCAGCTGTATCCCGGCTCTTTGCCAACAGGATTGGGTCCCAGCGACTAAAGAGGATGTCCGGCAGTTGATGGAACTGACCGGGGCGCGGGGACGCGTGCAACAGATGTGGGCTGTCATGGCCCAGCAAGCCGCAACCATGGCCGCAGGTGCGTACCACCGTAAGCATCCTGGCGCAACTCCTGCGCAGCTCCGCAAAGTCGCCGAAGCGACCGCGCAATACATGCAGGAAAGCTACAAGGCGTTTTCGATTGATGAGCTCATGGCTGCGATTGTCCCGATTTACCAGCGTCATCTGACGCACGCAGATGTCAGGGGCATTATCGATTTCTTTAGCTCTCCCGTCGGACAGAAGTACTTGAAGCAGATGCCCGCTATGACGGCTGAGTCGATGGATGCCATTCAGCCGATCATTCAGAAGCATCTCCCGGAGATGGAAGCGGCAGCCGAGAAGATGTCTGAGAAGGTAGCGAAGCCGGCGTCAACCGGCACGGGCAGTCACAGTCAGTGATGCCGAGTGCCGCTCTCCATTTGACCTGTCCCGCCCAAACACGCTAAACTTCTATGGTTTGCCTGTACTACTATATCCCGTCAGGGATGCCCCGCTGAAGAACTCCTTCCTGGCTGGGGCAAGTGCAAGCGTACAAGAGATTTGAGCCGGTTTCGTGCAGCAGTGTGCGCGAGCGGCTCTTGGGAGGCATTGCCATGTACGCGGTCATCCGCGCCGGGGGAAAGCAGTATCGCGTCGCACCCGGGGACGTAATTAAGGTCGAGAAGCTGTCACAGGCCGGCGGCGAAAACGTGCAGTTTGACGAGGTGCTGGCGGTCAGCGGCTCCGAAGGCGAACTGGGCAAGCCGTCCAAAGCCTTTGTCACCGCGCAGGTGGTGGAGCAAGGCCGTGCCGACAAGATTCTCGTTTTCCATTACAAGCGCAAAAAGCAGTACAAGAAGCTGAATGGACATCGCCAGCCGTTTACTGCCGTGAAGATTACCGGCATCAACGTGAACGGCAAGGACCTGGCTTAACCGCCGATGCTGCTCCATCAGTTCATCCTGACCCTGTTCGCAGCGGTCAAGCGCTTTGATTCGGTGGTGCTGGGCGTGCCTGACAGCCTGCGGCGATTCGTCTCCCGTGCTAAGTCGGACGACTCTGACTTTCAGGAAACGTAGCCCTAACGTTGAGGTGTTTTGAAGGGGCGCAGCTTTAGCTGCGCCGTTAC
>Ga0302326_10017647_pt1 | contig 14864 bp, 13 predicted proteins | sample Palsa_T0_3_FD_202264 | JGI IMG/M metagenome (GOLD analysis project Ga0302326, IMG submission 202264) | Peat permafrost microbial communities from Stordalen Mire near Abisko, Sweden - Palsa_T0_3 | ecosystem: Environmental > Terrestrial > Soil > Palsa > Peat permafrost | place: Sweden: Abisko... | reverse complement strand
CAGTGCGAGGAGTGGATCACGTTCGTTTTCGTCAATCTTGCACCGACGCCGCACGTGTCCCTGCGCGAGTGGCTGGGCGATGAACTCGCCGACGGTTACGGTGACTATTTCGAAAAGTTCGCGCCCACGCAGCCCTATCGGACCGAGGTAAACTGCAACTGGAATCTCGCGGTGAACTCCTTCACCGAGAACTACCACACGCTGTATCTGCATCGGCACACGATGCCGGATTACCAGGGCGGCGCCGAAAATCCGCTGCGCCATCTGCCTGCGATGGAGCTGATGCGGCGTCACGCGCGCTACTCGACTCCCGCCAATCCGTACCATCGCCAGCGCCCGGCCGAGGCGATCGCCTATCGTTACAGCACGCCGGTGATACCCACCTTCATCACCAATCCCGCGGGACTGCCGCCCAACGTCAATTACAATCGTGTCGAGAACTGGGCCTTCGACGTCGTCGAACTTTTTCCTAACTTCGTCTTCCTGACTGGACGCGGCTGGTTCGTCGAGATGTGGTTCTGGCCGTTGTCAGCCGACCAGACGATCTTTGAAGGCGCGCTGTGCCTGGAGCCCGCGCGGACGCTGGCTAACCGGGTTGGTCAGGAGATGCCGAACACGCTCGCCCGTGAAGTCATTTGCGAAGACATGAGCCTGCTGGAGAGCCAGCATTCGAGCCTGCGGACGGGAGCGCTGGCGCATTTCTATCTGAACCAGGAAGAGATTCTGCTGGCCCATCATTATCGAGTGTCGCGCGAGATGATCGCCGAGCAGGGTTGAGATTCACGCACGGGGATTGCACACGATGGATGCCGGAAAACTGCCTGCCGAATTTTCGGATCTGGAACCGTTCGCCGATTGGATTATCGATACCGAGCGCGATCGGCACCTGCGGCGCCTTGCGAGTTCGATCGAAGAGATCAGGCGATTCTACGACGCGATGCTCCCGCGGATGGACGCCGTGATGAAGCTTCTCGGGCGCTTCGGCGTCGACGATACGCCGCCCGCGGAAGTGCGTAATCTCTACCTGATCGCGCTGTCGTTTATGGAAGTTTCGCATCCGATCGAATTGCGATGGCGGAGCACCAGTAACACCGACGCTTTTTTGAGCACGCGCCTCGAAATTCCCGGCCGCAATTAGGCCGCCAAGTTAGCCGCCAAGTAAGCCGCCAAGTAAGCCGCGTAGTCCGATAGCCGGAGCGGGCCGATAGTATATAATCCAGTCTCGGCGTCGATCACGGCGCTGCCTAGCGATGGCTTATCCAATCAATCGGCCCCGGCGGATGCGCCGCACTGAAACGCTGCGCAGGATGATCCGCGAGACGCGCCTTGCGCCCGACGATCTGATCCATCCGCTGTTCGTATGTCCCGGGCGCGATGTCGCGCACCCGGTTGCCTCGATGCCCGGCGTTGCGCAGTTGTCGGTCGATCGCGTTGTCGCCGAGGCTCGCGAGATTTACGCGGCGGGCGTGCCGGCGATCGTGCTGTTCGGAATTCCACCCACCAAAGATGCGCACGGCAGCGAAGCGTGGAACGACAACGGCGAGGTCCAGCGCGCGGTCGCCGAAATCAAGGAGCACGTGCCCGGCCTCGCGGTGATCACCGACCTCTGCCTGTGCGAATACACCGACCACGGCCACTGCGGCGTGATCGCGGGCGAAACCGTCGACAACGACGCGACGCTCGAAATTCTGGCGCGCGCGGCGGTTTCGCAGGCGCGGTCAGGCGCCGACATTGTGGCGCCGTCGGACATGATGGACGGGCGGGTCGGCGCGATTCGCGCGGCGCTCGATCAGAACGGCTTCAGCCATATCCCGATCATGGCCTATGCGGCCAAGTTCGCGTCGGCGTTTTACGGACCGTTCCGCGAAGCCGCGGGATCGACACCGCAGTTCGGTGACCGGCGCGCATACCAGATGGACCCGGCCAACGGCGATGAGGCGATGCGCGAAATTGCGCTCGATCTCGATGAAGGTGCCGATATCGTGATGGTCAAGCCAGCGTTGCCCTATCTCGACCTGATCCGCCGTGCTCGCGACGAGTTCAACTGCCCGCTTGCCGCCTACAATGTTTCGGGCGAGTACGCGATGATCCGCGCGGCGGGGCTGAACGGCTGGATCGATGAGGAGCGCGCGATGCTCGAGGTGCTGACCGGTATCAAGCGGGCGGGCGCCGATCTGATTCTCACCTATTTCGCCAAGCAGGCCGCTCGCCTTATCGGCTGATGAATCTCGCCGAACTCCTCTGACCGAAAATCCGAGCGCGAGTTACTGAGCGGCGATGTCGAGTCTTTCGGGCATCACTGCCACAGCGACCGCGCGGCGCGATCGGACCAGAATCTGCTCGACCTTGGGGCCGAAGTACAGCCGTCCTTCGATCGCGCGGGCCAGCACTCCAAGAAAGATCAGATCGAAGTTCCCGGAATCGGCGAAGCGCAGCACGGCGCTTTCGACCTTGGTGCCTTCGACGACACGGGCGTCAGGCTCCGCGCCGAGAAATGCGACCAGCGTGCGCGCGTCGTCCAGGATGTCGGCGGCGAGCCGTGGATCGTGGCCGCCGAACGCGCGCGGCAGCAGCGATGGCCGCTCAGTCACGTAAAGCGCGGTGACCGCGCCGCCGGCCGTCTGTGCGCAGATAGTCGCGATCGTGAGCGCCAGCCGCGAGTAAGCGGTGCCGGTGACGGGGGCGAGGATTCGGCCCGGTAACGGCGCGGGAGTCACTTCGCCGGCGCGAGCGATCACGACCGGCACGCGCGCGGCGCGAATCAGATCGGTCAGCACCTCACCGCCAAATGAATCGCTGCCGGACAGGCGCGAGGCACCCGCGAAGACCGCCTCGTAGCCGCGCTGGCATTCGGCGGCTATCGCGCTGCCGGCAGATTCGGCAGTAACCGAGCGCCGCAGCACGCGGGCGCCGCCGCTCTTTTCGATCATTGCCGCGATCCGATCGAATTCCTTCTGGATGTCGGCGTTGCGACCGCTGTCGGGTTTGTCGGTTGAGACGTGGAAAAGCGTAATCGTCGATTCCGGATGGCTGCCAACCGCGGCGGCCAGCCGCGCGCCCAGCTCCGCGTTGGGACCGCCGCCGGCCAGCACCAGCAGTCGTGCGCCGGCCTTCATGAAAGGCATCCGATCGCTCAGTTTGTCGCGTTCGAGCCGCTCGATCTCTTCGGGATGCAACTCGACGCCGCCGAGCAGCCATCCGAGCAGCGGCGGGCTCATGACCGAGGTCGCAATCGCGACGACGATCAGGATGCTGTACATCTCGGGTGTCAGCACGCCGAGGTTCAATCCCAGAATTGCCGCGACGACGCCCATGCCGCCGCGCGCGTTGAGTCCCACGCCAGCCGCCACCGATTCGCGAAAATTGAGTCCGGCAACCAGGCCGCCGGCGGCCGATCCGACCATCTTGGCCGCGCAAGCCACAGCGAAGATCAGCAACAGCACGGGCGGACTGGCGATCGCAAAGATGTCGGTGCGGAAACCCGAATAGGCAAAGAAGACCGGCGCCAGGAAGCCGCTGGCGACGGCGGTAATTTCATGCACGTCGATCTTGCGCACGCGCGCCGATTGCCCGAGCATCAGTCCGGCCGCAAACGCTCCGAACACCGCGTGGATTCCGATCGCCTGCGTGATGACCGCGCAAATCATCCCGACCGCGATCATCACCGTGAGCGTCGAATGCTCGATCATCGAGTTGTCGTTGACCCAGCGCATCAATGCCGCGATCAGCCGGAAGCCGACGAGCGCGCACAGACCGACGAACAGCAATGCCGCGAAGATCGTAACGGCGAGCGTATGCAGATCGACGGTGCCGCGCAGCGCAAGCGCCGCGACGATCGACAGCAGCAGCCAGCCGCCGAAGTCATCGATCACGCCGGCGCCCAGAATCAGCATGCCGAGATTCCGGCGCATCAGGTTGAGGTCGAGCAGGACCTTGGCGATTACCGGCACGGCCGAAATTGCGATCGACACCGCCACGAACAACGCGAAGATGAGATGCTGTCCGGGATGGGCGCGGTAGCTTTCCGGCAGCCACCATCCGAGCGCGTAGCCGGAACCCAGCGACACGGCCGCGCCTACTCCGGCGACGATACCCGCGCGCCGGCCGACGCCGCGCAGCACTTCGAGGTCGGTCTCGAGTCCGATCTGCACCAGCAGCAGAATGACGCCGAGCCACGCGACCCCGTCGATTAGCTGGGTTACCGGAGGCCCCGGCGGAAAGAGTATGCGCTCGACTCCCGGCGCGAATCGCCCAAGCAGAGACGGCCCGAGTATGACGCCGCCGAGCAGCTCGCCGATCACGGCGGCCTGTCCGATGCGCCTCATCATGTCCGCCATTACGCGACCGACTCCGATCAGGAGCGCGAGTTCGATCAGGAAGTGGATAAGTTCGAGGTCGTTGATGCCCTTCACAGCCGCCTCCCGCAAATCACCGCGGCCGCACAGCATCCCCATCGTTCGAGCGAAGCTTCAGCCATCAATTCACTGGTCGTCGCACCGGTCGCGCGGACGATCTCGACGTAGCGCGCAACTTACAATCGTTGCGACCGCTCCATTGTGGCTGGACGGCGCCGTTCAGGCCACCGTCCGCCGACATCACAGCGGACTTGAACCGGCTGTGGCTCGGCCCAAACCGCAAGAGACCGGAAGAGGCCGGGTAAGCGCGCGTCAACGAACAGATATTTCGTGAATTGTTCCGGATGGACGATTGGAGCCTGCGGAGCCGGCTACTTGATGCGATGCAGCCGGTCGCTGCCGCGGTTGGCTGGCCGGCGTGGCGGAGGGTTGGGTTTGCCGCCTTGTCTGACTGGAGCTTGCGAGACTTCCTGCCCGCGTCCGCGATCGAACATCGCGAAGATCATGGCGAGTGGCCAGCACAGCGCGATGATTATCCAGCTTGCATATTCAAGGCCGATAAGCCTTGTGGCGATCGACCCGAACGCCGCACCGCCCGCGAAAATCAGCGCCAACCGAAACGTGTTTCGATGGAGCGCGCCGGTTTGACGGTTCATCGCGGAACTACTGCCCGGGAGCCTCATTTTTCAGAACCTCCGTTGGACGGAAGATCTCTTCCGCCCGGCATGCGATGGCGACGTGACGCAGTGTACGCCGCATACATCCTGGCTCCGTCTAATCTAACTCCAATGCCGGAGTTTTTCCAATGCCCCGACGATCGGATCGATAAACACCCTGTTCAGCGACGATTTTGGCGGCCCAGGTAGTAGGCGCGCATCGCCACCAGCGCACGCTGCTGATGGTACTCGAGCTCGGCGTCGGGGTAGCGATGTTCAGGGCCCAGCACGCATCCGGCGCGGGCATGACAGCGTCCGGCGCAATCGGCTTCGACCTCGACGCGATGTTCGAGGCATCGTGGAATGCTCCAGCCGTCCGGAAAGCTGACGGCGCGCGGCGGGCAGGCGTCGATACAGGGGCGCGTCGCGCATCCGGGACACGGATCGAAGCCGGTGGCCGCTCCGGGTTCATCGAGATCGGCGTCGATCAATATCGCGGCGCGAAACGCGATCCACGGACCGTAAGCAGGATTCACCAGCACGCCGAGGATGCTGGGGCCGCCGAGCCCGGCAATTCGCCCGAGCGTCATAAAATCGATAAAAGGAGCGGCGCCGACGAAGGGATAGGCGGCGATCGGCTTGAGGCCGTTGTTGCGCAGTGGCTCGAGTACCATCTGCTCGACGACTTGCACCGTGAAATCATCGATCGGATTATCCCGCTCCCACCAGCCAGGATTTCGCCCCGCGTGAATCTGAAGCGCTTCCCATAACGTGCGTCCGCCGTTGCCGACGATCACGATCGAGCGCGCCTCGCCGGCAAGCGCGGCGATGGTCTCGGCGCCATTGCCGACCGCCTCGGCATAGCGAGCTACCGGAATCGCCGCGACAAGGTTCATACCGCCCAGGCCGGCGCCATGGCGGATCAGATCGATTATCGCGGACATGGGTCCTCGGAAATTATCACGATCGCGAATCGGCGCAGCCCGCGAGTTCAAGCGCGAGCGCGACCGCCGCGGCCGGAGAATCGGCGTGCCGGATGCCTGCAGTCTCGTGCCAGGAATCGAGCGCGACCACCGGACGGCCGAGTTTAATCGCAAGCGCGATCTCCGACAGCGTGCCAGCCTCGCCCGCTATCGCCACGGCCGCGTCTGCACTCGCGACGACGATAACGTTGCGCGCCTCTCCCATGCCGGTCGCGATGACAAATTCGATATGTTCGTTGGCCCCCGCGTGCTCGTAGCCGGGAAGGATGCCGATCGTGTGTCCGCCTAAGGAACGGGCGCCAGCCGCCGCGGATTCCATCACACCGCCACGCCCGCCGCATACCAGCGTTGCGCCGCGGGATGCCGTCTCGCGGCCGACCGCGAAGGCCAAATCGCGCAAGGCCGCCGATGCGTCCCCGGCGCCAATTACCGCGAGCGCCGGCTGCCGGATCATTCGATCGTCCTCAGCAGGGCCGGCAACTCGCTCAGGTTGTTGATAATGAAATCGGGTTTGGGAATCTCGGGGGTCAGCGGGTCTTTGCCTTCGCTCAGCCAGACAGTGCGCATGCCCGCGCGATGGGGTCCGGTGATATCGAAGCGCGGCGTGTCGCCGACAAAAAGAATCGTGCGCGGATCGGTTACCTTCAGCATCTCCATAATGCGTTTGAAGATGTCGGGATGGGGCTTGCGCAGGCCGAGGTCGGCCGAAATTATGACCGCCTCGAACAGATGGGCGGCGCCGGTATCTTCGATTATCTGGTAGCCGGTTTCGGAATCGTCGAAGTTGGACAGCACCGCCATCCGATAGTGCGGGGCAATCTCGTGCAGCGCGGCGACTCGTTCGGGCGGCGCCCAGGTGACGCGCCGCACGCCGGCCATATGAATCCGGGTGAGCTCGGCGGCCAGCTCGGCGATTTCTTCCTGACTGCCGAACTTCAGCCGGGTCAGCACATGGATAAAGCGTTCGAGGCAGCTTATTTCGACTGCGTCGCGTTCCCGGATCACATCGAGTTCGTGGAGAACTTCAAAGTAGGTGGTCAGGGCGTGTTCGCGATCGAAAGAAGAGGTGTCCTTATCGACCTGCTGATCATTTCTGAGTTCCTGCTCAACTTCCTGCCTGACTTCCTCCTTTATTTGCCGCTTAAGTTTCTGCCGTTCGTCAATTGCCTGTTCGAGCCGAGCGATGAACCACGGCACCGTCGTGCGGATCTCGCGGCCCTTCCAGTTCATCTGCGGCAGCTTGGCGGGATCCCACTTGACGATAGTGTCGAACAGGTCGAGCACCACCACTTCGATTTTCGGTTCAAGCACAGGCATAGGCTTCAAGCATTGGGCGCCAGCGCGGCGGCCGTCGCGACCAGGGCGAACAGGTTGAGAACCAGCACAGCACCATTGACGGTGACGGACCGGCGATGCAATTCGTCGAACTCCGCTTTCAGAGCGGGATCGGGATCAGGATCCTCGGCGACGGCCCGGATCGCATCGACTCGGGGCCGCACCACGAAGCCCGCGTAAATCGTCAATGCAACTGCCAGCGCCAGCGCGACCGCCGCTCCGCTCCACCATCCGCGCGGTCCGCGCGCCGCGGCGAAATAGACAGCCAGTAAGGTGCCGATTGCGCCGACGACGTAGCCGAGAATGTAGTAGCGCGGAAACAGCGCACTAACTACTGCGCCGGCCTGCGCGACCGTCAGGCGGGTGAAGATGATCGGAGCGACGAAGGCCGAGAAGAAAACCATCGCGCCCAGCCAGATGGCGAGGCAAAGCAGGTAGATCGTCAGAGTAAACATATTTGGACTTGGCTTCGCGTGGACTCGCCTTCGCGGGACAGTTGTCGCTGCAGTCAGGAGGATTGGATAGGCCGCGTCCTCAGTTGAGCCACGGCTTGGGCGCGCCTGGCAGCGGACGGCGCCCGCCGAAACCCTCTTCGATGCTATGCCATGCGAGCACTTGCGGCTCGCCATATTGCCAGCACAGAAAGGCGACCTCGCCGCCAGTCTCGAACGGAAAGTCCAGAAGGCCGCGATCTATGTCTTTCAGGTAACAGCCGAAGCTCTCGATCTGCGCTGCCACGCTCGCCATCTCGTTGGCGATCACTTTCAGATGAGGGCTGCGCTCGAGCATCGCGCCCAGGTCGAGCTCGGCCATCGTGGGATCGGCTTCGGTAATCTCGTCGGCGGCGACGCGGAGCCGATTGGCGGCCGCCTGCAGATCACGAATCAGCGCGGACAGCCGCGGAATCAACTCGTTGGCTTCTTCCGGTGTAAAGAGCTTGTCGAACTGGTATGTCGCCATAATCGTTTCAGTTAGCCGCCGCCCGAGCGGCATCCGGTTGAGCAGGTTCCGTCGCGTCCGGATCGAGACCGGGAAAAGGCGGCGAGTTGGGCCAAATATGAAGCGGCCGATGCGTAGGCGCGAACCACAGCGTGTAGACCCAGCTTGTGCGGTCAGAGGTCTTGTGGGCCCACGGGTGCGCGGCGATCGGCGCACCGACGGAATCGCGATCCGCCAGCGCGCGAAGCGAGGCGGGGTCTGGCGCGGATCGACTGGAATCCGCAGAACCCGCCACGCGATCGATCACCGAGACTATCGCCGCCTCGTTGCGATCGTCGGCGTGCAGCAGCCACAGACTCGCGAACCCGGACGCATTCGCCGTGTCGCGCATCGCGTCCCAGTTGCGGACAAGTTCGCCGCGGTGACCCGGATCGAGAGCGTATCGTTCCACGCGGACGACGGTCTGGGCATTGTGCACATCTTTGAAATCGTGAGCCCCAATCACGTCGAAAGCGGCGCCGGTCAGGTTGCGCACCCACGGGCGCTGCACGAAATGAGTTCCATCGAGCACGAATTCGTCGGTAAGCCATCGGCCGAAAGCGTCGGCGTCGGCGCGAGTCTCGAAGAGATAGCGACCGCCCGTATGGACGGCGCCGCCATCGCCGATCATCAGCGGTAGAAGTTTGCGATAAAAGCCCGGCCGGGCGACGAAATATGGACGGTCGCGTTCGATCGCAAGCGGCACCTGATCGACCGGCATATCACCGACAATATCGAACTCGTCAATGAACGCGCCGGCGAGGCGGATTGGACCAGGGGTGTGGCTAAGTGTCGCAAAATCGGACAACACGCTCATAACTGACCTCTGACACACCAAGTGATATCAAGCGCGGGTATAGCCGCCGCGATGAGACAAAAACCCCTGCAACCTTATTATGGCAGCGAAATTGCACTCCTTTTTCACGTCACAGTGGCGAGTAATGAAAACCGTGATTACTATAGTTTTTAGGCTTTCCCCGTTCGCGCCCCACCCTTGAACTTAATCCTAGTTCAATGATGTGTATCGTGGAAGTGCAAACAGAGGAACACCCGAAGAGAGGTCGCTAATCGACGATGTCAGATAAGTCGAAGGGAGAGAAAAGGTTCGAGCTCGACGAGGATCTGAGCGCGGTCGAAATTCCTGATGTTCTGCCGGTTCTCCCGTTGCGCGGAATCGTTATCTTTCCGAGTCAAATTCATCCGTTCCTGGTTTCCCGGCAAGCCTCGCTGCGACTGATCGAAGATGTTGGCAGCGACAAAATAATCGCCCTCGCGGCGCAGAAGAATCCCGAAGAGGAAAATCCCAATCCCGAAGGGCTGTATCAATATGGAACAGCCGTCAGGATCCTGAAGACACTCAAATATCCCGATCGCAGCGTGCGCGTCCTCGTTCAGGGTTTGGCGCGCGTCGAGCTCGGTGAATTCACGCAGGCCGATCCGTACTTCATCGCGCGGGTTTCCCGAATGGCCGAGCCGCCATCGCACGACAAGGAAATCGATGCCTTGCAGGCTCATCTGGTGAGCCAGTTCTCCAAATTTGTCTCGCTTGTTCCATATCTGCCCGACGAACTGCAGATGATGGCGATGCAGGTGCGCGAGGCCTCGCGGCTGACCGATCTGGTCGCTTCATATTTGAAGATCGCGGTCGAAGAGGCGCAGGATCTGCTCGCGACCACCGACATCAGACTGCGGCTTGAGAAACTTGCGGCAATCCTGACGCGTGAAATCGAGCTGCTCGAGCTCGGCCACAAGATTCAGTCGCAGGTGCAGACGGAGCTCAACAAGAATCAGCGCGAATACTACCTGCGTCAGCAGCTTAAGGCGATTCAGAAGGAGCTTGGCGAAGGCGACTCGCGCTCATCGGAACTCGAAGAGCTCGAGAAGCGGATCGAAGATGCCAAGCTACCCGAAGAGGCGCGCAAAGCGGCTGACAAGGAACTCGATCGGCTCCGGATGATCCCGCCCGAGTCGGCCGAGCATACCGTCGTCCGCACCTATCTCGATTGGCTGGCGACGCTGCCGTGGAGCGTGTCGTCGGAAGACAATCTGGATATCAAGCACGCGCGGCAGGTGCTCGACGAGGACCATTACGATCTCGAAAAGGTCAAGGAACGAATCCTTGAGTTCCTTGCGGTGCGCCAACTTAAGAAGGACACGAAGGGACCGATCCTGTGCTTCGTTGGACCGCCAGGGACCGGCAAAACGTCGCTCGGCCGCTCGATCGCGCGCGCGCTCGGACGCAAGTTCGTGCGACTGTCGCTCGGCGGTATCCGCGACGAGGCGGAAATCCGCGGCCATCGCCGGACCTACATCGGCTCGCTGCCGGGTCGGATCATCCAGGGCCTGCGCAACGCCGGGACCAACAACCCGCTGTTCATTCTCGATGAGATAGACAAACTCGGCGCGGACTTCCGCGGCGATCCGGCCTCGGCACTGCTCGAAGTCCTCGATCCTGAGCAGAACTTTGCGTTTTCGGATCACTATCTCGACGTGCCCGTCGATCTCTCCAAGGTGCTGTTCATCACGACGGCTAACGTCCTCGACTCGATTCCACCGCCACTGCGCGACCGGATGGAAGTGCTCGAGCTTCCGGGCTACACCGAAGAAGAAAAGCTCGAGATTGCGATGCGCCATCTGGTGCCCAAGCAGCTTCGCGAGAACGGACTCGAATCCGTTGCCGTGGAGTTTCCGCGCGACACCGTGGCCGAGATTATCCGCAGCCACACGCGCGAGGCCGGCCTGCGCAACCTCGAACGCGAGATTGCCGCCGTATGCCGCAAGATCGCGCGCACGATAACCGAAGGTGAGACTCCGCCCGCGCAGGTCAACGTCGCCGATCTGAACCGTTACCTCGGCGCTCCCAAGTTCTATTCCGAGGTGGCCGAACGGACGCCGGAGCCCGGCGTTGCGACCGGACTTGCATGGACGGCCGCGGGCGGCGACATCCTGTTTATCGAGAGCACGCGGATGAATGGCCAGAAGGGCTTGACGTTGACCGGCTCGCTCGGCGACGTGATGAAGGAATCGGCGCAGGCGGCGCTATCGTATATCCGGTCGCGCGCCGAACGGCTCGGAATTGCGCCCGACTTCTTCGAGAAGACGGACCTTCACGTCCACATTCCCGCCGGTGGAATTCCCAAGGACGGACCCTCGGCGGGCGTGACCGTGGCGGCGTCGCTAGCTTCGTTGCTGAGCGGGCGTCCGGTGCGTTCCGACGTGGCGATGACCGGCGAGATAACGCTGCGCGGCAAGGTAATGCCGGTCGGCGGTATCAAGGAAAAGATGCTCGCGGCGCGCCGCGCCGGTATCAGCACCGTGATCCTGCCGCGGCGCAACGAGCGCGACCTTGAAGACGTCCCGCTCGAAGTCCGCACGGGCATGGAGTTCATCTTCGTCGATACTGTCGATGAAGTGCTCAACCACGTGCTGGTGCCCGCCGTTCCGGGCGCGGCTATCGCGGCCCCGGCCACTCCTCCGGCCGAGACGCGCAGCACGGTCCTCAACTAACCAGTTACGATTCGCGATGCCGGGACCTCGCGCCCCGGCATCGCGCCGCTCTCCCAGCGAGCTAAATCTTTTAACTTCCAGTCATTCTGAGGCGCCGCGCCGAAGAATCCCTACCGGACCGGCGCCCTGCTCAAGCACGAGGAGTTTTTAACCTGCGAACTGGCGAGGGATTCTTCGCTTTGCTCCGGATGAATGATCGGCAATCCGCACCTCCTCACTCCAGGTGAGCGCCGGAATTGAGCATCATCCGACGTGCGCGTTCGCCGCCCTCTGACGTCACTGGCCGCGTCGCATCCCGGATAACGAAGACCTCGAAACCCTCGCGTAACCCGTCGATCACGGTCGCCAGGACGCATACGTCCTCAGCGAGTCCTCCCACCCATAGCCGCTTGATCCTGCGCTTGCGCAGGTCGTCGGCGAGTCCGGTCTGGTCGAACGCGGAATTCTGATCGTGGTCGAACCGCGTACCCTTGGTCACCTTGACGACCGAATCCGGCAACTCGAGCATCGGATGGAACCGCGCGCCTTCGCTATCCTGAACGCAGTGGGGCGGCCAGGGTCCGCCCGCCTCCGTGAAGCTGATGTGTCCGAGCGGATGCCAGTCGCGGGAGGCATAAATCGGCGCGCCCGCGTCGACTGCCGCGGCAATCCATCGATTCAGCACCGGCACAACTGTATCGCCATCCGTGATCGGCAACGCGCCGCCGGGGCAGAAGTCTTTCTGCACATCGACGATGATCAGCGCGTCGGCCTTTTTCAGATCCGGCTCCATTTACCCGATCATAGCGTGCAAAGCCGCGTCCCCGATAATGCGAACGCCGCGGAAGCGTCTGACGTGGCTCCGTGCTAACCTTGCGCCATGTCTGAATTGCTCGATAGTCGGCATAATCGCCGGCACGAGGAATCGCGGAACGAGGAATCGGCGATCCAGTGAAGATCGCGATCGTCGCTGCCGAACTGGCGCCGTGGGCGAAAGCCGGCGGACTGGCCGACGTGATCGCCGCGCTGCCGCTCGCGCTAAAGCGGGCCGGCGCCGATCCCGTTGTGATCGTTCCCGCCTATCGCGGGCTGGCCGAAGCGCTCGGCGCGCATCCCGTCGGTACGCCGCATAACGGGCAGATGGCCGCGCCGATCACCGTCGCGATGGGTCCCGGTAGCGAACAGTTCTCACTACTCGAAGGACGGCTGCCCGACGACATCCCGGTCTACCTCATCGATCATCCCGGATTTTTCGATCGCGACGGTATCTATGGCGACCGCAACGGCGACTACCCGGATAATCTGCGCCGATTTGCGTTCTTCGGTCGCGCCGCCGCGACGCTCGCCGCCGACGTGATCCATCCTGACGTGCTCCATGCCCATGACTGGCACGCTGCGATGGCTCCGATCGCCGCGCGTGGCGACCCAGAACTCGCGGGCCGGCTGCGCGACGTATTGACGGCGTTTACGATCCATAACCTGGCTTTCCAGGGAATTTTCGACAGCGCCGAGTTCCCGATTCTCAATCTCGATCCAGCATATCTGTCGGCCGATTGCCTCGAGTTCCACGGCCGCATCAACCTGGTCAAAGCCGCGGTAGTCCTTGCCGACGGCGTCTCGACGGTCAGCCCGACCTACGCGCGCGAAATCATGGAAGGTCCTGAATTCGGCTTCGGCCTGGAAGGCGTTTTTCGCGCCCGCGCCGATCGTTTTCGCGGCATTCTCAATGGCGCCGACTACACGACGTGGAGTCCCGCGCACGACCCGTTTATCGCAGCCACCTACGACGCGGCCGAGCCTGAAGGCAAGCGCCGATGCCGCGGCGCGTTGCGCGCGGAGCTCGACCTGACCGGCTCGGCCAGCACGCCGGTCGTTGCAATGATCACGCGGTTGACGCCGCAAAAGGGCGTCGACCTGATGGCCGAAGTGTTTGACGACATGATGGCGGCCGGGATCGAGCTGGTGATTCTCGGCAACGGCGAACCGACCTGGGAGGATTTTTTGCGCAACGAATCGAGCCGCTATTCCGACCGGCTGCGCACCCGCTTCGGTTTCGACGAGGCACTGGCCCATCGGATACAGGCCGGCGCCGATATGTTCCTTATGCCGTCGCGGTTCGAGCCGTGCGGACTTACGCAGATGTATGCGATGCACTACGGGACCGCGCCGATCGTGCGCGCGACCGGCGGCCTGCGTGACACGGTGACCGACTTTGATCCATCGGCCGGAATCGGCACCGGTTTCGTCTTCGAGGATTATCGCGGCGGCGCGCTGCTCGAGGCTGTTCGGCGAGCGGTCGGAGAATTTCACGTGAATGCGCCGTGGCGCCAACTGATGACCAACGATTTCGCTGCCGATTTCTCCTGGGATCGCGCGGCTCGCGAATATCTGAGCTGGTTTGCCGAACTGAGATCGCCGCCAGCGGCTCCAGCCTGATCTGACGATTCATCTGACTACTCATTCACCTGTTCAACTGACTAATCCAACTGGTTACCATGGCCGCTTCCAAGCCGTTTATCGCCTATGCCGATGGTTCCTGTATCGGCAATCCCGGCCCGGGCGGATGGGGCGTCGTGATTATCGCGCCCGACGGCTCGGAGACCGAGCTCAGCGGACATCAGGATGCGACGACGAACAATCGGATGGAAATCACGGCGGCGATCGAGGCGCTGCGCGCAATTCCAGATGGCGAAGCCGTCATCATTCGCTCGGACAGCCAATACGTGGTCAAGACGATGAATGATGGATGGCGGCGGCGCGAAAATGTCGACTTGTGGCCAGCGCTGGATAGCGAGGCGCGTCGCCATCGGACCAGCTTCGAATGGGTCCGCGGCCACGCCAGCGACCAGCTCAACGAGCGCGCTGACGGCCTCGCGCGCCGCGGCGCGACTGGGCGATCAGCTGAGTCCGATCAATCTACTCAAACTGCTGCTGCACCGGCCCGCCCGACTGCTGCCGAAAAGGCCGCCGCGACGCTTGAATCGATGTTGCGTCTGGGTGAGAAGATTGCCGCCTGTGCCGGATGCGGCCGGAAGTTCGTTGCCGTCGCGGACGCTGACTATTGCGCGCTG
>Ga0302326_10017645_pt1 | contig 14864 bp, 15 predicted proteins | sample Palsa_T0_3_FD_202264 | JGI IMG/M metagenome (GOLD analysis project Ga0302326, IMG submission 202264) | Peat permafrost microbial communities from Stordalen Mire near Abisko, Sweden - Palsa_T0_3 | ecosystem: Environmental > Terrestrial > Soil > Palsa > Peat permafrost | place: Sweden: Abisko... | reverse complement strand
GCTTACGAGTGGAGTAGTCTTGGCATCCGGGGGCAACTCCAGTGTAAGCGCTGTTACTGCTGCAGAATCTTACTGGTAGCACTACAAGTAACTCGCCACCACCATTCGGACTTCGTGTGGCGCGCGCTGTGGCATAAGCCTAAGTATCGCCGATAGACCTTAGTAACCTCGCCAGAACTCGCAACGCCGGTCGGATCGCACCTCGATAGCTATTGCTTGCAGACCGGGACTTACCCTCAGCCGTCTTGGGGCCAGTGGACCGCTCCCACGGTCGCCATTGCCGAATCGCTGCCGAATGCTTGGCTCGTCGTTCCGAGGTCCAGCCGCTTACCATTGATTCTCTCCAATAGTTCGTTTGGCGCCTTTTGGCTATCGGTAAGCGCTACCGTGCCGTTGTTCACCTGGACGGCATTGCCGATGTTCGCTTCCACGTAGGCCGCTCGGCTCGGACTTTTGAGATCGCGAATTGTCTGGACAGTTGCGATAAATCGCGCGTTTACTCGCATGGCTAGCCTTACCTTGTCATCGTGGTAGGGATGGCCGCGATATTCAAACCCGCTATTCATCAGTCCAAAAAAGGCGCTGCTCAACGTCTCGGCGTGTGCAGCCAGCAAAGCAATCGGCCGGTCGAAATTCCCCGCTTGCACGGCGGCAATCTGCGCCTCCAGCTCCAGCAATAGGCCGCGATCAATCGGAGTTGCGTGCATGCCGCTCCAATCCTTTACGGCGCGATTGGCGTTGACCGCAGGGCTGAGGACAGTACGGGCCAATTGCCGTTGCACGGAGACCGGCGCCGGGGGTTCAGGGCTTGCTCCATTGCACCCCATGCTCGCTATGGCGGGCTCACTGCTCATTGCTGATGCCCTCCGTTATCTCCAGCATGGATCGCGGTAGCAATTCGGTAGCATGCTCGTTCACGAGCATTGGATTCATAGAGTTAGGCGCGACCAAAAGATTGACTCTCTCTTGAGCCAAGTGCCTCCTGCACGGCCAGCAAGCTGAAACGCACATAGCGCCCAGCCTTCGTGCACGGAATCTCGCCTTGTCGGGCTTTTTCTCGAATCCATGAGACCGGTAGTGATAGGGCTGAGGCGATACCTTTCGCGTCCATAAGTTCGCTGGGCGGTTGAGATTGCGCAGGCGAAACTTGGGGCGCGGGCGCGGGGATTGGCCGCAGGCAGCGCTCATACACTTCGCAAGGAAGCTCGAGCGTGCCGATGCCGGACAGCGGGATTATGACGCGATCAGACATTCGCGGCCCCCCACCCATGCCTGTACGCTTGTTCGTCTACCGGCATCAATGTCTCCCCCATTCACCACCAGCGACGACAAATACACGCACGATGGTGTCGGTACGTGGATCGCAATGATCACAGCGCCAGATGCCAGCGGTAGATTGCCACCAGGTCGGACAGCCACAGACCACGCACTGTTCGATCGGTCCTCCGTCGTGTGCGATCTGCGGCCCTGCCAGCAATCGCAGGATTGCCGGCTTGTGCTCCGACAGCGCACTACGCAAAGACGGATCGAGCGCACCTATCGGCGCTTTGACGTGCAGTCTATCCCCACGTACTGAGAGTTGAATCCCACGAGCGCGCGCTTCACGCAGGACAGAGGCGGCGTTCACAGCGTCAGTTCCTCCGTTGTGTCTATAGCTGCCTCTCCCAGTCGGATTTCCGGAATTCCTGGAATTCCCGGAATCGGTTTAGCGCCATGGGACTTCGGAACCTCCGGAGATTCCGATTCCCCGGGTGTGGGAGAGAGAGGGGGCAAGTACCGAACCCATTCGCCCCAAAGGTGCTCGCGGCGGTATCCCTGAAGTGAGCGCCCACCGATGGTCACCTTAAGGGGCCTGACGCTGTACTTCGACAGCATCGAGGCCAAGCCACGCTTGCCAAGGGCCTTACCGTGCAGATCGCCCCATGGTGCATCCGCTTCGAGCCCGTACTCATCACCGTTCGTCAGCCGCTCAATTAGCGTTTCTGTATGAATCGCCTCCGGCTGTCCGGCTTTCTCGAAGATAATCCGCAGATCAGACAACAACCGAACGCTGAGACTGGCGCGGCGATCGGACGCCACCTTGCACAATGCGATACACGCGGAGCGGGCAAGCGCCGGCCAGTCTCCCTCCGCTACATCAGCAGTGGCGATAAGAGGCTCCCAAACTTCCGCAGGGCGGTCCACGATGCCCGCGGGCAGTTCCGGCCATGCCCTGCCTGCCAGGGCTCCTACGGTCGATCCCCAGAGAGCTAGACGCTCACGTATCGCATGACCTTCTGGCTCATGGGCCCTCGTCCGGAATGGTTCAACAGCTTCAGTGGGGGCGCGCCTGCGCATTCTCACAATGATCGATCTGGACATGATTGTTTCCGGAAGCTCGCCGATGCCAGCCAGTGCTACGGCGCAATAGACCGGGAAGCTCACGACATCATGCTTCGGACCAACGCACCTAGGTATGGTGGCGCCGCGCTTGTATCCGGCATTTAGCAAGGCCCGTAGGTCCTCGTGAGTGTCGTCCTGGCCGCGCCTGACCCAAACGGCGTCTACCTCATCGAACAGCAGGGTAATCTGCTGCTTGGCCAGCGTCCTAAAGATCGCAGCCGGCGAAGCATTCAGGGTCAATAGACTCTGCGGGACCAGCAGATCCAGGACTTCTAGAACTCTGGTCTTGCCGGATGATGCTTCCGGAGACAGCACGGCGAGCCGTGGGGTTGTGTGGAAATGGGTGACCATGTGCGCATGAGCCGCCCAGAGCGTTACCGCAATCAAGCAATGCTCATCAGGAAATACGCAGAAGCGACGTATGAACGATTGAACATCGTTCAACAGTGCGGCGCCGTCGATACTGAGAACGGGCTCTACAGAATTCGTGACTACGGTCGGCCGTTCCTTGGCAAACTGCTTGATCGCCGCAGCATTGGCTGAGCGCTGGTCGGCCATGATCCGTAACTTATCCTCCGCTGACAAACTCATGGGGTTACCTTGCGCCTCTGAGACCGCTACCACGGGAGGCGAGGCGCTGCTTAGCAATCATTCTTGCCTGGGCAACGTCCTCAGCATTGAAGAGCCGTCGCCCCGCGCTATCTCGCGTGGGAGCCAGCAAACCGAGCCGCTCATAAGTTCGCAGAGTGTTCGGAGTCACTCCCGCTTCGTGTGCCGCAGATTGAATGGTAAGCAACGTCATGCAGATATCCCTCTAACTGGTTGACAGCATCATGCGGCACTGTTAGTGTCTACAGCAACAGGCAGTAACAAAGACTGATAGTGAAGACAGAGCATCTTCGGAGCGCGGTCGAGTCGGTGTTGAATGCGGTTGCTTACAACACCGGACCGGTACTGAGTGAGGCGCAGTATTTGCGCGAGCTGGTAGGGGTCTTTGCCAACAAGGGCGCCTACTCGCCCGTTCTCATGTTCGTTCCGGGCTTGCATCGAGACGAGCCACAGTTCCAACGCCTGCACGAGCGATTCCGGACGGATCTCCAAGCTATCGTCGATGATCGGCTGAGTGCCGAGAGTCGCAAACGCATACATATCGCGGCCGATCGAATGATCATGATTCCGAAGACTGACGATGACGGAAGAGTGGTCTACCGATACCTACCGGAAAGCATTGAGGCTGCTCTGGCTCATGCGCTCAGGCTCCTGCTCGATCCAGCCAAGGCGTACGCCGCGGATTTCAAGCAGTGCCAGTGGCGAGAATGCAATCACATTACGGATGAGCGGAACCTCGCACACGTTCGAGGCTTCTTTTTCGTAAGCGAACGACGCGAAGCAATGGCAGCAGCAGGAAAGCAACTTACGGGAAAGCTTCCGGACCGGTACTGCTGCGCGGAACACATGCGCGCCGCCCATCGTGAACGTGCAACAGAGGCGACGATCAAGCGGCGCAAGGAATTGCGCGAGGGCAAGTTGAAGGCGAACGCTAGACGCAGATAGGAGCAACGACGAATGGCAACTATCATCAAGCGCGGTAAATCGTATGCAGTGAAGTACCGCGGACCCGATCGCAAGCAGCGATGGGAATCCTTCAAGAAGAAGAAACAGGCAGTTGCCCGCGTAATTGAACTGGAGCATCAGCTCTACCACGGTCGCTTCGTCGAGCCGAAGGACTTGCAGCGAACCGTGGGCGAAGCTTGGAAGTCATTCAAGGCGACGCGCTGGGGCTCGATTCGACAAAGTACGCAGGCGTTTTACGAGGCCGCCTACCGTGTCCACGTCGAGAAGCAGTGGGCACACCAGCGCCTCCGTGGCGTTGATACGGAGGCTGTGGAGCGCTGGCAGACCGATCTCACGGGTAAGGTCGGCGACGCCACTGTGAGCCACGCTGTAAGCCTACTGGGCCGAATCTTCCGCCATGCCCTGCGCTATCGCTGGGTCGATGCCAACCCCGTGGCCGTCGCCGTCAAGGTCAAGCCACGCGGCAAGGTCAGCGCTTGGACGCCCGATCAGATTGCCGCGATGCTAGACAAAGCCGATCCGGACACGTCCGTTTTCCTGCGCGTCGCTATCAGCACCGGGGCGCGCCTCGGCGAGCTGAGCGGCTTGCGATGGTCAGACATCGATCTCGCTACCGGCATCGTTACAATCGCTCAGCAGTTCACGGCTGGCGCTTTCAGTGAGTTGAAAACCGACGCCTCGCGTCGACGCATCCCGCTGCCACAAGACGTGCTGCGCGAACTCAAGCTTTGGAAGCTGCGCTGTCCGTACAGCGAGCATGGGCTTGTGTTCCCCTCGCCTACCGGCTCACCGCTCGACGCGTCGAATTTCCATCACCGCGTATGGCGACCGCTGCTCAAGGCCGCAAAGCTTCCGCACGGGCGCTTCCACGCGCTGCGCCACTCGTTTGCATCGGCGCTCATCACCGACAACCAAAGCCCCAAGCTCGTGCAAACGCTGCTCGGGCATCACAGCGCGGCATTCACCATGGACGTCTATTCGGATCTGTGGCCGACGGCGTTCGATGGCATCGGCGAGCGCGTTGCGGCGACCCTATTTTCGGGGGATGGTAGCAAAGTGGTAGCAAATGAGGGGTCAAATGGTTCGGAAGCCGAACCACGCACCGCCGAAGTGATTGATTTAAGTGGTGGGCCGTGTAGGGATCGAACCTACGACCAAGAGATTAAGAGTCTCCTGCTCTACCAGCTGAGCTAACGGCCCCCGAAAATGGGGTGGACGACGGGACTCGAACCCGCGACAGCCGGAATCACAATCCGGGACTCTACCAACTGAGCTACGTCCACCGTCGACATTGGCGCGCCCGGCAGGACTCGAACCTGCGACCACCGGCTTAGAAGGCCGGTGCTCTATCCAGCTGAGCTACGGGCGCACAGCAGTTTGAGCTGGTCGGGGCAGAGGGATTTGAACCCCCGACCCTCTGCTCCCAAAGCAGATGCGCTACCAGACTGCGCCATGCCCCGCGCTCAAACTTCCCGAGGCGCCCCCACCGCTATCGAGCACGGCGGGGCGCGCATCATACGAACCGCTCTCAGCAGCGTCAATTTACCGGAAATCGGCGCCCCGGGTACTGCAGGGCCGCTGCCGTGCCACACTAAGGCTATGACAGCGCGTTTAATCGACGGCAAGGCAATCGCCCAAAGCCTCAAGCAATCGGTCGCGGCTGGCGTGCAACGCCTGCTGGCCGCCGGCAAGCGTCGGCCCGGACTCGCGGTGGTGCTGGTCGGCCACAATTCGGCCTCCGAGATCTACGTGCGCAACAAGCGCCGGGCCTGCGCTGAGGTTGGCGTGCATTCGATCGCGCACGATCTGCCGGCCGACAGCGCTGAAACACAACTGCTCGCGCTCGTGCACGCGCTGAATATGGATCCGGCGATCGATGGCATCCTCGTGCAGTTGCCGTTGCCGCCGCAGATTCACGCTCGAGCCATCATCGAGGCCATCGATCCGGCCAAGGATGTGGATGGCTTTCACCCCTACAATCTTGGGCGCCTGTTGCAGCGTGAACCCCTGCTGCGCCCGTGCACGCCCTACGGCATCGTGCGGATGCTCGAACACGTGGGTATCGGGATGCAGGGGATGGAGGCGGTCGTAGTCGGCGCCTCCAACATCGTTGGCCGCCCGATGGCGCTCGAGTTGTTGCTGGCCGGAGCCACGACCACGGTCTGCCATACGCGCACGCGCGACCTCGCGGCTCACGTAGCGCGCGCGGAGCTGCTCGTAGTGGCCACGGGTCGGCCGCAGATCGTGCCAGGAGAATGGATCCGTCCCGGTGCGGTCGTAGTCGATGTGGGGATCAACCGGCTGCCGGACGGCAGATTCGTCGGCGACGTCGGATTCGACGCCGCCGCGCAGCGCGCCGCGTGGATCACGCCCGTGCCCGGCGGGGTCGGTCCGATGACAGTGGCGGTGCTGATGCACAACGCGCTCGAGGCCAGCGCGCGGCGCCAGGGATTCAAAATCGCCGACTGAGGTACAGACTCGGGGCAAACATCGTGTACCACTCCACCGGATCGCCATTCTGCGGATCCGAAGGCAGCAGCTTATCGCGCTGCAGGCGCTGGAATACGCGCGTATCGAACGACAGGTCCCAATGCGGCAGCAGATCGCGCCACTGCACGCCGGCGCCGAAATAATAGCCCTGTGCAGGTGTGGGCGCCGAGTAGCGCGCAAAGCCGAAGAAGGCGCCCAGTGCCAGGTGCCGATCCAGCCGATAGCGATAATCAAGCAGGCGCAGCGCGAGCATGGCGCCGTGGAAATCGTCCAGCTCGGCGCGTACGCCCAGATCCGCATTGTCGGTGACGGCGCGGCGCACACCGAGCCCCAGGTGCGGCGAGATCACGTCCCGAGCCTGCAGCGGCGCGGCTTCCTGCGCGGCGCTAAAGCCGCCCAGATCCAGCCCAAGGCCGCCCCCGCTCACACCGATATCGACGAATCGCTCCAGTCCCAGACCTGCCGTCACATCCTCATCGTCCTGGTCCGGCCCGGATTCCTCATCGGTGTTCGCGCTGTGCTCGAAGCGATACGGATCCCCGCCGTCGAAGCGCACAAATGCGGACAGCCGCGCGAAGCTGCTGTCGAATGAATCGCGGCCCGCGTCGATCTCGAGCCCGCGCGTGTAACCATTGCGCGGCTGCGAGTACTCCAGCGTCACCATGTCGGCGCGATGGTAGGACTCGCCCAGGTAGTTTTGATTTTGCAGCGTGCGCAAGCGCACATAGAGGCTATCGCCCGAGCGCAGCGGCCAGCCGAGGCTCGCCATTTCGGACTGCGCGCCCACGGCGTTGGCGAACGTGCGCCAGTCCGCGCCCCAGTTGCCAAGGACGTAGCCATTGACGGTCAGACCGTCGAGCCAGACGTAGTCGGTATACCAGCCGTTCTGCCATTCCGAGGCCTCCAGCGTCAGATCAAAGCGATCGAGCAGTTCCGGAAAATGCAGGCCGACTGACAGGTCGGTTTGGTGGAAGGCATAGAATTCGCCATGCAGCGTGTCGCGCCCCGCATACTCCACGTAAGCTTCAAACGGCGAGCGCGTCGGAAAAGTGTAGGCACTCGTGATTGACACGGCTCGATTGCTGAAGCGGCTGTCCAGATCCGGGGCGCCCGCGGCGGTGTTGGCCAGGCTGGTTGACTTGAGCAGATTATCAAAGAAATCACTGAACGAGCCCGGCCGGCCGCCGCCGCCAAACTGCCAGAGGCTGTTGATCGAGAAGGCCCAGCCCCCGCCCGGCTCCAGACCGAGGTGCGCTCCTGCAAGGCGCGGATAGCCGGCCGTGTCCACGCCTTGCCACAGGATATCGTGCGAGTAGCTCATGCGCGCCAGGAAGAACTCGTACTGCAAACCCAGCGCGCCCATGGGGCGCGGGTTGGACAACGTAATCGAGGGTAGCGTCGGCGCCTCGGTGCTGATCAGCATGCTGCTGTCGGTCATTGGCGAGAGCCAGTGATCTCGGTAGCCGGCATCGAGCTGGATATATTGATTGCCCGTGCTCAACATCGTGCCGTCCGGATTGAACCGTCCGTCGGGGCCGCCATAGGCGACGCCACCGGCGGTGAGCAGCAGATGATCGTACGGACGCACGAACGCAACGACTGAGCCATCCCAGGGCGCATCGGCGCGCTCGCCACGCTGATTGGGCAGGGTCGTGTCGCCGTGCCCGGCTGCAACCTCTATGCTGCCCTCGCTGACTCCCGCATTACCGAAATAAAGATCCAGATAGCCTCTGACACGCCGGCACAGCACCGCGTCGCGCAGACAGGCTTTCGGCAAGGCTTCGAGCACCGCGTCGATCGGCACCGGGCGCTTCAGGATCGCGCGCCCGCCCAGCACCAGCACGCGCTCGACCTCGCGCTCGATCTCCGGCGAGAGATTCAGCGGCAGGTAAGGACTGGTGCCGCTGGCCTGCGCGCTCACGCTGAACAGCCACAAGGCGCCGGCGCCGATAAGCCGCGTGAGGGCGGCGACAGCGCCGCGGCAGTTGCGCTTCACGCTCGCAACTCGGCCGACGTGTCGGTACTTGGCGCGAGCGCTCGATACCTCAGGGTCTGCCAGGGTGGGGTTTCAAGCGGTACTGGAATGCTGTCGGCGATATGCTCAGGCTTGGCGATGGCGTGCCGCATGCTCTCAGGATTATAGATGATGCCGCCGACCTGCCGGATGCGCTCGCGCAGCGAGCCTTCGAGACGGCCGGCGCGATGGTAGCCAATGAAGCCGGCGTGGTAAGCGCGCGGCCGGTACGGATAGGCAATAGGACGTCGTTCCCCTTGCGCCTCCTGCACGCGACGAATCAGTCCATCCTGCTCGACGTAGCCGGCGCCGATCTGGCTAGAGGGGAAATGGCGCGCGCAGTAGTGCGCAGGGTCCTGAAAGTATTCGCGCCGCACATGCGGTGCAATCAATTGTGTGATAACGGAGCGCTCAAAACACACGCCGAGGGAGCAGTAATCGAGCGTGGTGCGGTAGTAGAGCCGCGGGTCATCGCTGACTGGCACGGCGCGATTGGTATTGCGGGTCGAGAGCGAGCAGAACAATTGCGGCTCGTCCGCCTGCACCGCGTAGTGCCAGCGGAAGAAATCCTGCGCCACGATGATGTCCTCTTCGATCATGAACACGTAGGCCCGTGCGCGCGCCGCAGCCAGCAGGTAGCCGGTCAGCACGTTGGAGCTCTGCTTGGTGCGACGATAAGGACAGCGCGGCGGCACATCGATCTCGCTGTCGCGAAGCCGCGCGGCGAATTCGCTGATGACCTCGAGAATGGCTGGGTCATGACCATGATCGGGCCGGAAAATCACCTGCAACTGCTCGATACCCTCGGCCTGAGTCAGGTTCTCGAGGCAGTGCCAGAGGAACTCAGGACGGCGCCAGCACGGAATCAGCACCACATCGCGCGTGCGCTCACGGGCCACGGCGCTCGATCTCATGGCGCTCGAGTGCTGCACGGCCGAGCTCGATCGATTCAGGGAACACACACATCTCGTAATGGCGCAGGCGCTTGTACACCGCGTAGCTCGCCGCGAGCTGCGCCGCGGCCAGCCCGCGCGCGCCGTCCAGGCAGGCCAGCCGCAGGATGTAATCCTTCAGAAACGTCCCCAGAAATATCAACGGTGTGCCCCAGAGCGTTCGCCTGCGCCCGTGCGCCGTCCACTCCCGTGCCCGCAGTTCGGCGTAATAAATATCCTTGAGCATGCGCTGCACCAGTGTCGGCGTGTAGGCATGCCAGAGCGGCTCGCGCATCGTCACGGCAGGCCCTTGAAAACGCAGCGCTTCGTGCACGATAGCACTACTCCATTGCGCTCGCTCACGGTGATAGATGCGCTCGATGCGCTCGCGGGCCAGGGGTCGATACCAGCGCATGCGCGCGCCCATGAACCAAGCCGTGCGGCGCAGGAACGCGCCCGCATAGGACGACTCGAGCAGCGCCGGCACGCGCCCCTCGAGCTCGCGTTGCAGCTCGGCAGACAGCCATTCATCGGCATCGAGAAACAGGATCCACGGATGGCGCGCCTGTGCGGTGGCGAAACGGCGCTGCGGGCCAAAGCCAAGCCAGCTCTGCGTCACGACGCGCGCGCCATGCGCCTGCGCGATCTCGAGCGTGGCATCGCTACTGCCGCAATCGATGACGAGCTTCTCATCGGCAAACGGCACGCTATCCAGACAGCGCGCGATGTTGAGCTCCTCATTGCAGGTCAACACCAGCAGGCTCAAGGGCAAGCGCGCGCTGCCGCTCATCGCTGCGCCTGCTGCGCAGGTGCGAGCGCTCCAAGCTCGAGCAGCGCGCGCGCGATGCGGCCGGCAAAACCCCGCTTGTTCGACAGGAACCAATTGCGCGCGGCATCGCCGATGGTCTCCAGCTCGCTCTGCGGCAGCGCGAGGGCGCGCTCAACCGAGCGCTCCAGGGCGCGCTCGTCAAAACGATACAGGCAGGCGAGATTGTGTAGGCCGGCGCTGCGGGCTTCGACCAGCAGCCCGCGTTGCGCATCGATGAGCTCGTTCATCGGTGGTGCATCGCAGGTCAGCGTCACGGCGCGCGTGCTCATGGCCTCGACGATATAGTGGCCCCAGCCCTCGGCCTCGGAAGTACACAGGTGATAGCGATGCGAGTTCTGCAGCGAGCGCAACGCATCATCACTGAGGTAGCCGCGATGCAGGATGATGTTGGCCGCGAGCGCTTGCTCGCCCGTGTGCCCGGCGAGGTCCTGCACAATCGTCAGCGGCGGCCATTCGGCGTGGCGCTGCCAGAGCGCGAGCAGGCGGTCTGTGCCCTTGAGCGGGCTGCGCCCGGCGAGATGGAAAAATCGCGGCTCGCGAGCGATCTGCGGCCAATAGCGCTCTTCGCTATCGAATCCGATCCATGAGCTCGAACAGCCCCGCGCGGCGAACAATGCCTGGGCATAGCTGGTTTTGGCCCAGATCCGATCGATGCACGGCAGAAACGCGACATCGCGCCGATCGAACCACTCCGGGTTGGGCACCACGATATTACAGCGCGCCTCGTGCAGAAACTGCGGCCACACGTGCTCGAGCATGATGTTGAGGTCATAGCGCGCGCAGCGTAAGCGCTCGCGTGCCGCGAACGGCAAGCGCCGCAGCCGCGCGGCGAGCCTGGTCCAGACCCCGCGCCGGCGCTTGCGGTCAGCGCGCTCGCAGGCCCGGCGCGTAACCTCGCAACCGGCTGCTGCCAGCGCCGCGGCCAGCAAATCGAAATCGCGCGACAGACCCACGCCATTGGCCTTGCCGATCAATCGTACCGTTGCCGCCTCAGGCATACGAAGCGCGCGCGCGCTCGGCGATCAGCGTGCTGTAGACGCCGATGATCGCCGGACTGACGTTCTTGATGTGATGCGCGCTCAGATCCGGTCTGTAGCGCTGGTGCGGGGCGGCGCTGTGGCGGCGAAGCATGGCCGCCAATGCCGCCGCATCGTCAATTGGAAAGAGCTCCCCACCGTACTGCTCGATCAGCTCGCGCGGCCCCAAGGCAGTCGAGCCGATCACCGGCAGCCCGGCATCAAAGGCCTCCAGTAGCACGAGCGACAAGGGCTCGCGCCGCGACGGACAGACAAACAAATCGAACGCCTGATAGTAGTCCTTGATGTTCTGGCGAAATCCGGGCATCTGCATATTGGGTCCGAGCAGGCGCTCGAGCCGGGCGCGCTCGCGGCCCTCACCGAAGATAACGAGCCGCGCATCGGGTAGATCGGCGAGCCGAAATGCCTCGATCAGCGTATCGAGTCCTTTGCTCTGGGCGAGCCGGGCCACCGCGCCGACCAGAAACTGGCCAGGTGCGACGCCGAGCTCGGCTCGCAGCGCGGCGATCTCGCTGGCCGGCAGCCGGCGATGCGCGGTGTAGGGCTGATCGAGCTTGAACACACGGCCGCGGTAGCTGGAAGGAATCTCGCGCACCTGCCAATCGGCGATGCAGATGAGCCCGTCGAGCTCAAAGAAGTGACGGCCATTGGCGCTGATATGCAGTGTCGCGACCGCGGGCGCGCTGGCGTGGGCGCGCGCCACCAGGCGCGCCGAGCGGCGCAGGTGCGTGTGAATGATCTCGGGTCGGAAGGCTCGGATATGGCGCGCGAGCGAGCGCTGCGTTCCCCACCAGCGCGGCAGCGTGGCGAGTTGCACGCGCGATGAGAGCGCATCCACGATGGATGAGCCAAATCGGCTGCGATGATCGCTGCGCACGAGCAATGTTACCTCATGCTCATTGGCCTGGAAGCTGGCCAGTTCCGCCGCGTAGCGCTCGGAGCCGGCAAAGCCGCGCGAGAGGATGAGGTGCATGATGCGCATGAATGAATGATTTGCGGTGCCGAATCGGCGCGCATCAGCTGCGCTTCCAGAGCGTGCCACCGTCCGGTTGATCCTCGAGTACGACACCCGCGACTGCCAGCTCATCGCGAATCCGATCCGCCGCCGCGAACTGGCGGCTGGCCCGCGCAGCCAGCCGCTCGGCGATCAATGCCTGGATGCGCTCCTCGTCGAGCGCCTGCTCAGCCAGCGCTGAGCTCAGGCGAAACCATTGTTCGGGCTCCACGCGCAGCAGTCCGATCAAGCGCCCGAGCCTGAGCAACTCAGCCGCGAGCTGCGCGGCGAGCTCAGTGCGCCCCTGAGCACGCGCGGTGTTGAGCTCGCGGGCCAGGGCGTGCAACACCGTCAGCGCCTCCGGAGTATTGAAATCATCATCCAGCGCGGCTTCGAAGCGCGCGCTGTGTTCGCTGTGCGCGCTCGCGGGTGCGGGCTCGACGCCGCGCAGCGCCGTATACAGTCGCGTCAAGTACGCATCGGCCTGCTCCAGCGGCGCCGGCCCGTAGTTGATCGGGCCGCGGTAATGGCTCGCCAGCAGGAAGGCGCGCAATACTTCGGGATGACGCAGTCGCGGCAACAGCTCGCGCACGGTGAAGAAATTGCCCAGCGACTTGGACATCTTCTCGTTGTCGATATTGAGAAAGCCGTTGTGCATCCAGATATTGACGAACGGCTCCTGGTACGCGGCGCACGATTGTGCGATCTCGTTCTCGTGATGCGGAAACATCAGATCGATGCCCCCGCCGTGCAGATCGAAATGATGGCCCAGCAGCGCCGTAGACATGACGGAGCATTCGATGTGCCAGCCCGGCCGGCCCGCTCCCCAGGGCGAGGGCCACGCTGGCTCGCCCTGCTTGGCGGCCTTCCAAAGCACGAAATCCAGCGGATCGCGCTTGGCCGTATCGACCTCGACACGCGCGCCGGCACGCAGGTCGGCCAGGCGCTTGCCCGATAGGCGGCCGTACTGAGGGAATTTTGTCACCGCGTACAGCACGTCGCCCTGCTCGCCCAGGTAGGCATAGCCGCGCTCGATCAGCCGCTCGATCATCGAGATGATACCGGTTACGTGCTCGGTGGCCCGCGGCTCGTGATCGGGCGGCTCGATCGCGAGGGCTGCGAAATCCTCCTGCATCGCCTGGATGAAGCGGCTCGTGAGCGTCTCGATGGGCTCATTGCTCTCGGCGGCGCGGCGGATGATCTTGTCATCGATGTCGGTGATATTGCGCACGTAGGTCACCTGCAGCCCGCGGTAGCGCAGCCAGCGGCGTATCACGTCAAAGGCCACGTAGCAGCGCGCATGACCCACGTGGCAGTAGTCGTAGACCGTGACGCCGCAGACATACAGTCCGGCGCGGCCCGGGTGCAGCGGACGAAACTCCTCTTTCTGTCCGCTCAGCGTATTGTAGATTCGCAGCATCGCGCCTCGCCCCTCGCCGCTGGCGCGCTCAGGAGCGCGCGTGCGCGAACTGCAGCAGCCGTTCGCGCACGCGCTGTGCCGGCATTGCCGCCAGCAACGGCGCGAGCTCCGGGCCATGCAGGCGGCCGGTCAGCGCGGCGCGCAAGGGCATGAACAGCGCCTTGCCGTTGCGGCCCGTGGCCCCGCGCAAAGAGGCCAGATCGGCGCGCTCGTGTACGGCGCCGGCGGCCGCGGAGAAAAAATCCGGCCCAGCCTCCTGCGCGGCGCGCAGCGCCGGCTCTTCGAACGACAGCGCCTCGCCGAAGATGATCTGTTGCCAGAGCCGGGCATCTTCGGCCAGTACCACGTTAGGCAACACCGCCGCGATGAACGCGCTCGCCTGCGCCTCATCGAGGCCGGGCGGCAGCGCCCAGGCAAGCCAGTCGCGCGCCTCCTGCGCTGACAGCGCACGCACCCACTGGCTCTGCCAATGACGCAACTGCGCGAGCTCAAAATGCGCGGGTGCGCGCTGCAGATGCCGCAGCTCGAAGTTCTGCGCCATCTGCTCGAGCGTCAAGGGCTGATTGATGGGCGTGGAGTGCCCTAAGCGAAACAGGTGATTGCATACCGCCGCTGGCGCGTAGCCGGCTTCGCGCAATTCACGCAGGCTCAGGTCGCCATGGCGCTTGGACAACGGCGTACCGTCCGCGCCCAGCAGCAGCGAGACGTGCCCGTACAGCGGCGGCGGCATATCCAGGGCCGCGAGCAGCAGCCGCTGGCGCGGGGTGTTGGACAGATGATCTTCGCCCCGCAGCACGTGACTGACCTGCATGAGCGCGTCATCCACGGCATTACAGAAAAAGAAAGCCGCGCTGCCATCGGCCCGTCGTACCACGAAATCCCCGATATCGTCGGTCAGATAGCTCTGCGCGCCGTACACGAGATCCTGAAACTCCAGGCGCTGACCCAGCGGCACCCGAAAGCGCAGGCTCGGGCGCAGCCCCTGCGCGCGCCGCTGCGCGATCTCCGGTGTACTCAGATCGCGGCAGGTGCCGGCGTAGCGCGGCGGCCGGCCGGCTGCCAGTTGGGCGCGCCGCGACATGTCCAGCTCCAGCGGCGTGCAAAAGCAGGCGTAGACCCACTGCGAGCGCTGGAGCTGCTCGAAGTAGCGATCATAGATCGAGCCGCGCTGCGACTGGCGGTAGGGAGCAT
>Ga0302326_10017644_pt1 | contig 14864 bp, 12 predicted proteins | sample Palsa_T0_3_FD_202264 | JGI IMG/M metagenome (GOLD analysis project Ga0302326, IMG submission 202264) | Peat permafrost microbial communities from Stordalen Mire near Abisko, Sweden - Palsa_T0_3 | ecosystem: Environmental > Terrestrial > Soil > Palsa > Peat permafrost | place: Sweden: Abisko... | reverse complement strand
AGCGGGCGCGCGAGGCTGAAGTGATGATTGTAGAACGACGCCGCCACGACGTACCAGGCGCCCGCGATGAGGGTGCGAAAGGTGAAGTCGAGTACGAATGCAAAAGCGCGCGCTCCCGGCCCCGCCACCTCCAGCGCAACATCCACTCCCGTCACGCTGTCGATGTAGAGGCTCATTCCGCCGCTGCGAGTTCTTCTGCCTCGTGCTCGCGCTGCAATGCGTCGAGGAGCTCATCGAGCGCGCCGTTCATGATGTCGGCGAGCTTATAGAGGGTGAGGTTGATGCGATGGTCCGTGACGCGGCCCTGCGGAAAGTTATAGGTCCTGATGCGCTCGGAGCGGTCACCGCTGCCCACCTGCAGGCGGCGCGATTGGGCGCGCGCGGTATCCTGCCTCTCCTGTTCCGCGGCCAGCAGCCGCGCCTTCAACAGTGATATGGCGCGCGAGCGGTTCTTGTGCTGGGAGCGCTCGTCCTGACATTCGACGACAATGCCGCTTGGCACGTGAGTGATGCGCACGGCGGAGTCGGTCTTGTTGACATGCTGTCCGCCAGCGCCCGAGGCGCGGTAGGTGTCGACGCGCAGATCCGCCGGATTGATGACGATGGCCTCGACTTCCTCGAGCTCCGGAAGGATGGCAACGGTGCAGGCCGATGTGTGGATCCGGCCCTGCGCCTCGGTTGCCGGGACCCGCTGGACGCGATGGGTACCGGACTCAAACTTGAAGCGCGCAAACACGCCGCGACCCGCGATGCGGCTGATGATCTCCTTGTAACCGCCATGCTCCCCGGGGCTTTCGCTCAGCACCTCGACGGTGAATCCCTTGGACTCGGCGTAGCGCGCGTACATCCGCAATAGATCGCCCGCGAAGAGCGCCGCCTCATCACCGCCGGTGCCGGCGCGCACTTCGAGAAATATATTGTGCTCGTCGCGCGGATCCACGGGGATGAGCATCTGCAGGAGCGGCGGCTCGGCGGTTTCGAGCCCCTTTTGGGCGGCGAGGACTTCCTCGGCCGCCAGAGTGCGCATGGAGGCATCCGAATCGGTGAGGAGCGCCTCGGCGGCCGTCAGCTCGCGCTCAAGATCCCGGAAGCGGCCGTAGCGCTCGGCCAGCGGCTGCAAGCGCGCATATTCCATCGACAGGTCGCGAAATTGCTGCGAGCCCCCGGCTATTTCGGGCGCGCCGAGCAACCGTCCGACCTCCTCGAAGCGCTCTGTCATCCTTTCGATGCGTTGGCGGATTGAATCCTTCATGGGTATGAAGCTGCGGTTCGTGCGGTGCGCGGCATGGCCAGACACTTTATAGTGAGTTCCATGAATCGGCATGGGATCAGCGTCTTGGGGAGCGTTATGGCCGCGGTGGTCATCGTGGCGGGGGGCTGCTCGGCAGCGCGCACGACCCAAACCGCCCCCGAGCAGGCCAAGGATCCCAGTACGCTCACGCTCTTGGCGGAGCTCGCGCTCGAGCGTGGCGACTGCCGGCTCGCGGCCGAAGACTACGCGGCGGCCGCGATGCAAAGCTCGGTCGCAGTGGTGCGGCGCGCGAGCGAAGTGGGACTCGCCTGCGAGAATCTCCCGGCCGCGTGGCAGTCGGCGCAGCGCTGGCGGGCACTGGCGCCCGCGGATGCCGACGCGGCCACGACCTACGCCGCCATCGCAGTGAAGCTCTACAAGATCCCGCAGGCCGTCGCGGCGGCGCAGACCGTCATAAAGGCGGCTGGCGCAAACGCCAATGAACGCATCGGGCAGCTCGCGACCGCTTTGCTGGAAGAGGCCGAGGCGCCGGCGGTTCTGGCCGTCATGGCCGCGGCGGTAGGACCAAACCCCTCACCTGAAACTTTGACGCTCCTTGCGCAGCTGTCGCTCGAGGCCTATGACCCCGAGCGAGCGCAGCGTTATGCGCAACAGGCGTATGCGGCCGAGCCGAGCCTGACCGCAGCGAAGCAGATTCTTGCGCGTGTCTACGTGATGCAATCCAACGCCCCCCAGGCCATCGCCACCGCGCACGAGGTGATGATCGGCGATCCGAAGAACTACACGTTCGAGCTTGCCGAAGTTCTGATTGCACTCGATCGCCGCGAAGAGGCGCGCCAGGAGCTTGAACGGCTGCGGGTCTCTGGTACCCCGGCCGCCGAGGTCGATCAGCGCCTGGCGCTTCTTGCCTTCCAGGACGGTGACTTGCCCGAGGCACAGCGTCGATTCGCGGACCTGGCAGCGCGCGGCGAGGTCGGCGAGGGCGTCATCCTGTATTTGGCCGACATCGCCGCGCGCGACGGCGATACGGCGGCTGCCCTTGCGGGCTATCGGCAGCTTGAGAACTCCTCCCTGGCGCTCACGGCGCGCACTCGGGCGGCGGCGATCCTGCTGCCGGACAATCGCGCCGCCGCGTTTGCTCTCCTCGACGACTACGCCGTGGCGCATCCGGAGCAGAGCTTTGAGCTCACGCTGACCAAGGTTCATCTGCTCGCCGATCACGACGAGACGGATGCGGGGCTTGCCCTTCTGCAGGCTGCGCTCGACAGGCATCCGAAACATCCGGCGCTCGAATACGAGCGCGCGGTGCTGCTCGAGCGCGCGGGCAACGTGCATGAGTCAGTCGCATCGCTCGACCGCCTGATCGCGGAGCGTCCCGATGATCCGACTCTTCTGAACGCGCTCGGCTACACATTGGCCGACCACGCCCAGGAGCTGCCGCGCGCCGAGAAACTCATTCGGCGCGCTCTCGTCTTTTCGCCGGATAACCCGGCCGTCTTAGATAGCCTAGGCTGGGTGCGCTTCAAACGCGGCGATGCCCGCGGCGCCGCGCCGATCCTCGCGCACGCCTACGCATTGGGGCAGGATTCGGACATCGCCGCGCATCTGGGTGAAGCGCTGTGGCAAAGCGGCGATGAAACCCGGGCACGCAACGTGTGGGCCAAGGCACTGGCACGCGATCCGGGCGCGGCGCTCGTGAAAAGCACGATGGCGCGGCTTTTGCCGCCCGTCAAATCATGATGCGTGCGCCGCTCGTCGCATTGATCGCTGTCGCGACTCTCATGAGCGCGTGCCGCACGTTGCCGCCGCCGTCCGCGCCAGCCCAATCCTGGGAGGCACGACGCTCCGCACTGCAGGGGCGCGAGCATTTTCAGATCAAGGGACGGGTCGCGGTGGCGGCGGGTCAGGACGGTTTCACGGCAAGCCTGCACTGGTCGCAGAACGGCACGCAGTCGACGCTTGCTCTTGATGGCCCGCTCGGTGTCGGCGGGATGCACGTCACGAGCGACGGCGCGGCATTGGTGCTCGTCAATGCGCGTGGCGAGCGGCTCGACAGCGAGGCTGCGCGCGCCGAGCTTAGGACGCGTCTCGGCTTCGATGTACCGCTTGCGAGCTTGAGGTTTTGGATCCTGGGAGTTCCTGATCCGTCGGCGCCGGACGTCGAAGTCGTGGATGTCGATCGCCGCCTGACGACTCTGCAGCAGAACGACTGGCAGATTGACTACGCCGACTACGTGGTCGTGAAGGGCGAATGGCTTCCCGGGCGGATGACTCTGCATCGCGCGGACGTGCGCGTGCGTCTCATCGTCGATCACTGGGACTCGTGAGCTCCGCAACTTCGAGCATCCATTTGACACCCGTAGAGACGCTCTGGCCTGCGCCTGCGAAGCTCAATCTCTTCCTGCACGTGACAGGGCGGCGCAGCGACGGCTACCACGACCTGCAAACGCTTTTCCAGCTCATCGATCTGTGCGACAGCATCGGCATCGCGCCGCGCGAGGATGGACGGATCGAGCGCACCGCCGGCCCCGCGGGCGTCGCGCCCGAGGATGACCTCATGGTGCGCGCCGCCCGCGCGCTGAAGCTCGCAAGCGGCACCTCCCGGGGTGCATCGCTGCGCCTCGTCAAGCGCATCCCGATCGGCGGCGGCTTGGGCGGAGGCAGCTCGGATGCGGCGACGACACTCCTAGTGTTAAATCGGCTTTGGGGCTGTGATCTTGCCCCGGACCGGCTTGCCGAACTCGGCGCAGCCCTCGGCGCGGATGTGCCGGTTTTCCTACTCGGTTCATCGGCTTGGGCAGAAGGGCGGGGTGAGAAACTCGCCCCGGTGGAGCTGCCGCCGCGCTGGTATGTGGTCATACGCCCGGGGGTCTCCGTCGGCACGCGCGAGGTATTCCAGGCCCCTGAATTGACACGAAATTCCCCGCTCATCACAATACGCGGCTTTTTCGAATCGGGTGGCCACAACGATTGCGAGCCGGTGGTGAGCGCGCGCTACCCGGAAGTTCGCGCGGCGCTTGATTGGCTCTCGCAATCGGCTCCCGCGCATCTGACGGGGACGGGGTCTTGCATCTTTGCAGCATTCGCAAGCGCCGCCGCCGCCGAGGACGTTGTGGCGCGCGTGCCGGATCGCTGGACGGGATTCGTCGCACGGGGGTTGAATACCTCCCCCGTGCATGAGCGACTTTGCTGGGGTGTCGCCAAGTGGTAAGGCAGCGGGTTTTGATCCCGCCATACGGAGGTTCGAATCCTTCCACCCCAGCCATTTGCATGAACGGCGCGCTGTGCGCCATCGGAGAGATGAGGCGGTGACTACGAGCGACACACTCGCGATCTTCGCGGGCAATGCCAACCCGGGTTTGGCGCACGACATCGCTCGTTATTTGACGACGCCGTTGGGGCGCGCCTTTGTGGGCCGCTTCAGCGACGGCGAGGTGAACATCGAGCTCATGGAGAACGTGCGCGAGCGCGACGTCTTCATTGTGCAGCCGACTTGCCCGCCCGCCAACGACAGTCTGATGGAGCTACTCGTCATGGTGGATGCCTGCCGGCGGGCCTCCGCCGCGCGCATCACGGCGGTGGTGCCCTACTTTGGCTACGGCCGCCAGGATCGGCGTCCGCGCGCCACGCGCTCGGCGATCACGGCAAAGCTGGTCGCCAACATGATATCGAGCGCCGGGGTCAATCGCCTCCTGACCATCGATCTGCATGCCGACCAGATCCAGGGATTCTTCGACATTCCGGTCGACAATGTTTACGCATCGCCGGTGCTGCTGGGCGATGCATGGAAGCAGGGCTATCAGAACGTCGTCATCGTATCCCCGGACGTTGGTGGCGTGGTGCGTGCACGCGCCTTTGCCAAGCGTCTGGATGATGCGGAACTGGCGATCATCGACAAACGGCGCGCGCGGCCGAACGAATCGAAGGTCATGAACATCATCGGTGAAGTCGCGGGCAAGACCTGTGTGCTGATCGATGACATGGTCGACACCGCCGGCACGTTGTGCCGCGCGGCCCAGGCATTGAAGGATGAGGGCGCAACCAAGGTCATCGCCTACATCACGCACCCGGTGCTCTCGGGAGATGCGGTCACGCGCATCGTCGAATCGGCGCTCGATGAGCTCGTCGTCACGGATACAATCCCGCTGTCGGAGTCTGCCAAGCGCTGCGGGCGCATCCGCCAGCTGTCCGTTGCGGCGCTGCTCGCCGAAACCATCCGGCGCATCCGCGATGAAGAATCGGTGAGCTCACTGTACGTGGACTAAATTTGAGGTGACGCTGCCTTGGTCGCGGGACGGCGTCTTGTTTGTAACTGTTGTTGGAGAAAATCATGCGTGTTTCATTCACCTTCGGCGCGGACCCCCGCGAGATGCAAGGCAAAGGTGCGAGCCGCCGCCTGCGTCACACGGGCAAGGTTCCGGCCATCCTTTACGGCGGGCCATTGGGTCCGCAGGCCATCGTTCTCGACCAGCAGAATCTGCTGACGATGATCGAGAGCGAAAAATTCTACTCCTCGATCGTGCGCATCAATGTGGGTGGCCAGACCCAGGAGGCCATCATCAAGGACGTGCAGATGCATCCAGCGAGGCATTCGGTGGTGCACGTCGATCTGCAGCGCGTGGTCGAGAACGAGAAGATCCGCCTGCGCCTGCCCATTCATTTCAAGGGCGAGGCGGCATCCCCCGGTGTCAAATCGCAGGGCGGCATCGTTTCGCACATGCGTGCGGATGTGGAAGTGAGTTGTCTGCCGAAGGACTTGCCGGAGTTTTTGGAACTCGATCTCTCCGGCATGAACTTGAACGACACGCTGTTCCTGTCCGATATCCCGCTGCCCGAGGGCGTGCTCATTCCCGAGCTCGGACATAAGCGCAATGCGCCCGTGGTCTCGATCCACAGCCCGCGCGCTGCAGAGCCCGAGCCGGTTGCCGCCGAAGCGGCCGCCGCAGCCACTGCCGTGCCTGGCGCCGAAGGCGCGCCTGCCGCCGCTGCCGGTGCGGCACCCGCCGCAGCCGAGGGCAAGGGCGAAGGCAAGAAGGAGGAGAAGAAGGAAGCTGCGCCCGCCAAGAAGGAGGGCGGCAAGAAGTAGCGCGGGAGCTGTGCCATGCCGGGTCTGCCGCTCAAGCTCATTGTTGGCCTCGGCAATCCCGGCGAGGAGTACGCGCGCACGCGTCACAACGCGGGCTTCGGGTTTGTCGAGGAACTGGCGCGCCGCCACGGCGGCGCGTTTCGCCTTGAGACGCGCCATCGGGGCGAACTGGCACGAATCAAGATCGGTGCCGCCGACCTATGGTTGCTGAAGCCGATGAACTTCATGAACAGAAGCGGCAGCGCCGCGCAGAGCGTTGCCGCCTTCTACAAAGCTTCCGCACCGGAAGTCCTCGTGGCGTACGACGATCTTGATCTGCCGGCGGGTGTTGCGCGCCTGAGAGAAAGCGGCGGTGCGGGTGGTCACAACGGCATGCGCGATGTGATTGCGCAGCTGGGGCCGGATTTCTGGCGCTTGCGATTGGGCATCGGACATCCGGGTCACCGCGACAAAGTGTTGGGCTACGTGCTGAGCCGTCCGCCCATTGAGGAAGATATCTTGATTCGTCAAAGCATAGACGCCGCAGCCGACATCTTGCCGGTACTCCTGACCGAGGGGCCGCAGCAGGCGATGCATCGCCTGCACACGAGTCGCGAGAGCGTCTGATGGCCATCAAATGCGGCATCGTCGGCTTGCCCAATGTGGGCAAGTCCACGCTCTTCAACGCGCTTACCCGCGCGCAAATCGCCGCAGAAAATTATCCGTTCTGCACGATCGACCCGAATGTCGGTGTGGTGCCGGTGCCGGATCCGCGGCTGGCTGAGCTTGCGGCGATTGCGAAGCCCGAAAAGATCCTGCCGACCACCGTCGAGTTTGTTGATATTGCCGGGCTCGTCGCCGGGGCGTCGCAGGGCGAAGGCCTTGGCAATCAGTTCCTATCGCACATCCGCGAAGTGGATGCGATCGCACATGTCGTGCGCGCCTTTGACAGTACGGATATCGTCCATGTGACCGGACGCATCGATCCACTCTCCGACATCGACATCATAGACACCGAGCTTGCGCTTGCGGATCTCACGACTCTCGAAAAGGGCCTTGATCGTGCGGCGAAAGCTGCGAAAAGCGGCGAGAAAGACGTGCTGCGCAAGAAGACGCTGTTCGAGCGCGTCAAACATGAGCTCAACGCAGGCCGTCCGGTGCGCGCATTGCCACTTACAGAGGAAGAGCGGCGCGATCTGCGCGACCTGCACCTGTTGACGGCGAAGCCGGTCATGTACGTGGCCAATGTCGCGGAAAACGGTTTCAGCAACAATCCCTATTTGAACTCCATTGAAGAGCGCGCGCGCTCCGAGGGAACCGTTGCCGTAGCGGTCTGTGCTGCCATCGAGGCGGAAATCGCCCAGCTCGATGAGGCGGACCGCACCGAGTTCCTGGCAGAACTGGGTCTTACTGAGCCGGGTCTGAATCGAGTCATCCGCGCCGCCTACAAGTTGCTTGGGCTGCAGACCTACTTCACGGCGGGGCCCAAAGAGGTGCGTGCGTGGACCGTGCGCTCAGGCGCTACCGCTCCGCAGGCGGCGGGCGTCATTCATACGGATTTCGAGCACGGTTTCATCCGGGCCGAGGTGATCGCCTTCGCGGACTATATTGCCGGTAAGGGCGAAGCGGGGGCACGTGATGCCGGCAAGCTGCGCTTGGAGGGAAAGGAATATATTGTCCGCGAGGGTGACGTCATGCATTTCCGTTTCAATGTGTGAATGCAATGTCACGTCCTGAGGGACGCCGCTCGACGCCGTCGTCTTAGTGGCGTTCTTGACACCCTTGAGTGCGGCCCCGGACAATCCCGCCCCCACCGTGGAAAGGTAGCTCAGCTGGTTAGAGCACGGCACTCATAATGCCGGGGTCGAGGGTTCGAGTCCCTCCCTTTCCACCAATAATTTCAGGTACTTGATGCACACCTTTCGAACGCACAATTGAGAGTGCGGGGATCACTTGCGCGAGTGCTTTCGCAAATGCGCGTTCCGTAAATGTCTTTATCGATGTGCCAGATCCCACCTCGCAGGGTGAGACCAGGCGGTTCACGCTGTGCCATTACTTTCTCGTTTCGAATCAAGCGATGGATGAACAACCGTTGCCTGGATCCGCGCGAGCAACCGTTCGGCGATAGTCAATAAAAGGTGAAGTGTCGTCGCATTAATCGTTCAATGCCTTTCGCGCCCGTTGGATCTTCACCCAAAGCGCCTCGAATGCAATGACAGACGGTAAACGTGCTGAGAATACTTCTTGCGCCTTTACACCTCGATTCATCCGCCTGCCGGATGCACCACCTATCTATCGCTTCGCCGCTCGACGGCGCGCCGCCTTACATCCCGAATTGTTCATCCTCTACGCCTCACTTCCGACAGAGCCTGCGAGGACAACTCTTTCACCAGCGGCAGCAGCTGCATCTATGTAGACCTCCCCTCCAAGTCCGGTTTCCTTCCTTTCTCTTCTGCGACCGGATTTATCGACCCGGTATATGAATAAATCTTGTCGAGCGCTGACGAGCAGCTCGGCCGGTGAGCGAATCTGCGACATTGGACGCCTTCTGTCATTGCTGCAGCCCCTCTATCTTCCAAAGGATCTACATCCACGCGTCGTTTACCAATCCGTTCCTGTAATATCGTTGTTTCTGGCTGATCGCGAGGGCATACCGTGACTGGAGGAACTGCACAGGAAGTCTTCCTGGAGCTGACCGCGGGCGGCTCTGCAAAGTTGTTGCTGGCGCCGCCCGCAGAAAGTGCGAGCTTTTACGTGTTCTCCATGGGGCACTCCGGGATTCCGCAGTTCTGGCATCTGCTCGCGCGCCTCATGGAGGCGGCGGGGCGCCCGCTCTGCGCGCTACATGGGCAGCCGCCATCCGGAGTCTACTGGCATCAGGTCGCGCGACCCGCTATGCGCGATTTACTCTGCCGCGATGGGTACGGCTTCGGCATCTTCTACTCGCCGGAACCGGTGTTCGCATGCGTTCCGGAGGATCGCCCGAAGTTCCTTTTCCTGCGCGACCCGCGGGACATGTTGCAGTCATTATATTGGGGCCTGCGGCGGCAAGCGGACGCGGCAAGCAAGCCCATCTTGTTCACCGAATTCCTACAGTCCGAAATTACCGATAACGTCATCGGGCTCTACAGGAGCTACGCCGATTACTGGCACAGACGCAAAGCGGTATCTCTGTTCCGCTACGACCGTGCGCTGAAGAGTTGGAGTTCGATTGCCGCCGATATCGTCGCCCGATTGCAATTGCCGATTGACGCATCCGCCGTGGCTGAAATTGCCGCTCAAACGGACCCGGTCGGTGACAGGCTTGCAACGGACGTCGTTGTCCCGGGCGCGCATCCGGGCAGCGAGCCCGGTCCGACGGAAGATGCCATAAAGCAGCTTGATTCACGCCTCGCGGATGTGCTGGCGGCGCTCGGCTACCCGGCAATGATTGAGGCCCCCGTTGGAAAATCAGACGGTCATCCAACACAGGTTGATCAAACAGCTGAACCACCGGATAGCGCGCGCGACCCACCGAGAACCGGGGACCTCAGCGCCATATACGAGCCCGACCCGGTTATGTTCACTCGGCTCAAACCGAATTCTCGCGCCGAAATGCACGTGTTGGGTCGGCGTGTCGTGATGGATGTCGATGCGACCGGCTGTCGACGGGTCATCGGCCAAACGCCTCAAGGTGAGAAGACGCTGGCCGTTTACGGTTGCTCGTTCACCTTCGGCAGTTCAGTCAACGACGATGAAACATTCTGCTCGCTGCTCCAGGGCACGTTTCCATTGTGGCGCATCGAGAATTTCGGCATACCCGATTTTAGTCAAACGCACAACCTCCTGCAGCTCGAGCGCAACGCTCGCTGGAGCCGGCCAGAGTTCGTGACCTTCTGTTGGATCGCCGATCATCTGCGTCGCAACGTGGGCGATGTCACGTGGATCCAGGAGCTGACCGGTCATATGTTTTGCCCTGCGCCGGGACGGTCGGCACCGCGCGCCGCTCTAGCAGCAGATGGCAGCCTGGCGTTCCGATCGGTGCGTTTACCCAGGGAGGACCTCGCAGGGTTCGACCTCGCAGATTTCTCACATAATCAGCATTACGCAGCCTTGGTTTGTTGCCACCTCCTCGAGCGCGCCAATGCCGTGGTCACCGGCTATGGCGGTCATTTCTTCGTGAGCACGCTGTGGGGCACGATGCCTGCAACCTTGTCTGCCTGGTTAGGCGAGAGGGCCATTCCGGTGGTGGATGCGTCACTAGAGGGCAAACAATACGCCTGCGGGCCCGATGACGGGCACCCCAATACGCTTGCGCATCGCATCTATGCCGAGCGCATCGGCGGCTACTTACAGCATTTTGCCGCCCATGCGCCCATAGCCGAGCAGAGCGTCGATGCGTGATGACCGCGGATACTCATCTGACGCGGGCGATCGATCTGGAATTCATATCGGGAGTTCGTGCGCCACTGGCACTGCCGACGGCCTGCGGAAAGGCCAGTTGTTATGCATTCTCGATGGAACATTCGGGCCACGCTCAATTCTGGCAGCTCATGACCCAACTACTGCAGGCCGCGGGTCACTCGCCATGCAGCGTGCACGATGCGCTGCGGTCGCAAGGTGCTGATCTCGCAGAGGTTACGCGAGCGTCGCTCCGGGAACTGCTGTGCCGGGAGGGCTACGGATTTGGAGTACTCTTCGATGCCGACCCGGCGTTTGATCTGATCCCATGCGACAGCCCGAAGCTGCTGTTTCTGCGCGATCCTCGTGACATGCTCATCGCGATGTATCGCTCCTCGCTGCACTCGGCGGGCGCGAACAGCTCGACACGTGCTGATGGCGCGGTCTCCACAGCACCATCGCTGACGGAGTTCCTGCAGTTGCCCATGGTTGACTGCGTGATCGACCGCTATCAACGCTTCCTTGACCACTGGCGCCTGCAACCCAACGTGACGCTGTTACGCTACGAGCACGCGGTGCTCGGCTGGCACGCAACCGCTGCTGAGGTCGCTGCGGCCTTGCACCTGTCGATCGAACCGGGGCGGCTGGTTTCGATCGCGACCGGCACTCCCAGCCTGGGCGATCAGCCGACGCGGCACGAGCAGCTCGACGAGAAAGCCCTCACCGAGCTCGAGAAGCGGCTCACCGGCATTCGAGCCCCTCTCGGCTACGCCTCTTGCGGGCTGCTGACTTTGCAACCCACCGGACCGCCTCGACGCGGTTCTGTGGCCGGCCTAGCGCAAGGTGCCAATATATCGAAGCTGTTTGAACATGACCCTATATGCAACCACCGCTTAAAACCCAATGCGACTGCGGAGATGCACGTCCTCGGCCGGCGTGTGGTCATGGATGTCGATCCCACGGGCTGCCGGCCGGTCATCGGTCAACCGGCCAAGGCAGAGCGAATGTTCTGGGTCTATGGCTGCTCATTCACCTATGGCACCGCCGTACCTGCCGAGGAGACCTTTTGCTCGTTGCTGCAGGCAAGATTCCGAACGTTGCGTATTGAGAATCATGGCATTCCCGGCTTTAGTACCTCCCGAAGTCTTCTGCAACTCGAGGGCGATATCCTCAAGGGCCGACCCGAACTCGTGGCTTTCTGCTGGATCGAGGATCATCTCAAGCGCAACGTCGCAGCATTCGATTGGATCGAGCGCTTGAGCAAGAATCACCCTCCCGCGGGCGCTCGGTCGAAAAGGACCTTTCCGCGGGCAGCGCTCGGTGCCGATGCAGCCCTGCAAATCGGATCAGTGCGGGTTCCGCGACACGACCTCGTTGGCCTCGACCTGTCCGAGTACGCCCCCGACGCGTACTACCTGGATCTCGTATGTTTGCGCCTCCTCGAGCGCGCCAATGCCGTGGTCACCGGCTATGGCGGTCATTTCTTCGTCACTACATTGTCATCGAAACTATCTGCGACGTTGAGTACCTGGTTGGCCGAGCGCGTCATTCCGGTGGTAAATGCCTCGCTCAACGGCAAACAATACACCTGCTGGCCCGATGACTGGCACCCCAATACGATTGCACAACGCATCTATTGCGAGCGCATCGGCGACTACGTGGAGCGCCGTTTGAACCGCACATCGCCAGTGTTGGGCGCATGAGCACGGTGGTCGGCATCTCTGCCCTGTATCACGATTCCGCAGCCGCGGCCGTGATCGGCAACGAGGTCGTGGCCGCAGCCCAGGAAGAGCGCTTCAGCCGCCGCAAACACGACGCGCGCTTTCCCAACGATGCCTTGGAATTTTGCCTGGCGCACGTCGGTGGCCGCGAGCGCGTCGATGCCGTGGCGTTCTACGAGGATCCGCTGCTGGCATTCGACCGCGTGCTGCGCAATACGATCGACGTTGCACCCGACGGCGAGGCATTGTGGCCGGCAATTGCCGCCTCGCAGCTCGGCGAGAAGCTGCCCGTGCTTGAGCGATTGCAGAAGATCGCGCCCAGCGTATTCATTGTTGACCACCACGTGTCGCATATGGCCTCGGCGTTCTACCCGTCCCCATTTCGCGACGCGGCCATAGTTGTGGTCGACGGCGTCGGGGAGTGGGCCACGACCTCGATTGCCGACGCTACCGATGTGGACATCACGCCGCTCTCGCAGATCCATTACCCGCATTCGCTTGGACTGTTCTACGGCGCGTTCACTTACCACTGCGGCCTCAAGGTCAATTCGGGCGAGTACAAGCTTATGGGTCTCGCCCCTTACGGCACTCCACGTTATGTCAACCTGATTCTCGATCACCTGATCGATCTGCGTGCCGACGGTTCGTTCCACCTGAACACTGACTACTTCGGCTTTCTCGCTGGCAATCGAGCAACCAACGCGGCCTTCGAGACTCTGTTCGACTGCCCGCGGCGCGACCCGGAGACTCAGCTGACGGCCGTCTATATGGATTTGGCAGCATCCGCGCAGGCGGTACTCAACCGGGCCATGTTCGGCATCGCGCGCCGCGCGCTGGCGGTGACCGGACGCCAGCATCTGTGTCTTGCGGGGGGCGTTGCCCTGAATTGTGTCACGAGTGGTGAACTACTTCGGAGCATGACAGAGCTCAAGGGCCTGTGGATCCAGCCTGCGGCCGGTGATGCCGGCGGCGCGCTTGGGGCGGCGTTGCACGTCGCGCATCGTCACTTCGGTTGCGCACGTCACGCGGGTATCGGACGAATCGACGCCCAGAAAGGCAGCTTGCTTGGACCGGCTTATTCGGATGAGCAAATCGAACGCGCGCTGAAGGAGGAAGGCCTCACGTACCACGCCGTCGCAGATGCCAATGCCCATTCGCTCCGCGTCGCACAGGCCCTCGCGGAAGGCCAGATCGTCGCGCGTTTCGATGGTTCCATGGAATTCGGCCCGAGGGCATTGGGTAATCGCTCGATCCTCGCCGATCCGCGTCGCCCTGACGGACAGAGCTATATCAATCTGCGCATCAAGTTCCGCGAGAGCTGGCGACCGTTCGCTCCCGCCGTGTTGGCCGAGCACGCTGCCACCTATTTCGACCTGCAACACGACAGCCCCTACATGCTGCTCGTGGCTTATCTGCGCGAGCAGTGGCGAGAACCGTTCGACAAGTCATCCTTCGTGGAGGGCGATCCGGACATGATGAAGCTGCTCAATCAGCGCCGCTCGTTCATCCCTGCCGTTACCCACATCGACTACAGCGCGCGCATTCAGACCGTGGATCCCGACACCAATCCCTCTTTTTACCGCCTGCTGCAGCAATTCTTCCGCTTGACCGGATGCCCGGTGCTGGTGAACACGTCGTTCAACGTGCGCGGCGAGCCGATTGTCTGCACGCCCACCGACGCGGTGAACTGTTTTGTCAACGCCGGCATAGACCTGCTGGCAATCGGCCGCTTCCTGATCTACAGGGGCCAGCAATCCGCGGCTGTGCGCGGGCGCGAAGGGAGCGTCGAATATGAGCCGGATTGAGTCGCAGGCAGCCGCGGTATTCTTTGCCGACCTGCTATTGCCGCTGCGGCGCGCACGAATGCGGCGCGGCAGTACTTATCTCGATTGGGGTCCGCGCCGCGAGAGCTACTGGAGCCCGATCATCTCGCGCACTGGCGGCATGGAGCAATTGTCGGCCACGCAATGCAGCTTCTCGGCAGCCTTGGCGCTGCTCGAAAAATATTGGTCGGAGCAAAACGAGCGCGATCTGCTGCAACTGATTTCCCACCTGGACCGGCTGTACCGCGACCTGACGGCGGTCGACGTGCAGCAGGAAAGCGCGCCGACCCTGCCGGAATTCGTCTACCCACTGTTCTGACGCCGAGCTCTCGGTCTGTCCCTCTCCCCGTGGCCCGCGACGTTATCTGCCGCGCCATCGCGGCAAATCCCCGCACCAGGTCGCCTATTCCACGCACTCGCTGCAACGCCAGCAGGAAACCGCGCTGCTAGAATCCGCCGCCATTATTGCCAGCGGGTCCTAGTCTGACTGGGCTTGCGGGACTTTCGCGTTCGCGCCAGGATAAATCTGGGAAAGGAGGAAGTCTTATGTAGAGGACGGAAACTTTTCGATGGAATCCAGAGGGTTCGACTCCCTCCCGGCAACGGCTAGCCACCAGCCGGAA
>Ga0302326_10017643_pt1 | contig 14866 bp, 14 predicted proteins | sample Palsa_T0_3_FD_202264 | JGI IMG/M metagenome (GOLD analysis project Ga0302326, IMG submission 202264) | Peat permafrost microbial communities from Stordalen Mire near Abisko, Sweden - Palsa_T0_3 | ecosystem: Environmental > Terrestrial > Soil > Palsa > Peat permafrost | place: Sweden: Abisko... | reverse complement strand
CAGGAGGACCTAGGGCTGGGAACCGCCGCCCGTTCGGCCGTATTGAAGGTGATGCGGGCGGTACCTGAACCGTTCCGGCCAGCGGCTACGGCGACCAGCCAGCGGATCCTGGTGGATCCGGCGGGGTGGATGCGGGCGGCGGAGCCGACCGGGCCGCTCGGCCTGCTGCAGGCGGCGGTGTTCACCGATCGGCGGGTGCGGCTGGGGTACCGGAGCAGCGGGCAGCGGGCGCCGCGTGAGCGGGTGGTGGACCCGTACGGGCTGGTGTGCAAGGCGGGGGTCTGGTATCTCGTGGCTGACCAGGATGGGGACCCACGACTGTTCCGGGTGTCGCGGGTGGTGAGTGTCGTGGCGGAGGAGGCGCCGGTGCAGCGGCGGGACGGGGTGGAGCTCGCCGGGCTGTGGGAGGCGCTGCGGCGGCAGGTGGAGGAGCGGCCGGCCGGGGTGCCGGTGGTGGTGCGGGTGCGGCGGGAGCGGCTGGATATGTTCCGGCGGATCTGCGCGGCGAACCTGGCGGAGGACAACGCGGGTGGTGGTGGGGATGACGGAGGCGCGGACTCGGGGTGGGCGGTCGTGGCGCTGCGGTTCGCGGCGGTGGCTGCGGCGCGGACGCTGCTGAGCTTCGGGGCTGACGTCGAGGTGGTGTCGCCGGGCGAGGTACGCGCTGACCTGGCCACGGTGGCAGCGGCGGTGGTGGCGCGCTACGCCTAGCTGACCGCGGTGATAGACAGAGTGCGGCGGGATGGATGAGGCCGCGCCGACACGAGAGTGGAGTTCCCTGGTGGACGTGCTGATATCGGTGGACCTGGAAGGTGTCGCGGGCATCGCGACCAGGCAGCAGACGATTCCGGCGGGACGCGATTACCCGATCGCGCGGGCGTTGATGACGGCGGAGGCGAACGCCGCGGTGGCGGGTGCCTTCGACGGCGGCGCCACCTCGGTGGTGGTCAACGACAGCCACGGGCCGATGGACAACCTACTCGGCGAGCAACTCGATCCCCGGGCCGATTACGTGATCGGAGATCCCAAGCCACTGGACATGGTGCAGGAAGTGACGCCGCAGACCGGAGTCGTCCTGCTCGTCGGCTACCACGCTGGGGCGGCGGACCCCGTTGGCGTGCTGGCCCACACCTACAGCGGCGTATTCGCCGATGTACGGCTGAACGGCCGCTCTATTAGCGAGGCCGAACTCAATGCCCTGATGGCCGCGGACGCGGGTGTCCCGGTCGGACTGGTAACAGGTGATGACGTGATCTGCGCGGTGGCGGAGAAGGCATTCCCCGGCGTGGTCACCGTTCCGGTGAAGACCTCGCTAGGGCGCACGGCGGCACGCAGCATGCACCCGGTGGCCGCCCGCCAGGCCATCGCGGCCGGGGCCGAACGCGCCGTGGCGGGCGCCGCATCTGGGGCGATCCAGCCGATACCCGTCCCCAGCGAACTGGCTATCGAGGTCGACCTGCGGCTCAACGGCGCCGCCGAGCTGGCCGCCAAGGTGCCCGGCACCGAGCGGACCGGCACGTCCTCGGTGCGTTACCGGGCCGGCAGTCCTCGCGTGGCGATGGACGTGCTCATCGTCTGGTCCACGCTGGTCAGACAGTATCTTGGCCACTGAATTCCGGGACGGCCCTGAAGGCGCATACTACGGTATGTGGCCGACAGACTCCGCAATGAACTCCTCGACCCCGGTGCTCGTGGCTACGCCTGGGGTCCCGTGTTCCGGGTGTGATAGGCGCTGGATCGGTGATCGATGCGGACCACGTGGACCGTCCTGGCGGCATCGTCGATGCGGTACACGACCCGATAGGCACCGCGCCTAGCGAACTGGTATCCAGCCAGTTCACGACTGAGTGGTTTGCCCGGCACGACCAGGTCCTGTTCGGAAGGGGTGACTTGCTCGTCGTCGACGAACTGGATGAGTTCGCCGCCCTCGAGGTGGAACGTGGAGTGGCCGATGCTGATGAAATCCTCTTCGGTCAGCAGCTTGGAGGTAACCCGCTGGCCGTTGACATAGGTGCCGTTGTGGCTGTTCAGGTCGACGATCTCGTAGTTTCCGGTGGGCGATTTCCGCAATTCGGCGTGGTGCCGGGAGATGTCGAGGTCAGCCAGCACCAGGTCGTTGCCGGGGACGCGGCCGATGCGCATGGCCTGGGCGGGCAGTGGCATCCGCGCCGTGGGGCGCCGGGGTGCGGGCGAAGGCTGTCCCATCTTCTGGAGGTCATCCAGCAAGGCGCCGGTGAGGAACTCGGTTACCGCGGTCGCGACGGCCAGCGGGAGGCCCCGGGGCGGCCCTTCAACCAAGACGCGCCGGGGCGAAGGTGCGAGCGACAGGCGGTAGGTTCCCATCGTTCACTCGCTGACCCGCTCGGCGCGGACCCGCTCAGCCATCAGGCGGCGCAGTTCCTCGGCGTCGATCGCCTCCCCGCGGGCAACCTCAGCCTCGGCCGCGCGGATCTGTTCCAGCGCGCCGGGAGTGCTCAGCAGGTCCAGCGTCTCCTCAAGCGCCTCCAGGTCCGAGACGGCCAGGATCACGGCTTCGGGGCGGCCGTTGCGGGTGATCACCACACGCTCGTGGGTATCACGTACCTCATCAAGCACCGCCGACAGCCGGGCTTTGGCGTCCGCGAGCGAAATCGTCGTCATGACCTGAATTATAGTCATCGTGCGTCTTTCGGGCACAGAATTCCGTGGCGCCCGGGCCGGGTTGATCGAATATGCGTTTGGGTGTGCGATAGACTGTTCGCATGAGTGTTTCTGTTCAGGAGTCCCTGCTGGACCTGGGTGTCGACGGTCCGGCGCTTGGCCCGATCGTGAGCTCGGTGCGGCGGACGCCCCTGACCCGCGGGGCGTGGGTGGATTTCTGCCCGGGGTGGCTGGCGGGATCGGCGGAGGTGTTCGCCCGGCTGGTCGAGTCGGTGCCGTGGCGGGCGGAGCAGCGGCGGATGTACGACCGGGTGGTGGCGGTCCCCCGGCTGCTCTGCTTCTACGGCGAGGACGCGCCGCTGCCCGATCCGGTGCTGACCGCCGCCCGGGAGGCGCTGGACGCGCACTACGGGCCGGAGCTCGGCGAGCCGTTCCGGACGGCGGGGCTGTGCCTGTACCGGGACGGGCGGGACAGCGTCGCGTGGCACGGGGACACGATCGGGCGCGGGCAGACCGAGGACACTATGGTGGCGATCGTGTCGCTCGGCTCGCCGCGGATCCTGGCGCTGCGGCCGCGGGGCGGCGGCACCTCGCTGCGGTTCGAGGTCGGGCACGGGGATCTGCTGGTCATGGGCGGGAGTTGCCAGCGCACCTGGGAGCACGCCGTACCCAAGACGTCCAAGGCGATCGGGCTGCGGATCAGCGTGCAGTTCCGGCCGGAGGGCGTGCGCTGAAGGGGTACCGCGTGCGACCCTGAGACCCGATTCATCCCTCGATGCAACCATCGCCGGTGGCTGGTGGTCTGGAGGGCTGAAGAGGTGAGCGATGCGAGCGCAGCTGGACGAGGAGTTCCGCGACTTCATGCACGGCCGGTGGCCGGCCATGGTCCGGCTGGCCTACGCCCTGACCGGTGACCAGGGCCACGCGGAAGATGTGGCGCAGACCGCGTTCGCGCGGGCCTACGCGTCCTGGCCGAAAGTCCGGCGCACCGGCAACCCCGAGGCCTACGTACGGCGGATCGTGATCAACGAGAACCTGAACCGGTTCCGTAAACACCGGGTCGCCGAACGGCTGACCGATACGCTGCCCGACTCGGTGTCCGGCGCGTTGTCCGGGTCGCTGGCCGCAGCCGGCGCGGTCGACGCGACGCGGCAGTACGACGACCGTTCCGCGCTGATCGCGGCGCTGCAGCGGCTCGGGCCGAGGCAGCGCGCGGTGATCGTCCTGCGCTACTGGATGGACCTGACCGAGGCTGAAATCGCCGCGGCCCTGGGCTGTTCCGTCGGCACGGTCAAGAGCCAGGCCGCACGCGCGCTGGCCACGTTGCGGCAGAGCGCGGAACTGGTGGATGGGGAGCTTCAGTGAGAATGGACGACGAGCGCGACCTGCACGAGCGCCTGGACCGTGCCTTCGAGACCATCACCCCGCGGCCGGCTCCGGTTGACGGCACGATCCGGCGGGGTAAGGCGATCAAGGGTCGGCGGCGGGTGGCCGCCGCGGTGGCGGTGGCCGCGGTCGTGGCTGTCGGCGTGATGACGGTTCCGTCCCTGCACCGGCTGGCCGGGCCGGCGCCCGTCCCCGGGTCGGGACACTACACGGTTACGGTGCGGCCACCCGGTCCGGGCTCGCCCGCCGGGCTGATCGCGTCGGGCACCGTCAACGGCAAGCGCTGGGAGATTGGCGCAGACAAACCTGAGGCCGGCCATGGCATTCAGCAGCTCTACACTTCTGGCCCTGCTTACGGACCGGAGGACGGGACCGCCGTTCCTAACCGCTCGGTTGGTACGGATCCTGTCTTCTTTCAGCCCGCCGGCTCCGGGACGATTCAATCCGAATACGGAACCGTCCGGGCGGATGTGTCCTACGTCACGGTCAGGCTGGGCAACGGCACCGTCCTCACCTTGCACCCGGTCACGGTGTACGGCACCCGCGTGATCGCGTTCGCTTTCCCGGGGAACGCCGCGATCGTCAATGCCATCGCGTACTCGCGTCACGGCGAGATTTCCACCGCGGTCCCGTTCAACAACCCGGCGGCCTTGCTCGTCTACTTCGGGGTCTGGCTCAAGCCAGGTCAGCACGGCATCTCTCGCGCCTCGGGCCTGATCGGCTCAGGTACGGCCGACGGCAGCGCCTGGTCGGCGTCTGCTGACCTCGGCCCGTGGGGATTCTGCGTCATAACCAGCTGGGCCGACGTGAAAGCCGCATCTGCCTGCGCGGACACCTTCTCTCAGCTGCCCACGATGACCATGGACTCGGCCAGCGGCGGCAGGCTGCAGGTAAGCGTCGGGGCTGCCCCGCCGTCGGCGGTCCGTATCGTCGTGCACCAGGCCAACGGCACCACGACCCAGGTCAGGCCGGTGGCAATCGGAGGCCAGAAACTCTTCGCATTCTTGACGGGAGCGGATTCCGCGGCGTGGAACTGGACGGCGTACGGCAGCTCGGGGGCTGTGGTCGCGTCGTCAGCGGGCTGACCCGTGGTGCTGAGCTTGGCCGCGGGAAAACGGGTCGACGTCGCGACGGCGGGCGTGGGATCGTGACGCGTCATGGAGGACGGACACGAAACCGAGCTACTGGCTTACTACTCGCGCGGCGAGGAACATGACCGGCTAGCCGCCGGCGGCGGACAGCTCGAGTTCCTCCGGACCACCGAGATCATCCAGCGGCGCCTGCCACCCGCTCCCGCTCGGGTCGCCGACATCGGCGGCGGGCCGGGGCGGTACGCGCTATGGCTGGCCGCGCTCGGGTACCAGGTCGAGCACCGTGACCTGATGCCGCTGCACGTCCGGCAGCTGGAAACCGAGCGGTTCCCGCACGTCCGTTCGGCCGCTGAAACTGTCGAGCGGACCGGGGTGCTGTCACCACTGCACCCCGGCTCATTCTGCGGCTTCTGCCACCGGCCGCAGCAGTTGCGTGGCGAGCTGCGCACCGCCGGGCTCACGGTGGCGGAGCTGGTCAACGTGGAGGGGCCGGCGTTCCTGCTCGGCGACCTGGCCGAACGACTGGACGATCCGGTCGCGCGGGCCGTGGTGCTGGATACCGTCCGTGCCGTAGAGCGGGTACCCGAGCTACTTGGAATCGGCCCGCACCTGCTGGCCACCGGGATCGGCCCCTAGCGTGGTCACGCCCGGGCAATTAGCGTTGGTTACCAGGCGAGGCAAGACTTCGAGGAGCTGAGGTGCCCGGTCAACCGCGCACGCGCATGACGCAGTAGGCCACCTACCGATCTGTCATCGCGTGCTGCTCCGGATAGGCGGCACAGCGAACTCGCCCGTGCGCTCATTCGGGCGCCGCTCCGGCGTGCCGTCGCTCAGCGGGCATCGCCTTTCAGCGACTCAAGGAGTAATCCACCGTGCCCGCCCTTCTTCTCGCCTGCCTGACGTACCTGGGCGTCGCCCTGCCCGCTTCCACCCTGGGCCTGTTGTGGCCTTTGATGCGGCTCAGCCTCGGTGAGCCGGTCGGGGCGCTCGGGTTCTTGCTGGTCTTCGGGGTCATCGCCTCGGTCATGGCGAGCGCCGCCACCGGGCGCATTTTGTCCCGGGTGCGCGTCGGTCCCGTGGTGGCCGTCGGCACCTTGCTGTCCGCCGTGGCGCTGGCGGCGGGAGCGCTCGCGCCGTCGCTGTGGGTTTTTGCCGGCGGGATCGTGGTCTTCGGGCTCGGTTTCGGGTTGATCGACTCCGCCCTCAACGCGCACGCGGCCAGCCATTTCGGCGCGCGGGACGTCAACTGGATGCACGCCAGTTACGGCCTCGGCGCCATCGTCGGCCCGCTGCTCGTCACCGCCCTCCTGAGCGACGGAATCACCTGGCGCTGGGCGTACGGAACTATCGCGGTCACCCAGGTGGCCGTCGCCTGCGTGCTCACCGTGGCCCGCCGGAACTGGGGGACGGACCCGGCCTGCTCGCGGCCTGCCCCGGACCGGGAATCAGCCGCGCGCCCAGGACGCCGGAAGCCGGCCCCCGCAGTCGTCCTCACCGCGCTGGCCTTCACCGCCGCCGAGACGGGCATCGAGTCCGGGGCAGGCATCTGGGGATACATCTTCCTGACGGCGGGACGCGGCCTGCAGCGCGACGCCGCGGGCGTGGCCGTCTCGGCGTACTGGGCGACGATGTTCCTCGGGCGGGTCATTCTCGGCCCGGCGGCCGAGCGTATCGGCCCGGCTCGTGTCCTGGCCGGGGCCGTGGCGGGCGTCCCCGCCGGGGCCGCGCTTATGGCGGTGCCGGGCCCGCGCCTCCTGGCCGTCATCGGCATGATGACCGTCGGCCTGGCGGCCGCTCCGATCTTCCCGCTGCTTACCCTCGCCACAGCGCAACGGGTCGGGTCCGGCGATTTTATCGGAACGACACGGGCGGTGCGCCTCCAGGTAGCCGCGTCGGCCCTCGGCGCGGCCGCGGTGCCTGCCGGCCTTGGGCTGACCATCGGAGCGTTCGGTGCCGGGATCCTGGCCCCGTTGCTGCTGGTCCTCGGCCTGGTGATGGGCATCCTCTACGGGCTCTTGTCACGGACCGGATTGTCTTAGCTGACGGCGGTGCGGCGCGCGGATAAAGTCGTTTCGTGGACGACGCCGCGCTTTCAGATGTTGCCCAACTCGCGCTCGGCTCCCCCGTCGTGACCCAGGCTGTCGCGCTCAGCAGGTGGATCGCGGCGTCGGGTCCGCGACCGCTCACCCCGCAGCAGGTGCTCCGCAGGCCTGACGTCCCGGCCGCCGCCGCGGTGATCGGCGTAGTCCCGCCGGAGAAGCCACGCACGGCGGCCGACATCCTGGCGCTGAACCGGCCGTGGAACGTCGCGATGGACACAGGCCTGCTCCGAGCCGATGGCAGCACGGTGACCGCGGGACCCGCGCTCGCGAGCTGGCCACCCGAGGACCAGGAAATCCTGGCGGCATGGTTCCACGCCTTGCTCACCGTTTCCGGCCACGAAACAGAAACCCCGTGGGACGATTCGCCCCCGATAGACATCCTCGTGTTCCTCACCGCCGTCCAGGAGGCGGTCGATGGCGTGCCGCTCAGGGACGAGCTCATCAAGCAAGCGACGGAGCTGACCGGGCGCTTCGGCAAGCCCGCGACATTCTTCTGGTCGGAAAAAAAGGGCATCGCGAACACGACGGAGCGGCTCGCGTCGTTCGGCGCGATCGGCGGCGGCGAGGTCACCTCGCTCGGCCGGTGGGCGGCGGAGCGGCTGCGGGACAAGCTCGCCGAACCTGCGGCGGAGGAGCTCACCGCCGCCGAGCTGATCGCCTACCTCGCGGACTGCGACGAGGATCAGCTGGACCAGGATGCCTGGGCCTGGCTGAACGCTCAGCCCGATCCGGCGGAGGCCGCGCGGCAGCTCCTGACGGCCGGCGCGTCGATGGAACCCCGGCTGCGCTGGATCGCCGCCGACGTAGCCGGGCTACTGCTCGAAGACGCTCTGCCGGCGTGGCGCGAGATGACCGCCGTGCCTGGCATGGGGCCGCACGCCAAGTTCGCTCTCTTCACGCTCGAGGCAGGCCCCGAGCCGGACGAGGGCGAGTGGCTCTGGCTGGCCGTCGAATCCGCCGCGGTGGCGCTGGCCGACCAGGGGCCGGACGAGGCGGTCACGGTGCTCGCGGAGGCCCTCCCAGCGGAGAAGCTGGCGGCGGACGACCTGGAGCACCGCCTGGCCGTGGTCCGGACCAGCGATCATCCGTCAGCGCTGCCGCTCGCGGCCGCCATCACGGACTTCGTCGCGTCCGCCGGAGCGGAAAAACTCAGCGTGAACCAGTGCCTGCAGCTGAAGGTCTCGCTCGCGCACTGGAAGCCATCGATCTGGCGGACCGTGCTGATACCGGCCACCGCGAACCTCGCCGCGCTGCACCTGGTGATCCAGACCCTGTACGACTGGGACGGCGACCACCTGCACCTTTTCCGGGTCCGCCGGGCCACGTACAGTAACCCGGCGTTCCCGCTTGAGAAGACCCGCGATGAGTACGCCATGCGGGTGCTGGCCGCGCTCGACGCCGGGGGCGGCAAGATCACTTACGAGTATGACTTGGGTGCGGGCTGGGTCCACGAGATCGTGCTGCAGAAGACGGCCCCGCGGGAGCCCGGCGCCGACTATCCGTTCTGCGCCAGTTACAGCGGCGACTCACCGGTGGAGTACCCGGACTATGACGACGAGGAGCCGCAGCCCGAGCCGTTCGACCTCGAAGCGGTGAACCAGCGCCTCGCCGCGCTGGGGAACGGTCGTCCGCTCGACGACGCGGACCTGGACGAGTATGCCCTGAGCGGCCTTGATGACGAGCCGGCCGACTGGGACGACCCGGTCAGCTGGGACAACATCGACCTCGAGGACGCATTCGACCTCCCGCCGGTGCTCCCGCCGGTCCGCCTGCCCGACGAGGCGGAACTCGCGGCCCAGGCGAGGCGATCCGCGCTTCTCGGCGACCTTCGTGCTCTGGCCGACAAGGTCCGCGAAACGACAGTACCGACGGCCGCCGTGGACCCTGTCCTGCTTTTGCTGGCTGAAGAAGCCGAGCTCGTGAACAGGGACGACGATGACCTGGCTCCCGGCGAGGACGCCGGATGGCTGGATGACCTGTCCGACGACAGTGACGCGCTTGAGGCCTGGGAGTACGCGTTCGGCGCGGTCCTGGATACGACCCTGGAGGCAGCGGAGGATTCAGGTCCCCTCGTCGCCGAGGATCTCGACTTTGAGGGACACGGCCCCGCGCTGGTGACGAGGCTGTTCCTGAACTGGCGGGACAGCGTTCTGATCACCGAGCTGGCTGACACCTTCAAGGCTGCCGCGACGGCCGACCTGGAGGCGGAGGAGGCTGACGGACAGTGGCAGGAGTGGGTCGATGCCCACGGTGACCCCCTGCGCCTTCTTCTGGGCCAGCTCGAAAGGCTCGGTGCCGTCAGCGTCACCGACGACGCGGTGCGGCTGGAGCCGCTCGGCGTACACGCCGTCCACTCGAAGCTGGAGAGAGACGGCCTGTCCGTCGCGGTGCTCCCGGCGCCGGACGAGATGACCCCGGCCGATCTGGTGCTCGTGCGGATGCACGGCAGCGACGACGACCTCGACGCCGAGCTGGCCGCATGGGCGGACTCGCGCGGCGAGGAGCAGGCCGCGCGGGAACTGCTGGCCTTCGCGGCAGCCGGAAACGCCGTGACGCGGACCGCGGCGATTACGATCGTGTCCCGGATTGGCCAGGCTGCTGAGCCCGCCTGGCGCGAGGCGCTGGACCGCGTCGAGCTCCGCTGCTACGCCAAGGCGCAGCTCGCCAGGCTGGCCGGTCTCGATCCGGAAGGCACGGAGCTGCCCGCCGAACTTCAATCCGATCGAACGGACATCGCATGGCTTATCGCTGACACGTTCGGCCCGTTCAGTCACCTTGATCTGGGTCAGGAGAAGCTGCCCTTCGACTTCCCGGAACTCGTCCGGATGGTCGGTGAGCTCGTGAAGCCGGATGAGGCCTTCGAGGCCATGGCGCGACTGGACCACCCGGACGCCGAGGCCGTTCTCACCATGATCGGCAAGCACGCCAGCGACAAGGCGACCGCCAAGACCGCCCGGCGGGCCGCGTACAAGGCATCCACCCGGCGAGCCACCCGCCGCTAGCGCCCGGCCCGCTGTTAGTACCGCGCTCGCGCCTGGCCGATGGCGGCGATAGCGCTCACCGTCGCGGGCATCTGGTTATTTGTAGTGGTTGCGGCAACCTGCACGCAGGAGAGGGCTTTGATAAATCGCACAACCATCAGGCCAGGGCAACGCGTCGTCTGGTGATCCAGGCCGCTTATCAGCTCTGACACCGTTGCGACGATAACCTCGCTGCCCGCCACCGCGCGGGAAGCGAACCACCACTGAAACCCAGCCCACGCCGTGACGTGCCGGATACCCTCACCCTGGCGCGTCGCGCCGTGATCAGCCTTCTCTGTGGCCCTCTAGCAGCGACTGGGCGATCCTCTCGCCGATGACTGCGGCCGGCATGTTCGTATTGCCGGAGGTGACGGCCGGCATTAGGGACGCATCCGCTACATACAGACCGCCGATTCCGTGGACCTGGCCGCCGGAGTCGACGACCGCGTCCAGGTCGCCTGCCGGTCCCATCTTGCAGCTCCCGGCGGGGTGGTAATAGTGCACGGCAGCGTGGTCGATGTAGCGCTCGATCGCCTGCCTCCCCGTGACGTCCGGGCCCGGGAGTGTCTCCCGGGCCAGCAGCCTGCGCAGCTCCGGCGTCTGCGCTATCTCGCGCACGCGCTCGGCACCCTCGGCGAGCCGTGCGCGATCGTACCTGCCGGGGTCGCTGAGATAGCGGTGATCGATCAGGAGCTTGTCATCGAGACCGGGTCCTGTCAGGCGCACGCTGCCGCGTGAGAGCGGGGTCAGGCACGCGGCGCCCAGGAACCAGAACCACTTTGATGTGTCCTTGCGGTAGCCGCCGACCGGGTAGATGTGCATGTCGAACCCCTGCTGGCACCGTGCCGAGGGGAACTTCGCGATTACCTGCTCGTGCGGCTGCCAGCCCGTTTCCGCCTGGTGGCGCTCCATCATCTCGGCCAGATCGTCGGTTCCGTCGTAGTGGAGCTCCACGCACGGCTGGTCGTGCAGGTTGCGCCCGACGCCGGGGAGGTCAAGCACGGCCTTCACCCCGATGGCGGTCAGCTCATCGGCTGGCCCGATGCCGGACCGGAGCAGGATCGCGGGGCTCCCGTAGGCACCGGCGCAGACCACGACCCGCGACGCGCCGATCTCGACCAGCCGCTGTCCTTCCCGCACGGCCACACCGGCAACCCGGCCGTCGCGGACGAGCACTCGCTCGACGGGGGCATCGCCGGCGACGAGAAACCGGTCACGGACCCGGTCGATATATGCGAACGCGCTGTTGACCCGGGTGGTCCCCTCGATGTTCACCGGGAAGGGCGCAACGCCGGCGTTCTGTTCGAGGTCATTGAAGTCCTCCACGGCGGGGATCCCGCTCGCTACGATCGCGTCCCTGCAGGCGCGCTGAAACGGGGTCAGCTCATCAAGCCCCACGCGCCGCACCCGGAACCGCTCCCACGCCGAGGCGAACAGCGGCATCAGCTCTCGCGCCGACCAGCCAGGGTTACCAGCGGAAGCCCAGCCGTCATAATCCAAGCGGCTCCCGAACACCACAGCGCCAGCGTTGTGCGAGGAACAGCCTCCGATCACGCGCGCACGGCTGAAACAGATCGGCTGGCCGCCGAACTCGCCGGTATAGCCCCAATCGTGGGAACACGCGACGCTCGTCGCGTCAAGAAGGTCGCGCGGCCAGCGACCGCTGTCGGCTGGTCCGTAGTCCGGCCCGGCCTCCAGCAGCAACATATGCTCGGCAGTGCCCGCCGCGAGGCGTCCGGCAACCGCCGCACCCGCTGTCCCGACCCCGACGACGATAGTGTCCACTACTGCTGGGAAGCGCGCCGCGATGCTCACACGGTCCCTCCTTCGCCATGCTGACGGGAGGCGGAAGACGACCTCCAATACGGACCCTGATTATCACTCCGGCCACCACATGCTCCAGCCCCGCTTAGGGGCTACGGACCGGGGCAGAACACGGACAACGGCACCCGCGACGGGCTGCTCAGTCGCCTGGCCGAGGCGACCAGTCCTTCGACGCCGCGATGGCTTTCGCCACCATCGATCACTGGCAGGACCCGATCGCCGGGCTTCGCGAGATGCGGCGTATCGCACGCCGCGTGGTGGTGTTCACGATCGACGCCAGTGACCCTGATCGGTTCTGGCTGAATCGCGAATAGCTGCCCGAGCACAACGACCTCTGGGACGGCCGGCCTATCCTGACCGAGCTGGCCCGCGCGATCGCAGCCCGGACCGAGCCGGTGCCCATCCCGTGGAACTGCGCTGACGGCTTCTACGAGGCCTACTGGCGCCGACCCGAGGCATACCTGCACGAGAATGTCCGCCGCGGAATATCGGTCTGGGCCAGGGTCGGGCCGGACGTCGCGCAGCGGGCGGTGCGCAGCCTGCGTGGTGACCTCGCATCCGGCCGGTGGGCCGAACGCAACCGCGACCTCCTCGATCTCGACGCGGCAGCTCCTTGGCCCGGTCACCCTCAAGGCCGCGTCAGTCATCTACCGTTTCGCCCGCTACTACACCGGGAGCGAACCGTACCGGCGCAAGGGGCCGCCCGCGCCGCTGCTGCGGCTGATAGGGCCGATCATCGTGCTGCTCACGGCGTGCGTCTTCGGCTCCGGCGTCATGCTCGCCGTTACCGGTCCCAGCTACGGCTACGGGGGGCCAAGCGGGTGGCTCGTGGTGCACAGGATTTCGTTCTTCGCCTGGATCTTCTTCATAGTCATGCATGTGGTCGCCTACGTGCCGCGCCTGCCCAGGCTGCTCGGCGCCGAGGCGCGCGGCGTCGCCCTTCCGGAGGGCGGTACCGGCCGGAACGCCCGCCGGGCGATGGAAGTCCTCGGCGGCCGTGGCACCCGGCTGGCCCTGCTGCTCGCCTCGCTTCTCGCAGGCCTGGTGATCGCCCTGCTCACCGTGCACCTCGCTGGCAAGTGGGAGCCATTGGGCTAGCGTGTGCAGGTTGCCGCAACCATGCCAAAGAACGCCTCCCGGTGAGGGGCCCCTGAGTCTGGTGTGCCAGAAGCAGCTGCAGTGAGGGCTCCGCGGCTCATCTGCTCGTTCGATGGGAGGTGGGTACGCGAAATGAGTACTCACATTTGAGCACTCATGATTTACTGGCAGGGTGAATCCGACCCGGCTGTTTGTCTTGGGGGCCCTGGCGAAGCATGGGCCGATGTACGGCCATCAGCTGCGGCGAGATGCGCGGATGGACCGGGCCGAGCTGTGGTCCGACGTGCGCCCGGGGTCGCTGTACGGGGCGTTGCACCGGCTGGCCGCGGAGGGGCTCATCGAAGCGCTGCGCACCGAGCAGGCCGGTCACCTTCCGGCGCGGACGGTCTATGCGATCACCGCCGAGGGGCGTCGCGAGCTCCGGGTGCTGCGGGCCGAGGCCCTGCAGGAAGCCGGGCTGCGCCCCGATCCGGTCGACTTGGCGCTGGCCATGAGCAGCGACCTGGACGAGGACACCCTGCGCGGTTACCTAGAGGACCGAGTCCGGGTGCTGTCCGCCCAGGCGGCTCAGTTCGACCACCACCGGGACCGGGCCTGGCCGGACCAGACCGTCGCCGACGACCTGGTCGTGGAGCACGCCCGGCTGCGGATGGGCGCCGAGCTGGCCTGGCACCAGCTCGTTCTGGACCGGATCGGCAAGCTGGCCGCAGGCAGCGAGCACCGGGACCGGCCGTGACGGTCCGGCCGCTGCGGCTGCTCGGCGATCCGGTGCTGCGCACGTCCTGTGACCGGGTGCTGCGATTCGATGCCGCCCTGGCCCGGCTGGTCGAGGACCTCATGGACACCGTGCAGGAGCCCGGCCGGGCCGGGCTGGCCGCCAGCCAGATCGGCTCCGGCCTCGCGGTGTTCTCGTACGACGTCGACGGTCAGCTCGGTTACGTGATCAACCCGGAGGTGGTCGAGGTCAGCGGCAGTCAGGAGGGACCCGAGGCCTGCTTGTCCATCCCCGGCGTGTCCGCGATCCGGCCGCGGGCGGCCCGGGCCGTGGTTACCGGCGTCGACCTTGGCCAGCAGCCGGTCGTGGTCGCTGGTACCGGGGAGCTGGCCCGCTGCCTGCAGCACGAAACCGATCACCTGCGCGGCGAGCTCTACATCGACGGGCTTACTGGCCCGGAACGCCGCGCCGTGCTGCGTGAGCTCCGCCAGCGCTCCGGGACGGGGGTGTCGTCTTGATCGTACAAATAATTGAAAATGCAATCTTATCAGCGGAAGTCGCGGCTGGGGATGCTGGCTCCCGGGGAAGACGGCAGGGTGCGGAGCGCGCGCAGGGCGGTGGCGACCAGGTTGACGGCGCCGCTGGTGCGCTCGATCCGGCCCCAGATGACGAGCGCGGGCGCGGTCGTGGCGGCCCGGCGGTGGCGGTCCCATACCTGGGGCGGGCAGATGACGTTTAGCATGCCGGTCTCGTCCTCCAGGCTGATGAACACCACGCCCCGCGCGGTCGGCGGGCGCTGCCGGTGGGTGACCAGGCCCCCCACGGCCACGTCGGATCCGTCGGCCACCGCCTTGGCCGACGCGACCGTGAGCACCTGCCGCGACGTCAGCGACGCCCGGATGTGGGTCAGCGGATGGGTGCCGTACGTGCTGGTGGCCCACAGGTCGGCCAGCGTCTGTTCGGACGGGGTCATGGCCGGCAGCGGCGGCG
>Ga0302326_10017641_pt1 | contig 14868 bp, 22 predicted proteins | sample Palsa_T0_3_FD_202264 | JGI IMG/M metagenome (GOLD analysis project Ga0302326, IMG submission 202264) | Peat permafrost microbial communities from Stordalen Mire near Abisko, Sweden - Palsa_T0_3 | ecosystem: Environmental > Terrestrial > Soil > Palsa > Peat permafrost | place: Sweden: Abisko... | reverse complement strand
CCGGGATCTTCTCATTTTAGCGATCAGGCTTCCATGTATTGCAAGGGGCAATTCAAGGACATTCTGTTTTATAAGGAAGATGTTATTAAACATTCCGAACGGAATTATCATCCGGGAGAGTAGTTCATTGATTGTTGTTGGTGATCGTTTGAGGGCAATTTAGAATGAAGATGTAGAAATACTTCCCCACGCCTGGAGGAGGCTATGAATATCTCCATGAGGCGAGAAGATCCGGGCTTGATTTCCGTGGCACAGGGTTTTTATTAAGGTTAGGTGTAGTCATGTAAGAATCTTAGAAAATCATTTGATTATGAAAAACAAACAAAAATGGGTTGCTCTGATAATGGGCGCATTTCTGGTAATCACCTCCCTTTTCCTGACGTCTTGTCGGGTATACGTGCGGGACCATCCTCATCACGAACGGGGTTACTGACCGTCTTCGGGAGCGGCAAGGTTACTGAATCATTTATGACGCTACCAGGGATGGTAGGGCAGGGTAAAAAAGTTGTCTACTTTTTTATTGAATTCGTCGGCATGGTCAATCAGCGTTCCATGGCTGGAATCCGGCAATACCCAAAGGTATGCTCTGGGAATGTTTTTGTAGATCAGCAGGGTATGTTCGAGCGTAATGACGTCATGATCGCCGCTGATAATTAGCGACGGACACCGGATAGAACGTAAAGCGGTTAGCGGGATGGTGGGCTGCAGCCAGTCCAGTAGAAATATTTTCCATTTATTTTTTTCTTCCCTCGTTGTCATTGTTTGGTTTCTCCGTTGTTGAAATGCGGCTTGCTCTTGTCTCCAGAGTGCCGGAAGAATCGCCGTAGAATCGGGCCATAGATTAGCTCCGGTCGAAGCAAGTTTAATAATTTTTTTAGGGTGTCGGATGGCCAACAGTAGGGCATTGATGCCCCCGTCGCTCCATCCTATTACATAACAGGAATCGATGTGCATGGCATCCAGCAAAGCGGCGTAGTCATCGGCCATCATTTCAAAACTCAAGGAGTCACGGTCGTCTTTTGATTTGCCGTGCGCGCGGCTGTCCGCAACAATTACCTTGTATTTTTTAGAGAAGTAAGGGATATTCTTTTCAAAAACGCGGATGCTTCCCCCGTTCCCATGGATCATCAGCAACGGCTTGCCGGTGCCATATACTTCGCAGTACATGTTAAATCCCCGGAGCGAATAATAGTTGCCGGCAGCAGCATTGTTCCCATAGGGAATAGGCTGCCCCGAACTGAGCAGAGCGGACAATTCAACGAAGCAGATCAGAAGTACTCGGCAGGTCATTCGAAGGAGATCGTCGGGTCAGTATTCAATGTACAGATGATTTTCAAAAATAAAAAAGTGACGAAGAAATTAGGGTGTTGAAGAACGGAGTTTGACGAAAAACAAAAATGGGTGCAGAAGGCTGTGCCCGAGATTCTTGCACAATATGCTTGCGAAGGAAGCCTAAGAATTTTTTTCGTTTTTGGAAAGTAAAAATATGTCTATTTATGGTACTTTTAATAGCTCAACAGGCATTTCGCCCCTTATTGGGCGTAGTTTTGTTAGGGTCACCCTATTCGCAGGCCGATAACTCAGGTGGGTGAGGATTTCTGCGAACTTGCATTTAAAGTATGTGTAATGAAAAATGTTCTTTTAGTTGATGACGATAAGGTTTTCAATTTTCTCAACACTAAAATACTCCAGAAAATGGGTATGGCCAATGAGATACATACCGCGCTTAATGGGCAACAGGCGCTTGATCTGTTGAACAATTACGATATGGGCGCCACTTCGTTACCGGATGTCATCCTCCTTGATCTGAATATGCCCGTGATGGACGGATTCAGTTTCCTTCAGGCGTTCAAAAACATCAATTTAGCCGGAAAGGAGAACGTAAACATTGTAGTTGTTACTTCGTCTCAAGACCCAAAAGATATGGCCAGGGCAAAAGAAATGGGAGTCACCCAATACCTCACCAAGCCGCTATCCGAAGAAACTTTGCGGGTAGCATTAGAAGCGTGAGCGAACACCAGCCACGAAGGTTTGATGAAATCGGAGTGTTCAGACTGCATCATCCCTTGCTTCCTTTTTATTTTATCCAATGACTTGAATTTGTTGTTGGTTGTCGTCGACCGTCAATACCCTGGTTGACGAATTTAATTTGGACGTCCAATAGACTTATTTAATGTAGCTTCTGATTGAATGACATCCAACAATTGAAACAGTCCTTCAAGGTCATACAGCAGATCCATTAGATAATTTGCTTCTGTTGCCCCTTCATACATCAAGAATTCGATTAGCATCTTTCGAAGGTTCCGGCTAAAACGTCCGGCCTGGTGATATTCGACAAAATGCATGAGTTCTTCTTTTAGGTCTTCGCTGGGCGCCATTTTCCTGGGCTGTGCAGCCTTGGTCTTATTCTTTGTGATTTTCATATAACGCGCTGTCTTTTCAAGTTTGATTCTTGGAGTTCTTCTTTTTGAGAGAGGGACGAGCCGGAGGATCGGAGGATTCTAAAAGATACCTTATTTTTTGCTCGGCGGCGCCTACTGCGATCATCGCCAACTCTTCGCCTTTGATTTCATTCACTAAACGATCGCTCAAATAATCAATCAACAGTTCATTCTCGTCTGCGCCGAGAAAGCTGGCGATTTGAATAACCTGGTAACGGGTCGCTTTTTTATTTCCGCATTCAATTCTACTTAACAAAGATGGATCTATCTGTAGATGTGCGGCTAATTCCCTGAGAAGCAATCCCTTTTCAATTCTTAATTTCCTGACCGATTCTCCGAATGATTTCATTTGACCAATTATAACATGACCAATTTGGTCATTTATAAAATGGCAAGTGAACCTCATTTTGAATTAGTCTGGTTTTCCAGACACTTTGGGACTCAGCTTTTCTTTTTGGGGCGATTTGGATTACCAGAAAGCGGGTCGACCCAACGTTGATTTCTTACCGGAACTTAACTAATAAGACCGTCTGCGGCTATCCATTTGAATCGAATCCAGTGCTAAAAAATTCTTCAATCGTCAACCCCAGAGAATTTAAAGTTCTAATCAAGGTACTTAGGCGCAAATTCTGACTTCCCGCCTCGTATTTACCATATTGCGATCTGTTGATCCCGCTGTCATACGCAAAATCATCTCCATTTTCATACCCCAACTCTTTTCTTCTTTTCTTAAGCTTGCTCCCCACCTTTTTCAGCAAGTCGCTGGAATCTTGGTGAACCGTATTGGCTTTCTTTTTGAGACCCTTCATAAGGAATAAAATAAACCAATTGAATAGCTTCGAAGTACTCCTTAAAGGGATACTCTTAATAAGGATAGTTATTTCAACTTCCTACTTTACGAAGTGTTGTGCAGAAGGTAAATCTGTGAGCTATCTGGTTAATCGCAAAAAATTAGTTTGTAAATCATAAAGAAAATCACCGTTCGACAGTTTACAGAAACAATACCTGTCAGGGCAGGTCACCCGACAAGGAGAGAACCAAGATCGAAGCCTGGGTGGATTCGACAAAGCAAAGAACCCAGGAACCTTTGGCTGGGAGAAAGAGTACAAAGAAATACTGTTCGAAAAATTGCCGGCAACCTGACGTAATCAAGACCGGGGTTCAAATCCCCGAGTCCCGTCTTGCTTCTTCCGAAAAAGCCGCCCAGTCCCGTTCATCATTTCCATGCGCTATACTTTTCATCATCTTGTCGCGGACGAGATTAGCCATCGGTAAAGGAGATTTTGTCTGATTTGAATTTTGTAAGATCAGATTGACATCTTTTAGGCCCAATGCGAGCCGGAAGGAAGGAGGATCAAATTTTCTGTTGAGTATTAGCCGACCATAATTTTGGAATACGGGGGCTGCAAAAAGAGTAGACGTCAACATTTCATAAACAGACTGTGTCTCCAGTCCGTTTTTTTCGCTGAGTGCAAAAACTTCCGCCATTAGTTCAATGGATGCGGCCAGCATGAAGTTTCCAATCAATTTCACCACATTGGCTGCGCCTGCATCGTTTCCAAAATCAAAAACCTGTTGGGCCACCGCATCCGTCAAAACGGCGTGCGCGCGACTTCGCTCACTGGGATTTCCGCCGGAAAGACAGACGAAACCTTTTTTTGCTGCCGCCGCTTCCGGACGCGCAAAAACAGGTGCTGCCAGATAGTTTACTCCAAATTTTTTATGATGGGTGGCCAAATCCCGGCTTGTATTGGCGCCGATCGTGCTCATTGAAATATGCAAACCTCCGTTTCCCAGGGCGCCGGCCAATTCATCATTCGCCACATCACGCAAAGCGTTGTCATCGGAAACAAGACTGATCACGATGCCTCCGCGATCAGCAACTTCATGGGAGTAAGAAACTGCCTGTGCTCCGCCCACCACCAGTGAAGCGGCTTTCTCCTTCGTGCGGTTATACACTTTGATAACATAACCTGCCCTGAGCAGATTGGTGGCGATGGGCAAACCAAGATTTCCCAGCCCAATGAAACCAACTCTCTTCATAATCGATTCAACTTATATTTATCAAAAATAATCTATTTTTGACGCAAACATTACTACGTCTATTATGGCCGGTCAACGGAAAGCTGCTCTTGGATTTATTTTTGTTACACTCCTGATTGACGTGACGGGTTTTGGAATCATCATTCCGGTGATGCCCCAGTTGATCCGGCAACTTACGGGCGGATCGATGAGTTTGGCCGCTACCTACGGAGGATGGCTTATTGCTACCTATGCGCTGACTCAATTTGCCTGTGCACCCATTGTCGGTGGGTTAAGCGACCGCTATGGACGCCGACCGATATTGTTGGCCTCGTTATTCGGGTTTGGATTGGATTATCTTTTTCTGGCTTTTGCGCCTACGATCGGTTGGCTCTTTCTGGGAAGGTCGATTGCTGGAATTATGGGAGCCAGCTTCACAACAGCAGGCGCATACATTGCCGATATCAGCACACCGGAAAAACGGGCTCAGAATTTTGGAATTATCGGAGCTGCCTTTGGATTAGGTTTTATCATTGGACCGGTAATTGGCGGACTTCTTGGGGGATATGGCGCACGGGTGCCGTTTTTGGCAGCGGCCGGACTAACCTTACTCAATTGGCTCTATGGATTTTTTATTTTGCCGGAGTCGCTTAAACCCGAAAATCATCGCCAATTCAATTGGGCGCGCGCCAATCCTATTGGTACGGTGGCAAGTCTCTTGCGCTACAAAGTAATTGCCGGATTGATATTAACATTGACACTGGTTTATGTCTCAGCCCACGCTGTACAAAGTAATTGGTCGTACTATACGATTGAAAAATTTCAATGGACGCCTGCCGACATCGGGATTTCGTTGGGGGTTGTGGGTTTCGTGTTTGCCGTCGTACAGGGCTTATTAATTCGGAAGATCATCCCTAAACTCGGACAAGTGCGAAGTATTTATGTTGGCCTCGGACTTTATGCACTTGGATTCCTGTTGTATGCGTTTTCGACGCAAGGATGGATGATGTACGCCTTTACTGTTGTGTATTGCATGGGGGGTATCGCTGGCCCTGCGCTTCAGGGTATTATGTCGAATGTAGTGCCGGCCAACGAACAAGGGGAGTTGCAGGGCGGATTCACCAGCCTTATGAGCCTGACTTCTGTTTTTGGTCCGCCATTGATGAACGGGCTGTTCGCTTACTTTACTAAGGCAAGTTCGCCGATCTACTTCCCGGGAGCGGCTATGTTGTTGGGTGCGGTACTCACGATCATTGGGGCCATACTGGCACGACGATCGTTGAAAAAGACGACAGTAGGGAGCGATTAGCTGCGATTCGGTTTGGCTTTTGTTGCAGCTTTTGGCTTTTTGCCGTTGGCTGACCCACAGGTTTCCCGAAGAAAAAAAATAAAAGGCCAAAGGTTAAAAGCCAAAGGCAACAGCCATTCATTCCAAAAGCTTCCTGTAAATCTCCAAACAAACCCACGCATCCGTGGCGGCGTAAAGCAATTGCTTTTCGCTGAGCTGGTCGGCTTCCCAGTTACTGGTCTGGGCGCTTTTGGAAATGCGGAAGCCTAAGATCAGGGCGGCAAGTTTTTTGAGCCCCTCGGCTTCAATGTTGGATTTCCTGGAAAGTTCAGTGAGTTCGAAAATCCCCGCAGGCTTAAACCGTTTCAGCCGTTGCAAGGCCTTGATATCATCACGCAAAGCAACACCGACTTTCAGGATTTTTTCGTTCTGCAGAAAATGGATGACTTCCGGAGTCATGCCCGTTTGGTTAAGCCGTATAAGAAAAACTTTGTGATGCAAGGCGACCTGCATCAGCGCCACCGGATGTTGTTGTCCGCGAACGAAGACGGGCCTCGTCTCCGTGTCAAAGCCTACGGCTCTTTCTTTATGGATCTCATCAAATGCCTTTTTGACCTGGCCCTCCTCCGATATCAGGTCAATCTTACCTTCAAATGCCCGTAAAGGGAGCTCGTTGATCTCTTCACTAGTGATGGTTGCTTTAAAATGGCGATCCGTAGGCATGTAGGATGTAAAGAGGAAAGACAAAAGTCGGGAATTGGATTTGAAAATCTCAAAGTAATTGATCCGAATCCAAATTTTAGTATTTTGAAGTCTGTTTAAACTCAGCCGAATGTTAAATTCCCTCCTGCGCAAGAAATCGCTCACCAAGATACAGGCAGATGCCAAACAAGGATTGGACGATGGTCACGGCAGTCAGGGTTTAAAAAAAATTCTGGGTGTTCGCGATCTGACGGCCATGGGTATAGCCGCTGTGATTGGCGCCGGGATATTTTCGACGATCGGGCAAGCAGCTTACAATGGCGGGCCGGGAGTGATTTTTTTGTTCATGATCATCGCTATTACCTGCGGCTTCACGGCCTTGTGTTATGCCGAATTTGCCTCTCGAGTGCCTGTGGCGGGAAGCGCATACACCTATTCATATGTTACGATCGGCGAGGTGGTCGCCTGGGTCATCGGTTGGGCGTTGATCCTGGAGTATGCGATCGGCAATGTGGTGGTGTCCATATCCTGGAGCAGTTATTTCATCAACCTGCTCGAGGGCTTCAATATTCATTTTCCCGTCTGGCTGGCAACCGATCCTAAGACGGCCAGACTAGTGTACGAGGCCGCCATTCTGAAAGGACAGTCGGTTGATCAATTAGCCTGGGCGATAGCCCCTCAGGTAGCGGGCTTTCGCATGATCTTGAATGTACCGGCGGCTGTCATTGTCGTACTCATTACGATTTTGGTGTACGTGGGCATCCGCGAAAGCAAAAAGAGTGCGAATTTTATGGTAGGATTGAAGCTCGTTGTGCTGGCTTTTGTTGTCATCATTGGAATATTTTATATCAATACCGATAACTGGGTTCCCTTTATGCCCAATCATTTTACCGGAGTGTTAAAGGGCGTATCAGCCATTTTTTTTGCATACATAGGATTCGATGCTATCTCCACCACGGCCGAAGAATGTGGCAACCCGCAACGGGATTTACCACGGGGTATGATGTACTCATTGGTCATCTGTACCATTGTCTATGTCATTGTCACCCTTGTGATCACCGGCATGGTCAATTATTCCGAGTTCAAGAATGTGGCTGACCCGTTGGCCTATGTGTTTGATAAACTGAACCTCAGGAAGATCGGGTATATCGTGTCGATCAGCGCTGTAGTGGCAGCTACCAGCGTGTTGATTGTCTTCCAGATCGGACAGCCCCGGATCTGGATGAGCATGAGCCGGGACGGATTACTGCCCAAACGGTTTAGCAAAATCCATCCGAAATTTCAAACCCCGTCTTTTGCCACGGTAATGACCGGATTTCTTGTGGCAATCCCAGCCTTGTTTGTGGATATAGGAATTGTTACCGATCTAACGAGCATCGGAACGTTGTTCGCTTTTGTTCTGGTGTGCGCAGGTGTTTTAAATCTTCCGAAAAAAGAAAAGGTGCAGGGTGATAGGCGGTTTCATTTGATCTACATCAACGGCCGGTGGATTATTCCGGCTTTCTTACTTGTTTTTTTGTACGGTTACGGGAGCCGGATTGAATCGGCCATCGCGGAGATCGGTCATGAGGCTCACCAGGAAATTTTGTTCCTGGTATTTCTGCTCATTGCCTTTGGAATTACAATCATGACCTTTATCCGGAAACTTTCCCTTATACCCATTCTGGGTATGCTTTTTTGCCTTTACCTGATGATTGAGATACCCGCCCGGAGCTGGATGGTGTTCTTCGGCTGGATGACGTTGGGGTTAGCGATCTATTTTAGTTATGGATACAGGAAAAGTAAGTTGGCGGATAAATGATTTTGAGCGACTACTTCTTTTATTCCGGCATCAATGCTGGAACGTATATCGAACGAATCCCGAACACAAGTCCCTATAAGGTCTCTATAATGTCTCCGTAATCTCCCTATAATGTTGTTTTGGAATACCCTACTGATAGCGAAAAGGCAGGAATTTTGCTTTTTTCTTGACAGGCTGTTGCGAGTATATAAAAAAGGAGGAATATGGCTAAAATTAATTCCATGTTTTCTTATTCCGGCACATTCAACAATGTGACAAAGGTGGACAGGTAAGCAAAAACTAATTCAATGAATACAAGAAAGAATTTTAACAGTTCAAGAGCTCCGCGAATGAGTGACGCATTTCCCCAGGCAGTTATCGCTAACAACCTTATATTTATATCAGGGACTCCGGGTATCGACCCGGCTACTGGACAAATTATCAGTTCTGACTTTGAAGAACAGGTACGGCAAAGCTTTTCTAACATTAAGACAATCCTCGAAGACGCCGGGTCTGACATATCCAAGGTTATTAAGACTACAATTTTTATGGTAGCAGGAAATGACTTCGCAGTAATAAACAAAATTTACAAAGAGTTTTTCCCTGATAACGCACCTGCGAGAAGTACCCCACAAGTCATGCCTTTTCCAGCGGGGATACTGGTATCTGTTGAATGCATTGCACAGGCTTGACAAAAGTAAAAACCGCCAGTTGCGCGCAACATTGCATTTGCGTTATGCCGGGCGAAAAGTTCTCAGCATTTTTTATTCTATTAGGCATTTAGCCGGGTGGACGGTAGGAATTGAGCTTTGGATTATTAATCTCAACCAAGTAGCTTTAATGAGCATTGGTCATCGGCAGACGGAAGTCTTTTCCCGGCACAAGCCGCCAATGCAGAGATGTTGTGTGCAACAGCATGAAACCAATCAAAACTTACAAATATGAAATTGGCAAAGCTACTAATCTTTACTTTCGGACTTGGGCTACTAACAAGTTGTCAGCAAAAGAAGGATGACCCTGAGATTCTGAAACAGATTTTGACAGACTATTTCGATGGAATTAAAACTCAAGATATAAACAAACTAAATTCGTTGACAACAAATGATTTTCGTACTCTTTGAAGACGGCAAGATTTGGACAAACGACAGCTTGGTCACTATCAAAAAGAAATTCAAGTCCTTTAAGGGAGACTGGAAATTTTGATAACATTAAAATTAATTAATATTGACGAGTCTAGCGGTGATGTTGTTTATTATGATCATGGAGAGTTTGTTATTAATGACAGAGTTAAAATGAAAGTCGACTGGTTGGAGAGCGCGACTTTTAGAAAGGCTGATGGTAAATGGAAGATGAATTTTCTTCATTCAACCGTTAAGAAATAAATGCGGCTGCGTACCCGACCAGTCGGGCTTGGCATTCTCCCGACAACGTTGGCAGCAAGCCCTTGGGGCGAATATGTTTCAACAAATAATTCGTAAATTTGTAACATGTACCGTGTTAAGGACTATATCAACATCGATAAAGAAATCTTATCTTGGAATTCAGTGTTTAAGGGAACAAGAGTTCCTATTCAGACACTTTTTGATCATCTGGAGAAAGGAATAACATTGGATGAATTCCTATCTGATTTTCCAACTGTTTCAAAAGAACAAGTCATCGCTGTAATTGAAATTGCCGGTAAACCTCTGACAGCAAAGAATGTCGAACGAATCTATGAGACTGCTGCCTGATGAAAACCTTCCAAAGAGGCTCAAGCAAGATTTGGTAGAACATGAAGTTTACAGCGCCGCAGACAAAGGCTGAACGGCGTTTCAAACGGGTTTATCTGATTATCCAACATTATGCTTGATCCAGCCAAAATAATTGAAAAAGCAAAGCACTCTGCGTTCTATTTGAGATTGCTTAACTGGTCGCTGGATCGCATGATTCCATTCAACAAACCGCACAGGTTCAGGGTCCTGGAAATCGGAGATGATCGTCTTAAAACCCAAATTCCCTATCTAAAAAGGAACCTTAACCACATCCGCGGACTACACGCCTGCGCTCTGGCCACCATTTCAGAATTCACAACCGGGTTTCTATTGGTTTCAAAATTAGACGCCCGGAAATACCGGCTGATCATGCAACGTCTTGAAATGGACTACCACTACCAGGGCAAGATGGATGCCATAGCAGAATTTTCTGCATCGGGTCCATGGTTTGAGGAAATGATTTACAACCCCTTAAAAAACCAGGACGCCGTAATCGTGATTTGCGAAGTAAAGATACATGACATTCAGGGCAATCACCTCACGACGGGTAAGGTTCACTGGCAGATCAAGAACTGGGAAAAGGTAAAAACCAGAACTTGACAACTTGACAAGTTGTAATAGATTCCCTATTTTTATTCTATGAAAGTGATAACCGTTGGTGAATTCAAATCAAACCTGGCCCAGATCATCGAAAAAATTCTAAAGGGCGAGGAATACGTGGTTTCGTATGGCCGAAAGAAGAAAAAGATATTTAAAGTCGTTCCCTATCACGAAGATGAACCCAAGAGGAGACTTGGCATTTTAAAGGGGAAGGCTACGGTAGAATTCTCCAGGGATTGGAAAATGACAACAGAGGAATTTCTCGGCTCATGAATTATTTGCTTGACACGCATACATTTATTTGGTCTATCGTTGCGCCGGATAAAATTCCGGATAGGATAAAGAAAATCATTCAAAATGCCCAAAATAATGTCCTGGTGAGTGTTGTGAGTTTTTGGGAAATCTCCATTAAATATGGATTGGGAAAAATTAAGCTTAAGGGAGTTACGTCTGACGAGTTACCTGCAATCGCTGAAAGAAATAAATTTTCAATTCTAGCCCTTCGACCTCAGGATGCGGCAACGGGACATCAACTACAGTGGATGGGGATGCATAAAGATCCTTTTGACAGGATTTTAATTTGGCAAGCCATTCAAAATAATATGATCCTTCTTTCAAAGGACAATGATTTTAATTTGTATCGTTTGGTTGGATTAAAACTAATTTGGTAGACTATGCGTAAAATCGATCAGCTTTTGTCGGAATACGGTGAGAGTCACCAAAACGTGACCAATAAAACCATTCACTGGATTTGCGTTCCGCTTATCTTTTTTAGTGTAATAGGATTGATTGCGTCAATTCCTTCGGGCACAGTCCAATCGTTCCTGGGGCAAGGAAATCCCTACGCCAATTGGGCGACACTGACGTTGATCCTGGCTATCATATACTATGTTTCGCTCTCCGTTCCTCTGGCCGTGGGTATGGCACTATTTGCCCTTATTTGTCTGATGGCAGTAAAAGCCATCGCGCAATCGGGTTTACCTGTATGGATGGTCAGCCTGATCGTATTTGTCGTCGCGTGGATCGGACAGTTTTACGGACATAAGATCGAAGGTAAGAAACCGTCCTTTCTGAAAGATATGCAGTTCTTGCTGATCGGTCCGGCTTGGCTAATGCATTTTATTTATAAGAAAATGGGGATTCCCTATTAATTGAAAGAACTCAACTTTATCGAAGGCCAGCTTCCCAAAGGATTCAAATCCGATTTTGAGTCTTTTCTTTTTGATGAATGGATTCATCGGAAACTGCAAGCGGAAGACAACTGGGTATCCTTTCACTTGCTCCGGGAGAGTACAAAAAAATCATTAGCTTCCATTCATTTTCATGTTAAGGACATCCTGGGTCAAAGTCCGTATCGCGCTCCGTTTGGGTCGGCCGGATTTTCCGAAAAACTGCAACCCCGGGATCTATATGAATTTCTTCGGAATGTCGAAGACCGTCTCTACGCGCGAGGGGTAAGAAGAATTCAAATCAAAAATCCGCCGGCCGTGTACCAACCTTCTTCCTCAGTCCTGTTGGAAGTTTCATTGTTGAATTTGGGTTACCACGTTCTTCGTGCAGAAATAAATTGTTCACTGGACGTAAATAAAGTAAGTTTTGAAAAGAAAATTCAACCGTGGGAGCGGCGAAAACTGAAGCAAAACAAGAAAGCAAAATTTATTTTTCGTGAAATTCCAGTCACATCGGTCGCTGAAGTGTACGAGTTCATTCTCACTTGCCGCCGTGAAAGAGGCCAATCGTTAAGTATGACCCAGAGCGAAATTGACCGCACGATCGATACCTGCCCGGGCCGGTTTTTTCTTTTTGGCGTCTTTCAAAAGGCGGAATTGACAGCCGCATCTATTTCAGTTCTGGTAAGTAAAAATATCCTGTATAATTTCTATTCCGCCCATCCACGGAAATGGGATCCGGCAAGCCCTATCGTTTTACTCATGTCCGGGATGTATGGCTGGTGTCAACGCCAGGACATCGGGCTGTTCGACCTGGGAACTTCTGCCTTGGAGGACAAACCGAATTTTGGATTGCTCGATTTCAAGTTGCACCTGGGTGGAAAAGCATCTGCCAAATTAACTTTTGCAAAAGACCTTGCCTGATGGAAACTCCACGGGTTACCGTCATTTGCCTTTGCTATAATCACGGGCGATTTGTCAGGGAAGCTATTGAATCCGTCGTTCACCAAACCCATCCTGCACAGTTGGTCGTTGTGGACGATGCCAGTACCGACGGAAGCGCGGACCGTATATGCGAGGTTCTCAAAAATTATCCGGAAGCAATTTTTTTGCCACTCGAGAAAAATCTGGGCAATTGCCGGGCTTTTAATAGGGGCTTTGCACTGGCCAAGGGGCAATTCATCATTGATCTCGCCGCGGATGATGTACTTATGCCGCAACGGGCCGAAGAAGGCATCAAGGCCCTTGAGGCTGCCGGCGAGAAGTTCGGTGTCAGTTTTTCAGACGCTGAGTTGATTGATGAACAGGGACATCCTCTTGGACTTCATTCGGATAAATTCCCTCACAATGCGATTCCTGAAGGCGACATCTATAAAGAAGTGATTAAGCGGTATTTTATCAATAGTCCTACCATGATGATGCGCCGGGAAGTTTTAGAGGCATTGGGTGGATATGATGAAACCCTCGCTTATGAGGATTTTGATTTTTGGGTAAGATCGGCGCGAATCGTCAACTATTGTTATACACCGAGACCATTGGTCAGACGCCGCATCCTGAAACAATCAATGGCGCGGATGCAGTACATGAAAAATAGTCCTCAGCTTACTTCCACGTTCAGGGTATGTGAAAAAATAATGCAGCTTAATGAGACCCCGGATGAAAATAAGGCCTTGAAGCAAAGAGTCTTTTACGAAATGAGAAGAGCCCTTGGCGTGTTGGAATTAAGGTTGGCGATCCGGTACGGGAGGCTGTTGATTAAAATTCAAGAATGAAATGTAAATCTAAAGGTCAACAAAGAAAGACAAAGTTCACAACGGTCTCATTGTGGTCTTCGTGTCAACTCCTTTGTTCTCTTAGTGACCTGTATTCAATTTCGGTTGTCTTTTCCCATGACCATACTGCGATAACTATCGTACCGGCTTCGAGCAATTTTTGTTTCCTGGACGGCCTGCACAATGGCACACTGGGGCTCATTGAGATGAAGGCACCGCGATCCAAATTTGCAGTGCAGGCGGAGGTCGCGCATTTCCGGAAAATAATCTGAAATCTCTTGTTGGTTCATATTCACCAATCCCCATTCCTTTACGCCTGGGGTGTCGATAACAAAAGTATTTTTTTGCACCTCAAACATTTCGGCAAATGTAGTCGTGTGTGTGCCCTTGCTGGAGAACTCTGAAATTTTGCCGACCGTTTGCGCAATGTCGGGGGAGAGGCGATTGAGGAGAGTTGATTTTCCCACACCGGAATGCCCGGCCAGCAGGGTCACCTTACTTTCAAATAATTCATTCAGGACAGAAAGATTCTGGCTCAAGACGGAAATGCTTTTCGTGTTTACCTGAAGGCTTTGATACAACGTGATTAATTCCTCTTGTTGGTTCAGTTCTTGGGGAGTAAGTAAGTCAGATTTATTAAACAGAAGGACTTGAGGGATACGAAATGACTCTGCGCTAACCAGAAACCGGTCTATAAAACCCAGCGAAGTGCGTGGCTCTTTGAGTGTGGCCAACAGTAAGACCTGATCCAGATTGGCGGCCAAAACCTGGCTTTGACTGCTTTTCTTTATGGATTGCCGTAACATGTGATTCCTACGGGGAAGGATTTCTATGATCGCGCCGTTTTCATCTTCCCGATCGAAGAGTACCCAATCTCCGACGGCCACGGGATTGGTTTCCTGACTTTCGTCCAATCGTAACCGGCCTCGGGTCCGGCAGGCGTAATGCTGTTGATTTTCGCCCAGCACATCATACCATGAGCCGGTGGATTTCATGACCATGCCTTTCATATAGTCAACAGCTTATGGCAGTAATCCAGAATCTTTTTTGTCGCTCCCAGATTCTCCAGAACATACTGGCGGTTCACATCGCACGCGAGTAAAAAGATTTCAGGACGATTGAGCAGGATCTCATAGGTTGATTTTAAATCATGGAAACCGCTGATTTCAAATGCGCCACCGCGGAGAATCAGATCTTTGGCTTCTTTGAATTTTTCGTAGTTTTTATTGCCGAAGAATATAGGAACTCCGTAACAGGCAGCCTCCAGTATATTATGAAGCCCTTTCCCAAACGCACCCCCGACGTAAGCAAATTCTCCATATGGATACAACTGAGAAAGCATG
>Ga0302326_10017640_pt1 | contig 14868 bp, 10 predicted proteins | sample Palsa_T0_3_FD_202264 | JGI IMG/M metagenome (GOLD analysis project Ga0302326, IMG submission 202264) | Peat permafrost microbial communities from Stordalen Mire near Abisko, Sweden - Palsa_T0_3 | ecosystem: Environmental > Terrestrial > Soil > Palsa > Peat permafrost | place: Sweden: Abisko... | reverse complement strand
CAGCGGAGCGCACACCGCGGCGGTGCGGGCCGGGTGACGCCGGATGGCGGCGAGGGCCCGGCCCGCCCTGGTGGTCACGCTCATTCGGTCTCCCCCTGCTCAGCCGACGTGGACCCATTTGGCGACTGACGGGACGTTCTTCCCGTCGGTGACGAACAGCATGTACCAGCCCGGCGGGGCGGTGTCGGGGCTGCTGGTCAGGTTCAGGCTGACCGCGTCCCCGGCCCCGCTGATCGGCAGCGCGACGTAGCGCTGGTTCGGGTCCGACTGGTGGGTGACCGCGGCCGGCCTGATCAGCTCGGCCGACGTGATCGGCGCGCTGGTCCTGATCGGGTAGCCGTGGCCGTAGGTCCAGTTGGTCTCGCTCGCCACGCTGTCGATCACGGGACGGGCGCCGTCGAACAGGTACGGCGGCGAGTAGACCGATATCTGCATGTTGAAGGAGCCGTCGCCCGGGTTGTCGCCGATCGAGATGACGCGCCCGTCGGGCAGCAGGAACGACTGCGAGTGGTACGTGCGCGGCACCGGGTCGACCGCCATCTCGGTGTACACCCGGGCGGCCGGGTCGCCCGCCTCGAGCGCCTGCGTGCTGATCATGGACGCCTCGTAGACGGGGTCCTCCCGGTTGACGAGGCCGCCGCCGGTCTCGAAGACGTTGCCGTTCGGCAGCAGCACCATCGAGACGTACATCTTGCCGTCGGCGGCCGGCTCCGGCTGCCCGCCGGACAGGGCGCCCCGCGGCAGCAACGGCCCGGCCCGGTAGACGGGGTCGGCCGAGTTGAGGTTGATCAGGTCGGTCAGCCGGGTGCCGGGCTTGAGGTTGTTGATGTTCCCGCCGCCCGCCAGGAACACCCGCTGGGTCTGGGCCGGCGGGAGCAGCACGGACATCGACTGGTCGGTCATGTCCGCGCCGGCCGGGCCGCCCGGGGTGTCCTGCAGGCCGTCGACCGGCGTGGCCCGGTCGGTCCCGGGGCCGGGCTTGAGGATGGCGGCGATGTTGAGGAACCCGGCGCCGCCCTTGCCCCTCTTGGTCCCGGCCTCGCCGACCGGTGTCTCGTTGTTCCCGAACGCGTGGCTGCCGGTGTAGAACAGCTCGCCGTTCTGGGTCAGGATCATCGCCGGGTACAGGCCCCAGAAGCCGGTGTAGTTGGTGTTGCCCGGGTTGTCGCCGTTGATGTCGCCCGCGGGCAGCCACTTCCCGTCCGTGCCGCTGTCGGGGGTGGAGTCGGCCGGGGACTTGTCGTACCTGAAGTACTCGATGTCGGTGGCGGCCTGGCCCACCTGGTTGAGCCCGCCGTAGGAGATGACGTCGCCGTTGCCGAGCTCGGTCGCCGACGGGTACCAGTGCCCCTCGTTGAGGTCGTTCTCCTTGACGTACTTGTCCGTCAGCGGATCGAAGATGTAGGACGTGTCCAGGCCGTAGTAGTTGTGGCCGGGGTTCTTCCCCGACGCCGGGACCTGGTAGGCCTTGTTGCCGCCGAGGACCAGCACGTTGCCGTCCGCCAGCTGGACGTGCCCGGCGCAGAAGAAGTCGTCGGGCGTCGGTATGACCTGGAACTTGCCCGTGACCGGGTCGTAGACCGCCGACTCGAAGGTCCCGGCCGCGAACTCGCTCGGGTCGTTGCCCGACCCCGCCACGAACAGGACCTTGCCGTTGTACATCAGCACGGTGTGGATGGCCCGCACCGGCGAGGGGAACGGCAGCACCTGCCATACCCCCTTGGCGCAGGCCACGCCGGCCGTGCAGGTCACCGCGCTGGCCGCCACCGTCGCGTCGGTCATCGAGTAGTCGTCGGTGATGAGCGTGCCCCGGCCGTAGAGCGCGACGCCGAAGGAGATCTGGGTCGTGCCGGCCGGGATCGCGGGCGTCCGCACCGACGCCTCCCGGTAGCTGCCCGCGGCGGGCAGGCTCCGCAGGTCCATCCAGAACTGCCAGCCGGTCTTCACGTCGTGCCGGTAGACCTCGATCACCGCGTCCGGGCTGCTCGACATGTAGTAGACGCCCAGGTTGTACTGGCGCCCGGCCGAGACCGCGGGCGCGCACGCCGGGTTCTCGGTGATCATCGCCAGCGCCTCGCCGCTGGTGTAGCGGGAGACCGACAGCCGGACCGCGGTGGAGCCCGAGTACGCCTCGCTGGTGGTGCCGAAAGAGGCGCCGAGGGTTCCCGTCGCCGACTTGCTCCAGCACGCGGGGAAACCGGCCCCCGACTGCGCCAGGCCGGGGTTGACGACCAGGTTGACCCCGGCCGAGGCGCTCGAGCTGGCGACCACCGCGATCGGCAGGGCCAGCGCGATCGCGCCCGCCGCGGCGCGCAATTGAAGGACGAGGCGAATCAATCCGCGGTTTCGCAAGTCTTGGATTCCCTGACGAATTGGCTAACGGCTCCGACTGCCTCCACACTAGGGCGCAGGGCGCGGCGATAGAGGGAGTTTCGCCAGGTCAGTTACTGTGTCCGGGTAATCCTCTTTTCCGTCTATTTCGTGGTTGGATGGTGAAATACGTTGAGCCGTATTGCGTTCGCCGTGTCGGCCGGAGTCGTACTCATTGCGCTGGCGGCGGTGCCCGGCGCGGCGAGCGCGGCTGCGCGCACGAGGACTGCGGCGCACCCGAACCCGACGTCGGCCACGGCCACGGCGGCGGCGGCGGTGATCCCCGCGACCACCAGGCCGGTGGCCGCCGCCGATATCGCGGCGGTGACGACCACCGGGACGGCCATGACGATCTCGCTCAGCGCGCCGGTCTCGATCGAGGTCGGCGACATCATCGTCGTCGGCATCGGCCGGGCCACCCCGGACGGCCTGATCGCCAAGGTCACGCAGATCAGCGGCAAGACGCTCACCGCCACCGCGGCCACGCTCAGGCAGGCGGTGCCGCAGGGGTCGTTCTCCGCCACCGCCGCATTCAAGTCGGTGTCGTCCGGCGAGGTCGCGCTGACGCTGGTCTGCGGGGCGGGCGGCGGCACGATCAACGTCGGCGGCGACGCCACCATGACCACGCTCAGGTCCGCCGTCTCCGCGTCCTGGACGGCTAAGTCGGCCGACGTGACCATCAGCGCGGCGGCCGACGGCACGTCCGAGTCGGGCGCGAACGCGATTCCCCCGGACTACGTCTGCTCGACCGGGGCCGGCGCGGGCGCGACCACCAGCCTCGCGCCGATCCAGGTCTCGGTCGGCTCGCTCCCGGTCGTGGTCACCCCGGAGCTGCGCTGGTTCGTCCAGTCGACGGTGAACACGACCGGGTTCGTCACCGCCAAGGTGTCCCAGACGTTCAGCGCGTCGGGCTCGCTGACCGACGATGCCGGGCACTACGTCGCGCATGGCAGCGCCACGACCAGCCGCGCCGCCGACATCGCCGGCCCGCCGCCGTTCGGGCTGAACCGGGTCAGCGTGTCGATCGGGCCGGCCGTCACGATGGGCCTGTTCGGCGGCGCGGGGCCGACGGTCACGGTCGGCCTCGGCAGCACGCTCAGCTCGTCCACCACCGCCGTCCCGTGGTGGACGGCCGACGCCACCCAGCAGCTGACCGGCACCGCCGCCACCCCGGCCCTGTCCGTGAGCTCGGCCACCGAGAGCCTGGGCGCTCACTCCACGGTGGCCGGGCACGGGTTCACGCCCGAGGCCGGCTTCTCGGTCTACCCGACCAGCGGCGCCCAGCAGGGCGCGGTGCGCGGGCCCGGCGGCCAGCTCTGGCTCATCGGGTACATGCCGACGCAGTTCCAGGGCGCGGTGGCCGGCTCGCAGGCGCTGGATGAGGTCAGCCCGGTCACCGGGGCCGTCAATTACTGGGCGCCGCTGCCGCCCGACCTCGGGAGCGCGACCGCGCCGACGCTCCTCGCCTACGACGACGGGCCGCCGGCCTTCGACGGCAGCGGAAACGCCTGGATGATCGCGACCGCCACCGCGCCGGACGGGGCGGTGGCGTACTACCTGGTCCGCTACACCCCGGGCCCGAGCACCAGCCAGGCCTACCCGCTCCCGCTGGCGTGCCGGGCCCCCGGCGGAATCACCGCCGCGGACGACGGGTCAGTGTGGCTGAGCTGCGGGGGGTCCGGAGTCATCCGGGTGACCGCGGGCGGCGTGATGCAGGCGTTCGGCATCTCCCGCGTCTCCTCGGTCGGCCACTTCGCGGCCGGCCCGGGCGGCTCCATGTGGACGGTCGGCTACGGCCCCGGCCGCGCGGCCGTGGGGCTGGTCCGGTTCACCGCCGCCGGCGCGGAGGCGTTCTACGCCACCCCGCGCGGCCTCATCCCGCTCCGCCCGGCTGGCAACGGCTCGGGCCGGGTGATCGAGACCGTCGCCTGCGGCGCAGCCGTCTGCCTGGAGTCGGTCTCGCCCGGCGGCAGCCTCGCCCGGGTGGGCACGGTGCCCGGCCCGGTGAAAGCCATCTGGGGCCCCTCCATGGACGCCGACGGCAACGTATGGCTGCTGGTCGACGGATCGGCGTCAAGAACCGGCCAGTTCTTCCTGCGGCTGACCTCGGCCAACCGAATCCAGACCTACGCGTTCACGGTCCCGTCCTGTGGCGGCGCCCTCCTGTCGGCAGCCGGCACCCCGGCCGGCAGCAAGGACGGCTCCGCCTGGATCGAGTCCACCTCGAACTGCACCTTCATCGGCAACACCTCCACCGCCTACATCGGCGCCCTCGTTCGCTTCACCCCGTAACGAGGCCCACGGCAGCCACCGAAGGGCAAAGTCAAGTTCGTCATCCCGAACGGACCCTGGATGACTCTCCCAGGTCACACGCACGTCTCTCCGGGTAGCCGGCAGGCATCCCCACAGCCACCACCCACGATTTGCGGGCAGAGCCCGCCCCGAGGGGTTCCGGGGGGTCGTCCCCCGGGCAGATACAAGGACCCGGGAAGAGGGGCGCCAGCCCCTCGAACATGGTTCGGCGGAGGATCGGGGATTTGAACCCCGGATGGGATCACTCCCAAACCGCATTAGCAGTGCGGCGCCATAGACCGGACTAGGCGAATCCTCCATCCGCGTCCGCACTGACTTCTGCCGTAGATGCCGACATCGGCCGTAAAGGACGTGGTGCCGATCAGCGTACCGGTACCGGCGTCGCTCGGCAAAGCGAGCGACGCCGGCGGCTGCCTGCGCGGGCAGCGGGACCGGTCCGCCGAGCGTGCTCTCAGTGCGGGAGCGGTTCCAGCGTCGTCACCTCAAGGTCGCCGTCGGCGTACCGGTCGCGCAGCGTGGTCTTCTTGAACTTGCCGACGGAGGTCTTCGGCACCTCGTCGATGTAGCACCAGCGCTCGGGAAGTTGCCAGCGGGGAATCCGCTCGCCGAGAAAGGCTCGCAGCTCGTCCGGGGTCGCCGCGGGCGCCCCGGAACGCAGCACGACGGCCGCCAGCGGGCGTTCGCCCCACCGCTCGTCGGGCACCCCCACCACCGCCGCCTCGGCCACCGACGGGTGCGCCATCAGGACGTTCTCCAGCTCCATGGACGAGATCCACTCGCCGCCGGACTTGATCACGTCCTTGGCCCGGTCGGTCAGCCGGATGAACCCCGCCTCGTCCAGGGTGCCCACATCGCCGGTGCGCAGCCAGCCGTCGTCGAACTTCTCCGGCGCGCTGTCCTTGTAGTAGGACGCGGTGACCCACGGGCCGCGGGTCTCGAGCTCGCCCACGGCCTTCCCGTCCGAGGGCAGCACCTCGCCGGTCTCCCCGGTCAGCCGCCCCTCCACGCCGCAGATCAGCCGCCCCTGAGACGCCCGGTACGGCCAGACCGCCTCCCCGGTGACGCCCGCGGGCTCGCGGGCGACCGAGCCGATCGGCGAGAGCTCGGTCATCCCCCACGCGTGGGTCATGACGATCCCGAACTCGTCAGCGTACGCGCGCATCACCGCCTCCGGCAGCGCCGAGCCGCCGCAGACGAGCGTCCGCACCGACGACAGGTCGCCGCCGGCCGTCCGCAGGTGGCCGAGCACGCCCTGCCAGATGGTCGGCACCCCCGCGCCCACCGTCACCTTCTCGGTCTCGATCAGCTTCACGATGACCGCGGGAATCATGAACCGGTCCGGCATCACCAGGTCGGCCCCGGACATCATCGCCGCGTAGGCCAGCCCCCAGGCGTTCGCGTGGAACTGGGGCACGATCGGCATCACCCGGTCGTACTCGGAGACGCCGATCCCGTTCACCGTGCACACCGCCATCGAGTGCAGGTAGGTGGAGCGGTGGCTGTAGACGACGCCCTTGGGCAGCCCGGTGGTGCCGCTGGTGTAGCACATCGCCGCCGCCGACCGCTCGTCGATCTCCGGCCAGTCGAAGGTGTCCGGGGCGGCCGCCAGCAGCTCCTCGTAAGAGTGCACCTCGCGGCCGTAGCCGGCCAGCGAGGCCAGCGCCTCGTCGTCGGCCGGCCCCGACACGATCACATGCCTGATCGTGTCGGCGTACGGCAGGACCTTGCTGAACAGCGGTATCAGGGACGAGTCGACGATGACCGCGTGGTCGCCCGCGTGGGTGGCGATGTAGCCGACCTGGTCGGCCGAGAGCCGGATGTTCAGCGTGTGCAGCACCGCGCCCATGGCCGGGATGCCCAGGTAGGCCTCGAGGTGCTCGGCGTTGTTCCACATGAACGTGCCGACCCGCTGGTCGCCGTCGACGCCGAGCGAGCGCAGCGCGTTCGCCAGCCGCGCGGTCCGCTCGCCGACGGCCGCGTACGTCCGCCGCCGCGACGGCTCGTCCCCGGCGCAGGTGACGACTTCCTTGTCGCCGAACACCGTGGTGCCGTACCGCCTGATGGCGGATACGGTCAGCTGGAAGTCCATCATCGTGCTTTCCACGGCGGACCCACCTCCTCGTGAAGTTCCACTGAGTGCTACCAGCAACGCTAGCGCCTCGTTATGCGCTGATTTAGGGCGCTGAGGCTGATAGTGCCACGTGATCCGGGGCCGTGTTAAGCCTCCAGCCGCGCTGGGCCTCATGAGGAGAACCCGCCGCCGAGCTCGGCGTCGGCGCCGAGTTCGGCGTCCTTGCGGAGCTTGGCGACCGCGCGCGCCACGGTGGACTTGACCGTCCCCACGGAAACGCCGAGCGCAGCCGCCACCTCCGGCTCGGTCATGTCGTCGTAGAACCGCAGCATCACCGCGGCTCGCATCTGCCTCGGCAGCCGGTCGACCGCGCGCTGGACCACGTCGTGCAGGTCGCTGTCGCCGGTCGCGTCGGCGGCCGGGGAGTCGGGGATCTCGTCGGTCGGGTACTCGTCGAGCCGTCGCCTCCGCCAGCCCGAGATGTGGGTGTTCACCATGACCCGGCGGACGTAGGTGTCCAGCGCGGCCGGATCGGAGATCTTGTCCCACGACTGGTAGGCCTTGACCAGGGTCGCCTGGAGCAGATCCTCGGCGTCGGCCCGGTTCGCGGTCAGCGCCTGGGCGGCGCGCAGCAGCGCACCGCTGCGCGCACGCACGTACTCGCCAAACGCAACGCGCTCACCGACGCTCATGGACCCTCTACGTTCAAGACACGCTACTCTAAGTGATTGATCGATAACGATACGCCTCGACCATCGACTTCTGCCACTCGGCCACGGGAAGCGCATCCCAGGAACACTGACAACTCTGATAAAGCGCAAATGACCCTCGAGCGATCTATCTGCGCCTCCTCGCTCACAGAAATTGCCGAATCACTTGACGTGTCTGCGCGTATGTGAGCATCGTCGGACATGACGTCGCGAGGGTCGCAATCCCATGGGGGGCAAGTGCGGCGGAAAGCACACGTTTGCGCGGGTTGCGCCGACCTGGCCGTTTCGGGACCTTCGGCCCGAAGTGCAAGGCGCGCTTTGCTCCGCGCGGCGGTCTTCGACAACCCCGTATTCGACGGCCGCGAGCAGGAATTCTGGGCCCACCGACCCCCCAGCGCGGCCACCGTGGTGACCGGCGTGCTGACCGAGGTGACCTCGCGCGCGATCGTGGTCGCGAGGTCCGACGGCGAGCAGTTCCTCGCCCTCTCGCCGAGCACCGTCACCTGGCTCGGGGCCAAGGTCTCGCCGTCGGCGCTGCGCGCGGGCGACCCGGTCATCGTCCGCCGCCGAACGCACCGGCTCGCCTCCGGCGGCGCCGCGGCCGACGGCCGCGCGGCAGAAAGCGCCTCCGCCAGCGTCGCCGAGCGCATCTGGGCCAGGATCGGCCGGGTCGCCGGCGAGATCCTGGAGGTACGCGGACGGGAGCTGCTGGTCGATGCCGGCCAGCACGGCCGCGAGCCCGAGCGGGTCGTGATCGCCGAGGCGTCGCTGCGCCACGTCCAGGTCCGCTTTCCCCAGCTCACGCCGGGCTACCTGATCGACGTGATCGGCACCCGCCGGGGCGACGGCTACCTGCTGGCGGTCACGCCTGCCACCGCGCAGCCGCCCTACCTGGCCGCCCATCCGCCTGCTCCCCCGCCCACGGGCGCCTACAGCGGCGGTCCGATCAGCGGGGCGGCGGTCTGGCACGAGCCGGGCGGCGAGCGCGCCGATCTGCTCGGGGTCGGCTACGCCGCGCTCGACCCGGAGACCGAGGGCGGGGCGGCCGTCCCGGGCGACGCCGCCCACCAGCACGAGCCCTGCGCGCGGCTGCCGTACCTGTCGCTTGGCAGCGCGGTCCGGGTCAGCAACGAGTGCGCCGACCGGGCGGCCGTGCTGCCGGTCACCAGCTGCAGCGCCAGCGCCCGCCAGTTCTGCGACCGGTGCGTGAAGTGCGGCACCTCGCCTAGGGCGCGGGTGGCGGACCTCACCATGGCCGCCTTCGTGGAGCTGGGCGGGAATCTCGAGGACGGCTGCTTCAACGCGACGCTGACGCTGGCGGGCTAAGAGCCAGCCGGTCGAACGCGGAAAGCAAGCAAACGGGTGTGACGGGGTGTTCTGGGGGTGGTGTTTGTGGGTGGAGCAGGGGTACTCGCGGTAGCGCGCGAGGTCCAGATCCCGCTGCTGGCGGTGCTGCTCATCGGCGGCTGTGCGGCCAAGGCCCGGCGTGCGCTCGGCGCGCGGTCGATTGACGCGGGCATCGGGCCGACCGGGATGTTCCCGTTCCGGCTGCAGCGGCCGGCCGCGATCGCGATCTGCGTCACCGAGTTCGCCCTCGGAATCGGCCTGCTGGTGACCGCGGGTCGCATCGGGGCCGGGTCGCCCGCGCTGGCGGTCCGGGCGGCGACCGCGGTGCTGTTCTGCACGGCCGTGGCCGCCCTGGCGGAGTTGCGCTCGCGACGCCCGAACGTCGGCTGCGGCTGCTTCGGCGACGTGAGCAGCACGCCGGTGGGCTGGCGCACGATCACCAGGGCGGCCCTGCTCGGAGCGGCCGCGCTGGCCTCGGTCGGCGTGCCGCCGCTGCACATGCTCGGGTCAGCCGACCGGCTGGGGGTGGCCCTCGCGGTCATCGTGGCCGAGCTCGCGCTGCTGGCAGTGCTGTCGCCGGAGGTCGGCGAGCTCATGGTCAGGCTCGGCCGGGCCGAGCCGTGCGAGCTGCGCCGGGTCCCGGTCGCCAGGACGCTGGACACGCTGTGGGCCAGCGCCTCCTGGCGGCGCTACCACCGCTATCTGATCAGCACCACCCCGACCGACGTATGGCGCGAGGGATGCTGGCGATTCGCGGTGTTCCCGGGCATCCTCGCCAGCCGCCGGGTCGAGGTGGTCTTCGCCGTCTACCTGTCCGGCCGCCATGCCCCGGTCCGGGCTGGCGTGCTCGACATCGATACGCCGCCGGCGACTTCTTCCTCGTCTCGCTACAGCTCTCTAACTGTGTATAGGAAAAGCGCAATACTAAAGAATAAAATCAATATTCTCTCGAACGGTCCCGGCTGACACTGGCCCCGCCCGCTGAGACCCGGCGGCGCTCAGACCGGCTGCGCGCGGAGAAACTTGCCGAAGTGCGGAACCGTGAATGCGATCAGGCCGCGCTCCGAGCTGTAGATCAGGCCCTTCTTGATCAGCCCGTCCCGGGCGGGCGAGAGGCTGGACGGCTTGCGGCCCAGCTCCTCGGCGACGTTCGAGGTCGGCACCGGCTCGTCGCCGATCGCGGCCATCGCCCGCATGTACTCGCGCTCGGCCGGGGTCGCCCGCTCGTAGCGCGAGCCGAAGAAGCCGACCGCGAGCTCGCCCTCGGCCTCCGGCGCCGCCATCCTGACGTCCCCCATAGTGATCGGGCTGCCCGCGGCGACGTCCCAGGTGACCTTGCCGTACGCCTGGACGAAGTACGGGTAGCCGTCGGCGGCCTCGTAGAGCGCGTCGAGCGCGTCCTGCTTGAACAGCACATCCTCGCGCTCGGCCGGGGCGAGCAGCGCCTGATCGGCCGCCGCCCGGTCCAGCCGGTCGATCCTGGCGTAGCGGAAGAGCCGCTCCGAGTAGCTCTTGCTGGCCGACAGCACCGAGGGCAGGTGCGGCAGGCCCGCCCCGACCACGATGAGCGGCCCTCCCACCTGGGACAGCTCGTGGCAGGCGGCGCAGAGCGCCGACACGTCCTCGGCGGGCACGTCCTGCATCTCATCGACGAACAGCGCGATCCCGACGCCGAGGTCGGCGGCGACCGAGGCGGCGTCGGAGAACAACTCGGTCAGGTCGACCTCGAGATCGCCCGAGTCCGCCCGGCCGCGCGCGGCGGGCACGTCGATGCCGAACTGGGCGCTCACCGTGCTGCCCTTGGGCGCCTTGGGGTCGCGCAGCGCGAACGCCTTCAGCACGCTGAGGAAGTCGTCGACCCGGTCCGGCGCGCGGTGCCTGGGCGCCAGCTCGCGGACGGCCATGTGCAGCGCGCTCGCGACCGGGCGGCGGATGGACTGGTCCGGCCTGGCCTCGAGCTTGCCCGTCCCCCACAGTCGTTGCAGCGCCATTGACCGGAAGGTGTTGAGCATCACCGTCTTGCCGACGCCGCGCAGCCCGGTCAGCACCATGGACCGCTCCGGGCGGGATCGGGCCACCCGCTCGAGAACCACCTCGAACTGGCCGATCTCCCGGTCACGGCCGGCTAGCTCGGGCGGCCGCTGCCCGGCTCCGGGCGCATAGGGATTCCTAATGGGGTCCACAATGGGACTCTATGACGCCCTCTAGTCGAATCCGTAGATTTCCGTAGAGAGCGCTACCGGCGTGTCGCGGCCTTCCCCCGAGGGCGTCGACGACGTCAGTTGTTGCGGCCGAGGAAGCGCTTGTGCGCCTCGGCCAGCTTGAGGTAAGCCCGGGCCGCGATCTCGGCCCGCCGCCGGGCGTACTCGTGCGGCGCGACCTCGAACCGGGTGAGTTCGACCTGCACAGCCGCAAGCTCGGACTCGTACTCGTCCTCGATCGTCAGCGCGTCATCGACGTACTGGGTATCTGCCTTGGTCATGTTCACGGTCAACTCTGCGTACCTTTCATGCTGCGCCCCCGGCAGGCTAGTCAATCGCATTTGCACGCACGGACGGGCTCACCTGCGCCAACTCATTTTTCACAGCCGAAACACCCATGCCTGGCGGTCACACGCGGTTATTTGATCATCCGACGTACTGTGTGATGTAGATCACACTGACCGCTATTCGCTCGATTTGCTGTTATGACTTACCGGGCCGTTGATGCGGGTGAGGTACGCGTTGTAGGCGGCGAGCTGATCGTCGTCGTCGTCGACGTCGGCCGGACGGCCGCCCTGGCCAGGCGGGGCCCCGGCCACCCGGGCGGTGGCGGTCGCGGTGGGCGGGACCTCGTTCATCCGATCGGCCATGGTCGACCGGCGGGCGGTCTCGAACCAGCCCATGGCCGCCGACGACCGAGGCTCCCTGGTCCAGGAGAAGAACGTCACCATGATCACCACGAACATGATCGCCGCGCCGCCTATCCACATCACCGCGCCGCCCTGGTGGATGTCGTTCAGCGGGGACGGCCCCCAGTTGCGCGGCGCCATCGGCCGGAACGGGTAGGTCTGGTAGGAGCCGAGCACCACCCCGGTGAACGCGTCGACCGGCATCGCCAGGAAGAGCAGGAAGAGCCGGAGCGGATACGACACCTTCCACTTGATCGGCTCCTTGCCCACCAGCGGAAGGAAGTAGAGGTAGCCCACGACCAGGTAGAGCACATGTTCGGCCTCGTGCACCGCGTCGTACTGGATCACCAGGTTCATGAAGTTGGTCAGGTGGGTGCCGACGATCACCGCCGCGTAGGCGACGATGCCGACCCCGGGCCAGGTGATCCAGGTCACCGGCTTAGACCGGACGAGCCTGATCCCCCAGGCGTGGACCGGGTTCCTGCTCGCGTGCAGCAGCAGCGTCATCGGCATGCCCGACACCAGCAGCGGCGGCGCGATCATGAGCAGCATCAGGTGCTGGATCATGTGGTCCCAGAACAGGGTGTCGTCGTAGGTACCGATCCCGCTCTGCGTGGCCAGGTTGATGACCAGCAGCCCGAGCAGGAAGAGGATGGTCCGCCCCAGCGGCCAGGGCCGCTTCGGGTGACGCTTGCGGACGCGGAATGCCCCCCACAGGTAGAGCACCGCCAGGATGGCGGTGAACCCCGTCACGATCGGCGCGAACTGCCAGTTGGTGGCTGCCTCGCTCCAGCTGAAGGGCGGCAACATGGAGCTTCCCATACAGGCGAGAGTACCCCTACGCCCCGTCGTAGCCGACTGCGGCGCTGCCCCCGCGGATACGTCGGCGCACCCGTCTCACCAGCAACAGGAGGATCAGGAGGACGGCGACGGCCAGTTGCAACTGATCATCGGGTCGACGCCCAGATAGTTGAGCGGGCCGATGGCGATTGTCGCCGCGATGGTCGCGCCCTGGCTGCAGGTGCTGGTCACGTTGCTGAAGTACCCGCGCTGCCCGGCGGCGGCGGCGCCGATGATCAACCAGAGGAACAGGACAATCGTCTTCCGCGACATGCCACCTCCGACCGCTGGCAGAAAGCCGTACACAGGCCACCTAGTCGGATAATAGTGCCCAACATCCCTCCACCCGCCACATTGGGCACATCGCCACGCCGAGTAGACCGCTCCGGGCCGAACCCTCGCCAGGCGCCCGCCGCAGCCGCCTTGTCACCGACGCCATCCGCATCGACGCGACCCTGTCAGCTACGCCGCCGACATGAACTCCACCCTGTCACCTACGCCATCGACACAAATTGGTCATGTCGATGGCGTAGCCGACAGGCGGCGTTTGGGGTCAATGGCGTCGCCGACAGGGCCGGGAAACGGGAGCTTCTTGAGGCATCACACGAGCGGAGGGCGTGGGATTCGAACCCACGAGGTCGGTTCCCCGACCTAGTTGTTTTCAAGACAACCGCCATCGGCCACTAGGCGAGCCCTCCTGCGTGGAACAACATTACGCGAATGGGGATCCGGACGTGGTGTTGGCCGAGGAACGGCGCGGGTGGGCGAAGCCGTCGGCGACGAGGGCGGCCAGGTTGAGGTAGGCGTCGGCGGTCTCCTCGTTCAGCATCTCCAGCTCGACCTCCGCGCCCTCCTCCAGGTGCGGGTCGTAGGGCACCCGGACGACCGCGCGGGATCGGGCGGCGAAGTGCTGTTCCAGGCGGTCGAGGTCGACCGTCGACTTGCTCTTGCGGCGGATGGCGGACAGTACCACGACGCCGCCGCGGACCAGGTCGGCGTACCCGTGCGCCTCCAGCCAGTCCAGCGTCGCGCTGGCGCTGCGGGCGCCGTCGACCGACGGAGAACTCACCAGGACGATCTGGTCGGCCAGCTCGAGGATGCCGGCCATCGCCGAGTGCAGCAGGCCGGTGCCGCAGTCGGTGATGCAGATCGAGTAGTACTGCTCGAGGACGCTGACCACAGCCCGGTAGTCTTCGGCGCTGAACGCGACCGAGACGCCCGGGTCCCGGTCGGACGCGAGGATCTCGAGCCTGCTCGACGCCTGGGACGTATACGCCCTGACGTCCGCGTACCTGGTGACCAGCAACCGCTCGTTCAGCAGGTCCCTGATCGTCGCCGGGGTCTCGAGCCGAACCTTGTCTGACAGCGTGCCGCGGTCCGGATTGCCGTCCACCGCGATCACCCGGTCCCCGCGCAACGACGCCAGCGTTGAGCCGAGGCCGACGGTGGCCGTGGTCTTGCCGACGCCGCCCTTGAGGCTCAGCACCGCGACCCGGTGGTGCCCGCCCGCGACCGGCGATCGCACGCGGCCGACCAGCTCGCGCCTGCGCATGCTGGCGGCCGACTCGCCGACATGGACCAGTCCCCCGGTGGCGCGGTAGACCGTCCGCCGCCAGCCGCCGTCGGGCGTCGCCCGCTTGCCGGGCAGCAGCAGGTCGGACGTGAGCGTGTCGGCCGTCTGTCGCTGCGCCGTCGGGCCGGGCGGCCTGACCTCCGACGGTGCCGCCCACGCCGCCTCAGGCGGTGCTACCCGCGAATCCTCCGGCGGTGCTCCGCGCGAACCCTCCGGCGATGCCCTCCACGCCGGCTCAGGCCGCTCCGTCGTGGCAGGCGCCGTCCTCGCAGGCAAGGGCGCCGCAGGCAGTGGCACCGCCACTGGGACATCACCGCCGACGCGCACCTGCGACCACGGCACCGACGGTCCGCGCAACGGCGGCGCCGCCTCCGGCGGACGAGGCGCCGCGTACGGGTCGCTGGTCCACGTCGGCTGCACGTCAAGCGGCCGCTGGGCCGAATGACGCGGCTCCGGCTGCCGCTGCTGGATCGGCGGAGGCTGCGGGATCGCCGGAGGCTCCCCCTCGCCGCCGGCGAACTCCTGCGCCCGTCCCGCCTGGGCCGGCGGAACGTGCCAGGCGCGCGCGCTCGAAGGTTCCGCCGCGGCCGCCGGCGGCGTCGAGGCCGGTGGCGTCGACGCGGGCGGCGTCCAGGCGGGCGGTGGCGTCGAGGCGGGCGGCGTCCAGGCAGTTGGCGTCGGAGCAGGCGCAACCGGCGGTGCCGTAGACCCAGTCGGCTCGGGCTGGGGCTGGGGCTCGGGCTCGGGCTGCGGC
>Ga0302326_10017639_pt1 | contig 14869 bp, 15 predicted proteins | sample Palsa_T0_3_FD_202264 | JGI IMG/M metagenome (GOLD analysis project Ga0302326, IMG submission 202264) | Peat permafrost microbial communities from Stordalen Mire near Abisko, Sweden - Palsa_T0_3 | ecosystem: Environmental > Terrestrial > Soil > Palsa > Peat permafrost | place: Sweden: Abisko... | reverse complement strand
TCGAGGGCAGAGACTATCGCAGGCTTGGTCGCTGGGTGTGCAACGCCGACGGCATCAACTGGCGCGAATCCCCGACGGACACGTTCGCGGACGCCTGACCGGCGCGTCCCCGCGCCGATCGTCGTCGCCGAAGAGGCGCCCTGGTAGGCCTGGAGGGACTCGAACCCCCAACCAGACCGTTATGAGCGGTCGGCTCTAACCATTGAGCTACAGGCCCCCGAGCGCGTCGAGCCGGAAAGCGGGGTTACCACGCGGCGCGGGCGGCTAAAAGTGGCCAGTCACAGGCCGGCCTTGGCGAAGGCTCCATCAAGCCGCGCGGCCAACTCGTGGCCCGGAAAAGCATCTTCGCCCTCCATGGTCGCCGAATAGATCAGGTCGCGTGTCTGGCTGTTCGCCCGTCCTTCCGCCCACCCGACGAGCCGCGAACCATCGGCGGTCGACGGGCAACTGACCGCGCGGCCGCCGGGCTCGACGGCCAGCGAAAGCGCGTCGGTCGCCGTCAGCGAGCCAGGCCGGTCGCAAGCGGGCAGGCCGCGCACGCAGTTGAAGGCCTCGCCATAACGGTAGATGACTCTGCGCGTGGCGCGGTCGGCGAGCAGGACGCAGGTCGAAGGGTCGCCGACCGCATGAGCGATCGCCTCGTGCAGGGCGTCGGTCGGCAGGCCGCGTGCGCTCGGCGGATTCGAACACCCGCTCGCGGCGAGGCCGGCGACCGCCGCGAAACCCAGAAGCGCGACTTGGGGGCCTGAACGCGTCATCGCCGGGCGAGACTACACCGGCGGGGCTCATCGTCGCCAGAGCCGATCAGCTGATCCACCGCAAGGTCGTCGCCTCGACGGGATTGACGAACGCCCGTCCCTCGCGTCGGCTCGCCGCCCACTCCCGTTTCAGTGCCTGGTACCAGCGGGCCTGCCGGTCGGCGTCGTCGATCCAGATCAGGCTGGGATCGTACTTCAAGCCCTGTTTCTGCAGGGTCACCATGTCGCCGTCCTGCTTCAGGAACCGGCTCGCCCCGATCCGTATGAGCGGCGCCGCCAAGCTGAAGATCGGATGATCGGACCACAGAAGCTGAGTGATCCGCGTCGCCGCCGGGTTGACCGGTGTCAGGCAGGTCAGCGACAGCACCTGTCGGCGCCCCACCGTCACATGCTCCCAGCGCAATCCCGGCAGACGAAAGGTGATCTCGGTCTCGGGCTGGCCGCCCAGCAGCATGTAGGCCCGCGAGTTCGACGAGGGCCGGTGGCGCGTCATGGTGAAACCGGCCTGGGTCGGTTCGAACCGCTTGGCCTTGGCGTGCATCGATTTCTGGCTGCGCCACCACCATTGCTGGTGCACGAACGGCCCGTGCGCCGGGTCCATCAGGCCGACGACCGCATGATCGATGTGGGCGGCGAGTTCGAGGCTCAGGGTCAGCTTCGGCGCGCCGCCGACCACCCCCGGGAAGACCGGCGGCAGTTCCGCCGGACCGGTCTGGTCCCGCCCGTCGCCCGCCATCCAGACGAAGATCATCCCCTGGCTCTCGGCCACCGGGAACCGCCGCACGCCGATCCGCCCCAGATCGAAGGCTTGGTCGTCGGTCAGCGAGGGAATGGCGGCGCATCGTCCGTCGGCCCCGAATCGCCAGCCGTGATAGGGGCAGGCGACGGTGATCGCGCCGTCGGTCTCGCGGGCGAAGCACCCCGCCGACAACGGCGCGGCCCGATGCGGACAGACGTCGCGAAGCGCGATAAGGGCGCCGTCCGGGCCCCGGCCGAGCATGACCGGCTCGCCGGCCACCTCGTATCGTTTCAGGGCGCCGACCTTGAGGTCCGGCGACAGGGCGACGAAATACCAGATGTCGGTCAGGAAGCCCCTGCCGAAGCCCGACGCCCCGTCGATCCTCGCCGTGTCCGCTACGTCCCGCGCCATGGCCTCTTCTAAGGTCAGGGAGCCGTCCGGCGCAACGCATGCGGCGGTGGGGAGCCTGCGCCTTGACCTCGCCGGTCCGTCCTCCGATGGTGCGCGCCGATCCGATCAAGCCAAAATGGAGGGAGCGCCCGTGGAGCTATTCGATCTGGCCGGCAAGGTCGCGGTGATCACCGGTTCGTCCAAGGGCATCGGCCGAGCCATCGCCGAACGGCTGGCCGAGCACGGCGCGAAGGTGACGATCTCCTCGCGCAAGGCCGGGCCCTGCGAAGCGGTGGCCGCCGAGATCAACGCCAGGCGCCCCGGCGCCGCCATCGCGATCCCGGCCAACATCTCCTCCAAGGATGACCTGCAACGCCTGGTCGACTCCGCCCGCCAGGCGTTCGGCAAGATCGACATCCTCGTCTGCAACGCCGCCGCCAACCCCTACTACGGCCCGATGAGCGGCATCAGCGACGAGGCGTTCCGCAAGGTGCTCGACAACAACATCATCTCCAACCACTGGCTGATCCAGATGGTGGCCCCGGAGATGATCGAGCGCCGCGACGGCGCGATCATCATCATCTCCTCGGTAGGCGGCCTGAAGGGAAACGCGGTGATCGGCGCCTACAACATCTCCAAGGCCGCCGACTTCCAGCTGGCGCGCAACCTCGCCCACGAGCTTTCGCCGCACAACATCAGGGTCAATTGCATCGCGCCCGGCCTGGTCAAGACCGATTTCGCCCGCGCGCTTTGGGACACGCCCGAAGCAGAGAAGCGTTCCAGTTCTGGAACCCCGCTTCGCCGGCTTGGCGAGCCCGACGACATCGCCGGGGCGGCGGTGTTCTTGGCCTCAAAGGCCGGCGCCTGGATGACCGGCCAGGCCATCGTCATCGACGGCGGCGCCACGATCTGACGATCGGGGCCATAGCCGGGCGGCGATTCCGATGACCGGCGCGGTCGCCGTCGACAGCTGGCGGGCGCTGATCACCCCCGCCCTGGCGCCTCGCGTCGCGCTGGTGATCCTTGGTGTCTGGCTAAACGCGGCCGACGCCCTGGTCACCGCCACCATCATGCCCAGCGTCGCGGCCGACCTGGGCGGCGCGGCCTATTTCGGCTGGGCGGTGGCTTTCTATCTGACCGGCTCGATCCTCGCCGGCGCCAGCACCGGCCAGCTGTCAGACCGGATGGGGTTGCGCCGGGCCATGGTCATCGCCGCCCTCGCCTACGCCGCCGGTTGCGCCCTCAGCGCCGCCGCGCCGACCATCGTGCTGTTCCTGGTCGGCCGCGTCATCCAGGGTGTCGGCGCCGGCTGGCTGGTCGGCTGCTGCTACGTGGCGATCGGCGTGGTGTTCCCCGAAACGCTCTGGGCGCGGATGTTCAGCGCCACCGCCGGGGTCTGGGGGATCGCCAGCATCCTGGGCCCGTTCATCGGCGGGGCGTTCGCCGCGGCGAGCTTCTGGCGCGGCGCTTTCTGGATGTTCGCCGCCCAGGGCGCGCTGTTCGCGACCGCCTGCGTGGCGCTGGTGCCGGCCCGCCGGGCCGACCCCGGCGACCTGCGCCCTATCGCGTGGCGCACCCTGAGCCTGCTCGCGGCCGCCATCGTGCTGATCGCCGCGGCTGACGTGGTCGGCGGAACCGCCTCGGCGGCGGGTCTTCTGGCGGCCGGGATCGCTGTTCTCTGGCTCGCCGGCAAGGTCAACAGGACCCCGTCCGAACGCCTTCTGCCGGCGCAGGCCATCGACCCCACCACGGTCGCGGGCGCGGGCTATGCGATGATCTTCGCCATGGAGGTCGCGACGGTGGTGATCACCGTCTACGAGTCGGCGATCCTGCAACGGGTGTACCACCTGTCGCCGCTGCTGGCGGGCTACGTCGTCTGCGTCGGGGCGGTCGGATGGACGGTCGCGGCCCTCTGGGTCGGAGGCCAGCCGGATCGGCGACACGGCGGCTACATCGTCGCCGGCGCGATCGTCATCCTGGTCGGCTGCGTCCTGACGGCGCTGGCGATCGCCCGCTGGCCATTGGCCTGGATCGTCGCGGGCGGCGCGGTGACCGGCGTCGGCTTCGGCCTCTCCTGGTCTCTCGCCACCGGGCGGATCCTCAAGGCGCTGAGTTCCGACGATCGCGGCATCGGCTCGGCTGCGGTTCCGACCACCCAGCTGATCGGCGGCGCCGTTGGCGCGGCCGTGGCGGGCGCCGTCGCCAATCTGCTCGGCCTCGCCAGGGATTTCTCCGTCGCGCACGCCGAAGCGGCGGCGCCATGGCTGTTCGGACTGTTCGTGCCGGTGGCGGGGCTGGGGGTCGTGGCGGCGGTCAGGCTCGCGCGGGGAGTCGTGCCGGCGAACACGGCTTGATCGGGGATGGCACGGCAATGGTCCTCACCGATCGGGGGAAGATGGTCCCGTCGGCGGCGTGCCGGTAAAGGCGTTGGAGTCGCTCCCGCCGCCGCTCACGTCCGAACCTGGACTAGGCGCCCACCAGGGGGCCTGCAGCGCCGGCGGAAAGAGGAACTTGCCGTTGGCGGCGTTCAACGCCATCCCGGGCGGGAGGTTGGCCGAGACCTGCTGGTCGGGCGTGGGGCCGCCGGCGTCGCGGAACGCCGGCCCGAGCGGATTCCAAGGTCGGGGGCCGCCGAGCGCCTCGGCGAATTCCGGATACTGCCGTGCCGCCAGCGACATCAGGTTGTCGCTGAGGTCACCGATCTCGTCAGCCATCATCACGCCATTGGGACCCTGAGGTCGATAGTGATCGGCAAGACCGGAGAGGGTTGAGCGGATGCGCGCCAGACCCGCGCCGCCGTGGCCGGGAAAGTCGGGATCCTCCAGATAGGGGCCGATCACCGGCTCCCTGGCGTTCTGGTCGAACTGACGCTGATTCTCCGGCGACATCTTCGACAGCCTCGCCTCCTGCAGCGAGTGGCGGGCGACGAACTCATCATCGGGCACGACGGTCAGGTATCGCGGCACGGCGTTCAGAGGATCACTGGCCGGCTGCGGCAAGGGCCGCTCCGCGCCGCCGGCAATCAGGCCGACCGCATTGAGGAGTTGATCGGTGACGGGTTGATGGTTGAAGTGCGTGCCGAAGTTGGCGTTGATCGTGCGCACCTCCGGCCCGGTCACCTGGTCGACGGCGGCCGCGGGCGCGAGGCCGAAGGCGTTGGGCACAAATCGCGCCACCGCGCCAAGCAGATCCGGCCCGTTCATCAGCCGCCCGGGGTCGGCCTTGACTCGCGCGATGGCGGCGTTGAGATCCCCCATGTCGGCGCGGGAGCGCGAATTGAGGTCGTCCGCGAATGGCCTGGGGGTTTCGCCCAGTCGCCGTTGAATGTCGGCCACTGTCACAGGCGACCTGACCGGAGGGCCGGGCCGGCCGGCCAGATGCTGCGCCAGCATGTAGTTCTGCCAGGGTCCCACGAGATCTTTCTCCAGGTGTTGGGGTTTGCTCGGCCGGCGCCCGCGAAGCGGCGCGAAGCCTGTCGAATTGAACGTCTAGCGATGGCCGCCGTGGCCGGTTCTGGCGTGCTGGCGACCGCTCGCCTCCAGCCTCATGGACTCGGTGGAGTCGGTCCGCTTGGCGGCGCGCCTGGCCCGGTCGGGGCGTCCCCGTTTCCCCCTTCGCCATCCGTGCTCGAGCGTCGGCTGGGCGCCCACCAGGGGGCTTCGAGCGTCGACGTCGGCACGGAGTTGTCGTTGGCGGCGTTGGTCGGCGGCGCATCCTCGGGGGCATAGGTATTGGCCAACACCGACATCCGCCGATCGGCTTCGAGAAGCGCCCGGCGGGGTATCGTTATGCGCCACGGGCCCGGCTCGTTGTCGTTCATGGCGCGCATCACCCCCTGACCGGGGGTCACCCTTGTCTGCCCGTCGGACGTCAGGCTGCCATCGCGGGGGTATTCCCGCCAGGCCGTCCGCGGTGGGAATCCGCCGAGCGCCTCGGCGAATTCCGGTTGCTGCCGCGCCGCCGTCGACATCAGGTTGTCGCTCAGCCGCCCGATTTCGTCCGCCATCTGCACGCCGCCGGCGCCCTGAGACCAGTAGTGATCGGAGAGATCGGCGAGGGTCGAGCGTAGGCGCGACAAGGCCTCGCCGTTGTGGCCGGGAAAGCCGCCGTCCTCCAGGTAGGGGCCGATGACCGGCTGCCGGGCGTTGTCGTCGAACAGTTGCTGTTGTTCCGGCGACAGCTCCGACAGCCGCGCCGCCTGCCGCTGAAGCGCGGCGGTGAACCGCCTGTCGGGGACAACGGTCAGATGTGGCGGGACGTCGGCCAACCGGTCCGCTGGCCGCGGTGGGCGGGGCGGCGCCGGCGAGCTGGGCCTCCGGATCATCGGTTCGCTGTCCCAATCGTCGATGACGGGCCGCGCCTGCGGTTGAATGGGTGGCGATGGCTCTGGGGGTCTCGCCGCCTGAGGCGCCTCTTGCTGGACGGACGCAAACCCAGGCGCGGCGCCCGGCGGTTCGCGAGCCATCGACGGCAAACGCGGCTCGGCGCCGTCGGCGAGCAGGCCCGCCGCGTTGAGGAGCTGGTCCGTCACCGGTTGATAGTCGGCGTGCGTGCCGAAGTTGGCGTTGAACGCATTCACCGCCGGCCGCGTCACCTGGTCGACGGCCGCGGCGGGACCGAGGCCGAAGGCGTTGGGCACATATCGCGCCACGGCGCTCAGCAGGTCGGGCGCGTTCATCAGACGGGTCGGGGCGCCCCTGGCGCGATCGATCACGCTGGTGAGCGTGGCCACGTCGGCCCGGGCGCGCGAGTTCAGATCGGTCGCGAACGGGCTCTGTCCCGGATTCAGCCGCCGTCGGATGTCGGCCACCGTCACGGGTCTCGGGCCCGTCGGACGGGTGGCGCCGGTCAGCTCCCGCCCCGCCGCATAGTCCCACCAGGGCCCCATCAGATCTCGCTCCAGTTGTCGGGGTCCGCCGGATCGCCGCCCTCGAAGCGGTGTCGGCCTTCGATGTCGCCGCGGACCGGTGGCGGTGGGGCCCGGCCGCCGTGCAGCAGGTGCGCGATGGCGCGGACGTCGGCCAGATGCCGGCTGAGGCCCTCATCAGTGACGTCCGCGAGGCTGATGGTCTTCGGGTCCATCAACCCGGTCGCCACCGCGATGTGACGCGCGGCCGATAGCCGTTCGGCCAGATCGGGTTCGCCGGCGCCGGTCCGCAGGCTGGCGAGACCTTGCAGGATCGCCCCTAGCTGCTCGTTGGTCGTCGCCGCCTTCAGTCGCTGCGCCGCGTTCATCCGGTCAAACGCGCCCGAACCCGCGAGGGCCGTCGCGGTCCTGGCCACGCGCGGATCGATCCACGCGGCCGGTCGCCCGCGCGCGACGGGCGCGGGTTGCGCTCTGGGTGGCGGGGCCGCCAGCCTCCGACCGCTCTCGAACGCCCGCGCGAAATCGCCGACAGGGTCGGGCCTCGGGTTCATCCCGCCGCGGCCCGCTTGATCGATGTCGCTCATCTAGCCGACTCCAAAGGGCGCGTAGCCGGTCTGGTTGAAGGTCGTCGGGTAGCCGCCGGTCAGGGCGTTGGCCGCGCCGCCGCCGTTGAAGCTGCTGGCCCCGAGCACCTGGCCAGTCGCCCCGGTCAAGGCGTTGATCGCGCTGTTGGTCGCGGTCGCGTTGGCGGTGGCCGCGGCGCCGGCGGCGGTGGTTCCGAGATTGTTGTTCGCCGTCTGAGCCGCCACATTGGTGTTGCCGGCCCCCGTCAGGGCGGTGACCGCGCTCGCGCCCCGGCTTGCCACCGTGTTCAGATTGTCGACGTACTGTTGTCCATACTGGTCGGCCAGGCCCGTCCCATAGGTGTCGAGCGCCTTCAGCGCCGCGCCGCTGTTGAGCAGCCCCTTGGCGGAGGCGCTCTGTTCCGCCGCATCGACGCCCTGCTGTTTGGTGAACTGGTAACCTGTTGAATCCAGGTAATTGTTGAACGCCGTCTGCGTCGCCGCCGGATCGCCCCCGAGGCCCAGAAAGCCTTGCAGCGCCGTCGAGGCGGTGTCCCCCTGGTCGACATAGGGCTGTATCAGCGCCTTGGTCGAATTGTATTCGTTCTGAGCCAGGGCGTCGTTGTTGGCGTTGTTCTGGGCCGCGATATTGGCGGCGTTGTTGTTGGCGCCGGCCGAGATCGCCGAACTGGCGACGGCGCCGGCGGCCCCGATCCCGGCCGCCACTAGGGCTATGGGCATTTGCTGTCCCTCCTGGAGCGCCTACGGCCAAAGTGAACTGGTTTGGCGCTAAGCAGGCGATCTAAATGTTTGAATTTAAAGCAAATTGTCTCTAGTCAAGTGATTTCACTTGAGCGGCGTTTGCTCTAGTCGCCGCCGCGCTGGCCTCCCAGGCCGCGCGGGTCAGCAACCACATCCGAAGGTTCCCGAACGGCGTCGCCCGCCAGTCGCCACACCGTACGAAACCGAACGTCCTGGGCGGCCGGCTGCGGGCGTTCGCCTCCACCTCGAGGGTGGTCACCGCCTGGTAGCCGCACAGCCATACCAAGCCGATCGCCTCGATCCCGGCGGTCAGCGCCTCGCGCCCCCAGCCCTCGGGCGAGAACAGCGTGTGCAGCTCGGCGACGAAGCCCAGCGGATCGGTTCTGCGGAAAAAGAAACCGCCATGCTCGGCCGCCAGCGGCAACACGTCATCGCGCGTGGCGATCTTCCCCACGGCGTCGGGCGTCAGACCCAACGCCATGTCGGCCAGCGCCGGATGCGCCGCCACCGCCGACCAGAACGCCGGGTCTCGCTCCACCCGGACCATGCCTAGAACGGGCTTCCCGCCACGCTGTAGACGATGGCGCCCAGGGTGGCCGAGCCGTTCGAGACGTTGGTCACCGTGATCGTGCCGCTGACCCGCGACGACCCGGGCGCCTGCACCTGCCAGGAGAGCGTGTCGCCCGCGTGGGAGGTGAACGCCCCGAGGTAGTTATAGACCGTCCCATTCAGGGTGTAGGAAAGGCCCGCCGTGCCCGTCAGGCCGGCGGAAATGGTGATCCCGGTGCTGATCCCGCTGATCGTCTGAGTGTTTGTCGAGGCGGTTCCGAAGCCGTAGATCGGCGTCCAGGTGGGCGCCGGGGAGACCACCACGCCTGCGCCACCGCCGGCGCCGCCCGCGCCGATCCCGGCCAGCACCGCGCCCGCCACTAGGAGATTCCGACCCCGGTGATCACCCAGTTCGACGATTCGAGAACCATCGTCGCGAAGCCGCCGGGCGCGACGGCCACGTCCTGACTGGTGTTGCTGAGCGCCTTCCAGAGCACCACGCCCGAGCCGCGCGTGATCGTCAGCGTGCCCCCCGCCATGATGTTGCGAAACACGATGGTCGTGCCCAGCGGGAAGGCCACGCTGGATAGCGGCGGCACGGTGTAGGCGACCGCCGAGGCCGAGTTGCAGCGGATCATCTTGCCGGCGTCGGAGAGAACCAGGGTGTAGTTGGCGTCCTGCTCGTTGACCGGCGTGCCGAGATAGCCGGCCGAGTTGGTTTGCAGCGAGGTGTTGCTGACCAGGAGGTTGGTCGCCGTGTCTCCGGCCTTGTTCAGCGGGGTGTAGCCCAGGGCGGCGGGAATGCCGCTCCAGGCCGCCAACTTGGCTGGGCTGACGAAGATTCCCGTCAGCGTCCCTGCGTTGACCTGGGCCTGGGTCGCCTCGATCGCGGTCACGGTGACCGGGTCGACGTCGCGGATCAGCGTCGCGCTGCTGTTCTGCAGCTGCACCCGGTAGGTGACCGTCGGGTCCAGGTAAATCGGCGTGAACAGGCCGCCGGAGTCCGCGACCACGGGATTGCTCAGCGGCGTCGTCAGCGCCGAGCTGGTGTAGACGTTGGCCGGCGCGGTGGTGCCGGTCAGGTAGAACTGCAGCAGCGCGCCGGCCAGCGGCTCGCCGTTCTGGTCCACGGCCCGGAACACCGGGACGGTCAGCAGGGTTCCGGTCATCGGGAAATCCTTAAGTCGTCACGGCCGCGCCGCTGGTCGCGGCGTACCAGGCGCCCTTGGTCCACCAGACGGGAACGCCGGTGCCGGCGCCGGAGCCTTCCCCGGGCTTGCGGCCGTCATAGGCGTAGGCCCAGTCGCCTTCGTTGTTGCCGGTCGTCGGCAGGTTCGCCGCCACGGTCATCGCCCTGTAGAACGACACCGCCACATTGTCTTCGGTCAGCGAGCCGCCGTTGTGCAGGCCACCGATGGCCACCACCTGCGTCGTCCGCGGCGCGGCCGCGGCGGCTGCGGTGTAGGCGGCGTCGACCTTGTCCACCCCGGCGCCCAGGCGGTCGAAGACGGCGTTGAACCACGCCAACCAGCCGGCCGACACCTGGCCGGACCCAGCGACGAGGGCGGTATGGATAGGAGGCGGCGAGAGCGAGGCGCCGGCCATCAGCGCGCCGGCCGCGTCGCGTTCAACTCCATGTGGCTGAACACCACATTCACCGGATCGGAACAGCGCACCTCGATCAGCCGGCCGGGCGAGCGCATGAGCCCAAGCCGCGTCCAGAAGGCCCGCACGTTGGACTGGCCCGCGCCGCCCATGCTGGCCTGCCGCCATTGACTGAAGCTGCCGCCCTGATTGTCGGAATAGCGCATTTCGATGGCCGGAGCCGAGCCCTGGCCCGACGCCAGGCCGACGCCCGTCACGCCCTCGAGCACGATGTTGTCGCAGCGGGGCGTCCCCTCCTCGACCTTGATGAAGCAGCTGCCCACCCGAACCAGCGGGTTTCCGCCGTCGGTGTAGGTCCCCACCTGCATCTGCCAGACGACCCCCAGCGTGTTGTCGCCGACATAGGTCACATCGTTCAGCGTCGCCGCGACCTGGCCGCGGAACGTCGGCTGGTTCCAGCTCTGCCACTCACCCCACTCGCCGCGGCCCGCCTCTTTCACGTTCAGGCGCGAGCAGTCGTAGGCGTAGGAGCCGATCCCGGGCACGTTCATCACATACATCTCATGGCCTTCGAACGTCGCCGACCACGCGGTCACGCCCGAGATGTTGGCGCACTGCCGCAGCTTGTCCTCGATGGACGAGGAACTGATCCGCGTCGGCGTCGTGCCGATCACGCGGTAGACCACGCGGTTGTCACCCACCCAGAACAGCGAATTGTCGGCATAGGCCACCGAGCCCCGCGACGCGCACCCGCGTTGATACTCCTCGCCCACCACCGGCTGGAACGGCGCGGTGGGGTCGCTCGCCGTCGACCAGAACTCCACCGACTGCGTGCCGAAGAACACCAGCTGTTCGTCCAGCACACCCACGGCGACGTTGGGGTCGGGCGCCGCCTCGGCCGTCGCGAAATCCAGTCCCGTCTCGTTGGCCGCGTCGTCGATCTCCGAATAGAAGAAGGTGTCCGTCCCTTCGCAGACGTAGACGAACCGGCCCGACAGATAGGCCACGTCCGAGACCGGCGGCAGCACGCCATTGCTGATCGGGTTGAAGTTGGCCCCGTCGTAGAGCCAGGCGGTCCCGCCCGCGACCATCACCATCTGGGAGCGACTGACCGCCCAGCGCACGAGATCGGTCCCCGGAATCGCCCCGCACGTCGCGCTGGTGGCGAGGTTGTAGGCGGTCGTCCCCGAGACGCAGAACAGCCCTCCGCCATAGGCCGGCGGCGCGACCGTCAGGCCGCGGATCGGGCCGGTTCCAGGGCTGTAGGCGCTCGCCAGACCTGGGCGGCTGTAGTGAACCTCTCTCAGGCCGACCAGAGGCACATAGGGCCGCTCCTCGCGCAGCGGCGTCGCCTCGCTGATCATGTTGACCAGCCGCGTCTCGGGCAGGCCGAACGCCCGCGAGAAGCTGTCGGTGAAGAACTGCAGCCGCAGGCCGCTCTGCGTGGTGACGCCGTCGCTGCGGAACTGCGCGATCTGCGATGTCGGCGCCGATCCCTGGCCCTGGATGCCGCCCGGTGTCGCCATGGTTCAGCGGACCCCTTGCGGTTGTTGCCCGCCGTCCGCCACGCCGAACGGCGGATCCAGCGAAGCGGCGCCCCGGCGCCCATATTGCCGCGCGAACGCCTGCCGGCCTTCGGAGGCCTGCGCGATGATGTCCTGCCGGATGTCGGCTCCGTACTCGGCCGCCAGCACCACCGCCAGCATGTCGGGCAGGTAGTCGATCAACGGGTCGGGGAACTCGATGACGTTGGTGAGCGCCGTCCAGTCGGTCTCCAGAACCCAGCTGCCGGTGTCGCCCCTGAACCACCAGTGCGTCGCCTGGCCGGCCGTTGCGACCACATAGTTCGCCGCCGCGCCGTTCAGCAGCTGGCCGTTGCGGGCGATCGTCAGGTTGTAGGTGTTGAACGTCAGGTTGGGGTCGACGGCGCCGAAGCGCGCGCCCGAGCGCGGACCCGTCGGGGCGGTGAGCGTGAACGCCGCGCCGGTGGGGATCTGGTATTCGCCGCCGTTCTCCGCCTGGCCGGACACGCCGGTGAGCGCATAGGACGACAGCCGCGGCCCGATCACGGTCCCGAACATCGACCGTTTCAGCCGGTTGAACGCCACCAGCGCCGACGCCGCATCGCTCGCCGGCAGCGTGCCGTCGGGCGATAGATTACCGATCAGCCGCATCGCGGCATTGATCACGTCGTTGACGAGGAGGGACATGGAAGGGGCTCCTCGGAGGCCTTGACGCGTAGCGTCGGCCACGGGACGTTTGGCGATGGACGAGCGCGATCAGAAGCTGCCGTGACTGACGGAGCCAGAGCCCAGACTGACTGCGGTCGATCAGCTTGAGATCGCGGCCATACTCGCACTGGCGGCACCGGCTATTTGGCGCTTGGGCCCCGATCCGTTCTGGGGTCGGCTGGCCTACGTGTTCCAATACCCCGAGGCGGTGGCAGTGGCCAAGCGCTAGGCCAGGTACGACTCCTCACAAAGTACGAAGATCAATGAGCCAAAGAACAGTATCGCGCCGAGAAAGCCGTCGATCGGATTGCCATAGGCCAGTTCACCGGTGAACACGGCCAGGATTACCGCCGGCCAGGTCAGTTTGGAGCGACGGCCGCTGAGCGCCAGCAGTGCCGCGAGGATCAACAGCGCCGTCGAGAACCATCCAAAGGCGATCGCCAGGTCGAGCACGCCACTTTCGGTGACATGGGCGTTCCAGAGGTCGTTGAACTCCACACCCGTCGGCGGAGCCCGGTAAAACAGGCCCTCACCGGTCCAGAAATGGCTCAGCGTCTCCCGCCAGCCGACGGCCATGAGGTCCGCCCGCTGATTGTTCTCCGAATCGTAGTGAGTGAATGCGAATCCGACGCCGAATGCCCCAAGGCCGATCGCCACCACCGACAGCGGCACGAATCGTCCCCACGGCAGCGCCAGCAGAACCGTGGCGACCAGGGCCTCTCCAAGATACCTTCGTGCGTCGGTCAGGTAGAGGGAGGCACCCAGCGCGCACAGAAGCGCCACCGCGCAGAACCAGCCGAACCACCTCCGTGGGTTCTGGAGCCTGCTAGCGACGCAACAGATCGCCACCAGGCAGACGATGCCACCCGCATGGCTGTTCCCGGTGAGGCCGCCGAACCGCTGGATACGACCCGCTTCGGTGAACCGGGCGCCAGCGTCGCTGACTTCCCACCAGCCGTACAGGCCTCCAAAGTTGGCGACCGCGTCCGCCAGCGCAAACATCACGCACCACCAGCCGACCGCTCGCAGAAGAGTCATCCGCTCGTGACTGAGCAAAATCAGCAGAGGCGCCCCGACCGTCAGTAGGAACAGGCCCCAGTCATAGACGGTGGGCGCGCGCTCCTGGAACGCGACGAGGCCCAGGGCCGTGAACAGTGCCCATGCCGCGACGAGCACACATGCGCCGGCCTGGCGGCTGGCGTAGCGCGGCGTCCAGAACACAGGATGGCGAAACCAGAGCAGTGACGAGACCGCCAGACCAGTGGCGATCACGGCCGCGGAGATCGGGGTGACCTCCGTCGAAGCGGTCTCGAAGACGGTGTGGGCATAGAGCGAGAAGACGACCACGAAAGCCGTCGTCCACGCCAAAGTCCGCTCAACGGTGACCCCCATCGCGCGGTTCTACCGGGCAGCGGCTATGACGTCGCCCCCTTGAGTACGGCGAAGCTGATCACCGGCGAGTCGGAGGTCGTTCCGCCCGTCGTGTAGAAAGTGATTTGGAAGCTACCGGCGGCCACGCCGGTTACCAGCGCGAGATAGGTGTTCGTACCCGATTTGACCGATAGATTGACCGTGTCGGTGGCCACGACCGTGCTGTCGGCGACCGTGAAGGTCGCCGGCGTCGCGGAGCCCGCCGCAGCGAAAAGGGTTATCGCGCCAGTTTCCTTGTTGAGGGTGACGCCCGTCGTGCGCGACGTGAGCTGCGTCACCGCGCCGCCGGCGCCAGAGCCTGTTCCATAGCCGACTCCGCCGGAGCCGAACGACAGAAGCGCGCCGTTCGCGCCGTTGAGGGAGTATTGCTTGGTGGTGAAGGTGTCAGAGTAGCCCGTCACCGCCATGGCGTTGTTGAAGGCGCAGTAGCTGTTGGCCGGCGTCGCGTTGGTGCCGCAATCCACGGCCACGATCCCCGCGACGTTCTTGATCTGGAAGATATCGGTCGCGTCGGTCGCTGGCTGGACATAGGCCGAATTGACCAGGGCGGTCGGAGAGGTCACCGACCCCGCGAAGATCGCCGCGCCGGTGGCCGAATTGAAATCGTAGGTCCGGGTGACGAACCCGTCGCTGAAGCCCGTCCAGTCGGCTCCCCATCCGACGCCGCAGTTGGATGCGCCGATCGTCGCGTTGCTCGTGCAGATCATGTAGGGAGTGGCGTTCGAGCTCTCCAGCGTGAAGGTCTGCCCGTCCACGAGCGGTTTCAGGACGATATTCGTGTTCGCCAGGCCACCGGTCGCGGCGGAGAGCAGGAACGTCTGCGTCGCCCCGGCAGGGTCGCTATAGCCGAACAGGCCCTGGCCGTTGTTGAGCGTCACCGTTTGATTGAAAACGTGCTTGGCGTTCTCGATGTCCAGGCTAATGAACGCTCCAGTATTGTCGCCCCTGACATCGCAACCCTGAGCATTTGTGTA
>Ga0302326_10017635_pt1 | contig 14873 bp, 10 predicted proteins | sample Palsa_T0_3_FD_202264 | JGI IMG/M metagenome (GOLD analysis project Ga0302326, IMG submission 202264) | Peat permafrost microbial communities from Stordalen Mire near Abisko, Sweden - Palsa_T0_3 | ecosystem: Environmental > Terrestrial > Soil > Palsa > Peat permafrost | place: Sweden: Abisko... | reverse complement strand
AACCCTTGAGGTAATAGCCCAAGTGCTTGCGCATCTGCGGTACCGCGCGCGTTTCGCCCCACTCTTCGACCATCGTCTGATAGTGGTGCACCGCGAAGCGCAGGCGATCGGGCGCATCCGGCGTCGGCGCCGGCTCGCGTCCTTCCATCAAGGCACGCAGCCGCGAAACGAGCCACGGGTTTCCGAGCGTCGCGCGGCCGAGCATCACGCCGTCGACGCCGGACTCGCGAAAGCGCCGCATCGCTTCGTACGGATCGCCGAGGTCGCCGTTTCCGATCACCGGGATATCGACCGCGCGTTTGAGCTCGGCGATCTTCGACCAATCCGCCGAACCCTTATAGAACTGCTTCGCCGTGCGCGCGTGCAGCGTGAGCGCCTGCACGCCGACCGCCTGGGCGCGCTTCGCAACTTCAACGAAGACCAGGTCGTTCGCGGTCCAACCGAGCCGCATCTTCATCGTGACCGGACAGTCGACGGCGTCGACGACCGCTTTCATGATCGCCTCGCAGCGGTCGACGTCGCGCAGGCAGGCGCTGCCGCCTTCGGTCTTGGTGACCTTCGGCGCGGGACAGCCGAAGTTGATGTCGACGATGTCGGCGCCGCACTCGCGCACCACTTTCGCCGCGAGGGCCATGATGGCGGGATCGTTGCCCCAGAGCTGGGTCGAGACCGGCTTCTCGACGCCGTGCTGGTCGATCATTTCCATGGTGCGCTTGGCGCCGTACTGCAGCGCGTTCGACGACACGAATTCGGTGACGGTCAGGCCGAATCCGAACGGCTTGTAGAGTGCGCGCAGGGTACGGTTGGTCACCCCCGACATCGGCGCGAGCACGATGGGAGGCCACACCTGGAGCGGACCGATGTGCAGCGGCGGGACGGAGCGGGTCACGACCAAGGAGTCTACCACAATTCCGCCGCGGGCGCGCTCAGGACGGCCGCGAGCGCAGGTAGTCGATCCGCAGGCCGTGCAGCACCAGGTGCGGCTCGACCCGCTCGATCACCGGACACTCGCGAGCCACGACCGGCGCCAAGCCGCCCGACGCGATGACGCGGGCCTCCTCGCCCAGGACGGTGCGGAATCGCCGCACCATCTCGGTCGTCGCTCCGACCGCACCGAAGATCAGGCCGGCCTGGATCGCGCTGACGGTATCGCGGCCGATCGCGGATTCCGGGGCCACCAGCGAAACCTGCGGCAGCTTCGCGGTCCGGCCGGCCAGGGCGTCGAGCGCGACCTGGAGCCCGGCCGCGATCGCGACCCCGATGTACGCGCCGTCGCGATCGATCGCGCCGAACGTCGTCGCGGTACCGAAGTTGATCGCGATCGCGGGTACCCCCACGAAGTCGACCGCGCCGATCGCGGCCGCGATCAGATCGCTTCCGACCTCGCGCGGGCGATCGGTGCGTACCACGATCGTGTCTTGCTTGGCGGCGCTGAAGAAGGTCGCCCGGACGCCGAAGTACTTCTTGCAGCCCTCCGCCAGCGGCCGGTCGACGACCGGCACGACCGACGAGACGATGATCGCGGCGATCTGGTCGACCGGGAAATGCGCCGCCGAGAAGAACGCCGCGAAGAGCACGCCATATTCATCGGCGGTACGCCGCCGGGCCGTCGTCACGCGCCAGGTTCCGATCATGGCTCCCGAGGCATCGAAGGCGCCGAGCTTCGTCTCGGTGTTGCCGACGTCGATGCAGAGCAGGTTCACGCGCGCTGCCGCTTGAGCTCGAGGATCGCGTCCCAAAGCCGCGCGGCGAGTTCACGCTTCGACCCACTGCCCAGATCGCGCCGCCCCTGCGCACCCCACAGCAGCACGAGCGCGTTGTCGACGCCGCCGAAGGCGCGCTCCCCGCTGACGTCGTTGACCACGATCGCATCGCAGTTCTTGCGCACCAGCTTTTCGCGCGCGTTCGATTCGAACGCTTCGGTCTCGGCCGCGAAGCCGACCAGGAAGGTCCCGTTCTTGCGTGCCCCGAGTTCGGCCAGAATGTCGGGATTGGGTTCGAGCGTGAGCGCGGGCTGCGACTCGGTCTTCTTGACTTTGCGCGCGTGCGCGACCGCCGGACGCCAGTCGGCGACCGCAGCCGTTGCGATCGTGACCGTCGCGCCTGCGGCGTGCTCGCGCACCGCAGCCTCCATCTCGCGCGCCGAGGTCACGCGCACCGTCCGCGCGCCGGCCGACGGCACTCGAGATCGACCTCGGCGCCACGCGCGAGCGCCTCGCGCGCGAGTTCGATGCCCTGCGTTCCGGTCGCCGCGTTGGAGAGAAAGCGCACCGGATCGATCGCTTCGCGGGTCGGTCCGGCGGTGATCAGGACGCGTTCGCCGGTCAGATCCTTCGCGCGCGCCAGCAGCGACTCGATCGCTTCGATCAGCTGTTCCTCGTCGGCAAGGCGGCCCGGGCCGTGTTCGCGTTCGGCCAGAAAGCCGACGCCCGGCGCGACGATCGTGACGCCGCGCGCACGCAGCGTCGCCAGGTTCGCTTGGGTCGCGTCGTGTTCAAGCATCACGGAGTTCATCGCCGGCGCGATCATCAGCGGCGCGCGCGTCGCCAGCGCGACGTTGCCGAGCAGGTCGTGCGCCAGCCCCGCCGCCAGTTGCGCGATCGTGTTGGCCGTCGCCGGAACGATCGCCAGCACTTCGGCCTCGCGGGCCAGCCGGATGTGCGGAATGTCCTCGACGCGTTCCCACAGCGAGGTGTGCACCGGCCGGCGCACCAGCGCGGCAAAGGTCGCCGCACCGATGAAACGCTGGGCGTCCTCGGTCAGGATCACCTCGACCTCGGCGCCGCGCTGCACGAGCCGGCTGGCGAGCGCGGCGGCCTTGTAGGCGGCGATTCCGCCGCTCACGCCGAGTACGATGCGGCGGCCGGTCACGAGCTGGTCTCGATCGGCTCGTTGTCGATCAGACGGGTGGTGCCGAGCCAGGCGCTGCCGATCGCGAGCGCCGGCGTACGAATCTCGGGTTCGGCAACGAACGTGCGCGGATCCACCACGTCGAGGTAGGCTTCGCGCAGGGGCGTCTGCAGTTCGGCCCGCCCGCGTTCGACCGCTCGCTGCGCGTTGCGCTCGCCGTTGCGGACCACCGCGACGATCGCATCGAGCGCGCGGTGCAGCGCCGGGGCGGCGGCCCGCTGTTCGGGATCCAGATAGGCGTTGCGGCTCGAGAGCGCGAGCCCGTCCGCTTCGCGCACCGTCGGCAGCACGATCAGTTCGATGCCCAAATCGAGGTCGCCGACGACCTGCCTCAGCACGGCGACCTGCTGCGCATCCTTGGCGCCGAAATAGGCGCGGTCCGGCGCGACCGTTGCGAACAGCTTCGTGCAGACCGTCGCGACCCCGCGAAAGTGGCCTGGGCGGAGCGCGCCTTCGTAGCCTTCGCCGACCGGTCCGGGATCGACCGCGGTCGTAAAGCCGGCGGGATACATCGTGGTCACATCCGGCGCGTAGACGAGGTCGACCCCCGCCGCGCGCAGCTGCTCGACGTCGTCGTCGAAGGCGCGCGGATAGCGCTCGAAGTCTTCGTTTGGACCGAATTGGAGCGGGTTGACGAACACCGAGACGGCGACGGTTGCCGACTCGCTGCGCGCCCGATGGATCAGTGCGAGGTGACCCGCGTGCAGCGCGCCCATCGTGGGGACCAGGCCGAGCGGGCGCGACGCACCGGCCAGTGCCGCGCGCACGTCAGCGGGCGTTCGTACGACGCGCACGTTACGGTCGCAGAACGCGCAGCGTCGTGCGGCCGATGACGAACGGCTCGCCGACGTCGATCGGCTCGGGTTCGCCCAGCGATCGCCCGCCGACCCGGGTCCCGTTGCGGCTGGCCAGGTCGGCCAGCCGCAGCAGACCGTCACCTTCTTCGTAGAGCCGGGCGTGCTTGCGCGAAATATAGCGATCGATCGTAATGCACGCAGTCGCGACCGCATCGTCACGGCCGATGGTGATCTCGCGTTCGAAGCTCCAGGTCTTCCCGTCGAGCGGGCCGCTCATGACCTCCAGGACGTACATCGAGGAACCGCCTTCGCGCGTCCCGGACGGCCGGTCCTCTGTTGCTACCCCGGAGCGGCGGCGCAGGCCGCGTCGGCAGCCAAAATTGCCCCCAGCGCGGTGTGTTCCGCCATCACGCCGCCCTGCAGATACACCTCGAACGGCGGCCGCAGCGGAGCGTCGCACGAAAGCTCGATCGTCGCCCCGGGGATGAACGCGCCGCCGGACATGATCACCGGATCGATGTAGCCGGGAACGGCCCCGGGCTCGGGCGCAAAGCGCGCGTTGACCGGCATCGCTCGCTGCAGTCCGCGCGCGAACGCGATCAGCTGGGCCGGGCCGCCGAGCCGGATCGCCTGCACGATGTCGGTACGGCGTTCGCCCGGCAGCGGATCGACACGAAAACCCAAGTCGGCAAACAGCGCGGCGGCAAAGTCGAGTCCGCGCAGCGTCTCTGCGACGACCAGCGGCGCATAGAACAGCCCTTGCACGAGCGCGCGGCCGAAGCCGAGCGTCGGGCCGAGGCCGGCGCCGATGCCGGGCGCGAATACGCGCGCGGCGATCCGCTCGATGAGATCCGCGCGACCGGCCAGGTACGCTCCGCCGGGCGCCAGACCGCCGCCGACGTTCTTGATGAGCGAGCCGGCGATCATGTCGGCGCCCGCCTCGAGCGGTTCGCGCTCCTCGACCAGCTCGCCGTAACAGTTGTCGACGAAGATCAGCGACTCGGCGCACGCTTCGCGCACGGTTGCAACGAGCGCGGCGATGTCGTCGATCGAGAGCGACCGGCGCGCCGCATAGCCGCGCGAACGCTGCACGAAGACCACCGCCGGACGCTGCGCGCGAACGGCGGCCCGCAGTGCCTCGATGTCGGCGCCCCCGTCCGGCGCGCGCGGCACTTCGGCGTAGCGCACGCCGCGCGTCGTCAGCGCGTAGGGGGCGCTCACGATCGCGTGCCGCAGCGTATCGTAGGGTGCGCCGGCGGCGGCCAGCACGGTCGCGCCGGGCGGCACGAGCGCATCGATCCCGGCCACGATCGCGTGCGTCCCGCTGACCAGCGCGAGCCGCGCCAGCACGCGTTCGGCACGAAAGACGCGCGCTAGCAGCGATTCGTACCGCGCGCGCGCCGCGTCGTCGTAGCCGTATCCGAAGCTGCCGGCGAGGTCGCTTTCGGCGATGCCTTCGGCGAGGAACGCCTGCAGCACGCGGCTGCGCACCGTGCTCGAGCGCGCATCGCGGCGCTCGAGCCAAGGCCGGGACCGCTCTGCTGCGGCGCGTACGTTCGCGGCGACGGAGAGTTCGCCGAGCAGCTCTCCGATCACGCCGGCGCGCGGGCGGAGCGCGCGATTTCGGCGCGCTCGTAGACGCGCACGAAAGGCAGCCAGATCGCACCCGCGAGCACGATGTTGACGGCGATCAGGATGCAGGCGCGCCAATCCAGCGTCGCCAGGAAGACGTTGACGAACGCCGGCAGTGTCGATGGAACGTAGAACAGCGGCTTGCCGACCAGGCCGAACGTCATCGCGGCGTAGGTCGTGCACGAGAGCACGACCGGGGCCACGACGAACGGCACCGCCAGCACCGGATTGTAGGCCAGCGGAAGCCCGAAGATGACCGGCTCGTTCACGTTGACCAGCGACGGCAGAATCGTCGCCAAGGCAAAGGTCCGCAGCCGCGGAACGCGGCTGCGCAGCAGCAGCAGCACCAGCGGCAGCGTCGCCCCGGCGCCGCCGGGAAAGACGAACAGGAACGTCGAGACGACGACCAGATGGGGGATCGTCTCGTGGTGCGCGTGCGCAGCGGTGTTCTGGAATTGGAGATTCATGTAGACCGGAAGCACGATCGCTGCCAGCAGCGCCGGCCCGTGGATCCCGACCACCCACAGCAGGGCTTCGATCGCGGTGATCAGCGCCAGCGCGACGAAGCTGTCGCCAAGCGTCGCCAGCGGCGCGACCGCCGCCGCGATGATGCCGGCCAGCGAAAAGTGCACCAGAAACAGCAGCCCGCACAGCACGCCCAGACCCAGTGCGCCGGCTGCATCTCCGCGGCCGGGCCCGAAACGGCGCCGTCCCAGCGTGAGCGCGCCCGCGCTCGCCAGGCAGACGACGATCGAGGTGAACAATCCGCTCGCGCCGAGCGTCGTCGCGAAGGCGCCCCAGCCGCTGCTGCCCTGCGAACGCACGAACGTGACCAGCGCCAGAACCGACGCGCGCGGGAGTTCCAGCCAAAACACGATGATCGCGAGGCCGACCATCAACACGGGCGGATACTGCAGACGCACGGCGAGCCGCAGCGCGAGCACGAACGTCATGACGATCGAAGCCAGCGCAAAGGCCGGTCCGATGCCGTCGCGGATCTGCGCCGCCAGCGCCGGCCAGCCCACGAACGGATGGAGCGCAAGCAGCCCCACCAGGTAGAGCACCACGACGCCGAACGCGACCGGCAGCGATTCGCTCAGCGCCTTGACCGCCCGGGCCTCGGCAAAGCGGTGCGCATACGGCGCGACGGCCCGTTCCAGCCGGGCAACGAACCCGTCGCCGGCCGGAAGCTCGAACTCGGCCGAGGACGCCGAGGCGTTCGGTCTAGAGTTTCCGGATGACGGCTTCGACTCGACCGACGATCGTGACATCCTCCGCGTAGATTGGCGCCATGGCGTCGTTCTCCGGCTGAAGCCGGATGCGCCCGTCCTCGCGGTAGAAGCGTTTGACCGTCGCTTCACCGTCGATCATCGCGACGACGATCTCTCCGTTGTTCGCGGTCGGGCGCGGTTCGACGACGACGAGATCGCCGTCGAGAATCGCGGCGTTGATCATCGAATCGCCCTTGACGTGCAGCACGAACCCTCCGTGACGCGGCGCCCACGCGGCCGGCAGGATGAAATGATCCTCGAGGTTCTCGGCCGCCGTGATCGGCACGCCCGCCGCCACCCGGCCCACGATCGGCAGCGTGACCGAATCGACGTAGGGCGGCGCGCCCTCCTCGGGCGAGACGACGAGCGCTCGCGGCTTGGTCGGATCGCGCTTGATGAAGCCGCGCCGTTCGAGCGTGTTCAGGTGCGACTGCACCGTCGAAGATGACGAAAGGCCGACGCGCTCGCCGATCTCGCGCACCGACGGCGGGTAGCCCCGCTCGTCGGTAAAGGAGCGAATGACGTCGAGAATCCGCTGCTGCTTGTCGGTCGTGGCCCGCTCGGCCATGGGACCTCCTTGAAGAGTGCCACCCAGTGGGCACAGCGTCGCGCGACGCTGTGGATCGGCAGCACAGGTGATGTGCCGCCCTCGTTGGCGGGAACTATAGCACAAAGTCGCGCCCACAAGCAAACATACGTTCGAGAAACCCTTGACGGCCGCCGCGCCACTTGATACCATCTAGGGGACGAACGAGCGTTCGGCACAACATCTAGGGGATTGGAGCACTATGCGCGGGATATCGAAAAGGCGGAAACCGACCCTGATGCCGCTGGTCGCGCTCGCCGGCCTCAGCCTGGCGGTGACGCTGCCGGCGCTCTCGAGCACCGTCCACGCCGCCCCGCCCGTCGCCTACGCGACGGTCACCGTGCGAAGCGGCGACTCGCTCTGGTCGCTCGCCGAGCGCAAGACCGCCCCCGGCGGCGACGTCCAATCGACGGTCGACCAGATCCAGGGCGCCAACCACCTCGCCTCCGCCACCCTGCACGTCGGCCAAACCCTCCGCATCCCGCAATGAGCGCGCGCAAAGCCCTCTAGCCCAAGCTCGCCGGCCCGCCACCCCGGCCCGCCACCAACCCCGAACCAGGCCCCGCATCAGGGCCTGTTTCATTTCCCCGTCCCCCTCTGTTGATCGCCACCCCGTTGCTGATCCCCCACCCAGCGAACCCCCGCCACCGGCCCTGCCCGGGCGCGGCGCCGGTCGAGCGCAGCGACGCCGGCCGCCCACAACGCAGGCGGAGCGAAGCGACCGCCGTCCCCGCCAGTGGAGGGGGCCGGGGCGGGCGGGGCGCTGCGGGGTGCTTTTCGCAGGCGCGGAGCCCGGATGGCGAGAGCGCCGGAGCAACGCAGCGACCGGAGCGCAGGATGCGCGCAGGAAGCGTGCCCCGCAGCGCTCCGCCCGCCCCCGCCCCCGAGCCCCCCGAGCCTCCGAGCCTCCGAGCCAACGTGGCGCGAGAAAAAGAGAACGGCCCCCGCCGAAGCGGAGGCCGTCATCATCCGAGGGTTCGCTGAGGACTTAGAGTTTGATCCGCGCCTCCACGAACATGTTGAACGGGAAGTCCGAAAAGAACGGGGAGTACGGCGTCGACAAGTAGGGCTGAACGGTGAAGCCGGGATTGTAGACGTTACCGACCGGCGGCAGCCCCGAGGGTGAGATGATGTTGTACGAGCATGCACCACTCACCGTGAAGCCGGCTGCCGTTCCGCCGAAGCAGCGGTTGATGATGTTCGCGAAGTTCGCAACGATCGTGATCCGTTTGTTCACATCGTAGCTGATCTGCGTGTGAAGCAGCAGCTGCGAAGGTGCGCGGAAGGCACCGATCGAGTCGAACTGGTTCGTGAACATGTCCGGGATGTCGACCGTCGCACCGCAGGTGGTCGAGTCGTACGAACCGCCGCCCGGCGCTCCGTACTTGTAGCGCGGATCGCCGGCAACGGCACCGAACACTCCGGTGCAGGTGTCGGGCGCGACGCCCGGCGTCGTCAGGGGAGCGCCGTAACGCTGCCCCGCGACGAACTGCACCGCCGGCGTGATCGCGAGCGGGCCGTGCTTCCACTGGACGATAGCGCCGAGCACGTAGGGGGCCCCGTAGCCCTGGTATGCGCTCCCGATGCCGCCCGGGAAGGTATCGAAGGTCGGATAGTCTGCGCTGGGGTTCAGCACGTTCTGGACGGGCGCATTCCAGTACGGGTTTGCGACATCGCCCGCGGCGCAGGTGGGATCTGCTGCGCCGGTCGTCGTGTAGCAGGGTGCCGCCGCTGCGCCGGTCGAGGTCGCGCCGCCCGCGCAGCGCTTGTCGTTGGGGTTGGCCGCGCAGAACGAGGTGTACGCGTTGTAGTTGCGGATCTGCGCGTTGAGCGGGTCGACGACCGTCGTCCCGTTCGGGAGGTTCGTGTAGTTGATGTAGCTGTTCGTGTACGCGAACGACAGCTTGCCGGAGAGCCCGTTACGTGAGAAGTCACCCTTGTCGAGTTCGAATTCGAACCCTTGCGAGGTTTGCTTCCCGACGTTGAGCCCCGACACGAAGCCGGTTTTTTGATCGAGGTAGAACTGCTGAATCTGATCCTGCGTTTTGCGCAAGAACGGGGTCAGCTTTATCGACACGTCGCCCGAGAATTGGTGCTCGAGCGAGAAGTCGTAATTGTTCGAGACCGGCGGCCGTACATCGTGGTCCGGGCTCGTGAAGCCGAAGCGCTGGAAGTTGTATACGTTGTACAACGTGTAGGGCGAGTCGGCTTGCAGCGTGTCGTATTGCTGAAATGCGCTGTTGGGCGCTTCGACGTACCGGCCGTAGCTGGCACGCAGAACCGTCCGTGAATCCAGCGTGTACGTTCCGCCGACACGCGGCTGGAGGTTATTGTAGGTCTCGGTGACGATGCCGGCCGGATTGGTGATCTTAATCGTCCGGTACGGCGCCGCGCAAGCCGTCATCGAAGGATCGATCGCCGCGCCGTAGATCGTCGTCTTGTCGACGAGCCCGCCGCCGGAATCCAGACAGTAGTCCATGTTGAACGCGTTGTACCAGAAGGTCCGAGCCGAGGAATTATACGTGTTCGAGCCTTCGAACTGGAATTGGTCGAATCGCAAGCCGGCGTTGAACGTCAGCTTGTCGCTCGGCTTCCAGTTGTCGGTGAACGAGAACGACGTGAACTTCGGACGCACGGTGTTGTAGGTCGCGAAGAGGCCGTTGCCGACCACGAGGTTCTCGCAAGCTCCGGTGCCGCACGTTCCGGTGGCCGGCGTGACGAGGCCGTTCTGCGCATCGTTGAGCGAGAAGAACTGTGCGCTGTCGACGTTGAAGTCGCAGGTCGTCGGCATCCCGCCGGCCGTGTAGCACAGACCATTGAGCGGGTTGCTTCCGTTGACCGTCACGGCGAAGAGGCCGCGCTTGTCGAGCCCGAAGTCGTCGAACATTTGGGTGTTGTTGTCGCGCAGCGAGTGCGACGTCGTGTAATTGCCCTGAATCGTGAGCAAGTTCGTCGAGTTGACCTGATCGGAGAACGTGGCGCTCAAGCCGCGCGTGTGCGACGAGAGTTCGTAGTCCGGAGACGAGGGACCGATGTAATCGGCAAAGGCCGATTGCGGCCCGATCTGCAGCCAGTCGGAGTAGTACGTGTAGCCATAGACGCGCAGGAACGCGTTGCTGCCGAAGTTGTGCTGATACTGCAGTTTGAGAATGGCCTGGTCGTTGGAGATGCCGTCCTCAAGCCCCGGCGGGATCGGCGCGAAGAGGGCGCGCCCCGTCCCCGAGCCGGGATAGTAGTAGTTCGAAACGAGGCTCTGATAGTTGCTCGGCACGAATTGGCCGAGCGGGCCATTGTACTGCGCGCCATCGTAGTAGATCGGCACACCCAGCGTCCCGATGTTTGCCAGCGTGTTCGTACCGCCCATGTCGTTGGTCGACAGGTAGAACGAGTTGCCGATGTGGTTGTTGTTGTAAAGGACCTGGATGTCGTCTTTGTTTCCGTCGCCCTGCGGAATGCCGAAATGCAGGTTCAGGACGCTGTCCCGATCGCGAATGTTTGAGAGCTGGCCGATCTGATAGGGTGCGAGGACGTACGCCGCCGTCGCTCCACCGTTGGTGTAGTCTTGGCCCTGCGGACCGTAGCAGCTCGGTGCATACTGCCGCGGGGTATAGGTGCCGCTGGTGGGATCGTTGTCGCACGGCGCGATCGGCACCCCCGCGACGCTGTTGAGGCTCGCACCGTTGAAGTTGTCGCCGTAGCGGTAGTTCTGGTTGTAACCGCCCAGGCCGAGGTAGTACGAGAACGTGCGCGACGGGTTCGCGCCGCCGGTTTCGAAGTTGGCCTTGTTATAGAAGGTTGGACTGCCGATTCCGAGATCGATGCTTCGGGTCGCCGGAGCGGTCCCCGTGCGAATGACCTGGTTGATGTATCCGGAGATGCCCTGGGCTTCCGAGTTCGCCGGATTTGCGCCCGTGTAGACCTGAAGCTCCTGCTGGCCGAGCGAGGAGATCGCGCTCGAGGGATAGTTATCGAACGCGCGGTTGACGGGGACGCCGTCAAACTCGTAGCCGATTTGGTCGTAGTCACCGCCGCGAATACTGATCGACGGACCGGCGCCGATGTAGCCGGCTTGGTTGGGGGCGATGAACACGCCCGGTACGGTCGCGATCGCGGACCAGGCACTGTTCAAGTTGCCGCCGCCGCCGACCACTGCGACCTTATCCTGTTGAACCGACGAGATCGAGTAGACGTCGGCGGTGGTACCGGGCTTGACCAGCGCGCCGTTCGCGCGCGAGGTCACCGCGCCGATGACCCGGATATGTTCGGGCTGGTCCAGCGAGACCGTTTGCGTTTGATCGGCGATCACGGTGACGCCGCTGATGCTGACCGGATCGTAGGCGCTATTGCCAAGGACCGAGATCGTATACGTGTCCGGCGCGAGCGACAGGAATCCGTAATGACCGTTCCCGTCGGAGGTCGCCGTCGCCGACTGCGACGGGCTGAGCGCCGTGACTTTCGCGCCCGGGACAGGTTTATTCGTCGTAGCATCGATCACGGTTCCGCTGATGGCCCCGGTCGTGCCGGCCAGAACGCTTGTCGTTCCCTGGAGCACGAAGGTGAGGATCAGGAAAGCCGCGACGACGCTCTTCTTGAAGAGCTGGGCTATCGTCATAAGCACCGTTCCTTTGAGGAGGGTGTGAGGGCGCGACCGAGCGCACGGCGCGGTTCGCCCTGGCACTATTCTGGCAGGTCCTCAGCCTTCCCCCAGGATTATCTCGGCCTTATGGCCGGGCGTCACGCTGCACGATGACGACGCTATGCGCCTCATGACCATCCAAAAATGCCAGGCCTTCGTCCATCCAGCCGTCCAGGCCGGCGGAAAGATGTCGCTGGACCTCGCGCACCACGTGGCGGCGGCTCTTGAGCCACTGCAGCTCGGCGCGGGTCGTCGCGAGCCAGACGGCCTCTTCACATTCTTCGCACTGATAGCCGAACCGCATCACGCCACTAGTACACCGCGCAGAAAAGGGGCCCCGCCGAAGCGGAGCCCCTTTCGCGAACGTTCCCGTTCCCGGTCTTACAGCTTGTACTGCGCTGTGAAGAAGACCTGAATCGGGTTGATGTTCGTCCCGTATGCCTGCTGTCCGGCGATGCCGCCGGTCACCGGGAAGTACGGATAGGACTGGGAGTCGAGGTTGTTGCCGGGGTTGTAGAAGTTGCCGGACTGCCAGCCCGAGGCGGCGCCATACCAGCAGCCGTTCTTCGGACCTGCAAACGTCCACGCTTCCTTCGAACCGCCGAAGCACGTGCCCCAGAGGTTGACGCCGGTTACGTTGAGCGTCAGCCGCTTCGAGGCCTGATACGTGATTCCGAGGTTCATCAGGATCTGCGTCGGTTCCACGAACGCACCCGGTGCATCGAACTTGCCGGTGTACGGATCGGGAGCCGTCAGATAGCCCGGGCCGCAGAACTGGGCATCGTACGGCGCGCCGCCGGCTGCGCCGTACGGGTACCGCGGATCTCCCGTCGTCGATGACGCCAGCGTGCCGGAGCACTCAGCCGGATCGGCGCCAAGCCCCATGACCGGCGAGCCGTAACGGCCGCCTGCCATAGCCTGGAAGGTCGGGGTGAACGCCCACTTATCGTGCTTGTAGTTCGCGATAAGCGCGGCCACGTGCGGGACGTTGTAGCTGCTCGCATTTGCCGAGAAGCCCGTTCCGAACGTCTGGTTGTAGGGATAGTAGTTCGCGTTGGGATCGAAGAGCGACTGTACCGGTGCGTTCCAGTACGGATTCGCAACGGTCCCCGTCGCGGTACAGGTGGGGTCCGGAGCACCGGCCGCGTAGCACGGTGCTGCAGCCACGCCCGTGATCGTCGCACCGCAGCGCTTGTCGGTGGGATGGGTCGAGCAGAACGAGGTGTACGCGTTGTACTGCGCGATCGTGCTGTTGACTTGCGTCAGCGCGGTCGTGCCGCCCGGGAGCGTCTGGTACTTCGACTGCTCGTAGGTATACGTGTAGGAGAGCTGAGCGGCAAATCCGTTCCGGCTGAAGTCGCCCTTACGGAGCAGCAGCTCGACGCCCTTGATGTCGCTCGCAAGCGCCGGAATCGCCGAGACGAAGTTCGTCGTCGGGTCGAGGACCACGTTGATGTCCTCATTATCCGTCTTGCGATAGAAGGGCGTGATCTTCCACGACAGGTCCGAGCCCTTGACTTGATGCTCCCACGAGAAGTCGTAGTTAAACGAAACTTCGGGCGGGATCGAGTGCTCGGCCGAGGTGAACCCGTACGGGTAGAACTTCGGCACGTCGTAGTCGGCGACCGAAGCACCAGCGCGGTTGTAGAACGTGTACGCCGTGCTCGAGGGCTGGAAGTACTTTCCGGCGCCCACACGGAGCACGTTGTACGGGTCGACCTTGAACGTCGCACCGAAGCGCGGTTCAAAGCCGCCGTACCAGAGATCGGTCAGGTTATCGTTGTTGAAGTTCACCGGTACCCCGCCGGCCGCACAGACGCCGGGCGCTGTTGCCGCCTGAATCGGTGTCGGGTTACCTTTGAAGTAGCAGTTGAACTGATTGTAGCTGTTGGTAAAGAGCGCGCGTCCCAGAACGCTCGCATTCCCCGGGTTCGGGCCTTCCGGCGAGGTCGCCGAGGGAATGTCGAACTGGAAGCTGTCGTAACGGACTCCGAGGTCGACCGACAGTTTGGGCGTGACTGCCCAGCTGTCTTGCAGCGTCGCGTTCGTGAACTTCGGGGTCACGTTGTTGAAGCTGCCGTTGAGGCCGGAACCGACGGTGAGGAACTCACAGGGCCCGGTGCCGCAGGTCGAGCCTGCAGCATTCGCGTACGTGAGGCCGCCGGTCGCGACCGCTTGGAGTCCATTCGATGCCGCCAGGTTCGTACCGGGAACCGTGTACCGAGCGGCCGATCCGCAGTACACCGGCATCAGGGCGGCACTGTAGCAGCCCGCAGTCGGGTTGGCCGAGTTCACCAACACGGCCACCGGGTTCCCCGAGCTCGGGAAACTATTGTTCCAGCGAGACAGGTCGGCCGTCGAGTAGCCGCTCGTGAAGTTGACCAGATGGTTGCCGATCTGATCGGCAAGCGTGAACCCAAGCCCACGCGTATGGGTCGGCAGGATGTAGTCCGACGGAACGAACGCAAGATCGGGGTTCGAGGATGCGTTGGGGTCGTTGTTCAGCCAGTCCGAATACAACGAATACACGTACAGACGCGCGTACGCGTTCGTACCCATCGCGTGCGTGTATTGGAACTTGAAGATCGCGTCGTTGATCTTCTCGTTGCCGATGTTGTTCGGATTGACGGGGCCGCCGAACGCACAGGTGAGCGGTCCGGGGCAGTTGCCGACTCCCGGAGCGACGGTGTACGTTTGCCCATTGGGCTGGAATGGATAGGTGTACTGCGATACCTGCCCGATATTTGCGGCGGTAAGAGCTCCGCCGGTCGGACCGGTATAGATGTTACGCGTGTTGTACGTGAACTGCCCGGGGATTCCGAACAGGTTCAACGCGCACGGGGGGGCATAACCGGTCAGACTGCAGTCCATAAAGGTCTGACCGTCGTAGTGCAGGATCCCCGTGTTGAAATAGGTCTGCGCGGTCTGTCCGAACGAGTTCAACGAGTCGTTGTACCCGAGGTTCAGGTTCGAAATCGACCCCAACATTTGAATGTCGTCCTTGAGGCCGTCATTCTTGTGCGGAATTCCTATGTGAAGGT
>Ga0302326_10017634_pt1 | contig 14876 bp, 13 predicted proteins | sample Palsa_T0_3_FD_202264 | JGI IMG/M metagenome (GOLD analysis project Ga0302326, IMG submission 202264) | Peat permafrost microbial communities from Stordalen Mire near Abisko, Sweden - Palsa_T0_3 | ecosystem: Environmental > Terrestrial > Soil > Palsa > Peat permafrost | place: Sweden: Abisko... | reverse complement strand
CTGGGAATCGATAATCGTCATCGGGGCAACTCCTCTGTGCGGCTAGCCTTGATATTGCAACACATTCGCGCCCGGAGGGCAAAGGCGCCGGGCGCTGCCGGCACCGGCGGTCGTGAACAACGGCTCCCCATCGAGATCAGCGACCACGCAAATCGAAAGTTCTGGAATGTCGGCGCTTTTAATGCCTCAAAATCGCTTCCTAAAGAAGATTTTAGTTGATCCAGGGCAACCTGGGGGCAACGCTTTCCCATATCAGAAACGCATTTGCGATCCTGCCGCTTCGCAAAGACCAGGAGAGCCCAATGACGCGTCCCATTCGAATTTTGACACTTGCGGTCGTAGCAACGGCTGTTCTGCAGTTACCAATGGTGTCGATCGCCAGCGCGCAACAGAACCCTCCGGGCGCGGTTGCCAAACAAGGGCTCGCGCCCAGCTCGTACCAAAGCATGGATATGATGCCCGATAGGCGCATCACGAGCCAGGCAGCTGCGCGCACCGCACACCCCATCACCCAGGGCGGCACGACGGGTGGTACGGTAAATCCGGGCCTCACCAACGATCACATGCAGCACGGCTATAATGGCGGCTGATCCGCTCGTTCCGTCCGCGTTTTTGTCGCCGGTTCAGAGCGTGATCGCACCGGCTTGAAGCGATTTCGAGCCCGTTCGCGACGGGCGACGGAGCTGTTGGCTTCAACCACCATTACCGCCATGGTAATCGGGACAGAAACCGGGGGCTGTACGGCACGGCCCCTGCTTGATCGGGTCCGGGTTCGACGTGGGCCGATTGGGCGCCCACGCGGACCCATCAAGACCCCGGTAATCAGCACGCAATGGCCTCTTTTGCTCCAGATAGCTCCCCGGGTGGGGTGCTCCTTCGGTGCTTCGCGACTGGGCAAATAGCGGCGAAGCCATCAGCGCGGCAAGGACCGCGGCGGCGAGAATCATTTTCATTCGCGCATCTTCCTGTCATTCGGGCAGCCACGCTGCCCCCAGTAACAGGACTGAGATGGAGCTATCGATATTCCCGGAATTCCGGATTGCGGGAATGCTTGATTGCGGGAATCCTCGCGATTTCAGGTCTCGAATCCAATTCTCAAAACGTGTCGCAAGCGTCGTTTCCGCACAAGCACGGCGCCTGGAGCGCGCACGGCAGAATTGTTCAATCGCATGAATTGGGTTGCTGCCGCCGGGAATAAGCTGGGGCGCTGCTCCGGTCTGTTCCTTTGGCGCCAACGGGCGTTTTAACGACCCGCGCATCGGCAGGACCGCCTAAAGTACATTTATTCTATAAAATCGATAAACTTTAGATATTTGTGTGATGACTTCCTCTCGACACGACCTTGTGACGTAATTTCCATCTCTCCATACTTTGCCCCGCTGTGCAGATGGCGCGAGCCAGATCGGCACAGACGAATGCAGTCGGCGGCAGGCTCAGGAGTGCTCTTTGTCGATGGCAATTGTGGGGCTTTGCTTTGTTGGGGAGAATCTTGATGCGGAAAAGCGGTATGGCTGTGGCGATCTTCGCCGCAGGAGTTATGTTTGGACCGAATGGAGCGCTTGCGGCCGATGTCGGCCTGGTGACCAAGGCGCCACCTCTCGTGACGCCAACGATACCTGCGACATGCACCGGGGTTTCCCAATTTTTTCTCACCGACTGCCTGCTGAGCTGGTACGGCATTTCGGTATACGGCACCATCGACGCCGGTGTCGGCTACCAGACCCACGGCGCTCCGTTCAATGGGTATTACCCTCAGGGTGCTTCCTACAGCATTCAGAAGATGAACCGGCAGGCAATATGGGGGCTGGCGCCCAGCGGCCTTGGCGCGTCGAGCATCGGCATCAGGGGGGCAGAGAGTATCGGTGGCGACTGGAAGTTTATTTTCCAGTTGGAAGCCGGATTTGATCCCTATTCGCTGCAGCTCTCGAACGGCGGCAGCTCCATGTTCGAAAACAAGGGCGTTCCGCTCAACCAGCAGTCCGTCAATGCCGATTCCAGCCGCGGCGGGCAGATCTACAATTCGGTCGGTTTCCTCGGCGTGAGCTCGCCCACCTACGGCACGCTGACCTTCTTTCGCCAAAATTCGCTGACGCTGGACGGCCTCGCGGCGTATGATCCGCTGGCGCTGTCTTACGCTTTCTCGCAGATCGGCTTCTCGTCCGTGGCCTCGGGCGCCGGCATCACCGAAACCGCGCGCGCCACCACCTCGGTGAAGTACCGATACCAATATGGCGACTTCCGCGCCGCCGTGCTCTACCAGTTTGGCGGCTACGACCTCGACAACGGAGCCAATGGCGCGGTGCAGCTGCAACTTGGCGGCGATATCCAGCACCTCGGGCCGGGCACTTTCTCGGTCGACGGCATCTTCAGCTATGAAAAAGATGCCGCCAGCCTGGCTTTGGGTGGCGGAACGACCAACGCCAACGGCGTGCCGATCACCTTCCCCGGCCAAACCGTGACGGCGACGATCTCCAATAACACCGCATGGGTCGGTCTTGCGAAATACGTGGTCGGCCCGTTGAAGCTCTATGCCGGTTACGAGTACATCGACTTCGCTCCGCCGAGCGATGTTCCGACGACTCTCGAGTCCGCCAATGGAACATTTGTCGGCGCCGGCTTTCCGCTGACGGCGATCAGCGGCACAGCCTATAGCGGCCTGCCCGGCAGCGGCAGTGACAAGCACCTGCAGATCATGTGGGTCGGCGCGAAATATTCCATCACCGGCAATCTCGATGTCGCCTCCGGCTACTATCACTATATCCAGAACGACTATCTGGTGACGACCAGTACCACGACCTGCGTCGCCAGTTCGGCGGCGCACTCGCAGTGCGGCGGTACCCTGGATGCGGTTTCCGGCGTCATCGACTGGCGATTCGCGCCGAAGTGGGACACCTATTTCGGCATCATGTACTCAAACGTGAACGGCGGCCTGTCGAACGGCTATCTGGTGCGCAACAACCTCGACCCGACCGTCGGCCTGCGCTTCCGGTTCTGATTCAGCGCCACACAGACGAGCGTGCCCGACACTGAGGTTCGGGCACGCTGTTTTCTTGTAAGCTGATTAAAATGCCTCGACGCCCATAGCGACCAATAGCCTCGAATTGGGCGCCCAGGCGCTCACTCCGTTGACACACCACCCCGAAGAGGCGCCGCCGTCGCGATTACGAGCCATGATACATCCGATACCACGCAACAAATTGACGAATGCCGTCCTCAATGGAGGTAGCGGGACGGAAATCGACTTCGCGGGCGAGGTCATCGATATCGGCATAGGTCGCCGGAACATCGCCGGGCTGCATCGGCAGCAACTGGTGCTCGGCCGTACGCCCCAATTCCTGCTTGAGCAGCGCCACCACCCGCGTCAATTCCTCCGGTCTGTTATTGCCGACATTGTAGATACGCCACGGCGCGGCGCTTGATCCCGGATCCGGCGCCATGCCTGACCATTCCGGATTGCCCTGCGGGGCGCGATCGATCAGACGCACGATGGCTTCGGTTACATCGTCGACATAGGTAAAATCGCGGCGCATCTGACCCCGATTGAACAGTTTGACCGGATGGCCCTCGACGATCGCCTTGGCGAAGATCGACATCGCCATATCAGGCCGATACCACGGTCCGTAAACCGTAAAGAACCGCAATCCGGTGCTCGGTAGCCGATAGAGATGACTATAGGAATGAGCCATCAATTCGTTCGCTTTCTTGCTCGCCGCATAGAGGCTGATCGGATGATCAACATTGTCATGCACCGAAAATGGCAACCGGGTGTTGGCGCCATAGACCGACGAAGATGACGCAAACAGGAGGTGACGGCAGCCGTTGCTGCGGCACCCCTCAAGGACATTCAGGAAGCCTGCAAGATTGGCGTCGACATACGCCTGCGGATTTTGCAGCGAATATCTGACGCCCGCCTGTGCCGCAAGATGGATCACGACCGGAAATCGAAATTGCGCGAACAATTGCGCGACCGCCGCGCGATCGACCAAATCCAGTTTTTCAAAACTGAAACCTGAATGTTGTTCCAGAATGTCGAGCCGGGCCCGCTTCAGCGCCGGGGTGTAGTAGGAATTCAGATTATCCAGCCCGACCACGCACCGCCCCGCTTCAAGCAATCGCTCCGCAACATGGAAGCCGATGAACCCTGCGGCTCCGGTAACCAGGATCGGCTGATCCGCGACGCCATTCATGACATTTGCCTGTTGCTGGCGGGAATGCGCCGTCTGCCTGGGATCCGGGACGCTAGTAAGCGAGCGGCTTGGGCCGCCCGATCCCGCAATAGTGAAAGCCGTTTCGGGTCACTTCTTCCGGCGAATAGATATTGCGAAGATCGACAATGACCGAACTCGCCATGATCGACGCCATTTCCCCGAGATCGAGCGCCCGAAACTGTTCCCACTCCGTCACGATCACGAGCGCGTGCGCCCCTTTTGCGCAATCATACGCGTCGTCGCAGAAGGTGACGTTTTCCAGAACCTTCCTGGCCTGCGGCATGCCGACGGGATCGAACGCACGAACCCGCGCCCCCATGTCCTGCAGCGCCGTGATCAACGGAATCGACGGCGCATCGCGCATATCGTCGGTATTCGGCTTGAACGTGACGCCCAGAACCGCGATGAATTTGCCCCGCAAATTACCGCCGATCGCATTTGCAACCTTGCGGGCCATCGCCCGCTTGCGCTGATCGTTGACGGCGACAACGGTTTCGATAATTCGCAACGGTGTTTCATTGTCCTGTCCGGTCTTGATCAGCGCCATGGTGTCTTTCGGAAAGCAGGATCCGCCGAATCCGGGACCCGCGTGCAGGAATTTCGGGCCGATGCGATTATCGAGCCCGATCCCTCGCGCGACTTCCTGAACATTGGCGCCGACTTTCTCCGCAAGATCCGCAATCTCGTTGATAAAGGCGACCTTGGTCGCCAAAAACGAATTTGCCGCATATTTGGTCAACTCGGCGGTGCGACGGTCCGTATAAAGAATGGGCGGTGCGTTAAGATGAAGCGGCCGATAGACTTCGGTAATGACCTTGCGCGCACGCGGGTCGTCGGTACCGATAACAATTCTGTCGGGATGCTTGAAGTCACGAATCGCAGCGCCCTCACGCAGAAATTCCGGATTGGAGACCACCGCGAACTCCGCTTTGGGATTCTCCTGGCGCATAACGCGCTCAACCTCGTCGCTGGTCCCGACCGGGACCGTTGATTTGGTTACGACCACGGTGAATTTCGAAAGCGCCCCCGCAATCTCGCGCGCCGCCGCAAACACGTAGGACAGATCGGCGTGCCCGTCGCCCCGGCGCGAGGGCGTTCCCACCGCGATGAAGACCACGTCGGCGCTGCCCACCGCCGGTTTCAACTGGTCGTCGAATGCGAGGCGTCCCTGCCTCACATTGCTGGCCACGAGGTCGGCCAATCCGGGTTCGTGAATGGGGATTTCCCCGTTTTTGAGTGTGGCTATCTTCTCCTCGTCCTTGTCAATGCAGATGACATGATGCCCGAAGTCGGAAAAGCATGCTCCCGACACCAGCCCGACATAGCCGGCGCCTACCATGGCAATACGCATTGCAGCCCCTGTGTGATGATCTGTTCAACGGCATGTGAAATTGCTTTTGACGGCCTGCGTGCTTGATCAGTTATTCAGGATCGCCTCGCCATCGAGATGCGGCGGGAAGAAGAAGAAATTGTTCACGTAGGACTGGCCGAGCCGGCGACCGCCATCGGGAAGCAGCGCGCTCGCATCCTGCAACTCCACGGAGCTGAATTGGTGGATCGAGACCGCGTTGCGCTCTCGCATGAAGAAGCCTCTGTAAGATCGGTCTTCAAAGAACTCGAAGATCGACCGGGTCGCCCGTTCGCGGTGCCGGTCCTCCGCTTCCACCAGGAATACGGGCTGGCTGTGTTCAAGCAACTCAATCGCGCCCTTGAGGACATTCAATTCATGCCCTTCCACGTCGATTTTCACGAAAGCGACGTCCTGCCGGACGATGGCGTCGAGCCGCGCCGTAGGCACCTTGACCGACGCCACCGCCTGGCTCGACGCACTGACGGCGGGTTCAAGCGAAGCGAGGCCGTAAACCAGTCCCTGGCCGTCCTGCGGGATCAATAATTCCGCGTTACCGGCCTGATCGGACAACGCGATCTCGTGAATGCTGACATTTGAAGCCGAAGTCCGTCGTAGCAGATCGGCCATCTGGCGGGAGGGCTCGAACGCATAGACCTGCCGCGAAAGCCGCGCCAGTTTGCGGGTATAGAGGCCGCAATGTGCGCCGACGTCGACGGTCACGGCCCCTCGCGGCACGATCCTGTCGAGATAGAACAGTTCCTGCTCAGCCGACTTTGGATGATGCATGAGATGCCAGCGAACCCAGATCGACGGAAACGCCCCCTTCAAGAACGCCTTGGCTCGTTGTCCTGCATTCATCCGGCGACCTTTTCTCTCTTTTGAAGCGCGAGGAAGCTGCGCGATTTGACCCGGCCGGTTTCCGATTTTCGCCAGGAGATAAAATCTCGCCGGAACCCGAAACTTCAGACCCGGTGATAGATATCCTGCATGCGTACGATGTCGTCTTCGCCCAGATATGCGCCGGACTGCACCTCGATCAGATTGAGCGGGACCTTCCCCGGATTTTCGAGGCGATGCATGCAGCCGAGCGGGACGAACACCGATTCGTTCTCGCGCAGCAGAATCTCCTCATCGTCGCGGGTGACGATCGCGGTACCATTGACCACCACCCAATGTTCCGCGCGATGAAAATGTTTCTGCAATGACAGTTTCGCCCCGGGGTTGACGGTGATGCGCTTGACCTGAAAGCGGTCCCCGGCATGGATTGACTGGTAATAGCCCCACGGCCGGTGGACGCTCAGCGTCTGCGTAGCGGAACGATGGCCGTTGGTCTTGAGGCGCTCGACCAGTCTGCCGACGTCCTGATCGCGTTCCCGCGTGGTCACAAGAACCACATCCGGCGTAGCCGTGATGACGAGGTCTTCGACGCCAAGCGCTGCGACCAGGGGTCCCTCCCCGCGTACGTAGCATCCGCAGGCATCTTCCAGTACCACGTCGCCGATCGCGACGTTGCCGGATCGGTCCTTGTCGCCGATGCTCCACAGCGCAGACCAGCTTCCGATGTCATCCCAGTCGAACGCCGCCGTAACCACGACTGCCCGGTCCGTCTTTTCCATAACGGCGTAATCGATCGATATCGATGGACAGGTCTCGAATGCACTTTCCTCGAGCCGCAGGAAATCGAGATCGCGGGTCGACGCTGCCAGCGATCGGCGACATGCTGCCAGCACATCGGGGGCAAGCGTTTCGAGTTCGTCGATGAACGCCCGGGCCGGCAGCAGGAATATCCCGCTGTTCCAAAGATGCTCGTCGCAGGCCAGTAGCCGCTCCACCATGACGAGGTTCGGCTTTTCGACGAAGCTGGCGACGTCGCAAACATCGGGAATCGACGCAAACCTCTCGCCCGCGCGAATGTAGCCAAATCGCGTGGCCGGCGCGGTGGGGCGTTGCCCGAACAGAACAAATCGTCCGTGGCAGGCTGCGGTCAGCCCGGTCGCGACCGCAGCCCCGAACGCCACGTGGTCGCGCACCCAATGGTCGACCGGCATCGCAAGGATGATGGCCTCGGGGTCTGTTTCGCTGGCGAGCAATGCCGCGATCGCCACCGCCGGCGCCGTATTTCGTCCGAACGGCTCGAGCACGACGGTCGGGTCTGATATCCCCACCGCGCGCAGCTGCTCGCCGATGGCGAACCGGTGCTCCGCATTCGCGATCACCATCGGAGCGGAAAACAGCGACCGATCCGCAACCCGCAACGCCGTTTGCTGCAGCAAGGTCTTTTCGCCGAGCAGCGAAAGCAGCTGTTTCGGACAGGCTTCGCGAGAGAGCGGCCACAGCCGCGAGCCTGTGCCGCCCGACAGCAGGACCGGAACTATGCGGCGGTGCGCCTGGATCATTTTTTTGTCCCCCAACAGACCGATTTCCGGACTATCTCAGAATCCGCTGCCCGACAGGAATTCCCTGCGGATCGTGCGCACGATGATCATGATGTCCAGGCGCAACGACCATTTCTCGATATAATCGAGATCGTAGTCGATCCGTGAGATGGCTCGATTTGGCTCGATGGTGCTGCCCCTGCAGCCGCTCACCTGGGCAAGACCGGTGATTCCGGGCCGCGCGGTGTGTCGCTGGAAATAATACGGCACGAGGTCTTCATAAGGCAGCTGCGCCGCGAGCATCCCCGGTACGTGCGGGCGCGGGCCGACCAGCGACATCTCGCCTTTGATGACATTGATCAACTGGGGAACTTCATCGAGGCTGGTTTTCCGCAGGATCCTGCCGACCGGGGTAATCCTGGAATCGCCCTGCACCGTCTGCTTGACGCCGCGTGCGTCGCAGGCGTCGATGCGCATCGTGCGGAATTTGTAGATCTTGAAGAACCGGTTCCGGTAGCCGTACCGGCTTTGCTGGAACAGCACCGGCCCCGGCGACGTGAGCTTGATCGCGATGGCGACCGCAATCAGGAATGGCATGAAGAACAGCAAGGCCGCGCTTGCGGCGACAATATCGAAACACCTCTTCCCGACCGAAGCTGACGGCTCGATTCGCGCGGCGCGCCGCGACCGCCGGCTGCGGTACACGCGGCTGCCGGGGCATTCGACCGGTCGTACCGATATCAGGCCCCGGCTCTTCTGGAGCGGCACGACATTGTCCGGACTCGAACGAACTGCGATGCTAGAGGCCATTGCTTTCGCGCTCCGCTGGACTCGTGATAACGCCGCAAGAGAACGCTGCACGTTGGCGCGAAGGCAATCGCCTCCCCGCCGCCGCTAGAGCCTTCGCAAAAGCGAAACTCCGTGCAACCCGAAACACACTGCAATTCTCTTTCGTTAAACTTTTCGAAATTTCTTGAGCGAAATGGGGCAGCAAAACGAAATTGTTGCGCGCGTCTCCGCAACGCACACACGAAAAATTTGTGCGTCGCAGAAAATCTTTTTAATCAAGAGGCGCTTAGTTCGTCCTGCTCGCTTCTTGTGCTGCGTTCGGCTTGATGCAGCCATGCATAATCGCACTCGTGGAACTTTTTTGGAAATCGGATTCGATTTTGGAATCGAAACAGGTGCAGCAACGCTGCTGATTACAATTGATGCCTGTTGCGCTATCGTTTTGAGCAAGATTGTTCACGGAAAAATAAATGACGGCTCGTAGTCTGCCGGAGCAATAGCCGTTGATGCGCCGCGAGTTCGCCGATGATCGCCAAGCTCCGCGAGGTTGAAGAGACCGCAGCCAACGAGCCGCTTGCCTTGGAATTATCTTCCAGGGAGGCGCCGATGATCACCGAATACGCAGAACGTCGTTTGCCGCAGCAACAGCCGGACCCGATCGACCGACGGCTCAGGAACTGCCTGATTGCCGCGAATGTCGTCGCGTGGATCGCGATCATTACTCTGATCCGGCTGATCTTTTTCTAAAATCATGACAGCAACCCCGCGCGGCACGGCATTCGTTTGACCACGAAACGGTTCCGTGATCGAACTTCGTCCACGATGCGACCGCCGGCCGCCGCAAATTTCCATTCCCTTGCCGCTACGACGCCGGCAAATATGCGCATCTATGCCATCGGCGATATTCACGGCCGCGCCGACTTGCTGGTTGATGCCATTGCGCGGATCGATGACGACCTTGCACGCCGGCCGATCCGGCATGCCATCGAGGTTTATTTGGGCGATTATATCGATCGCGGCCCGGATTCAAAGACGGTGATCGATTTGTTGTCGGTACGGCTGGTGAAAAATCGCGCGGTATGCCTGCGCGGTAATCATGAGGCCTTGATGGAGGACTTCCTTCGAGATCCAGGCCACCGGGATCGATGGCTGCAATTGGGCGGCCTGCAGACCCTGGCATCCTACGGAGTTGGTCTGCGCCCGAGGGCCGAGGCCGAAATTGACACCCATCGCCGCTTTTGGCGCGCCTTTCCGCGTGCGCACGAGATTTTCCTGCAATGCCTCCGCTACAGTTTCTGCTGCGGCGATTTCCTGTTCGTGCATGCCGGCATTCGCCCTGGCGTTCCCATCCGGCAGCAAAACTTCCACGATCTGATGTGGATTCGTGACGAATTTCTCGGCTCGTCGCAGGACCATGGCAAATTCATCGTCCACGGCCATACGCCGGTGCCGCATCCCGACATCAGGCAAAACCGGATGAACATCGACACCGGGGCGTGGCGAACGGGAACTCTTACCTGCGTCGCCATCGAAGGCTCGGCGATTCTCGTTTTGTAAGAGGCGCTTGGACCTCGTCTTGCTGAGGAACCTTTCAGCTCGCGCTGTCGGAATTCCGGCCGGCTGCATATCGATGAAACTGCGTCACATTTTTTTGCCTTCTTTGCTTGACTAACATTCGTCGGTCGCAAGCATCTGTGGGGGTGTCGTCATGCTGCAACGTCCGATCCGCGTCGGCGGCTTGTCATTGCTTTTTTTTGCGCTCCTGGCATCCAGCCTGATCGCCGGTCTGTCATCAAATGCGTTCGCGCAAGCTCCGGCTCAGCCTCCTTCACCCGCAGCGGACGCCGGAAGCTACGTGCTCGGCCCGAATGACAGGATACGCCTCAAGGTCTACGGCGAGGCTGATATCACTGGAGAATATGAGGTCGACAGCAATGGCCAGGTTTCGATTCCGCTGGCGGGACATATCCGCGCCGCCGGCCTGACAACCAAGCAGCTGGAGCGGTCGGTCGCCTCGGCGCTGGCGCATGGAATTGTCCGCGATCCCCGCGTAAACGTCGAAGTCGCCCTCTACCGGCCTTATTATATTCTCGGCGAGGTCAAGAAGGGCGGCGAATACCCCTATCGTCTTGGTCTGACCGTGATGGATGCGGTCGCCAGCGCGGGCGGATTCACCTATCGCGCCAACGAGAACAAGGTGTATCTGCGACGGTCGGGCGCCGGCGTCGAAGAGGTCTATGCGCTCGATGCTCCCATTCTGGTTTTTCCCGGCGACAACATCCGCGTTCCCGAGCGTTACTTCTAGCGTCGGTTCGACATTCGTTTTGAATCGAGAGACGCCGCGCAGTCGAACCGAAATCAAAATGTAAACGCGGCTGCCATAGTGTCGTCTCTTTGCGGTGCAACTTTTCTTTTGCGACGCGAAAAACTTTTTCTCAACACTAGCGTTGCAGTCAGAGAAGGGGCGATCCGATCTGACTACGCCATCTTGTAATGCTGATGACGACGGGGACCACAACGAGGCTGACGCCTTCGTGAGCGGCTCACGATGTTTTTTTGGGCAGAGATCGTTGCCGCGACGTGATGGCAGCGATGGTCGTTTCCCCAAAGGACAATTGATGGAACGTGGATTCTTATTTTCTCGTTCAGCAACCTCGTTGCGCCGACGCGGTCTCAGGATCGCACCGGCGCCTGCCGCCGCGATCATGATCGGCCTCGCTTCGCCGGCGAAAGCACAGGTGATCCCATCGGCCGCCGAGGAAATTGCGGCACCATGGAATGCACAGCAGATATTCGCGCCATCATCGCTGCCGATCCTGACGGATCCGAATAGCCGCGAGGAAGTGCCGCCCGAGGATACGCCGGTGAAGAACCGGCAGCAGCCTGGATACGAGCCGGTTGGCATCCGCGCTGGATCATGGATGTTCAGCCCCACACTGACGGTCGGCAGCTTCTATGACAGCAACGTGTTTTCCTCGAACACCATGAAACGTTCGGATATTGCTGCCGTGGTCGAACCCTCGTTGCGCGCGAGCACACTTTGGGACCAGAATGGCGTCGACCTCACCCTGGATACGCAGTCGACGGCCTACAGCCAGAATTCCGGCCTCGATCAGACCAATGCCAGCCTCAAGGGCAAGGCCTGGTTCGATATCTCCCATGATCTTGCCGTTCTGACCAGTTTTCAGATCGCCCATCTGAACGAGGGCGTCGGCACCCTCACGTCGCCGGCAAACGCGGTGCAGCCGACGCCATACGATCTGCTGTCGGACGATGTCACGCTGCGCAAGGAGTTCAACCGCCTGACGGCATCGATCGGATTTCGTACCGACTCCTACGACTACCAGTCGACGCGGGCGCAGGACGGCACCGTCATCAACCAGGACAGCCGCGACGGCCAAGTCTACACCCTGCACAGCCGGATCGACTATGCGATTTCGTCGTCGCTCGGCTGGTTCGCCGGGGTCGAAGGCAATGACCGGGACATCCGCGGCACCCCGGGTCAGTCGCTGGACTCGCAGGGTTATCGTGCGCTGTCGGGCGTCACCTTTGCACTGACCAATCTGATCACCGGTGAGTTCGGCGCCGGATATGTGCAGCAGCGGTTCGTCGACCCGACCATCGGCACCATCGAGGGCCCCTCCTATCGCGCCAGATTGACCTGGCGCCCGACGCGTCTGCTCGACATCCACTTCAACGCCGAGCAGGTGGTCACGGAAACCGCCGATACGACTTCGCTCGGCGTACTCGCCAACGCCGTGCAGCTCAGCGCCGACTATGAATTGCTCCGCAACGTCATCATATCGGCCGGCGGCGGCTATGAGACCGACACCTTCTACGGCCAGCAGCGCAAGGACCGCGTCACCACCACCAATGCCAGCATCAAATACTTGCTCAATCGCTACGCCGCCATTTCCGTCTTTCATCAATATACCAACCGCAACAGCGATATTCCCGCCTTCAGCTACGACAAAAATCAGGTAGGGATCAATGTTACAGCGCAGTTCTGACCAGCCTCATGACGGACCGGTGGAGCAAGCCGGAGGCGGCGCCGAAAGATCGACGCAGCCGACCGTGGATCTGCGCGAGCTGGCGCGCATCCTGCGCCGCCGCTGGAAGCTGGTTGCCGCACCTCCCATCGGCCTGTTTGCGCTGGCGCTGGTCTACCTCGTGGCGACCTCCACATTATATACGGCGACCTCCACCGTGCTGGTCGATCCCCGGCGCTCTACGGCCATCGAATCGAACCAGGCGGCGATGCAGATGTCGAATTTCGGCACCGATGACGCCACCATCGAAAGCGAAACGCTGCTGATCCAGTCGATTGCGATCCTGCAGCGCGTGGTGGAGAAGCTGAAACTGACCGAGGATCCGGAATTCATGCCGAGACCCGGCCTGCTCGACCCGATCAAGCGACTGTTCAGCGGCAGCGGTCCCGATGCGGGTGCAAGCCCGGAAGATGCCGCCAAGGCCAGGTCGGTGGATATCCTCCAGCGCCGGATGAAAGTGACCCGTCAGGGCACCACCTTCCTGGTCGACATTAATGTCAGCTCGGAATCGCCGCGAAAAGCCGCCGTGATCGCCAATGCCGTGGCCGAGGGCTATTTCGAAGAACAGGTCCGCGCCAAGAACGACTCGACGCGCATCGCCTCCAGCTGGCTGAACGGCCAGATCGATGCGTTGAAATCGCGGGTGGTCGCGGCGGAGCGGGCGGTCGAGGACTATCGCTCCGCCAATAATCTGACGGTGTCGCAGGGCGTCACGGTAAACGATCAGCAGATCACCGACCTCAACAACCAGCTTATCTCCGCCCGGGTCCAGACCGCCGAGGCGCGCGCAAAATTCGATCAGGCCCAGCAACTGGGCAAATCCGGCGGCGACCAGGGCGGCTTCAACGCCGCGATCTCGTCGGACATCATCAGCAAGCTGCGCGCGCAGTACGCCGAAATCGCGAAGAACGAGGCCGATCTGTCCAGCAAATACGGGCCACGTCACCCTCAGGTCGCCAATGTTCACGCGCAATTGCGGGACACCCAGCGCCTCATCAATGAGGAACTCCAGCGCATCCTGCAAAGCACGCGGCACGATTACGAGGTCGCGCGTTCGCGCGAGGCGTCGCTGCAGCAGAGTTTCGATCAGTTGCAGGGGGTTTCGAGCTCTTCAGGCCAGGCCCAGGTGCGCCTGCGCGAACTGCAGCGGGAGGCCGAGGCCAATCGCACGCTCTATGAATCCTACCTGGCCCGCTACAAGGAATCGACGGCGCAGGAGAGCCTGGAGATGCCGGACTCCCACGTGGTCACCAAGGCCAGCGTGCCGATCGCGCCGTCATGGCCCAAGACCTGGCTCGTTCTCGGGCTTGCGCTCACGCTTGGTTTCGGCGCCGGGAGCGTGTCGGCATTTCTCGCCGACTATCTGGACCAGCGGGTGAAGACGCTCGAACAGGCGGAGCAGATAACCGGGGTACCCTCGCTTGCCGCGGTTCCGCTGATCGACGCGCGCGAACTCGCCAGACTGGCGAAACGTGGACGCAGTGAACTCGGCCACTATAATCCGACAACGACCAAATTGTTGCCAGCTGTCCTGCAGCCACCCTTGATGCGCTATGCGCTCGACGTGCCCGGGACATTTTTCGCGGAGGCGATACGCGCTGTCCGTCTCGCCCTTCAGCGCACCATGCGGGTCCAGCCGATCAAGATCGTGCTCGTCACCTCCGCGCTGGAGAACGAGGGGAAAACCACACTCGCTGCCAATCTGGCGCAGTCGATCGCGACGCTCGGTATCCGTACCCTTCTGATCGACGCCGATCTTCGCAACCCGCAATTGACACGCTCGCTGTGCCCGCATGCAGACTTAGGCTTGCTCGACCTCGCAATGGATCGCGCCACCCCGGAGCAGGCTATCCTGGTCGACCGCAGCACCGGACTTTCGATTTTGCCTTCGACCACGGTCAAGCATGCCGACCTCATCACGGAACTGATGTTCTCCGAGCGCATCGTCGAGGTGCTCGACCTCTTGCGCAGCCGCTATGAATTGATCGTCATCGACTCGCCTCCGCTGGTACCGCTGGTTGACGGCCGCGCATTGGCGGAACTGGCCGACCGCATCGTTCTGGCTTTGGCGTGGGACCAGACTCCTGGCGAGGTTCTCGCTTAC
>Ga0302326_10017633_pt1 | contig 14877 bp, 12 predicted proteins | sample Palsa_T0_3_FD_202264 | JGI IMG/M metagenome (GOLD analysis project Ga0302326, IMG submission 202264) | Peat permafrost microbial communities from Stordalen Mire near Abisko, Sweden - Palsa_T0_3 | ecosystem: Environmental > Terrestrial > Soil > Palsa > Peat permafrost | place: Sweden: Abisko... | reverse complement strand
CCGCGTGCTCACCGGCCGCCTGCACTACAGCTTCGTCCAGCCCCCCACCGGCTATACCCCGCGCGTGGCTGACCCCCGCATCGGCGTCCAGGGCATCCGCTTCACCGATTACTCGCTGCCCCCCACCGCCACCAACGTGGTCGAATGGGTCCGTCGCCACCGCATCGAGAAGAAGAACCCCAACGCCGCCATCTCCGAGCCCGTCAAGCCCATCGTTTACTACCTCGACGCCGCCGTCCCCGAACCCACCCGCTCGGCTATGAAGGATGGCTTTCTCTGGTGGAACAAGGCTTTCGAAGCCGCTGGATTTAAGAACGCGCTCGAAATCCGCGACACCCCCGCCGACATGGACCCCATGGACGCCCGCTACAACCAGATCTACTGGGTCGATCGCGATGAGCGCGGCTATTCCACCGGTGGCGGACTCACCGACCCCCGCACCGGTGAAATCCTGGCAGCCCGCGTGCGCCTCGAATCCGACCGTGTCCGCACTATGAGCCGCTTCTGGCAGACCTACGAACCCCCAACCGGCGGCGGAGCCAACGGGAATGGCGACGCCAATTTCGAGGAAGGCTTTTTCGACGCCGGTCTCCCTCCCTATTCCACGCCCGAAACCGAACAGCAACTCATCCTCCTGCGCCAAGCCCTTCTCACCGCGCACGAAACCGGCCACACCCTAGGCTTCGACCACAACTGGAACTCCAGCATGAATGACCGCGCCTCCGTCATGGAGTACCCCTCCCCGCGCATCAACATCAAGAACGGCAAGATCGACCTCACCGACGCCTATCAGAAGCAGATCGGCGCCTACGACATCATGACCGTCCGCTACGCCTACACCGTCTTCCCGCCGGCACAGGAGAAGGCCGGCCTCGACAACATCATCAAGGACATGCGCAAAGCCGGACTCATGTACACGCCTTCCACCGACCCCCGTTGGAACCGCTACGACGACCTAGCCGACCCCGCCGAATATATGCGCCAGGCTAACGCGCAACGCAAGATCCTCATGGCCAACTACGGCCCCGCGATTCTCAAGGATGGCGAACCCTACGGCAACCTCCGCGGCATCCGCCTGTGGATGGCGTACCTCGATAACCGCTGGTCGATCGATAGCGGCGTCCGCTACATCGGCGGCATGTTCCATAACTTCGCGGTGAAGGGCGAATCCATCCCGCCCACCGAGATCGTTCCCGCCGCCAAGCAGCGCGAAATCCTGGCCCTCCTGCTAGACGATGTCGATCCCGCAGCCCTGGCCATCCCCGAGCCCCTGCTAGCCAGCCTTACGGTCGCAGTAGACCGCGGAGCCGGCGGCGGTGGACGCGGCGGCGCTCGCGGTCCCGATCAGGACAATATGGAATCCAGCACCGGCTACGCCTTCGACCACTTAGCCGCCGCCCGTACCCTAGTCGGCTTAGTGTTCGACCAACTCTTCGAACCCGAAACCGCCGCCCGCTTAATCGGGTTTGCCGATCGCCAGGCCAACGCCCTAACCCTCCCAGAAGTAATCGAAGCCTGCTCCAAGAAGGTCTTCGGCACCCCCGCCCCCGCCGGCATGCAACGTTCCCTACAACGCCAAGCCCAGCGAGTCTTCGTAGACGCAGTAATGACCTTGGGCGCCAGCCCCACCGCCACGGCTGACGTAAAGGCCGTAGTAATGGCCGAAATCCCCACCATCAAGACTCAAGTCTCCGCCCTAAAAGACCCCGACCCAGTAAACGAAGCCGCGCTAAGGCAAATCGAGCGCGATCTAACCCGTTACGCCGTTAACCCGACCATGCCGAAGAAGTCCTCCCCGACTCCCCCCATCATGGCCCCCATCTGATGCTGAGGTTTACCGCACAGTCGGATACTTAATCCCCAACTGTTCCAGGTAAGTATCGTACTTCGATGGGTCGTAGTACATAGCCTTCATCGCCGGCCGGTACTTATCCATAATTTCTTTGTTCAACCACACGGCCGGCTTATCCTCTGGCCGTAAGAAGCTCTTGTACTTAACGTCCTTCGTCTGGACATTACGGAAGTAATCCCAGGCCTGATCCACCAACTCCGGATGCAACAGAATATCGAGAATCGTCATAGCCTGAACCTTAGCGCCGGCTACAACACCCTTGTGTGCAATCGGCGTAGCCATAGCGATGCCATTCGCCCAGTTATGCCCCGGTCCGCCCGGAATATTCGACGGATACCGCAGCGTCACCGTCGGCACGTTCCAGGAAATATCGCCAATATCGTCCGAAGGCCCGCCGGTAGGCTGCCCGCCGCGCCCGCCGCCGCCTTCTTCATCGCCCGCCGCCTCAACCCGCGGAGCCCGCAAAGGAGGAATCCGCGTATCCAGACCGCTAACCCGAACCTTCAATTCCTTCTGCAGCGCCTTAGCAAGCATCTGATCGTCAGCCGACCATTCCGGCAACCCGACCTTCCGTATATTCGCATCCATCGCCTCCGCAATTGGCTTGTTGAAGAATCCCGGCCAAGCCGTTCCCAGCATCCGCGAAGTCCAGGTCGTATCGGTCATCAAAGTGGCCGCCTGCGCCATGTTGTCGCCGATGCGCCACAGATTCATGATGTGCTCGTAATCCATCTCGCGGTAGTAGTACCAGACCGACGCGTTCGGAGGCACCACATTCGGCTGATCTCCGCCATTCGTAATCACGTTGTGGATGCGCGTCGCCAGCCGCAAATGCTCGCGCCGGAAGTTCCAGCCCACATCCATCAACTCGACTGCGTCCAGCGCACTCTTCCCGCGCCATGGAGCCGCCGCCGCATGCGCGCTCTCGCCCTTGAACATGTACTCCAGGGACACCAAGCCGCTCCCGCCCGACGCACCATACGAGACGCCCAGATTATTCGCCACATGCGCGAAAAGGCAGATATCAACATTCTTAAACAGCCCCGCGCGCACGAAGTGAGCCTTCGTTCCCAAAGCTTCTTCAGCCACGCCCGGCCAGATCATGAGCGTGCCCTTCAAGTGCTCGCGCTCCATCACCTTCTTGACCGCAAGAGCAGCGATAATCTGCAGCGGCATGCCCGAATTGTGCCCTTCGCCATGTCCCGGCGCGCCTTCGATCATGGGGTCGTGATACGCCACGCCGGGCTTCTGAGATGCCTGTGGAATATCGTCAATGTCAGATCCCAGTGCGATCACCGGCTTACCCGAACCCCAAGTAGCAACGAATGCAGTCGGAATCCCGGCCACGCCGCGTTCCACCTTGAAGCCCTCTTTTTCCAGAATGCCCGTCAGGTATTTCGACGTCTCAAACTCCTGAAAGCCAAGCTCGCCGAAGCTGAACACGCTGTCCACCATCACCTGCGCCTGCTTCTTCATGCCGTCGATCTGCCCGATCAAATCGGCCTTCATCGCAGCCGCCTTCTCGGGAGTCTGCGCAACGGCGCTGGCCACTGCGATCAAAAGAACAAGGGTTATTCGGATCATCGAAGCAATATAGCATCCACCACCAATAGTGCGAAGATAGCTCAAATGAAATTAGCCGCCCTCCTGGTTTGTTTCTGCTCCTTGGCTATCGGCCAGGACGTTGCCACGAAGATCAAATCCGAAGCCATGGACCACTCGCAAGTCGCCCCTGTCTTCGAAATGTTCACGGTCAACATAGGCCCTCGCCTCACCGCATCGCCCGCCCAAAAACGAGCGGCTGAGTACGCCCGCGACCGCCTCGCGGCCTACGGCCTCGAAAATGCGCACCTCGAACCCTGGCACTTCGGCCGCGGCTGGACGCTCGAGAAGCTCACGCTGGAAATGGTCGAGCCACGCTACATGCCCCTCATTGGCTATGCCGATGGCTGGTCACCGTCCACTAGCGGCGAGATCACCGCATCTCCCATCTGGGTAGCCGGCAAATCAGCCACTGAACTCCCTTCGATTAAAGGCGCCATCGTCATGACCGATCCCGTAATGACTACCTTCATCCGAAAGGACCGCCCGAACCCAAGCGACCCATCCTACGAACCGATGTCCGCAGCGTACGCCACAAGCGTCGGCGGAGCACGTGGAGGTGGTGGCAGAGGCGCCGCCGCAGCCATCGCACAAGCGATCCGCGCCGCAGGCCCCGCTGTCATCCTGAAGCCCAGCCGCGGTGAACACGGCACCGTCTTCGTCACCGGACGCGACGGTGGCCCGGGCGCAATCCCCACAATCACAATGGCCGCCGAGCACTACGACATGATCGCAGCCATGCTTCAGCACAACGTCCCCGTCAAACTCCGCATCAATGTCCAAACCAAGTTCTACGATTCCGACAACGGCAACGCCTACAACGTAATCGCGGAACTCCCCGGCTCCGACCTGAAGGACGAAGTCGTCATGATCGGCGGCCACCTCGATTCCTGGCACACCGGTGTCGGCGCAACGGATAACGCCGACGGAGCGACCACCGTCATGGAAGCCATGCGCATCCTCAAAGCCATCGGAGCCAAACCCCGCCGCACCATCCGCGTCGCTCTTTGGAGCGGAGAAGAGCAAGGCCTCCTCGGTTCCAAAGCCTGGGTCGAGAACCATCGCAACGAAGCCCCGAGGATCGATGTTTACTACAACATCGACAACGGCACCAACAAGATCTACGGCTGGTACCTGCAGAACATGGCCTCTGTTCAAGACCTCTTCAATCAGTGGCTGGAACCCATGAAAGCCATCGGCGCCCGCCGCAACGTCATCGAACCCGTCGGCTCAACCGACCACCTCAGCTTCATCGACGCCGGCGTCCCCGGCTTCAACCCGATACAGGATTACGGCAACTACGATATCCGCACCCATCACACCAATATGGACACTAACGAACGCCTCGACGTAAACGACATCCGCGAAGCCGCCGCCGTAATGGCCTGGTTCGCATATAGCTCCGCCACGCAAGACGCACGCATACCGAGGCCCGCAGCAAAATGACACCTCTCTTACTACTAGTAGGCCTCTTGGCCGCCGACTATCCAACGCCCGTCCAAGGCGACTTCATCACCAAGGACTTTCACTTCGTCACCGGCGAGTCATTGCCGGAACTGAAGATCCACTACACAACCATCGGTAAGCCCGTCCGAGACTCGCAGGGCGTAGTCCGAAATGCCGTCCTCATAGTGCATGGCACCGGCGGCACAGGCGGCGCGTTCTTGAGCAATACATTCGGCGGCCAACTCTTCGGCCCCGGCCAGCTTCTCGACGCCACCAAGTACTTCATCATCCTTCCCGACGGCATCGGCGGCGGCAAATCCAGCAAGCCCAGCGACGGTATGCACATGCGCTTTCCCAAGTACACCTATGACGACATGGTGAAGGCCAATTACCTCATGCTCACAGAAGGTCTTGGCGTCAATCACCTGCGCCTAGCCATGGGAACCTCCATGGGCGCCATGCACACCTGGGTCTTAGGCGAAATGTATCCCGATTTCGCAGATGCGCTGATGCCCCTCGCCAGCCAGCCCATTGAGATCGCCGGCCGCAATCGCGAACTCCGTAAGATGATCATCAACGCCATCGAAATGGATCCCGAATGGAAGGGCGGGGAATACACCAAGCCACCCATCTACGGTCTCACCTGCGCGCAATACATCTTGTCCTTCATGACCAGCAGCCCGATGCAGTTGCAGAAACAATACCCAACCCGCGAGAGCGTCGACAAGCTGGTCGATTCATCGTTCCCCGAACGTGCCGCCCGCGTGGACGCCAACGACATGATCTACCAATACGATTCCTCGCGCCTCTACAATCCCGAGCCAAATCTAGGGAAGATCAAAGCGCCTCTGCTCGCCATCAACTCCGCCGACGACCAGGTCAATCCTCCCGAAATGGGCATCGGCGAGCGAGAGATCAAGAAGGTGCCGCACGGCAAGTTCATCCTGATCCCGACCAGCGACAAAACCCGCGGCCACGGCACCCACTCGCTCCCTTCCGTCTGGGGCAACTACCTCGCCGACTTCCTCAAAGAAACCGAGCGCACCGATGTCCGCATCGGCACAAGCGCCGGTCCTATCGTCATCGAACTTCACCGTGACTGGTCGCCCCACGGCGTAGACCGTTTCCTCGAACTGGTCCGCGCCGGCTATTACGACAACTCAAAGTTCTTCCGCGTGATCAAAGACCGTTGGGCGCAGTTCGGAATCAATGGCGACCCCGCGATCGCAACCGCCTGGCGCACCAAGACCATTCCCGATGACCCGCGCGTCGAATCCAACGTTCGCGGCACCGTCGCCTTTGCTTACGCCGTTCCCAACGGACGCACCACACAGGTTTTCATCAACACCCGCGACAACTCGCCGACCCACGACAAAGAGCCTTTTGTTCCGATCGGCAAAGTGATCGAAGGCATGGACGTAGTCGACAAGTTCTATTCCGGATACGGCGAAACCTCAGGCGGCGGCATTCGAGCCGGTAAACAAGATGCCCTGTTCACCCAAGGGAACGCATACTTAGAAGCGAACTACCCTAAGCTCGACGCAATCAAACAAGCGACGGTGTTGCCTGTGCCTTAAGTGCTCGTCCTTCGCCCACTTGTTGCCGCCACATCGCGTAGTAAAGACCTTTGCGCGTCAGCAGTTCTTCATGGTGACCCGATTCACAAATCTGCCCGCGCTCCAGCACGTAGATCCGGTTCGCATGCATCACTGTTGAGAGCCGGTGCGCGATCAGAATCGTGATGGCGTCTTCGCTCTCCGCCACATCGCGGATGGTAAGGCTGATCTCTTCCTCTGTCAGCGAATCGAGCGACGAAGTCGCCTCGTCGAACACAAGCAATTGCGGCTTCCGAAGCAGGGCCCGCGCGATCGAGAGCCGCTGCTTCTCGCCGCCCGATACCTTGACGCCGCCCTCGCCGATCACCGTATCGAGCCCCTTGCCCCCGCGCTTCAGCAATCCATCGACGGACGCCTTTCGCAGCACTTCCAGGCACTCCGCATCCGTAGCCGATGGCCGCACGAACAGGAGGTTCTCCCGAATGGAGCCCGAAAACAGCTGCGCATCCTGCGTTACGAAGCCGATCTTCTCGCGGAGCCCATCGATCCCGGCTTCATCCTCCGGCGTGCCGTTGTAGTAGATATGCCCGCTCTTCGGCCGGTATAAGCCGACCAGAAGCTTCACCAGCGTGGTCTTTCCCGCGCCCGACGGGCCCACAAATGCGATCGTCTGCCCGCGATCCACCTCGAACGAAATCCCTTCCAGCGCCGGTTGGTTGGCCGATTGATGCTGGAATCCAACTTCCCGGAATGCCAGCGTCTGCAGCGGCGTGACATCCACCGGATGCTCCGGCCGCGGTTCCGGCGGCATCGCCAGTATCTTCTCGAAGTTCTGCAATGACACTTCGGTTTCGCGGTACGTATTGACCACATTTCCGAGCTCCTGCAGTGGCCCAAATATGAAGAATGAATAGATGAACAACGAAAAGAACTGACCCACCGTGATGCGCTGCGTGAAGATAAGATAGAGCATCAGGAACAGGATCGAAGTCCGCAGCATGTTCACGAACGTGCCTTGGATAAAGCTCAAGCTACGCAAGTAGCGCACCTTCTTCAGTTCCAGTTTCAGAATCTTAGCCGTAGTCGAATTCAGCCGGTCGATCTCCTGTTGCGCCAGTCCCAAACTCTTCACCAACTCGATGTTCCGTAGCGATTCCGTAGTGGATCCAGCCAGCGCCGTAGTCTCCTTCACAATCACCTGCTGAACGGCCTTGATCTTATGACTAAGCACCGAACTCAGCCCGCCGAGCAACGGAATCGTGAGCAAGTAAGCGGGGCCGATTGACCAATGCACGCTCGCCGCATAGAACATCACGAACACGACTCCCACAATGGTCGTGAACAATAGGTTCACGCCCGTCGTGATGAGCTTCTCGACGTCCGTCCGCACCTTCTGGAGCGTGCTTAGCGTCTGCCCGCTACGCTGATCTTCGAACTCCGCATACGGCAATTCCAGCGAATGCCGGATGCCATCGGCATAGATCCTTGCCCCCACCTGCTGCGTGATCAGGTTGACAAAATAATCCTGGAAGTTCTTCGCCACCCGCGATACAAACGCTACTCCCACAGCGGCTGCGAGCAGCAATCCAACTCCCTTAAAGAACTGCCCCTGCGAATACTCGTGAAACCGCGTTGCGTAGGAATCGATGATGTGACGGAAAATCAGCGGATCGAGCAGCGAGAAGACTTGGTTTGTGGCGGCTAGCAGCAGCGCAACCGCTACCAGGTTCCAGTAGTCCTTCAGATACCCGTAGAGAGTTTTCACTCTCTCAAACTTAACCTATCTCAGAAGAAGTTATGCGGAAGCAGATCTGGCGTTTCCCGCAGAATCTCGCGCTCGTTGGGCGAAAAGTTCTTCTGAATCGCAGGACTATTCAAGCGAATCTCACGATCCGCTTCCGGCATATTTCTTAAGCGTTCCAACTCCAACCGCACCGCCCGCTGACGGTCGGGCGGAAGCGCCCCGATCTTTTGAGAAAGCTGCCGGATCCGCTTCTTCGTCTCCGGAGGCAAGCTTTGGAACTTATCGTTCAGCTCCTTCAAATGAGCCGGAGTCTGATTCCATTTTGCAATTCCCGCTTCGAGGCGCAGACGCCGTTCGGGTGGAAGATTTGACAGCGCCTTTTCACGCTCCGCGGGCGACATCCTGGCAAGCCGCTCGATCTGAGCATCAATCGGCCGCGGCGCGGGTGCCCCCGACGCTTTTCCCGGATTGGCTTTGTTCGGCTGCGCTTGCGTTTTCGGAGGAGGCGGAGGCTTCGGAGTTTTGGGCGGTTTCGGATTGTCGGCTGCCTGCGCGGCAAAAACCGACAACAGAATCGGCCCCAGGATGTGAAAAGCGGGCATTTGCTTTATCGATAATTACATCGACTTCGAAGAGGTATCTTTGCCGCTATCATCCTGCTTGGGTTCGAATTCGCGGAGCATGTCGATATCGTCCAGCGTCGCTTCCACCTGGTCTGCTTCTACTCTATTCAAATCCACCTTGCCGCTCACATCTGCCGAAGAAGCGTGAAGTTCAGCCGGCTTGGCGGTGGAAAAAAGTGACCTACCTGGATGGTCTAGTACGAAACCAGCGGCAATCGCGAGAGAAGCCGCCGCCAGGGGAAACGCGGGACGGGCGAACACCGGACGCAGGAACTCATTTACCGACGACGCGAACCGTTCCCACCAGGATGCCGACGAGTTCGCTTCGATCCGCGCATAAAGCCGCCGGTTGAAATCCGTGCTCACCGGACGAACCTCCCAGTTGTCGAGCAGGTTCCAAACGTCCGACTGCGCCTTACCCACGGCCGCGCATTCTTCGCACGCCTGCATATGCATTTTCAGTTTGGCCGCGGCTTCACCCCGCAGCTTGCCCGCTGAATATGCCAACAGATGATCCGTGTGTTCCTCGCTCCTGATTTGACAGCTCATAAAATTGCCATCCTTCAACCCACCACTAAGCAAAACGATAGTTTACTTTCAAAAGTTACGATAAATGCGCCAATCGTGCCCTAAGAGTTTCATACGCCCTGAAAAGTAACGACTTCACTGCCGATTCCGAACATCCCAACACACTTGCGATTTGAGAATACTCCAAATCCTGGTACTTATGCATCAACACAGCCGCCCTTTGCTTATCCGGCAATCCCGCGATCGCCGCCCGGACCTCGGCCAATTTCGTTTCATAAACCATCGATTGCTCGATAGAAGGTTTCCGGTCGGGAACCTGCAAGTTCCGGGCACCTTCCGAATCGTCGTCGATCCGTTCCTGGCTGCGCTCATTCCGTCCGTCCCGGATCCAATTGAGCGCCAAGTGCGTCGCGATCCGAAACAGCCAAGTCGTAAACTTCGCTGTTGGTTCGTAAGATTCTCGAGAGCGGTAAACCCGTAAGAAAACCTCCTGCGCCAACTCCTCCGAAATCGCATAATCCTGTATCATTCGATACAGAAAATGCACCACCGGCGAACGGTGCTTCTCGATCAGTACCGAGTAGCTGACGCCGTCACCGTCCCTGACACGAAGCATCAACTGAGCATCCGCATCAAGGGCCGCTATGGCCCCCATATCGGTCTTAACCCCTGGTGCCATGAAAGGTTTCGGAAGCTTCATGAAAAGTGATGGGCCGCTTTACGCTTGAGAATCACTCTTGGGATTCACTTTTGAGCGCCCGCTCCATCAAAAGTTGGATTGCCTCTCTGGGCTTCCGGCCAAAATTCAACATTGCGTCCATTTGGCACGCGATAGGCAATTCCTCGCCATGTAGTTGGCCCAACTCCACAACGGAACGGGTGGTTCCGACCCCTTCCGCGACCATCCGCATGCCGCCCAGAACCCCGGCAATCGACTCCCCATGCGCCAGATGCTCGCCCACTGCCCGATTCCGGCTCAAGTTTCCTGTGCATGTTAGTACCAAATCACCCAAACCCGCCAAACCGGCAAGAGTTGACTCCCTAGCCGTCATTTTAATGGCCAAACGCGTCATCTCGGCCAATCCGCGCGTAATTAACGCCGAAATCGCGTTGCTTCCCAGGCCCAGACCGTGGCAAACACCCGCTCCGATCGCCACGACGTTTTTATAGGCCCCGCCCAATTCCACGCCGATCGGATCGGTACTGGTGTAAACCCTGAAGGTCAAACCCGAGAACGCCGCTTGGACCAGCCGGGCCAAGGCAACATCTTCCGACGCAACCACCACCGCGGTGGGGTGTCCCGCCGCAACCTCCGCCGCGAAGCTTGGCCCGGACAGTGCGGCCACCCGCCGCGAACCCGCCGCTTGGGCGATCACCTGCGACATTCGCAATAACGTGCCCGCCTCCAGGCCTTTCGTCGCCGACACTACCGGTAGGTCCGGATCGATCGCGGCTTGTTCGAAGAACGCCCTTACAGCTCGCGAAGGCAGCACGCAAAGCAAAAGGTCCGCGCCTTCCATCGCTTCGTTGGCCACGCAGTGGACGGAAACGTTCGCGGGGATCGTCACCCCAGGCAGGTATTCGTGATTCTGCCTGCCGGATTCCATCGCGGCTGCCAGCTCCGCCCGCCGCGCCCACAGCCGCACGTGTTCAAAGCGCGGCGCCAGAACCACCGATAGAGCCGTTCCCCAACTTCCCGCGCCCAGAATCGCCAGGCAGCCGTTCATGCCTTGCGGCTCGACCAGTAGAATTTGTTCTCTGTCCCCGCCAGAAGACGCTCGATATTGCCGCGGTGCTTGTAAATAACCAGCGCGCTGGAAACAATCGCCGCCAGCATCACAGACAACCCGGGGCGCTGAATCAACCAGACGCCCAGCGGGAACACCAGCGCACAGAAGACGGAACCGAAGGAGATGAAGCGCTGATAGTAAACCGCGGCTACGAACAGAATCACCAGTACACCCAGCGTTGCCGGAGTCAGAAAGAGGAATGCGCCCGTGAAGGTGGCCACTCCCTTGCCGCCCGTGAACTTCAAGTACGGCGAAAATGCATGCCCGCCGATCACGGCCGCCGCCGCAACGCTCATCCAAGCCACGTTCCCGGCCGTCAACCGCCATGCCAGGTAAACGGCAAGCCAACCCTTCGCCCCGTCCAGCAAAAGCGTAAGAATTCCCGCCAATTTGCCGGTAGTCCGCATCACGTTGGTGGCGCCGATGTTGCCGCTTCCTTTGGCGCGCACGTCCGTCCCGGTCATCATCCGAACCAGGATCAGCCCAAACGGAATCCCGCCGGCGAGATACGCCACAATCGACGACGCCACCCCAGCCACCCAGCTATCTGCCATCGTCATAGTCTACGCGAGGCGGTTGCCCGCGCCTAGCCAAGCGGAATGGAAAAGCATTGTCTGTAGCCCGACGGCGTGCTTTCGTAGATGTGGTATTCGTTTACGTCAAACGTGCCCAGCGGTTTCATCGAATAGTCTGCCACCCGCTCGTCGAGCTCCAGCCATGGATTGTTTCCCGCGATGCGGCCGATAGTCACATGCGGCAGATATTCCTCGAAACTGCGGCGGACTCCATACTCCGCCATGTAATTATCGAGCGCTTCCGCGAGTTGATTTAAACCTTCGCAAGGCTCCACCTTCGCATAAAGAACCCAGCCCTGAACCGGCATCTGAAAATAGCGCAATCCTGTCAGCGTAAGAGAGAATTTAGGAGTCGGCGGCAGCCCGTGCAGAAAGCGGCAGAGTTCGGGAAGCCGGTGGAACGGCCACTTGCCGATAAATTTCGTGGTGATGTGCAAGTTCCAAACGCGGATCCAGCGAATGCGCGCCATGGGCTCAAGCTCACTCAGTAAATCCTCAAAAGTCTTGAGCACATCCGGCGGTAAACTCAATCCGGTGAATAGACGAGTATCTAAGATCATTCCTCGTTCATTTTATGCAAGAGCCGCGGCGGTTGTCGCGCGGGAACTTCTCGGCAAGCTACTGGTACACGGCGAGACCTCCGGAATCATCATTGAAACCGAGGCCTACCTGGGTACGGGAGATCTGGCCGCACACAGCGCCGCGGGGATCACGGCTCGTACCCGCGTGATCTTCGGCGAACCCGGCCACGCGTACGTTTATCTCAACTATGGCATTCACGAATGCCTGAACATTGTGACTGAGCCGCGCGGTGTGGCGGGTTGCGTTTTGATTCGCGCGCTCAAGCCGGTGGACGGAATCGAATGCATGCTTACTCGCAGGAAGGGCGCGAAAGACCTCGCTGGTGGCCCGGGCAAACTAACGCAAGCTCTCGGAATAACCCGCGCGCTGAACGGCGCCGATGTTACCGAAGGTCCGCTGACGGTTCACGATCTAGGCCTCTCACCGGAGATACAGGTCACCAAGAGAATCGGCATCACTAAGAGCACGGACCTGATGCTACGCTTTCTCGCGATCTAACTCACCGAAACCGGACCCTCGCCTCGCGAGAGATCGCCCAACATCTTCTCCCTACGCGTCCATGCCGCATTCGATGCGGAGCCCATCGCCACCCAGTACAGTACGCCGCCTAACGCTGCCACTAGCGCAAGCAGACCATAGAACACCAGTTCGCTGTCGAATACGGACCGCGCCCAATAAGCCAGCGCCACCGGCGAAAGCACAAGCGGGAAACATAGCATGATGAGCGCATTCATGACCTTCGACGACCCGCCCTGGCTCACCTTCTCCGGGTTCAGCGGCCTCGGAATGCGCGTCGACGTCATATTGCCGAAGGAAATCAAATAAAGCGCGGCAATCGCGCTCACACAGAAGCTCTCGGCGATCTTCTGGCCCGTCAGCGGCACGCGGAAGATCAGCGTCGCCGCCAGCGTCGTCATCACTTCCAGCACGATGAAGAAAGCCGCCGCCAGGTTCTTCCCGAGAATCGTCTTGCCGATCGGAACCGGCAGTGAGAACCATGCCTGCGTGGCCGACCGGTCGAAGCCGAAGCAATTGAAATAGGTCAACTGGCCGATCACCAGGACTCCATAGCCGCTCGCGAACGTCAGCACGTTCTCGTTCATAAAACCGGGCGTAGCGGCGCGCCCATTCAGCACGCGGGGTAGCCACAGGATTACGCCGAGCGAGCAGCCCATCACGAAGATCAGCCGGAACGGAGCCATGCGCGAAAGCGAAAGCGTCTCTTTCTCGAATATCGCGGCAACCGGGTCCGGCAAGAACCGCGCCGGAAACCGCACAATTTTCTCGATGACGCCCTCTCGCGGCTTGATTTCCGGCTTGCTCGCGTTGCCGGACTGCCCATCGAATCGCAGGCCCGCGTTGAACTGATAGCGTCCAAACACATAAGCAATCGCCACGAAGACCGCCAGCACCGCGCCGGGCCTGACCACTTCCTCACCGAGAAAGATCCGCGCCGCAGCGCCCCACGGGAAAAAGAGAACCGGCGACAGGAATTGCTTCACCCTCTCGAAGTTGAAATGCGAACCCAGGAGAAACCTAGGCGTCACCGAGACCGCCACAATCAGCAGAATGATCAACTCGCGAATTCGTTTGCGCAGCATCAGGCGCTCCAGCAGGTTGCGCAGGCCGGCCGACAACAGCAGGTTGATCAGCACATACAACGCAACAGCCAGCAACACCCGCGGCAATGACGCGAGACCGCCGATCTCCGGATTACGAACGATTCCCACGGCGATGCCGGCCAGCATCATCAGCATCTCGACGCAAGTTGTCACCCGCAGGAGCACTTCAATAAAAAACAACTGCGCGTGCGGCACCGGATAGATGAGCAGCTTTTTCAGTTCCAGCGACGCCCCCATGGAAGCCGTGATCACCGGCGTGATCTGCCAATAGAGAAACATCACCAGCAACGCGGGAGACACCACCTCGTCGAAGTAGATTCGATTCCCGGGATTCGCCAGAAACGCCTGCGCGGCGTACGCGGCAAACAGCCAGAAGCCGTAGAACAAAAGCCCGGTGACCGATGAAAAGATGGTGGCCGCGGGCTTCGCGCTCAGGCGAAACGTCCGCATGCTCAACCACTGCGCGCGCAGGATGGCCAGGATCATGCGTGCCTACTTGGCGAGCGGCGTAATGATTTCCGTCAGCAGGTCGGGCTTCGACGAATCGCGCTCCAGATGCGGGTACTTCTCGCCTCCGTGATAATTAACCTTCACGGTCTTGAATACATCTCCGTCGCGCAGCAAAAACTCTAGCGGTTCCGTCGATTTCTGCGCGGCCTTCATCGCGTCATGCAGCACCGTCGGGTTGTAGGCATGACTGTTGATCGCCACTACTTTCACTGAAGGCGCGATCCCTGCAACCTGGGCCGCCGAACCGATCTTCACGTCCCCCACCGTGCCATCCTCGCGCACCTTCAATCCGAGCGAGTAGATCAAATTCACGCCTTTCGATTCACCCTCGGCGTCCTTCCACAAGCCCGAGGGCGTCTCCGTATAAGTCAGCTTCCATCCCCCATTCAAAATGCCGTTGAGCGGCGCGTGCGATGACGTGGAATCCAGCCGGTCGCGCAGAAACTT
>Ga0302326_10017629_pt1 | contig 14881 bp, 17 predicted proteins | sample Palsa_T0_3_FD_202264 | JGI IMG/M metagenome (GOLD analysis project Ga0302326, IMG submission 202264) | Peat permafrost microbial communities from Stordalen Mire near Abisko, Sweden - Palsa_T0_3 | ecosystem: Environmental > Terrestrial > Soil > Palsa > Peat permafrost | place: Sweden: Abisko... | reverse complement strand
CCCGCCGCCTCTACCATTCACGCCGTGCTCGATCGCCATGGCCTGGTCAAGCCCATGGGTCGGCGCCGCAGTCGAGCCGAAGGAACGCCCTTGTCCGATGGCCTACTGCCCAATGATCTCTGGTGCACCGATTACAAGGGCGAGTTTCAGCTTAGCGATAAACGTTATTGTTATCCGCTAACCGTCACCGACTACTCCTCCCGCTACCTGCTCCTGTGTGAAGCATTGGAATCCAATCGGGAAGACCTCGCATTTCCGGCCTTTGAGCGCCTGTTCCGCGAACGCGGCTTGCCCCGGGCCATCCGCACCGACAACGGTGTTCCCTTCGCCTCTCCTCATGGCCTGTTTCAGCTCTCCAAGCTCTCGGTATGGTGGCTGCGGTTAGGAATCTCGATTGAGCGGATCCGTCCCGGTCATCCCCAGCACAATGGTCGGCATGAACGCATGCATCTCACCTTGAAAAAAGAAGCCACCCGCCCGGCCGGCGTCAACTTCCTGCAGCAGCAAGCCAAGTTCGACGCCTTCCTGGAAGAATTCAATCTCGAAAGACCCCATGAAGCTCTCGGCATGAAATGCCCGGTCGAGGTCTACTCTGCCTCCTGCCGCCCCTATCTAGGCATCCCCGAACCTCACTACCCGTTCCACGACCGCACTGTCGTCGTCACCAGCTGCGGACGTCTTTGCCTGTACAACAAGAAGATCAACCTCAGCGTTTCCCTCGCCGGCCAGGCGGTCGGCATCAAAGAAGTGGACCATGGCATCTGGTTGGTCAGTTTTATGGATTACGATCTTGGCTATATTGATCTGGAGGAGAAAACCTTGCAGCCCCTAGAGAACCCCTTCGGGCCGAAAGTGTAACCCATGTCTCCGGAACGTTCTGTTACCTATGTCTCCGGAACGGACACAGGAATTATGGCGGGGACGACGGGACTCGAACCCGCGACCTCTGCCGTGACAGGGCAACAACAAGTGGTAACTAATTGAAATCAAACGGTGTCGGCAGGCACAGTTTGGAACGGCAAGACATCCTGAGTCACTGTTATCGTCCCCTTAATGTAACCAGATTTAACTCCGTCGCCGCGCTCGTGTTTCTAACTACCGGTTAAGCCCGTCATACGCCTGCGATCAGCGACACGTGCCACACGACTTTCAGCTCTTCCGGCCCAATCAAAGTTGAAAGATGAACGGCAGCTGCGGCCTGAAATCCACATGCTCGTTTCGCCGCTTGTTGTCAAATTCGATTTCGAGGAGAGATGTTGTTCCCGTTCGAACTGAGAGAACTCCACTTTCAACAATTCTCTGTGCCACAGGTGAGCAAAGCGACACAGGGGAGGTCAGAGTTAAGCCAGTGATCTCACGAACACCAATGGGATGCTCGATAAACCACTGTTCGCGCTGAGCTCGTCGCATAAAGTTCAAATAAACCCACATCGGCTCCTCAATGCCTACTTCTCCGATATACATCAAAAGCGGATCTGACAAATACGCCGGCCGATACTCCCATGCCGGAAAATGTGGCCCCCGGTCTTGAGGGTCAGAAGGCCGCAGGCAAAATCCGAAAGGAGAGGCGTTGTGCTCCCGACCAGACCATCTCTCCCAAAGCAAGGTGCGCTTAGTACTTTCGCTTCGAGCTTCTCTTTCATCGCTGACCCAAAACAATTCAATCATGGCATTGGCAAAGGAAAAACGCCGACAAGCCGTACCTTGCCCCGGATGCTGATTTGGTGGTCCTTCATGAAAGCCAAGCTGGACAAGTCTTTCAGCCTCGGGAGCGCCCGGGGCGGTACAGACGAACAGATGGTCCAACTCGATTCCCATACGAGCAAGTCTATCTCAATCTGAACTGCCGACACGTATACCCGAGCGTCACGATTCAGAAATGGAAGGCCCAAGAAACCGCGGTCGCGCTTTTGTTCCCTCAGAAAATGCAAGGACAATCAGACTTGGACATGAGATCAAGCAATTCGTTATCCAGTGTGCCAGAATCCTCGTCCCCGTCGCAGTGGCAGCAGGTCGAGTCGCGCAATCACAGTTTTGTCATAAGCGCCTTATAGACTACTGCATGATCTCGTCCACATAGCCTTTCTCCGAATGCCGCGACGCTCCACGTGCTCTCAGTTCATGCGCACATCTATGCCCCGGTCCTACCATTCATGATCACCGTCGTGACGGTCGCAACCGCAGCGTTCGCGTTGGGAAATCTTGATGCTGAGGGGCAAAAGAGGCACAACCGTCGGCGATTTGAAACGGATTGTCACGGAACGGAGACCCGCGCCGTCCTTGTGGGGGAGAGATTCATGGGACCTGGAAACGGTTTGCAGAACAAGCAGTCGAGCGCCAAAAGTAGAACGAGGAGGACCATGGGCCTAAAAAAGGAATGACAAGGCTTAGACATGGTTAGAGTCGCTGAAACAAGTATCGGAGAAGTAAGGGCGAGCCACCATGCAGGATGGCTTAGACCGAAATTCGCGCGGCCGGCGCGGTTGGACGGCACACTGACGGTGTAAAGGTCGATTTCTCAGGCATGGAGGTAACGCGGTGCGGCGAGAAAGTGCGGCTCACAAGCAGAGAATTCAAGGTGTTGAACTACATGGTAAAGAATTCAAACAAGGAGAATCTATGGCGAAAATATTATGTGTTTTGTATGACGACCCCATCACGGGCTATCCGAAGACGTATGCTCGCAACGATATTCCCAAGATTGATCACTACGCCGGCGGACAGAAAGCTCCCACTCCCAGACACATCGACTTCACTCCCGGAACGTTGCTGGGAAGCGTTTCCGGCGAACTCGGTTTGCGCAAATATCTCGAAGGTCTTGGCCATACCTTCATTGTTACTTCAGACAAGGAAGGGCCAAATTCCATCTTTGAACGTGAGCTGCCGGATGCAGATGTGGTTATTTCGCAACCCTTCTGGCCCGCCTATCTGACCGCAGACAGAATCGCAAAAGCAAAGAAGCTGAAGCTCGCGATTACGGCCGGCATCGGCTCGGATCACGTTGACCTCGAAGCGGCCATCAAGAACGGCATCAGCGTTGCAGAAGTCACCTACTCTAACAGCATCAGCGTGTCAGAGCATGTGGTCATGATGATCCTGGCGCTCGTGCGTAACTACATTCCGTCCTACCAGTGGGTTATCAAGGGAGGCTGGAACATTGCAGATTGTGTCGAGCGATCGTACGACCTTGAAGCAATGCACGTGGGTACCGTCGCCGCCGGGCGCATCGGTCTCGCCGTACTTAAGCGCCTGAAGCCGTTCGACGTCAAACTGCATTATTTCGATCAACATCGCCTCTCAGAGGGCGTCGAGAAGGAACTCGGCCTGACTTTCCATCCCAGCGTGGAAGATATGATCAGGGTCTGTGATGTCGTCACCATTAACGCACCATTGCATCCTGGGACGCTTGACCTGTTCAACGACGTGTTGATTGCGAAAATGAAGCGTGGTGCTTACCTCATCAACACAGCTCGCGGCAGGATTTGCAACAGTGATGCAGTTGTTCGCGCGCTCGAAAGCGGACAGCTTGCGGGATATGCCGGGGACGTCTGGTTCCCGCAGCCCGCTCCGAAGAACCACCCATGGCGCACGATGCCGCACCATGCTATGACCCCCCATGTTTCGGGCACGTCGCTCTCCGCACAGACACGGTATGCGGCCGGTACACGCGAAATTCTGGAATGCTGGTTTGAGAATCGCCCAATTCGCGAGGAATACCTGATCGTCGATGGCGGCAAGCTCGCTGGCACCGGGGCCTATTCCTACACCGTCAAAAAGAAAAGCGCCTAATGGACGAGAAACGGAAGACTGCGATATTGGGTAATAATAACGGTTGATCACCCTTGATGCATCGAGGGATGCGTCAAGAGTGTTTCTTCGGAAGAGTAGTCCGGCGGCAGGCGCAATGCTGACTGCAATTTTCAGCCACGCCACAGACAGAAGCAGACTGAAAGCGGACTGAGCGAGACGCAATTCGAGTTTGAGTCCTTCAATCTCATCGAAGTGCGGACGGCTTCCGGCTTGGCGCCGCACGCGGGTGCGCGAGCTGTGGAGATGTTCTCTGTGGATGGCCAAAGATGCGCATTCCCCGCGAGTGCGGTTGACGCTGATCAATTCATTTAGCTTGCCGAGTATGGAGCGATCTCTTACTCTGAATTTCTCCACTATCCTCATGCGAGAACTCTCAAGCCGCCGGCGCTTTCTTAAGAAGTCGGCCTTCGCAGGCGGCGGTGCGTTGCTCGGAACCGTTGGCCTGAACCAGATCTCCCCCAAAATCTGGCGCGAACCTTTAGTGTTTGCGCCCAACCTCAGCTATTGGGCAAGAACTCAGCTGCCGCAGAATCCGCCGTTGACAGCGGACATCGACGCAGATGTCGCGGTGCTTGGGGGTGGGTTCACGGGACTTTCTGCGGCCTACTACATCCGCAGCATCTCCCCGCACAAGCGCGTCATCGTCCTGGAAGCGAAGGGCTGTGGGAACGGAGCCTCGGGACGAAACGGCGCCATGGTGCTGACAATGACCGAGGACCGGTATATGAACTTCAGCTCCGTACCGGCGATCGACAAGAAGATCTATGACCTCACGGCAGAGAACATCCGGACGCTGTCGAAGCTCAGCGCGTCGATCGGCATCGACTGCGAGTTGGAGACAAATGGAGCTCTGCAAGTGCTGAGTACCTCCGACGATATCCGAGCGGCGAAGGCCTATGTGCAACAGGCGCGATCGCTCGGCATGCCGGTTGAGTTCTGGGATAAACAGCGACTGGTTGACGCAATCGGCACCGAAGTCTACGAGGCAGCCTTCTTCGACCCCAGCGGTGGGCAGATCCATCCCATGAAACTGGTGCATGTGTTCAAGGCCGCCGCCGAAAACGCCGGAGCTGAGATTTACGAAAACACACCCGTTGCCAGTATCGAGGAAGGTCAGGTGAACCTTCTCCATACAAGCGCCGGACATTCGATCAAGGCGAAGTCTTTGGTATTGGCCACCAACGCCTTCACCTCGAGGCTGGGATTCTTCCGAAATTCGATTGTGCCGGTCCACGAATACGTGGCAGTTACGCAGCCCTTCAGCAAGCAGCAACTGGCCGAAATCGGATGGCGCATGCGAGTCCCGTTCAATGACAGCCGCACCGAAGTCTTCTATCTCGGCTTGACCCAAGACAATCGTATCCACATTGGCGGAGGCAGTCCCAGCTATTTTTTCAATGACCGGGTTGGAGATCCCAGCAGTGCTGCTTCTCATTTTGCTCAACTCCAGCGTGAGCTGGTACGAATCTACCCCAGCCTGTCGGGTGTCGAGTTCGAAGCAGGTTGGGATGGCGTAGTTGACTGGTCTCTCGACGAGTCGCCCTCTGTAGGTTGCACGGGAAAAAATAAGAACATCTTCTATGGACTCGGTTACAGCGGACATGGCGTGAACCTGACTTCAGTCTTTGGGAGAATCATTGCCGATCTGGAGGCCGGCCGTGAGCAACCCTGGAAACAATTTCCCTTCCTTAACTTCCGGCTGGATTACGTTCCGAATGAGCCTTTTCGGTGGCTTAGTGCAAAAACCGGGCTGGCATGGTATCGCCTGACGGGGTCTTAAATTGGTTTACGCGACTCTGTATTGCCCCGATCTCGTTCGTTGATCCGAACAAGGTGGGGTCTGACGGCGTCGCGCCTGAGTGAAGCCTGACGCGGATCGACCCGTTAGGAAGAGGAGCCGACAATCTCACCATTTGTCGCGATTTTAGCGTTGTGAATTATCGTCTCCGCGGCATCAGTTCTCCTCCAGAAAATTGTGATCGGGCCTCATCGGCCTATCAGAAATCGATCTTTGAACCTACCGCTGCTTTTGGGGAGCGGAACAGACCGTCCACCGAGATCCATCCTCTTAATTAGTCTGATGAATTTCCATCCGTCCTGGTCGACCAACTGATTCAGGATCAGTTGCTCGGCGAAGATTGACGACAAGTCAGTTAATCCTGGACGGCAAACGAGAGACCACGACCATCTCTTCCCTGCCCTGATGCATGCAATCTGGCGTCTGTCTTCAATCACGACGTGCTGTCACTGCTTTGCGGCGGCAGTAGCAAGCAGTTGTCCTTGGGTCCGGAGATTTCCTGATCCCCACTCCCAAGTTGCCAACGCTCGTACGATCAAGGGCGGCTGGGAGTTCAATTGCGTGCTAGAAGAACAATATGCAAGAAGGAAGTGTGATTCGAGAACATCGAAAACTGGGTCCTGACGTTTGGAGCTACCGATGGTGGGAATCACGCCCGAACGGCAACAGAGTCCGCAGACGAATCGTCTTGGGTACTGCCGAGCAGTTGCGCACCTAACATCCGCTCGCCAAATGACCACTGGACTGTTGCGGGAAATCAATGCCACAGACACTCGGATGGCTGGAACATCCATAACAGTGGCACAGTTGGCTGATCATTTCCAACAGCGAGAGCTTAGCTGCTCGAACGGACGAATCTCGTTCTCCACCAAGAAGGCCTATCAGGGCTACCTCGGCAAATGGATTGTTCCTCGTTGGGGAGACTACATCCTCCCAAACATCAAAGCCGTCGAAGCGGAGCTATGGCTCAAACAGTTGCAACGGGCACCGGGTACCTGCTGCAAAATCAGGAACGTGATGAGCGTCCTGTCCAACCATGCTCGTCGCTACGATCTCTACGACCGCAATCCGATTCAGTGGGTGCGGCAGAGCGCCAAACGTCACACTACTCCTGACGCCCTCAACTCCAAGGAGGTCCGGCAACTGCTGGCGGCACTCGAGCCGCGGGAACGAATCATGGTCTTGCTTGATGTGACAACGGGACTGAGGCAAAGCGAACTGTTTGCGCTCAAATGGAAGGACGCCGACTTCAAGAATAGACAACTCTGGGTCATTCGATCGATCGTGCAACAGGTCGTCGGAAAGTGCAAGACAGAGGCTTCGCAAAAACCTGTGCCCCTCCACGATCATCTGATCCAAGATCTGAGGAACTGGCGCAGCAGAACGCTCTATCGAGCGCCCGAGAGTTGGGTGTTCGCCAGCCCCCAGAATCGGGGAAAGAACCCGTATTGGGGAGAACAGCTTCGCGCAGCCAGTTTTCCGGCCGACGTCCGCCTTGTCCGGTTAGGCCTTTATCGGGAGTAATGATATGTCGGACAAGGGTTAGGGGTGCCAGCAGAGGCAGCAGTTGGGGTGCAGCTGTTGCGGGCGACGACCTGCCACTTTCCATTTGTGCGACGCCATGTGTCCACCATAACGGAATGTACATCGAAGGGCGCTCCGTCGTGAGCGCCGGTCCAAGTACAAACCAAAGTCACAATACCAAATTCGCCATACGCTCTCGCGCTGATATCGCGCACCGTATACTCCTTGATCTCGGTGTGGTAGAGAAAATCCAGCCAATTCGGCCGTTGTGCCATGAGTTCACCATCCCAACGGTAAAGCGCGAATTCCGGCGCCACGAGCGCTTCTAACTTCGCGTGGTCCTTCGCATTCATAGCGTCGGTCCAAGCCTTTGTTAAGGTCACAAGTTCGGCGGAGGCCGTGTCCAGACCTGCCTGCGCAGCGGGCGGGCTCGCTGGTTGTTGCGCCTGTGTAGGCGATGCGTAGAAAAGAAGGGCAAGCGATACTACTATTAGTTGCTTCATCGGCGCCTCCGAACTTGCGAGTTCGCGAAATCGAGCACAACTGCGCCCCTTCGTACAGTACTGAGGATCCGACTGTACTAAGGATCCGGCACTAGGCCAGTCCTCCAGTAGCGAAGGCCCCACTGATGATCGCGGGCGGATAAGGGCAAAACGAAAGTCAACTGTTGATAACAGGCCTTGACCGTAGCCGTTCATGACCGTATGCCAGTGATCCTCGACCCAGACACTACGATTTGTGGCTCGATCCGGGCATGACAAAGGTCGAAGCCGTGTCCGACTTGTTGAGACCTTGCGATGCCCGGATGATGCGGTGCTATGCGTGAGCACGCGGATCAACCAAGTGGCGAACGACGATCCAGAATGCTCTCGAACTGTGGAACTCGCCCAGACTCAGGATCGGCTATTCTCGTAGCATGGTGACTGATGACGAGCGCATGCAGCGAGAGTCCAGCCTGATCGCGACCATCCGAACGAAGCTTCCCGAATTCGCGAAATCCTGCGCGGACGACACGGAACTGGTGTTGCTCCATCAAGACGCGTTTGCCGCCGACTACCAAGACGACGAATACCTGCTCCTCAGCATGGCGATCGAGTACGCGGGACTCCGTGGAAAAGAAGTGCGTGTGATCGGGAAGAACCGAAGCACTATCGGTGAAGAAGATAGAATCCAGTGACGGCTGTTGTGGGAACCGAACACGAAAAATGCGAAAAACATTCAGACTGAAGCTAAACGGAGACGAGTCCCGCGAGAACGCGACTGCATCATTCACCCTGCCCTTCGACACACGGGAGGTCTGGGGCAAGGCGAAAGTTCCAGTTAAGGTCACGATAAATGGCTACACGTGGAGCAGTACAGTCGGGAACAGGGGCGGCATTCAGTATATCGTCGTCAATGCGGACGCCCGCCTCCATGCGGGCGTAAAGGCTGGAGACACTGTGACGATTGTCCTTGAGCCGGATACCGAAAAGCGGGACATCGAGATTCCCATCCAACTACGGAGGTCGCTAGGTGCGAAGCTGACCGAAAAGCTGAACCGTCTGTCGTTCTCCCACAAAAAAGAATTCGTCGTCTGGTATTCACAAGCCAAGAAGGAAGACACACGCGATCGGCGAGTAGAGAAGATGAAGACAATGCTCTCAACCGGGAAGGTTATTAGCTAGGATATGCGCTTCATGAGAAATAGGAGACGGTCAAGTGAAAGTGGTTCTCTTCGGAGCGACGGGCATGGTCGGGCAGGGCCTTCCCTGTGTCCGACGATCCAGCTGCAACTCCGGTGAAAGTGCTGCACGGGATATAATCTTGGCTCATTTATGGCCCTTGCCTCTGGCAACAAACTCGGCCCGTACGAGATTCAATCGCTCCTGGGAGCCGGGGGAATGGGCGAGGTGTATCGCGCGCACGATCCGAGGCTGGCGCGAGATGTCGCGCTGAAAGTTCTGCTGGAGGCTTTCGCGGCTGATAGCGAACGCATGGCCCGGTTCGAACGCGAAGCGAAAGTGCTCGCATCGCTGAATCATCCCAACGTCGCCGCGATCTATGGACTCGAAGAATCGAACAGCGGGCGGGCGCTGGTGTTGGAGCTGGTGGAAGGGCCGATCCTGGCGGAGCGGATCGCGCAGGGACCGATTCCCATCGAAGAAGCCGTGCCCATTGCCAAGCAAATTTGCGATGGCCTCAACGAAGCCTCGCACATCGAGCCAATTAAGTACCACAAGTGTGGGTCGCTGCCACTCTTCGGCTATTGAAAGGGCGCGAAAAGGACCGGATTCACCATGGTTTCAATCCTAGCGGCCATCTGCTCCGCGGGGATACGGTTGGTGGTCTGAAACCAGCGGCGCGCGGCTCCAAAAACGGCCCATGCCGCAGTGGTCGCCAGAAGAGCCGCATCGACACCGGGTGCAATCCCATGATTGGCAAGGCCTTCCTTGAACATATCCTCGACGACCGGGATGATGGAGCCTTCGAGAGGTATCCGAGCCAACTGGCTGGGACAGCTTGTGGTTTCAACAAGATAGTCGCACACGCCGAGCGCTATCGCGCGCAGTGCTCCATTGCAGTCGGTAAATGTGATTGCGCGGCGCTCTATCAGGTCGCGGAACCGCACGCCAGTCATGGCCTGCAGCAAGGCATTCTTGTCCGGATAGTGCAGGTAAAAGGTGGCCCGGTTTAGCGTGGCCTCGTCAGCGATCTCCTGAACAGAAATGTCTTCGAATTCCTTTTTCATCAATAACTTAGCTAGGGCGTCCATGAGCATGCGGCGGCTGCGCAGAATGCGCGGATCCGTCGTCCCGGTTTCAGGTTGGAGAAGCTGGGCCATTCCTACAATTAAGGATACTCCTTGCAGACTAAACGACACTTGTTTATTTTCTGAATCAACAAATGTCTATTACTCATCAATTGTCGTGTAGGAGGGATTCTCAATGTCAACTCTGCTGCATATCGATTCCAGCCCACTCTACGGCCGGTCGGTCTCTCGCGAGCTGACCGCCGCATTCGTGACCCAGTGGAAAGCTTCGCACACGGATTGGAGGGTCATTGACCGCGATCTCAACGCCACAGCAATACCGCCTATCAATGCGGAATGGGTCGGTGCCGTCTACACGCCGGAACAGGCCCGCACTCCGGAGCAGAAGGAATTGCTTGCGCTCTCCGACTCCCTGCTCGCCGAATTGGAGCAGGCCGATGAGTACGTCATCGGAGTGCCCATGCATAACTTTGGTGTGCCTTCCGTGCTCAAGCTATGGATCGACCAGATTGCGCGGGTCGGCAGGACCTTTTCCTACGGGGAGCGAGGGCCGAAGGGCTTGATTATCGGCAAGAAGGCGACCTTCATCATCGCAACGGGCGGGATCTACGACGCCCAGACGCAGATGGCCTCGTTTAATTTCGTGGAGCCGTACCTGCGATCCGTATTTGGATTTCTTGGCGTGACGGACGCGACCTTCCTCACCGCAGGGGGGACCAGCGCGTTGAACCAGGGGCAGGACCGTAACACGTTTCTTGCACCACATCTTCAGTTCGTGCAGACGCACGCGCAGACCTTCTAGAGAGGACACGTATGAAAATTACTTCAATTGTTGCTCGCTATCTATTAGGCCTTATATTCACGGTCTTTGGGTTGAACGGATTCCTCAACTTTATCCACCAGTCGCCGCCCACGAATCCGCTGGCGTTACAGTTTCTTGGGACCGTCATTGGATCGCACTTTGCCGCGTTCTTCTTCGCGGGGCAGGTCCTTGGTGGGCTGCTGCTGCTCTTCGGCTTTTTCGTGCCCCTTGCGCTGACACTGCTTGCTGCGGAGCTCTACAACATCCTTGCGTTTCACCTGACGATGGCACCGGGCAGCATCGCTCCCGCGCTGGTCGCTTGCGTGTTGTGGATTCTGGTGTTCCTGCAGTACCGCGAAAGTTTCAAGGGTATCTTCAGCGCGAAGCCTGCGACGCTCGCATAAATTGCTCGCAGTATGAGAGGCACGATGTCTCCTTGCTGCGAAGTGCGTGATCGGCGGCGTACGGCACTACTCGAATGGCGCAGAGCTCCCGTTCAGCAAACCGTTACCAAATGAACGGGAAAATTGATTTCAGAAGGAGAAAACATGTCGCAACAACGCAGTATTAGTCGCGTGGTTAACGTCCCTCCAGCGGCACCTGGATTCGTCGGTCCGGGGCATCTAGCAGCACCTGTCGTGTCCCCGGAGAACTTCGAGATGAACGATCCCTTCATCTTGTTGATTGACGATCATCTCGACATCGGTGACCGGCCAGTGGGTGGTCCTCACCCGCATGCGGGTTTTGAAACCGTAACGCTCATTCTCGACGGCGCGATCTTTGACCGCGATGAAGGCGGCACACTCAACGCTGGCGAAGTGCAGTGGATGACTGCGGGAAGCGGAATCATTCACAGCGAAGACGTCAGGACCAAAGGAAAAGTCCGCCTGCTTCAGCTATGGCTTACCTTACCCAAGAACAAACGCTGGACGGCTCCGGGTTTTCAAGCGATTAATGTCAATGCGGTTCCTGTGCGCCACGAACTCGGCGCTGAGATCCAAGTCTATAGCGGATCCTCCGGCGGGCTTCACTCGGGCACGCGGAATCATGTGCCGGTGATTATGGTCGAGATCAATTTGGAGCCACACGCCTCCGCCGAGCAGGACATACCTACTTCATACAACGGCTTTGCATTTGTCATTGATGGCTCGGTTCAAATCGGAAACACCGTGCTGAACACTGGGCAGGTCGGTTGGCTCGATCGCCCGACTGACCATGGTACGAGCGTGTTGCGTGTAGCCGCCGACAAATCTGGAGCGCGGGTGATTTTATACGCGGGACAACCCCAAGGAGACACCATCGTGTCCTATGGTCCATTTATAGGAGACTCGAAGCAGGACATTGCCAGACTCTTTGCTGACTACCAGGCGGGAAGGTTTCCTCGCCTCAGCGAATTGAAAAAGCAGCAGCTCTAATTTTCGCCGCAGCGTCCTAGCAAACCTGACTATGTTTCGGATCGATATGCACATCAACAGCTCGAAATGCGTCTACTAAGTGACACCTAGCGCGCACACTCGAGGTAGTGCTCGAGACAGAAAGTTGGTGGGAGCGACGGGACTCGAAACCGCGGCCTCCTGCGTAACAGGCAGGCGTTCTAAAACAAACGAACAATGAATTATGCCGCAACCTTGGCAAACGCAGGAGAGAATTACCGGTGGCTTAACGTGTGCTGAGCGAGGAAGGTTGATTGGGTCTGCACCGGGGTCGACCGGTTGTCGGCGACCGTTGGCTTCATTGGGCAGCGTAGGCTTGTTCTTGTGCAACGATTTGTGCAACCGTCAAGCGCCCTGTCGGGCGCGGGCTAAAACCTAGGCAGAACTGAACTCGTTGACCATTCGCCGCGCAGACTTCCCAGGAGCCGATTTATCAGTACCTGTCGTGGTTCACGAAACGATAGCTTCGGGTTGCACAGTCAGGCGTCGTTCAACACCGGCAGTGCGGATGCCGTTTAGTGTCAAAGCAGGCCGCGGTGGCCAGCGTAGTTTTCGTCGACCTCCAGACCATGCTCCTTGATAACCTCGGCAGCAGCAACCAGTGCTGTTGCGATGGCAGGATAGCCCACGTATGGCAGCGCCTGGATGAGAAACTCCTCGATTTCTTTCAATGTGAGGCCGTTATTGAGCCCGGCCCCCATGTGGATGGCGAATTCATGGGGCTGACGCATGGCAATCATGACGGACATCGAAACTAGGCTGCGGGAGCGCCTGTCCAGACCGGGACGAGTCCAGATATCCGCAAAGACCTGGTCGACCGCGTAGGCAGCGATCGGGGCACCGAAGGTGTTTGAGTCAGCGGAAGCGCTGAGTTTTGCGGCCGCCTGGTCGCCCATCATTTCGCGGACTACATTGATTCCGGCTTCTCTATTCGTCATGATTGAGTCCTCTTGTAGCGCAAGTGACTTCTCCTCCCCAAGACTACCCGAAAAAACGTTAGATCCCTATCGGGACTGCCCCGAAAGAAGAAGTGTGGGGGTGCACAGGTCGTGTGGTCGGGCCAGTTTCGATAGGGTCGTTTGAAGTGAGCCGCTGGCGCGGCGGACGCGGGGGGCTATGGGATTTCAATCCATGCGTGCTGGTTGCAAGGCGTCTGTAAAGCAACGAACCGAGATGAAGAGAGACATGGGGTTGTTGTCGAAGATCGTATTAGAGTCTTGACCTGTGAGAGAAAGGGGGGGTTGCAGGACTCCGTGGCCGCGTGAGCATACTAGGACATGGCGTGCTTGAACACACCTACAACGGACGTTGATCGAAAGATGTTGCGTCATCGGTATCTCATGAGGAGTCAAGGCTGCATCCGCGTGGATCAGGCATGATCAGGGCCGGTTGGAAATAAAGCTGGCTGCTGGGAGAGAACGGTACCCCGAGGCGTTTTTCGATAAGGAGACTCCGAGGAAGCCGCTGGCGGCGGACGCGGTGCGCTTAGGGATTTGAATGCCGGTCTGAGGTTGTTGCTGACATTCTCGTTCTCCTTTGGGCTGATCATATTGCACACTCGCCTGGAGTTTTCCGTCGTGGTCGTGCCGGCTGCGGGCGGTGAAGAGAAGGAGTTGTTTTCCGCTCTCGGTCCGATGGGAGATGTGGCTCTGGATTGGTCGCCGGATGGATCCGCGATTCTCGAAAACTCCGAGACCCTGACGCACGGCCGCTTTTTGCTCGGCCTGTTACCGATCGCCGCTGCCCCAACGCTGACGCGTCGCGAAAGGTAGTCACCGGCAACCCGAACTACAACCTGTGGCACGCACAATTTTCTCCCGATGGTTCCGGATTCACCGGCCGAAAACGCACATAAGCCAGTTGCGGCCATCGCGTGACCAGTTTGGCCGGTTGCGAGAAAAACCATCGCCGCCAGCTATCAGGGTCTCGCTTCCATCTACCAACGACTTTACCCAGACTTCCTGAAGGGATTGGTCCCAAAACTCCTGTTTACTGGAACCCTGCGCGACAGACGCTAGCTTCTTGCTGTCGGGCGACAGGGCGGGCATCCAGGCATCGCGATCGGCCGCGGTGACCGGCTGCCCCACTCCGTTGATCCGCCCGGTCCTCGCGTCGAAAGGCAGTGCCCAGGCGCGCGTCCGCTGATTGCGCTCGGTGAAGGGTACCCGATTGCCATCGCGCGAAACTGTGACGTCGGCGCCGGTGGTAAGCCGCTCGGGTCCGTGCATCCAACGCAACGTTTGCGCGCTAAGGTCAGCGCTTCAGCTCAACGCCCGACCGGAAAATCAATATAGCTGTCCCCATACCACTTGATCTGCAACGGGGCCCCGGCGTCCGCAATCGTCTCGTCACTCACGTCCTTGCCCGTCCCATAGTTGATCTGGCGTCCCGGTTCCTTGATGACGTGCAGCAGCACCACCAGCCGGCTCCCCGCCGACATCTGTCGGCTCATCAAACGGATAGCATTGAAATCCAGCCGCTCCCGTTTCCCCGGCGTCAGCAGTTGCCTTCGATTGCGATCACGCACATAGCTCGTCCGCGCCCAATAGGAGGTCAGAAAAACATACTTCCCCGCCGGCGTCTGTTCGTACAGATTGATCTCAAAATCGAAGTCCCTCTTATTGCACTCAAAGTCCAGCAGCCCGGAAAACAGTCCGCTCACCTCGGTAGCCTTCGGCAGCGGATCGCTCATGTACTCCACTCCATTCCATGGATCGACCGCATCCGCCACCAATCCGCCACCATGTACCTTCCGATCCACATCG
>Ga0302326_10017628_pt1 | contig 14882 bp, 12 predicted proteins | sample Palsa_T0_3_FD_202264 | JGI IMG/M metagenome (GOLD analysis project Ga0302326, IMG submission 202264) | Peat permafrost microbial communities from Stordalen Mire near Abisko, Sweden - Palsa_T0_3 | ecosystem: Environmental > Terrestrial > Soil > Palsa > Peat permafrost | place: Sweden: Abisko... | reverse complement strand
TTACTTCACGATCGGGACGCAGTATGCTGTAAGAGTGGTTTCGCTGAGTTGCTCGCACGCATTCCGAGCCTCGCTCACCTGCGGAGTGCGCCGCCGTGCGTTAACGATGTTGGCGCCGGAAAGCCCAGGCTCAACTCCACTGACGCATCGTCGGCGATCGGAATCCCCGGCTCGATATAATCGCCCGGATCCAAGTCCGTGCCCCAGCCGAACAGCAAGCAGCCCCGCCCGGTTCCGGAACGGGGCTGGCATGCGCAGGGTTACGAGTTGGGAAGTGCAGCCGGGCCCTCCTGCATGAAGAGCTGTGCGCCGCCCTCGAGCGCGTTGTCGGTGATGTAATACCACGTGAAGGTCGTGCTGACGTCAATTGCCCCCGAGTGCCACCCGAAGAACCAGGAGTCGTTTGCTGCCTGCGTGAACACATCGAACGAGATCGCGTCAGCCGTGACCGTCAGGTTGTGCACGTAGGCGGTGCCGCGCGTCACGTGGTAGACCTGCTGAACCAGTCCAGGGATGATCTGCGCTCCCGGCGGCGCGCCGAACTGTTCCGGCGTGTAGTTAATGTCCGTGTCCGTGTCCGTGTTGTCGCCACTGTTGTCCTGGTGGTAAGAAATCGGTCCGATGGTTCCGGTCTGATAACCCATCGCATGCTCCCTTGGGTGTGTCCGTCTGGCCGGTGTGACCAGGCGTTTGACAAAAGGGTCAGGGAAAGGCGTTGTAGGCTGGTTGAAAGCCTGTTGAATACGCGAGCGGCGGCTACGTCTGCTTACTGCCTACACCGCCCGATGCCGCCAACAGAACGAACAATCTGCTGCCGTGGACGCCGCTCTGCTGCCGCGCAGCGGCAGGCAGGCGGCAGCATTTTGGGTAGGGTGCACGGTGCGGCCGGGCATGCCCGATCGGTGTCCGACGTGAACGCAAGCATGGTTCTGCGGCGGCCTTAACCTGGCCGGTCATGGCGACCCTCGGGTTTTATGGCGGCAGCGGTCAGGCCGAGCCTGTTCCTGGGAGGGCTAGGTCGAGGGCCTTGTCGCGGCTGAGCGCCATGCCCTGGGCGTGGGCTCGCTTGAGCTCCTTATCGCCTAGGTGTGCACGCGCCTGGTGCATGCTGTCCTGGCGGTCACGCGCCTCGTTTACGTGCCATGGATTGCCGGTCCGGTCCCGGAGGGCTTGCGCGACGCCGTGCAGCACCGCTGCCCGGTCCCAGTCGCCGGCATCCCCGGCCAGGAGGGCTAGGCCCAGGATGGCCATGGCCATGTGCCAGTTGTCGCCGTTCCGGCGCCCGATCCGCAGGCTTGCCTGGAAGGCGGACTGGGCGCCGTCGAGGTCTCTCTCCGCGCGCAGGACGTAACCCAGGTCCGCCCGCAGGGTGGCGCTCTCCCGTCCGATTTGCTGCGCAGTTTGTGTGCCGGCTTCCAGGTGGGCCCTGGCGGCAGGCAGGTCACCGGCTTCTAGTGCCGTAATGCTGGCGTTGTCGTGCAAGATGGAGTTGGTGAGGTGGTCGCCGGATCGTTCGGTGCAGGCGATCGCCTCGGTGTACAGCGGCAGAGCCCCGGCTGGGTCGATGGTGCCGATGGTCATGAGATACCCCATCAGGCTCTGAGCCAGCAGCACGTCGTCGCCGAGCCGCTGGGCCCGCTCGACCGATTCCTGCCCGAACGTGAGGCCTGCCTCCAGATCGCCGCCGAAAAAATACGCGCTGCACAGTTGCCCGAGGGACCTGATCAGCAGCCGGTCGTCGCCGAGCTGGCGGGCGATCTGGACCGCCTGTTCAGCAAGCTGCCGGGCCAGGGCAAGGTCAGTGAATTGAGCAACGCTCGCCGCGGCGACCAGGGCCGCTGCGAACAGCGCGGGGTCGGCGCGGGCGTCGGGCCGACGCAGGGCCGGCATGAGCAGATCTACGGCCTCCTGCTGCCGGAAGCGTGCTCCCCAGTAGCGGCGGAGCGCGACTCCCAGGCGCAGTACTATCGCGGTCCCGTCCGGGCGGCCGGCCGCATATCTGGCGGCGCGCTGCAGGTTGGGCTGGTCGGCGTCCAGCCGGGCCAGCCAGCTGCCCTGCTCCGGCCCGGTCAGGTAGGTGGCCGCCGTCTCGGCCACGGACAGGAAATGCGCGCAGTGCGCCGCGGCGAGTGCGGTGGCCTCATCCTCGCCGGCCTTGGCCAGCTGCTCGGCGGCGAACAGCCGGATGGTCTCCAGCAGCCTGTACCGCAGGGCCGTTGCGGTGGGCTCGGCCACGACCAGGCTCTTGTCCACCAGCGATCCGAGCAGGGCGGCGACATCCAGCACATCCAGGCCGCCGGACCCGCACACCGCCTCGGCGGCGGCCAGGGCGAAGCCGCCGGCGAACACCGACAGGCGCCGTAGCAGCAGCTGCTCGGCGCCGGTCAGCAGCGCGTAAGACCAGGCAACGGTCGCCCGCAGCGTCTGCTGCCGCTCAAGCGCGGTCCGGCTCCCCCCGGTCAGCAGCCGGAACCGCTGATCCAGCCGGTCATGCAGCTCGGCCAGCGACATCGACCGCAGCCGGGCCGCGGCCAGCTCGATGGCCAGCGGCATCCCGTCCAGCCGCCGGCACACCGATACCGCCGCGTCTGCCTGCTCATCCCCGGACAGGGCAATGCCGTACGCCCGGGCCCGCTCCACCAGCAGCGTTACCGCATCACAGGACCCAGGCATCCCGGCCTCTGCATCGCCGGGCCCAGGCAGCGACAGCGACGGCACCCGGTAGATGATCTCCCCGCCAATGGCCAGCGGCTCGCGGCTGGTGGCCAGCAGATGTACCCGCGGGCAGCGCCGCACGATCGCCTCGGCGGTCTTGGCGCAGCCGCCGATCAGGTGCTCGCAGTTATCCATCACGATCAGCGCATCCTGCAGCGCCAGGGCATCCAGCAGCGCCTCCAGGGCAGGCCGGCCCGGCTGGGCGGCCAGCCGCATTACCTGCGAGATGGCGGTAGGAACCGCGTCCTGGTCGGTGACCGCACCCAGCTCCACCACCCAGACCCCATCCTCGGACCCGCCCAGCAGCCCGGCGGCCACCTGCAGCCCCAGCCGGGTCTTGCCGACCCCGCCCGCCCCTGTCAAGGTGACCAGACGCGAGGACTGCACAAGCGCCCGTACCTCTGAGACCTCCCGCTCGCGGCCCAGGAAACTTGTCAGTGCCGCAGGCAAGTTATGCACGGCGGGCGGCGACGCTGCAGGGACCTCCTGCCGCAGCACCGCCTCCTGCATCTGGCGCAATTCCTCCCCTGGTTCCAGGCCCAGCTCGGTAGCCAGCATGTTCCGGGCCCGCCGGTAGGCGTCTAGCGCGTCGGCCTGCCGCTCCCCCGGTACAGCGCCAGTACCAGCAGTCGCCACAACCGCTCTCGCAGCGGGTACTCGGTGACCAGGCCCTCCAGCTCCCCGGTAACCCCAGCGTGCAACCCCAGCTCAAGGTCAGCCTCAATCCGCCCCTCGAGCGCCGTCAGCCGGAGCTCCTCCAGCCGCGCCGCCTCGCGGGCCAGCACCTCCACTTCGCGTACATCGGTCAGCGCATCGCCGCGCCATAGCCCCAATGCCCGCCGAAAATAGTCCGCCGCACCGGCAGCGTCCTTGCGGCTCAGCGCCGCACGTCCAGCCCCAGCTAGTTGCTCGAACCGGACTGCATCGACCATGTCCGGATCGGCGCGGAGCACATACCCGCCTCCGCGCCCCACCAGTTCGGCGTCTGGCGCCAGAAGCGTGCGCAACCGCGATATGTACGACCGCATCGTTTTCGTCGCTCCCGGCGGTGGGCTGCCCCGCCAGACTTCCTCTACTAGCCGTCCGGCAGACACCACTCGACCCGACTCCAGCACCAGCAACGCCAGCACCGCCCGCTGCCGGGGACCGCCCAGCGCGATCTCGCTGTCGGCCCGGGCTATCTGCACCGGGCCCAGCAGTCGCACCTCAAACGCTAAAGTCCCGCCGGCAGCCGGCCCAGTATTCACGGACACACCTGCATGATCCGTCCTCGAGGCCAGCCAGGGCAAACCGGTGCCGCGTCGGCATTCATGCCAGACAGCCCGGGGAGCTTGGCGGACTGACCAGTGGACCTGACCGCGACCAGACGCTATCCGCGCCGGGATTGCGCACGGTCCGCGGCATTCACTAGCGCAGCCGATGCTCCGAGGCGTCCCCAGCGCGCTAATGGACGTGCATGTGCTGGGCCGATGAGCCACAGGCCGGGTTCACGGCCTCCTCGCCGATTCAGCCGAACCGAGTCGCCTGCAGTTCAACGTCATCACAACCAGCCTCCAACATTGCTCGCTGATCCTTATGCAACCCGCCCGTCGGCCAGGCGAACGGAGAGCGCTGGTGCGGGTGACGCCGCTGAACGCTTAACGGAGAAAACCACCTAGCAGGCCACTGACAGTGGCCGCAAACGGAAGGAGAAAGTCATGGGAGAACCACAGCCGAACATGAGCTTCCTCAAGCTCCAAGGCGACCTCACGCGCATGGCGAGCAGTGAGGTCACCGTCCGCGAGTCCGATGATCTGGTGGGTACCTGCTCGGCGTCCTGGACAACGGGCCCTTCCTGGTCGGTCTGACCACCGGATCGATCACGCAGACGACCAGGGCGAGCTGTTTCCTGGAAATCAACAACGACGTGCACGGCAACGGCAGCAGGGCATTCACCTGCCTCATCCAGCAATACCGCTAACCATCAGACGGCCGCCAAGGGCATCAAACCGCAGGCGCCAGTCCCGCCCTACATCGCTGACCTGAAGCACAGGTGCAAGCCGGCGATCAGGGCGGCCTGGGAACATCACGTCGATCACGGATAACACCCCTCACCAGGAAACGCGTTGCGCCGGTCAACCTAAGCAGCGCGTACGCACTGAAAGAAAAATCGCAATCCCGAACAGACTTACTGGAGAACCAAATGACGCCTCTGATCGTAGTACTTGGAATAGTCGGCGCAATCCTGATTCTCGTCGGCCTTGTCGGCGGTGAATTTACCCTGTCTGGCAAGTTCATGCCCCAAATCGGTATGCCCAAGGTCAGCAATTGGGTCAGGCTGCCGTGTTTCGGCGCAGGTGCCGTCCTGGTAATCGTGGCCATCGGATTGGGCGTTACCTTTAGCCCTCTGCAGGCCTCGGCAAGTGATGGCGGCGGCTCGCCAAGTCCAACAGTTCCAGCGACGGCTGCGCACTCGGCACCGCCCGCACAGTCGTCCGCCCCATACCCCAGCCCGTCGCCGACCAACACCTCAAGCCAGATCGCCACGGGAACCGTTATGGCTCCACAAGGAGATTCTGCACTCTACGTCTTCCAGCAGCCGTCACTGAGCTCATCGCATGTTGCAGAGATAGCAGACGGCGCGACTATCGGCATCCTCTGCACAACTGAGGGCGATGTCGTTGCAAATCCAGATACCGGCCAGAGCAGCAGCCTGTGGGACGGCACAAGCGAGGGCTTCGTCCCAGACGTCTACGTGGACACAGGGACTAACCAACCGACGATGGGTGCCTGCTAGCGGTAACCTTTAACCAGCAGCTGGCATGCGTTCACCGTTTGCGCGCTTAGCCCTGGAGACGCTCGCTAATCTGCACGAAAGACACGGCGATCAGCCTGTTCACCTGCGATCCTCTGGGGCCAGCCTGGCCGCCAGGGCTCGCGACAAACGCTCGCACTATGGCTACCGATATCCGCTGGCTATTACGGCTGCTGGCTGATAGCGCGACGTCACGCGGCACAGCAGGATCTCTGCCGAAGGCTAGACGACGCCAGAGCTGGCCGATATGGTCGCCCCACAGGAACAAGCCGCCGATTAGGTACCAGGCGCCAAATCGGCGATCGGCATGCAGCCGTGGCCAGGTTCGGTTCGTGCTCGCTGGCCTACGTGATTGTCCGAGCTAACTGCTCGTTCACCGATCGGCCCGTGCGGCCGGCGGGATCGCTCGCCTGGCTGTGTCGTTGGCCCAGCCGCGATCGCCCTGTCGGTGTCGGCGCTCAGTGCTAGGCGGGGGCCTGCTTCGCGTCGCGTCGGTAGGCGTAGTGGATGAGCCCTTCGTAGTACTTGCCCACCTTGTCGTAAAGCGCGCGGGCCGGGGCGTCTTCAAGGGTGTTCCAGTAAAGGCCCGGGAAGCCGCTCTCCCGGGCATCGCGGGCCACCCATTCGATCACTGCCGTCGCGATGCCCTGCCGCCGGGCTTCCGCGTCCACGAACAAGTCTGCCAGGTACCATTTTCCGGCGTACCAGACGCTGGCGTGGAACAGGTAGTGCGCGATGCCGGCCATCTTGCCGTCCAGCCGTGCGGCGATCCCGCGTATCGGCTCGTCGTCGAGCAGGCGCCGCCAGGTGCGCTCGTAGTCATCGTCGCCGCGCTCGACACCGAAGTACGTGTCTTTGCCGCGGGCCAGCTTCTCCCAGGGGACGCGGTCGGACCCGGCCAGGAAGCTGATCTCCATCATGGTGCCCATCCTGCCCGACGGCCAGGTCAGTCACGGGCGCGTACCAGCAAGCCGCCCAGCGCCGCGCCGAGCATCGCGGCTCGCGAGCGGCGACTCCGTCTAGGCGCCCGGAACCGGCGATCTAGAGCAGCAGGGGAGGCTGCCGTCAAAGTGTCCCTTTACAACCTGCAAGAGGTGTACTCAGCCCCATGTGGACTGGGCCCAGAGGCCTGATGCGAGGACGCTGGCTGCCTCGGGACTGGAAAGCTCGCGCGGCCGGGGCTGGGGGAGAGCCAGTCCGGCCAGTGGGTCGTCGGCGGGGTGGTGGAAGAGGAACCGGCGGGCGTTGTTCGCGACAGCCTGGTTCAGGTCTGCAGCTATCTTGGCCGAGCCGCGTACGAGTTGGTCTCCTGTCCCCGGTGCTCTCATGGACAGAGCCGCGCGGCGGTCGAGGGGAGCCTGGACTTCGGCGGCGTCGCCGACCGCCACTGATGTCCCGGCCGCGTACCTCAGCATCGGGCGCAGTACGACGGGGGAGTCGGCGGTGACGAGGGCCTTGCGGGTGAAGAACGTTAGGTGCCAGTCGCGGGCGTAGAGCATCCGGGCCACCACGGGGGTGTTTTTCCTGATGAATTCCAGGTGGAGGCGCTTGAGTTTCTCCGGGTCGGCCTCGTCGGCCGGCATCCGCAGCCTGATCTGCTCGCCCGTATCGGTGGTGAACGGGACGCCAACCTCGATGTAGGCGCCGGCAATCTCGCGGGCAAGCTGACGCACGGCCGGGACGCGGAGGAACTGCAGGGCTGCCCACGTGGCGATGTCTGTGCGCACGGAGTCCGGTATCGGCCACCGCCGCTGGTCGATCAGGATCGTCATGCTGACGCTGGCTCGTGCCTCGATGTCACAGAAGTCGTCCTCGGCCTGGTCGGACTCGGAACCGTCAGGCAGGCGGGTCACATAGAAGTTCCTGATCACGGTGGCCCGGTCGACTGGCACGGGAAAGCGGCGGCCGGGAAGCTCGATTCCGGCCAGGAGCCCGCGGTCGTCGGCGAAGCGCGTCAGGTAGGAACCGTTGACGGTGTGGTTCCGGCGCTTCACCTGCCTGGGTCCAGGACTCCTGATATAGCGGCTCGCTGACAGGGTGTGATTGGACCCGGCTCTCGGCCTGGCCTGGGGTTACTGCCCGTTTTCCTCGTGTTTCCTGGCGTGTCGCGGAGTCTTCGCGGGCCAGTTTCTGAGAAAATTAATGCAGTGACAGGTCCGGGCGGGAGGGGGTGGATGATGGCAGGGATGCTCACCCAGCTGCCCTTGCCGCTGCTGCCCGCCGGGGCTGCCGAGATCGCGCCCGGGGTCGGGCTGGTCGCCGGCCCGGGCGGCGGCGGGCTGGTGTCGGTGCACGGGCTGGCCACGTTCGCCTGGGATGCCGGGGATGAGGCGGGCCGGCGGCTGGCCGCGGTGCAGCTGGTCCGGCTGCGTGCGGTCAGCCAGGCGCAGGCCGCGGCGGCGTTCGGGGTGGACCCGGTCACGGTGTGGCGGTGGGATCAGGCGCTGGCCGCGGGCGGGCTGGCCGGGCTGGTCCCCTCGCGGCGGGGCCCGAAGGGAGCCTCGAAGCTGACGCCGCAGCTGGCAGCGCGGATCGGGGAACTGGATGCGGCGGGGGCGACCCTGAGCGAGATCGCCGCGGCGACCGGGGTGTCGACGTTCAGCGTGCGCAACGCGCTGGGCCGGGTGGCGGCCCGCGGGCAGGGCACGGCGGCCGGGACTGCCGCGGGCAGCGCTGGCCTGGTCGCGGGCGGCGGTGAACAGCGCCCGGGCGCGGCGGTTCCGGTGCTGCCGGACCCGGTTCCCCGTGATGGCGAGCGGGCGCTGGCCCGGTGGGGGCTGCTGGGCGAGGGCGCCGGGCCGGTGTTCACTGCTGGCACCCGGTATCCGCTGGCCGGGCTGCTGCTGGCGCTGCCCGCCCTGGAGGGCACCGGCTTGCTGGACGCCGCGACAGAGGTGTACGGCCGGCTGAAGGACGGGTTTTACGGGCTGACCGCGACCCTGCTGACCTTGGTGTTCCTGGCCCTAGCCGGGGAGCCGCGGGCTGAGGGCGCCACCAGGGTCCCGCCCGCGGCGCTGGGCCGGGTGCTGGGCCTGGACCGGGCGCCGGAAGTCAAGACCATCCGCCGCAAGCTCGGCGAGCTCGCCGCCGCCGGGAAGGCCGCGGACCTGATCATGGCGCTGGCCCGCCGGCACGCGGCGGCACGCCCGGACGCCCTCGGGTTCTTGCACATCGACGGGCACGCTCGCGTGTACTACGGCACCCCGCAGGTGCAGAAGACCCACGTGGCGCGGCTGAAGTTCCCCGCCCCGGCCACCGCCGAGACCTGGGTCACCAGCCAGGACGGGGAGCCGGTGTTCATGGTGGTCGCCGAGCCGTCGGACTCACTCGCCGGCGAGCTGCGCCGGCTGCTCCCGCAGCTGCGCCAGGTCGTGGGCACCGGCCGCCGGGTGACGGTGTGCTTTGACCGGGGCGGCTGGTCCCCGGCGCTGTTCGCCGACATCACCGGGGCCGGGTTCGATCTGCTCACCTGGCGCAAAGGCCCGGCCCCCGACGTCCAGGCGGACGAGTTCACCACCATCACCTGCGCCGATGACCGGGGCCAGGAGCACGAATACGACCTGGCCGACACCACCGTCACGCTGAGGATCAGCGACGGGCCGCGCAAGGGGCAGACGGTCAGCCTGCGGCAGGTCACCCGCCGGGTCCCCGCCCGCGGCGGCGGCACCCGGCAGATCCACGCGCTGACCTCCCGCACCGGCCTGCCCGCCGGGGAAGTCTGCTGGCGGCTGACCTCCCGGTGGCGGGAGGAGAACTACTCCCGCTACGCCCGCTCCCACTTCGCCCTGGACGCCCTGGACTCCCACGCCGCCACCCCGGACGACCCGGCCCGGCTGGTCCCCAGCCCGGCCAAGAAAACCGCCGCCGCCCAGGCCCGCCACGCCGAGATCCTCGCCGCCGCGGCCCAGGCCCAGCGCGACGCCAGCCTGGCAGCGCTGCGCAACCCCCCGCCCGGCCAGCCGGTCATCATCACCAACCAGATGATCAGCGCCCTGGACGCCCCCGTAGAAGCCGCCTACCGCGAACTGGACGAAGCAGACACGGCCGCAGCTGCCACCCCATCCCGGGTCCCCCCCGGCACGCTCGCTCCGGACATGATGCGCCTGGAAGCCGAGATCAAGCAGATCACCCACGCCATCCGGATGACCGCCTACAACGCCGAAACCACCCTGGCCCGCACCCTGAACGGCTACTACGCCCGCGCCGGCGACGAAGCCTACGCCCTCATCCGCGAGGCCCTCACCGCCTCCGGCGACATCCATCCCGGTGACAACGAACTGCTCATCCAGCTCGACCCGCTCACCGCGCCCCGGCGAACCCGGGCACTCGCCGCCCTCTGCGACCAGCTCAACCACACCGCAAGCCGCTACCCCGGCACCGATCTCGTCCTGCACTACGAGGTCAAACCCCACCCTGGCATTACATGAACTAACTCTCTATGTCAGGAGTCCTGAGGTCTCTTGGGCACTCCACCACCGTAGCGGCGCGACTGACAGTGGGGCCGCAGCCTGAGAGAAGCGACGATCCGCTGGTGGAGAAGTCCCCAGATAATCCCCAGCAAGTCCGCGAGCACGGCGACGGTAACCCACAGAAAACCGGGCTCGACCACGGAAGTGCTGAGGGCAGTCTGATGGAGCTGGACGGCTGGACCTCCCCGCAGATGCTCCGCCGCGACGGCGCCAGCGCCCACAATGCCAGGGCCCGCGGCAGCTGCGACCGCATCGTGAACGACGCCGCCGTCAACTGAGCCCGCTGAGGGCCGTCGCCCCAGCCCTCCCGACTAGGAGAAATATCCGCCGATATGGCGGGGAATCAGGTCGCAGTAGGCGAGTGTGAATGCTGCTCCAGTAAAGAGCGTTCTGCGCGCCCAATGCGTGTCCTGGTCAGTCCGATCCTCCCGCACCAAGCGAGGTCAGGATGGGTCGGCATGTTGACTGTTCGTAAAATCATTCACCCTTGCGTTAGTACGATCTGTTGCCAAATCATGCCTTACGTGAGTGCCAGTTGCCGCTGCGCGCAGCGTCGGCTTCTTCGCGTATCGCCAATGCCTCTGAATCCCGATTGAGCGACGACAACGTATCGGCAAGGTTATATAGCGAGGTGGCGAGGCGGGGCAGGAACGTGTGCGGGTGGTTCCCAGCAAGCTGACGGAAGATGTGTGTAGCTTTCTCGATCGCGGCCAGCGCCTCCTCCCGCCGTCCCAGTTCGCGCAGGCGCCTCGACTCGTTGTTCAGCGACGCGGCAAGGTCGGGCAGGAACGCGTCGGGGCGGTCCTCGGCGAGCTGGCGGCGGATCGAGACGGCCTCCTCGATCGCGGCCAGCGCCTCCCCCTGCCGCCCCAGCTCGGCCATGCAGCCGGACTGGTTGTTCAGCACCACGGCGAGGTCGGGCAGGAACGCGTCCGGGCGGTCCTCGGCGAGTCGGCGGAAGATGTCCGTGGCGTGCTCGATCGCGGCCAGCGCCTCCTCCCGCCGCCCCAGCTCTGCCAAGCAGGCGGACTTGTTGTTCCGCAGCATGGCGAGGTCGAGCAGGCGGAAGTCGGGGTGGTTGTCCTCGGCAAGCTGGAGGCAGATGTCTGTGGCGTGGTCGATCGCGGCCAGCGCCTCCTCCCGCCGCTGTAGATCGGCCAGGCGGTTCGACTGGTTGATCAGCGACGCGGCGAGGCCGGGCAGGAACGCGTCGGGCCGGTCCTCGGCGAGCTGGCGATAGATGTCTGTGGCTTTCTCGATCGCGGCCAGCGCCTCCTCCCGCCGACCCAGCTCGCCCAGGCAGGTCGACTGGTTGTTCAGCGACGCGGCGAGGCCGGGCAGGAACGCGTCGGGCCGGTCCTCGGCGAACTGGCGATAGATGTCTGTGGCTTTCTCGATCGCGGCCAGCGCCTCCTCCCGCCGCCCCAGGTCACCCAGCCAGTTGCTGAGCTCCACCAGCCATCCGGCGCGCTCGCTATCGTCTGCGGAACCGTCAGCCAGCCGTTGGATTACGACGGCGGCAGTCGCCGCGAGTACAAGCGAGGGGTAAGGGATTGCCTCGGCGACCTGCGTGAGCGCCTCCTGGGGAACCGGCTGGTCATTGATGAGCTGGCTCAGCAACTCACCCATCACCGGGTTGGTCGCTACCGCTACCGAGAGCGCAGGTACGGCTAGGCGCTCAAGGTCGGCGGTAAGCGCACGGCGGAGCAGGCCTACCGCGCGGTCCTGGGTCAGGGCTGCGCGCCCTAGCACCGTTAGGGCCCGGGAAGCCCGGCCCTCGCCCATGCCGGTGAACAATCGCGGGATCAACTCCGGGCGTCTTGCTAGCTCACCGACAACGAACTGCTCGGCCAGCCGGTCCGGCCGCAACGGACCAAGCCACTCCTGCTCCGGCGCGTCATCCGCATCCGCGCCGGGATACAGGTCATGCAGCCACCGGGCCACCCGCCCACAGCGCTCCGCTGAGTCCAGGTCAGGGACACAGGACAGCAGCGCTACCGCAGCAGTCTCGCTTTCCGCGCCAACCAGGCATCCAACCGCTACCACCAGGTTCAGCACGCTCACATCGAGGCCAAGGCCGCAGCCATCCGCAGTGTGTACCCAGTAGCGGTTCTCATGCCGCAGCAGAGCCTCCAGCACCTCCAGCCCCGATGCGGCCTGGCGTCGCGTACGGTCTCCAGCGGCGTAATCGACCACGGCCAGCAGGGCTGCCGCATGCACGACAAGGACTACCGGGTCCGGGTCAGTCAGGATCAGCCGTGCATCCGGGCGCCGGACCCCCAGTTTCCCGGCGAAAGCGGTAACGGCATCGTCGAAGACTTCCTGCGGGCCACCTGCAGCGCGCACCGGACCCAGCGTGACCTGCGCAGTGGCTTCCAACAGGGCAGCGGTCCGTTCCTCAACAGTGGCCAGCACACGCCGCCACCACTCCCCATCACAGCAGCGTGCCAGCAGAAGCACCCGCACGTCCGGGCCGTCTCGATCCGCTGCCACGTCGTTGAGCAAGCCAACCAGCTCGCTGCGGGTTTCGGCGTAATCCACTACCAGCACGCACGGCTGGCCTACTGTGTGCACAGCCCCTACGGCGTCGCACTCCGAGCCGGGCTTCACCCACAGCGGCTGCCACCCGTTGGCGGCCAGTTCGGTGCCGAGCCGCAGCGCAAGCCGTGTCTTCCCGGCGCCGCCGTCCCCGGTCACCAGCCGTACCGCCGCGTGGCCTGCGGAGGTACACCAGCGCAGCAACTCTTCCAGCTCCGGGCGCCTACGGAACGGCACCGCCGCCTCCTCCGGCCGCAGATAGCGGGCAACGGGAAGACCTGTATGATCGCTCGGCTTCACTCCCCGCCTTCCCCCTCGCCCGTCGATTCCGGAGGCGCGAACCTGCGGAGAACTTCCTGCCGCCTCGCCATCTCGTCCTGGAGCGAGCGGGAGGCGGCCTTCGCCCGCGCAATATTTCGTTGCCGCCGCTCCACCGCGACCGCCAGAACTGCCGGAGGGATCAAGCCCGCCAGCGCGGCCAGCGCCCCGGCCGCCCCACCCACCTGAGTACCCGCCACCGCGCCCAGGACCAGGGCCAGAACCACGGCAAACACGCCGATAGCAACGGTCCGCCCGTCTAGCCCCAATCGCATAGCTCCAGAATGCCTGATCTCGGCCCTAGTCGCCTGCAATCGGCCGGACCGTCGCCATGCCGGAATCGATTCGCACTCATCGCGCAGCACTTCAGGTGCAAGTGCTGGGAAGACAGATCGGACACTATCGGCGCATGCGACAATCCGTGTGACCATTGGCGCCAGCATGCTGTACCAGCTCCTCTTGACCCTGGGATGGCGGCTGAGACGGCCGTAGCGGCGCGTTCGGGCGTCGACGCGAAGACGTGAGGGGCGGCGATGGGTCCGTCAGATTGGCCTGGGCGCTCGGCCATGCCTGATACGCGCCCAGGTCAGCCTTCGCGCCATATGGTGGCTGGTCAGGCGTGGTAGCTCGGGTCCCATTAGCGGATGATTTAACGCAGTCGGCCGTCTTAATGACGCGTCATCGCGTTGGTGAGGCGACGCCAGAACCGGCGGATCTGCACGAGCGAAGTTACGCGGGCGGAGTCAACTCGAGCTGCAAGTAATCGGCGATCCGGTCACATGCTGATCCTCGTAGGGATCACACCTTGCGATCGGCTGAGTTCTAGGCCCTACGTAGTTAACCGCCAATAGGGGGCGGTCGGTTGACGTTCCTGTTATCTGGGTTCGGATGGGCTCCTGCGCATTGGCCGGGACCGTCGTATCGTCAGCCGTGGCCTGTACAGCCGTAGCTACCTAGAGTTCTTGAGTATGAAGTACGTGTTGCGGCGGGATGGGCTGCGCCAGTGCCGCCCGCTGGGCTGGGCGGCAGCGCCGGCCGGCCACACCGGGTCTGCTGGCTGGGAGGTTCACGTGAACAGACCTGCGGCGCTTTCGGGCGCACCCTGGAGCGGCCTTATCGCGGAATTCCGCGAGGTCATCGTGACCAGCCGACCGCATGCCGACGTCGAGCTGATCGGCCGGGCCTGTGACGTCGCGGCCCGGTGTCATCAGGGCCAGCTGCGCCATAGCGGCGATCCGTACATCACGCATCCCGTAGCGGTCGCGACGATCCTGGCCGGGCTCAAGGAGGCCGGCGAGGTCAATGATGAGATGCTGTGCGCGGCGATCTTGCATGACACGGTGCGAGACACGCCGTACACGCTGGCCGCGCTGAAGCGCGAGTTCGGCGCCGCGATCGCGGCGATGGTGGCCGAGCAAACGGCGATCCATCGCCTCAGAAGGCGCCCGGGCCATAAGGCGGCCCAGGTGATGGCCACGATCAGGTCCGCCGACACACGAGTGGTCGCCACGATGCTGGCGGACCGGCTGCACAACATGCAGACCATCCAGTTCGTGCCGCACCCCTGGCAGCTGCGCCAGGCCCGGGAAGTCCTCGACACCTACCTGCCGGCCGCCCATGAACTCAGCATGCCCGCGGTCGGATCACAACTGCAGACGCTCGCCTGCGCCGCGCTGATCAGTAACCAGCCGCTGCGGCCGCCGCGCCCCCGGGTCATCGTCGCACTGGATATAGAGAACTCCACCAGCCGGCCCGACCCGGTCAAGGCCGAACTGCGGACCATTCTCTACGAGCTGTTCGACGCGGCGCTGCGCTCAGCGGGAGTCACCGCACCCCGCCGCGACCGGTTCACCGACCGCGGCGATGGCCTGCTGGCTCTGATCGACCTCGCCGACAATGCGCTCCTCATCCACCTTGTCATCCCGGTTTTCAGCCAGCTCCTGACCAGTTACAACGCCAGTCTCCCGTACCCGGGCGGCGCGGACCGCCAGCTCCGGGTCCGCGTCGTCCTGCACGCCGGGAACGTCCACGACGACACCAACGGATAC
>Ga0302326_10017627_pt1 | contig 14882 bp, 9 predicted proteins | sample Palsa_T0_3_FD_202264 | JGI IMG/M metagenome (GOLD analysis project Ga0302326, IMG submission 202264) | Peat permafrost microbial communities from Stordalen Mire near Abisko, Sweden - Palsa_T0_3 | ecosystem: Environmental > Terrestrial > Soil > Palsa > Peat permafrost | place: Sweden: Abisko... | reverse complement strand
TCGCGGTCATGGCGATGCGCTGGGACGATGGCTGCGATCTGGCGTCACACGAGCGGCCCGATGAATCACGAGCACCCTCAGCCAAGCGGCATTCGATCCAGAGTCGGCGCCCAGCGCCGACAGGAAAGACGAACGCCCACATTAACGAAATTGGGGATCATCGGATATCAGGCCGCTGCTGTAGTACTAGCGGCTTACGGGGGTGGGGCGCAGGCGCGCATGACGGCGGCGAATTGGTCGCCTCGGTCCCGGTAGTCGCGGAAGTGGCCGAAGCTGGGGGCGGCCGGGGAGAGCAGCACGACTCCGTCGGGGCGGGCCCACTCAAAGCCCGCCGCGACCGCCGCGTCAAGGTCGGGGCAGTCCGTCACGCCCGCGAACCCCAGCGCTGTGAAGGCAGCGCTGATCCTGGGGCCGCTGTCGGGGAGGGTCAGGACGAGGGTCGGGTCCTCCCTTCCGCGCACCCCTTCCGCCAGCTGGGCGTAGTCGATGCCGCGGTCCTGGCCGCCGACGATCAGCGCGACGCGACGGCCGGGGAAGGCGTCGAGGGCGGCGAGCGTCGGCAGCACGTTGGTGGACAGGGAGTCGTCGACGAACGCGACCCCGTCGACCGTGCCGACCGTGGTGAGGCGGGAGGGCAGCGGAGTGAAGCCGTCGGACGCGCGCCGCAACGACGCGTCGTCGGCCGCCCGGGCGGCGAGATCGCGGTCACCGGCGGAGTCCCCGAGGGCGGCGAGCACGCGGCGGGCGATCAGCGCGTTGCGGCGGTTGTGCTGACCCGGCAGCCCGAGCGGTTCCATCCAGGTCGCGCCCGGTTCGTCGGCCGCTGAGACCCACTCGATCGTGGGGGCGAGCAGGCGGGCGCGCTCGCGCAGCAGGCTGCTGTCGCCGTTGGCCACGGTCAGCTCCGCCCCCGGCTGCGCGCAGGCGGAGAGCTTGTCCTGGTAATACCGCTCGACGCCGCCGTGCCAGGGCAGGTGGTCGGGGTGGAGCGAGGTCACCGCGGTGACCGGCGGCGTGCTGGCCAGGTCGGTGGCCGTGTAGCTGGACACCTCGATCACCCAGTAGTCGTACTCCCCCGCCTGGAGCGGGTCGTAGGGGGCGGCACCGAAGTTGCCGCCGATCATGGCCCGGTAACCGAGGCCAGTCAGCAGGTGGCCGATGATCGACGACGTCGTGGACTTGCCCTTGGTGCCGGTGACGCAGACGACCCGGTTCCGGTCGGCCTCCTGCAGCCAGAGCCCGAGCCCGCCGACGAGGATGACGCCCGCGCTCCTGAGGTGGTCGGCCTCGGGACTGTAGCGGCTGATCCCCGGGGTCTTGATCACGATCTCGCACGCCGCCAGGGCGTCGAGCCCGCCGTCGGCGGTGGTGAGAACGCCCGGCTCATCGTCGGGCTTGGGCGCGTCGTCGACCAGCACCGGCTCGATGCCGAGCGCGCGGAGCTTGCGCAGGGACGCGCCGCCCTCGCGGCCGAGCCCCCAGACGCCGACCCGCGCGCCGGATAGGTCGGACCAGCCGAGCGTCGGCCGCTCGTCGCTCATGTTCAGGACCACTCGGCGACCAGGGCGGCCGGGGAGAAGCTCGCCCCGACCGGACGCCGCATGGCCTCGATCTCGGCCGGGGTGGGCGCGTCGGGCCGCCCGTTGATCTCGTCGGCGAACTCGGCCAGCAGCGCGTTGCCGGCCCGATCCGGCCGCCGGGCGGCGAGCACGACCGCGGCCCGGCACTCGTTGACCTCGCCGACGCACTCGAACGGCTTGGTGCCCGACCCGAGCAGGGCGCGGAACCTCGGCGCGAGTTCGGGATTATCGAGCGGCTCGGCGCCCCCGCCGTTGGCCGCGAACACGGCGCGGAGCTGCCCGGCCGACATGAACGGGGCCAGGATCAAGTCGATGAAGCAGCACTTGTCGCAGACGCCGCACCAGTGGTCGAGCCGGCGGGCGGGGTCGATGATGAAGGCCTTGTTGCAGCTGCGGAAGGTCGCGTGGTACTCGGTCAGGGCGGCGAACCGCTCCCCCACCCAGAGCTCGGTCCGGTCCCTGAGCGCGGAGAAGTAGCCGGGCAGCCCGGCCGGGTTGGCCGCGAGCGTGTCACGGAAGGCCGCCTCGAACGCGGCGCTCTTGGAGTACTGGTGGTTGACCGGCTCGCCCCGGTACTCAAGCGTCGGCACCGACGCGGACCACTCGTTGGACATCACCACCACGTCCCGGCCGTCGAGCACGGCCGCGAGGATGGCGATCGCCGAGATGATCCCGGTCACCGGCACGTGCCCGTTGCGGAAGCCGAGCTCGGCCGAGCGCAGCAGCTGCGGGTCGATCGCGCGCCCGGCCCGGATGACCGGAAGCCCGCTCACCGCGGCCGGCCCCTCGATCGCGCCGAACCGGTCCCCCGGCCGGCTCACCACGAACAAGGCCACGTCCGCGGCGACCTTGCGCACGCCCTCGACGGTCACGATCGAGTCGATCCCGCCCCCGAACGGAACCAGCGCCCGCGCCAGCCGGTCGGCTACGCCATCGACACCGACAGAGCCTGTCGACGGCATGACTGACACCTCTGGGGACGGGGGCGCCAGCGCGGGGGGAACGGCGGGGGCGAGTGTGGCGTCAAGGGCCGATGGGGCCTGAATACGGAGGTCGGAGAGGTCCAGGGCGTTCTTGTAGGCGTACTCGCCGAGACCCTGGAGGTAGAAGTCGCGGAGAAACGCGCGCTCGGCGTCGGTGAGCGCCGTGGACCCCAGGTCGATGACCGGCGGGGCAGCGATCTTGTAATAGGAGACGCCGGCCAGCAGGAAGACCAGCCGCGCGGCGGCCTGAGCGCCCGACGTGTTCCAGCGCGGCCCCGGCGCCAGCGAGATCAGCTCGGTGAACTCCCGTCCATCTAGGGAGTAACGGCAGGTCAGCAGCCCTTGCTCCGCGTCCGCAACGAATCCCTGGTACCGAAATACCCGGCCACGCGCTGGCGTGGCCCCGTCGACAACCCCTGGCGCACTCATCAGCAGCGAGTTTACCGACGCCCGGGCGCGGCTCACCGTGCTTACGAGACCAGGTGCGGGGTGAAGGGCTGCCAGGTGCGGCCGGAATTGGCGGTCGCGTACAGGGGCGGGGGCAGCGCGCCTGCGGTGTCCCCGCCGGAGTTCCAGGCGAAGCCGGCCCGCTGGCTGGCGAAGTCGATGGCCTCGCCGTACTGGGCGAAATGGGTGCCCTGCCGGACCGGCGTCCAGGACTGGCCGCCGTCTGCGGTCGTGTAGAAGACCGGGCCGAGCGCCTCCTGCGAGCCTGCCGCGACCAGCACCCCGTCCGCCGGGGTGAAGAACTTGACCTGCGGGTACTGACCCGCGCCGGACGGCAGCGCCAGCAGCTGCCAGGTCTCGCCCCGATCCCGGGTGTCGAGCAGGGACGGGGTGCCCGGTGCGGGCGGTGCCACGGTCAGGAACCCGGTCCCGCCCACGAACTGCGGCCCGGTCAGGGACGCAGGGCCGTCCGGCGGGCCGAGGAGGCCGGCCGGCAGCGGCAACGGCTGGGTCGCCCAGCTGCCGCCGCCGTCATGGCTGACCAGGAATTCGACCTGCCCCCGGCAGCCGATAGAGACCCAGCCCGTGGTCGCGGTCAGGATGGTCAGGTTCAGTGGCAGGCAGAGGCTGTTCATCCCGTAGTTTCCCGGCGGCGCGACGGTGGCAGCCGGGGACCAGCGCAGGCCGCCGTCGGATGTCCGGTAGAGCCAGGTCACGGGCTGCCCCGGCTCCTCGAAGGCCGGGCTGACCAACAGCCAGCCGTGGCCCGCGTCGGCGAAGCTCAACCGGGCGACCGGGGCGCTCGTCTTGAAAACGGCCGACTCGGTCCAGGTGCGCCCGCCGTCGGCGGTCGCGAAGACCGCGGTCGTGCTCGCCTCGTCGTCGTCCGATGTCGCGCGGCTGACCGCGAGGAAGGCGTGGTCGCCGTCAACCGGGTCCAGCGCCTCGTAGGAGTTAAGCGTCGTCAGCATCGGGCCCGCCGCCGACGGCGTCACATCGCTCCAGGTACGCGCCCCGTTCGTGGTTCGCGCGAGCACGATGTGCGCGCTATCGGCGGCGACTCCGGGGTTGGCCGACCAGGCCAGCGCCCACCCGGACGTCGCCGAGGTCATCTGCAGCGACTGGAACCACACCGGCTTCGGCCGCGACGCAGTCGCGCCCAGCTCCGAAGCAGGCGTACTTGCTCTCGGCAGAACCGAGGCGCTATCCCCGACCGTAGTGCCATCGGACACCGGCGTGCCGGTACCGCCCTTGGCGCAGCCGGCCGCCATGAGCAGGATCACCACCGCCGCGCACCACGCACCCACCATTCGCCGTGTCACCGTCGCGTCTCTTTCCCGTCCGCTTCGCCGCCTGCTGTCAACTAATGGGACTTTCCGGGGCACCATCCGGTTGCGACTTTTCCTCAGACTCGGAGCGGCGTACTCAGGTCCGCCGCCCGCGCGCACTGATCAACCCGCGTGAGGCGAGACGGAGGCGTCGGCTGGGCCGGGATTGATCTTGGTGGATATTTGCTGATATTTCGGGCGCTAGTCGACCGCGAAGGCGGGGGTGGCGGTGCGGAGGACGCGGAGGATGTTGGCGCCGGCCAGGGCCTTGAGGTCCTGCTCGGACCAGTGGCGGTGCTGGAGTTCGGCCAAGAGGGCGGGGTAGCGGGAGACGTCGTCCAGGCCGACCGGGGTTATCGGGGTGCCGTCGAAGTCGCCGCCGAGGCCGACGTGGTCAAGGCCGGCCACCGCGCGGATGTGGTCGATGTGGTCGGCGACCTCGGCGATGGTGGCGATGGGGATCGGGTGATCGGGCTGCCACGACGGGAGCAGGCCGAAAACGGTGGACAGGTTGGCCGGGTCGCCGCCCCGCGCGAACACCTCGGCCCGCAGGCCGTTCAACCATTCCGTGCACGACTGCGAGACGAAGAACGGGACGAAGGTGACCATGCATACCCCGCCGTTGACCGCCAGCCTGGTCAGCACGTCGTCGGGCACGTTGCGGGGGTTGTCGCAGATCGCGCGGGCGCTTGAGTGGGAGAAGATGACCGGGGCGGTGGACGCGTCAAGCGCGGCGTGCATGGTGGCGGGCGAGACGTGCGACAGGTCGACCAGCATCCCCAGCCGGTTCATCTCCGCCACCACCGACCGGCCGAAGTCGGACAGGCCGCCGGTATCGACCACGTCGGTGGCCGAGTCGGCCCAGCCGACGTTGGAGTTGTGGGTGAGCGTCAGGTAGCGCACGCCCAGCGCGAACAGCATCCGGAGCACGCCCAGCGACCCCGCGATGGCGTGGCCGCCCTCCGCGCCGAGCAGCGAGGCGATGCGGCCCGCCCGGAACGCCTCGTCCACGTCGTCGGCGGTCAGCGCGAGCTGGAACCTGTCCGGGTAGCGGGCGATCATCCGGTGCACGAGGTCGATCTGCTCAAGGACGGCGGTCACGGCGGTGTCGCCTGCCAGCGTGGACGGGACGTAGACGGACCAGAACTGGCCGCCGACACCGCCCTCGACCAGGCGGGGGATGTCGGTGTGGGTGTTCGGCAGCCGGCCAAGCAGGTCGGCGGCGGACAGGTCGGAGCCGTACAGCTGGCGAATCTCCCACGGCAGGTCGTTATGCCCGTCGATCAGCGGGAACCGGCTCAGCATCGCGCGGGTCAGCGAAAGGGAGAGGGCAGCACCATCGGCAGTCACCACCGCTCCAGGTTAGCGGGCGGCAGCCAGCAAGCCCGGGCGACTCAGCCGGCCCAGCCGACCCGAGCGGCTCAGGCGGCTTCCGCCAGCGGATCGGCCGCGCCCGGGACGACCGCCATGGTGGCGGCGGCGTCGTCGTCGGTGATGAAGGTCGAGACGATCACGCCACCCGCCATCAGGAAGGCCGCGGCCAGGAACGCCAGGTGGTAGCCGGCCAGGTCATGCGGCCCGGCCCCGGACGCCCCGAGCACGGTGCCGAGCAGCGCGACCCCGGCCGCCGCCCCGGCCTGGCGCACGGTGTTCTGCAGGGTGGACGCGTGCCCGGTCTCGGCCGGGGAGATCTTGGCCATGTTGGCGGCCAGCGAGGGCGCCATCGCGAACCCGAACGCGCACCCGGTGAAGTACATCAGCACGGGGATCAGCCAGAACGCGTCCGGCCGTCCGGCCAGCGCCATCAGGCCGATCGCGACCACGCTGGCGGCCATGCCCGCGATCATCAGGCGGCGCGGGCCCACCTGCTTGTAGACCCTGGAGGTCACCTGCGTGCCGGTCATCCCGCCCAGCGCCTCGCTGAAGGTGGACAGCCCCGAGTGGAGGGCCGAGAACCCCAGGCCGCTCTGCAGCAGCAACGGCACCAGGAAGAGCGTGCCCATGAACCCGGCCGAGGCGGCGATGAGCTGCAGGCTGGTGATCCGGAAGAGCCGGTCGGAGTAGATCCGCAGCCGCAGCAGCGGCGCCGCGACCCGCTGCTCGACGAGAACGAAGGCAACCAGCAGCGCCACTCCGGCCGCCCCGGTGCCAACCACCGGGGCGGAGCTCCAGCCAGAAGACGAGCCGACCGAGATCGCGTAGAGGAAGAGCGGGAACCCGATCGCGGCGAGCAGGAAGCCGGGCAGGTCGAAGCGGCCCGCCGAGTGCTCGGACCCGCCGGGCAGGAACAGCGCCCCGATCGTGACCGCGAGCAGCCCGACCGGCAGGTTGACGTAGAAGATCCACCGCCAAGAGAGCCCGTCCACCAGCGCGCCGCCGATCACAGGGCCGAGCGCGGGCGCCAGCAGGGTCGGCACGATCAGGATCTGGTTGGCCTTGATCCGCTCGGCGGGCGGGAACACCCGGGTGATCATGGTCATCCCGACCGGGATGAGCATCCCCCCGCCGAGGCCCTGCAGCGCGCGGAACGCGACCAGCTCAGGCAGCGAGGTCGCCACCCCGCACAGCGCCGAAGCGCCGGTGAACAGCCCGATCGCGGCGAGCAGTACATTCCGCCCGCCGAACCGGTCGCCCACCCAGCCGGAAGCCGGCATCGCCACCGCCAGCGCCACCAGATAGGCGGTCACCACCCCGCTCACGGAGCCGATCGGCGCGGCGAAATACCTGCTCAGCGTCGGTAGCGCGACGTTGACCACGGTCCCGTCCATGATATTCATGAACATCGATGCAACGAAGACCGCGCTGACGACCACCTTCTGGTTGACGGTGCGGACCGGGAGCGCGAGCTTCACGAACTACTTAAGACCCGCCCCCTCGGGCTTGTTCCCATGAACACCGAAAATCAGGAATAAATGGAACGAACCGGACTTTGCTCCAGGCTGGCCGGCTGTCTGTCAGCGATGGTGACCGCCTTCCGTCGCCGCGGGCCGATCTTGCTCAGCCGGAACCCGGCGATGCCCAGGAAGATCAGGCCGATGACGATCAGCACGCCGATGTCGTTCAGCCACTGGGTCGAGGTGTGCGCCCACAGGGCATCGGGCTTGACCGGCGCGAGCGGGTTGGACGGGGTGATCGCGTCCAGGTTGATGGTCGACGCGAGCGCGCCCATGCCCCAGCGGGCCGGGGCGATCAACGACGCCCAGGCCTCCGCGCCGGAACTCAGCGCGAAGACGCCGCCGGAGAGCACCACCTGGATCATGGTGACCACCACCAGGGCGGGCATGGTCTGATCGCCCTTCGTCACCAGGGTGGAGATCACCAGGCCGAGCAGCATCGACACCACGCAGAGGACCGCCACCGCGATCGCGATCTCGATGAGCGGGGACCCGGGGATCGCCGCCCCCTTGGCGGGCATCTTCATGCCTGCCAGGCCGATGATGACGATCAGCAGCGCCTGGACCACGCTGATGACGCCGAGGACGAGCACCTTGGACATCAGGTAGGCGCCGGCCTTCAGCCCTGTCATCCGTTCCCGCTCGTAGATCTCGCGTTCCTTGACGATCTCGCGGATCGAGTTCGCGGTGCCGGACAGGCAGGCCGCCATGACCAGGATCAGCAGCAGCGTCTGGGCGCCGTCGTTCTGCCCGTCTGGGCCGCCGAGGCCGAACGTTGACGGGATGATCCGGAGCAGCAGGCCGAGGATGATCGGCAGCACGATGGCGAAGATCATGTAGCCCCGGTCCACCGACAGCACCCGCGCGTAGCGGCGGGCCATGGTGAACACCTGGGTGAAGCTGCCGCGGCGGCGCGGCTTGACGTCGTCTTCCGACCGTCGGGCGGTCGACTGCGGCTGGCCCGGGTCGACCGACAGCCGCGAGGATACGTACCGCTGATACTCGGTCGAGTTTCGGAACTGGCCCGCCCAGTCGGCCGCCGGGTCGTCGGCGAAGGCCTGGAAGACGTCGGCCCAGTCGTCCTTGCCGAAGTACTTCAGGCCCTCGGCGGGCGGACCGAAGTAGGCCATCCGGCCGCCGGGCGCGAGCACGATCAGCCGGTCACACTGGTCGATTAGCTTCGACTCGACGTCGTGGGTGATCACCACCACCGACTGGCCGTTCTCCGTCATCTTCTTCATCTGCCCGAACAGCTCGCGCTTGAGGTGCGGGTCGAGCGGCGAGGTGGGCTCGTCCAGGAAGAGGAGGCTGGGCTTGGTCAGCAGCTCGAGGCCGATGTTGACGCGCTTCTTCTGGCCGCCGGACAGGCGCACGATGCGGGTGTTCGCGTGCGGCGTCATCTCAAGCTCGCCCAGCACCTCGTCGACCCGCTGGTTCCGGTCGGCCTCGGTGATGTCGGGCGGAAACCTGAGCTCAGCGGCGTAGCCGAGGGCCGACTTGGCGGTGAGCTGGTCGTGCGTGACGGACTCCTGCGGCACCAGCCCGATCCGGTGCTTGAGCTCGTCGTAGTTGTCGTAAAGGTCGCGGTAGTCGTAGTAGACGCTGCCGGTGGTGGCGGGTTTCTTGCCGGTCAGCGCGTTGAGCAAGGTGGACTTGCCGGCCCCGGCCGGGCCGATCACCGCCATCATGGAGCGCTCGGCGAGCGGGAACGAGATGCCCTCGAGCAGCACCTTCTGCTTGCCGCCGTCGGACACGCTGACCCGGAGGTCGAGCGCCTCGAACGGGACGTCGCCCTCGTCGATGTACTCCTGCAGCACCCCGCCGGCCAGCCGGAACGTGGCGTGGCCGATCGAGACGATGTCGTCCTCTGTCAGCTCCGCCTGATTGACCTGGTTGCCGTTGACGTAGGTGCCGTTGTGGCTGCCCAGGTCGAAGATCTGGTACCGGCCGGTGGAAGACATCCGCAGCTCGGCGTGGAGCTTGGAGACGCCCAGGTCGGCCAGGACGATGTCGTTGTCCGGGCGGCGGCCGATCTTCACCACCCGCGCCGCCTGGAGCGAGATGCGCGACGTCGGCTCGCGGTCCACGCCGGGCACCGAGGTGACGGAGGTGTTGGACTCGAGCTGGCCCCAGCCGTTCGCTGGCGATGGCGGTGCCGCCTCGGCCACCCGCTCCGCCTCGATGCGGAGCACCGGGCCGTCCTCGGGGTTGCCGACATGGATCACGCAGGGGCCGGTGATGTCCAGCCGCGAGACCTTCTCTGAGCCGAGGAAGGTGCCGTTCCTGCTGCCCCGGTCCTCCAGCACCCAGCCGTCGCCGACCGCGTACAGGACCGCGTGGTCCCAGGAGACCCGGGGGTCGTTCACCGGGATGTCGGCGCGGTCGTCCCGGCCGATCCGGTACTCGGAACCGCCCTCCAGGCGGTGCGTGGTGCGGACCGTGCGCACCAGTAGTGCAGGTGCGTTACGTGAGCCGTGCGCCATTTGCATCCCCACCGCCGAATTCACTCCCGCCCACAAAACACCCCGATCGTTACATACCTAGCCTGGTCAAGAGTCTAGGGCTCGCGCGTGTAATCCGTAATCTGGTGAACTATAACTACAGTGCGGGGTTTCACCGCACACGTCGATATCTGTCGATACATGCATTCCGCGACAGCCGCTTGACCCGACGGGGGACCACCATGAGCTACGAGCCAACCCAGCCGTTCCTGCCTCCGTCGCGCCCCCAGCAGGACCCGCCGCCGCAGGACGCGGAGCCCCAGCAGGACCCGCAGCTCCAGCAGGACCCGCCGTCCCAGGACACGCCGCCCCAGGACACGCCGCCCGAGGACACGGACGCGGAGCCGCAGCAGGACCAGGAGCCGCAGCAGAGTGTGCCGACTCGGCAGTTCCCGCAGTGGCAGCAGGACACGGAGCTCCAGCAGAGTCCGCCCTCCCGTCAGGACCCGGAGCTGACCCGTCAGGACCCGGAGGCGACCCGTCAGGACCCGGAGGCGACCCGTCGGGAGCCTGAGCTGACCCGTCAGGACCCGGAACTGACCCGTCAGGAGCCGGCGCTCCAGCAGAGTGTGCCCACTCGGCAGCAACCGCAGTGGCACCCGAATCCGCAGCCGAATCCGCAGCCACAACAGCTGCAGCAGGCCCCCCAATGGCAGCAGAATCAGCAGCCGCAGCAGTGGCAGCAGAATCCGCAGTGGCAGCAGAATCCGCAGTGGCAGCAGGACCGGCCGCCGGCCCCGCGGTGGCAGCAGGAACAGGGCGGCTACCAGGACGCGGCACCGCCGCCGCGGCGACGGCGGCACCGGGTCCGCCGCTCGGTCATCGCCCTCTTCATCGTCATCGTGCTCGCGATCTTGCTGGTGATCGCCAACTTCGTGGGCAAGGCGGTCGCCGAGAACGACATGGCCGACCAGTTCACGGCCAACGGCTTCCCGGTCAGGCCGTCGGTCAACATCGAGGGGTTCCCGTTCCTCACCCAGGTCGTCGCCAAGGACTTCAAGAAGGTCGTGATCACCGCCAGCAACATCCCGGCCGGGCCGGTGACGATCTCCACCCTGAACGCGACGATCACCGGCATGCACCTGAACTCGTCGTGGAACGGGGCGACGATCGATCACCTCACCGCGACCGCGTTCGTGCCGCTCAGCTCGCTCACCGGCGGCATCGCGAGCGAACTGGGGGGCGTCGCCTCGCTCACGGCGGTGCCCGACGGGCCGGACAAGCTGAAGATCACCGGGAGCCTCCTCGGGGCGAGCGCCAGCGGGGAGGTGGAGATCAAGCAGACCGGACCGCAGCAGATCACGGTCGAGCTGCCGACAAGCGGCGGCCTGGTCGGCACGCTGCTCGGCTCGGCCGCGTCCTTCCCGATCAACCTCCCCGCGGGCGTCCCTCCGAGCCTGCGCATCACCGGCCTGACGCTCAACGCGAACGGGCTCACGCTCTCCGCCGCCGCGACCAACGCCACGTTCAGCAAGTGAACTGTTGAGCACGCAGTTAACAGTTCACCCGCCGACGATAAGCGACTGAATCGACTGGATACCCGTAGAAGTCGGGATACCCGCGACAATGCGGGGTACCCTGCGGGCGGGCGCCGGTATAAACGATGATGAGCCGGTCCACTGAGGGGAGCTCACGCGTGAGCGATTACCAGCCGCGTTCGCAGGGCGGATGGCCGGAGCAGCCGCCCGGTTACGGGCAGCAGCAGCCGGCGTACGGGCAGGGGCAGGGGCAGCCGGCCTTCGGCGAGCAGCCGACCGTGTCCATGCAACAGCCGTCGGCGTACGGCGAGCAGCCGACCGCGTACGACCAGCAGCCGCCCGGGTACGGCCAGCAGCCCCCTGAGTACGGCCAGCAGCAGCCGCCCCGGCGATCCGGGCCCAGGCGGCGCAGGCACCGCGGACGCGGGCTCGTCATCACGCTCATCGTGCTGATCGGGCTCCTCATCGCGGCCGACTTCGGCGCCAAGGCGTACGCCGAGAGCGCGATCGCCAGCAAGATCGACTCCTCCGGCCTGGGCACCAAGCCGTCGGTGAGCATCGAGGGGTTCCCCTTCCTGACCCAGGTCGCCGCGCACAACCTCAAGCAGATCGACATCAGCGCCAGCAACTTCTCGGTCAAGCAGGTGGTCATCAGCAGCCTCAACGCCACCGCGACCGGGGTGCGCCCCAACGCGTCGTTCAGCGGCGCGACGATCAGCCAGATCAACGGCACCGTGGTGGTCTCGTTCACCACGGTCACCAACCTGGTCCCGGTCCCGGGCCTGACGGTGACGGCCGACCCGGCTGACGGGCCTAACGCGATCAAGCTCAACTCGTCCCTCGGCGGCGCCACCGGGAAGATCGTGCAGACGGGCCCGAACACGATCACCGTCGACGTCGGCAACCTGACCGGCCTGGCCGGCCTGGCGTCGCTGCTGGGCGGATCGGCCCTCGCGCCGTCCTACACGTTCGACATACCGCAGCTGCCGGCCGGCCTGGTGGTCCGCTCGGTCAGCGTGACCAGCCAGGGAATCGTCGCCACGGCCTCGGCGCAGAACACCACACTGTCCCAGTAAAGAAAAAATCCGCACTGCGTTAACCGCTCAGCACCTCAAATGACCCACTCTTCCTCGGAAAACTATGACATATTGGGGCAAACATCAGTAAAAGGGAAGAATCGGAAGCGCGCTCAGATGCGGCGCTGGGTGGCCCATAATGGCGAGAGCGCGTCGTGCACGAACATCCAGGAGTCGCCCGTGACACCCGGCAAGAAGGTGAGCCGAAAGGCACCGCCGGTGACAGTGAGCCCAACCGCGTCACCATCGGTGCGTACGCTCATCCTCGGCATCGACCGGACTGGGCAGATTGTCCAACACGACCGGACAGCCCACAAAATTCTCGCACCAACGGGTGACGACCTTATCGGAGTTCACCTCACCGAGATCACGGCGACCCCGGCCAAGGACGGCGGCCTCCCCGTCTCCCCCGACAAGGCGTCCGTGCTCGTGGTCGCGTCGCTGCTTGAGGCGATCAAGTCCGACCGCGAGGCGAACGACATGCTCTCGATCGCGCTGGCCGACGGCACCGTCACCAGCACCGTCGTCACCGCCCGGCCGATGCAGGCGGGCGGCAGCGACGTCGCCGCCTTCGTGATCTTGCAGATCCCGATCCCGTCGGGCGAGCGGTTCATCGAGCCCGCGCTGATGCGCGAGGTGCTGCTGCGCGACTCCTCCCTCTCCGACGAGGACACGCTCGACTTCAGCGACCTCGCCAAGAAGATGACCGCGCAGCTGGTGCCCGCCTTCTGCACCGCCGCCGAGGTGCTCGTGCTCGAGTCGCTGATCGGCGACAACGAGGTGCCCGCGCACGTCCCCGACGCGAACGTCCCGCTCCGGCGGCTGCACGTCAAGCACGACCGGGAGAACCCGGCCTGGCAGGCCGCGTTCCCGGTCGGCGAGATCCTGCGCTACCCCGAGGGCTCCCCCTACACGCGCTGCATCGAGACCGGCGAGCCCGTGCTCGAGCTGGCCATCTCGGCCGAGTCGGCGAAGAAGCTGGCGCGGGCCTGGCGGCGCAAGCCGGTCAGCGGGCTGCTCTCAGAGACGTCAATGCTGCTGCTGCCGGCGATCTCCAAGGGCACCGTGGTCGGCCTGTTCTGCTGCTTCCGGGAGGCGGGCACCCGCCGGTTCGACCGCTACGACATGGAAATGGCGATGGACTTCGCCACCCGCCAGGCGGTCTTCTTCGACCACGCCACCCGGTACAACCGGGAGCATGCGACCGCGCTCACACTGCAGCGGGCCATGCTCCCGACCGGCCTCACCTATCCGTCGTCGATCGACGTCAGGCACCGCTACCTGCCCGGTAGCGAGCTGGTCGAGGTCGGCGGCGACTGGTACGAGTCGATCAAGCTGCCCGGCGCGCGGGTCGCGCTGGTGGTCGGCGACGTGGCCGGGCACGGTGTCCGCGCCGCCGTCACCATGGGACGGCTGCGCACCGCGATCGCGACCCTGGCCATGCTCGAGCTGCCGCCGGCCGAGTCGCTGCAGCAACTCGACGAGCTCATGCAGAACATCGGCGAGCGCGAGCCGCACTTCGCGACCTGCGCCTACGCGGTCTACGACGCGGTCACGGGCGAGATCGAGCTCGCCGTGGCGGGCCACCTGCCGCCGCTGCTTGTCCGCCCGGACGGCACCAACGAGTACCTCGAGGTCCACCCGTCTCCGCCGCTCGGCATCATCGGGGACGGCATCGTGGAGACCAGCCGGGTCCAGATCGAGGACGGCTCGCTGTTCGTGCTCTACACCGACGGCCTAGTGGAATCGCGCGACCGCGACATCTCGGAGGGCCTCGAGCGCCTCCAGGCCGCGTTCGGCGAGGGCGCGCCGGATAAGGACCTGGAAGACCTCTGCAAGACCGCCCTTGACGGGGTCTACTCCGACGCCAAGCGCGACGACATCGCGGTACTCATCGCCAAGCTCCGGCGCATCCCTGAGGACCACCGGGTGGACTTCCCGCTTGAGCCGGACATGTCTTCGGTCCGGCAGGCGCGGGCCATGGTGCGGGACCCGCTCAAGCGCTGGGGCCTTGAGGACCTGATCCCCGCGACCGAGCTGCTCGTCTCCGAGCTGGTCACCAACGCGTTCAAGTACGCCAACGGCGAGACCCTGCTGCGGCTCGTGCTCCAGCCGGAGTCACTAGTGTGCGAGGTGCACGACACCTCGCCCGCGCTGCCGCGGATGCTCCAGGTCGACAAGGACGCCGAGAGCGGCCGCGGCCTGCACGTCGTCTCCCAGCTGGCGGCCCGCTGGGGCTCCCGCCGCACGCCCACCGGCAAGGTCGTCTGGTGCGAGCAGCCGGTCCCCGAGGAGATCGCCGAGGCGATGCGCAAGGCCATGGGGATCGAGCGCGAACCCGTTCCGCACCACTAGCGAAGCCCGCCACGGGCCGTCAAGGCGCGTGGCGGGCAGCGCGAAGCAACGGTCCGTTCCATCTCAAAGATTTTTTTGAACGAGCGGTTGCTCTGCCTTGGCTACTCCACGGTGACGCTTTTTGCCAGGTTGCGCGGCTTGTCGATGTCGCGGCCGAGTTTGGCGGCGGCGTGGTAGGCGAGCAGCTGGAGCGGGATGTTGAGCAGGATCGGCTCGAGCTCCGGCTCGGCGCGCGGGATC
>Ga0302326_10017626_pt1 | contig 14882 bp, 10 predicted proteins | sample Palsa_T0_3_FD_202264 | JGI IMG/M metagenome (GOLD analysis project Ga0302326, IMG submission 202264) | Peat permafrost microbial communities from Stordalen Mire near Abisko, Sweden - Palsa_T0_3 | ecosystem: Environmental > Terrestrial > Soil > Palsa > Peat permafrost | place: Sweden: Abisko... | reverse complement strand
GAGTTCGTGGCCCGCTTTGCTGCCGAAGCCGTCAAGCTCTCCGCTTAGGACGGCGGGGAAGTTGTTCGTTCTGATCGTCGGCGGGGGAAAGGTGGGGACGTACCTGGCCCGCGCTCTGCTCGCCCAGGATCACGAAGTAGTCGTTATCGAGAAGGTCGCTGCGAAGGCCCAACGGATGGCGAACCTGCTCGAAAGCGACGTCACCATGGTGGGCGACGGCTGCGACCCGCTGGTCCTGGAGCAAGCGGGCATCAAGCGCGCCGATGTGGTGGTCGCCGATACGGGCGACGACGAGGACAACCTGGTCGTCTGCCTGATCGCGAAAAAGCACTCGCAAGGGCGCTGCATCGCACGGGTCAACAACCCGCGTAACAAACTGATCTTCGAATCGATCGACCGCGAGAAGCCGATCATCTTGATTTCCTCGACGGAAATCATCCTCGACATCATCAACGACTACGTCAATGCCCGCGACTATTCGATCATCACCAAGCTAAAAGATGGTGATCTCGAGCTCCTACGGCTCGATGTTCGGCCGGACGCGCCCGCCGTCGGCAAACGCATCGTCGACATCGGTCTGCCGCGCTCGAGCATCGTCGTTGCCGTCGACCGCAAGGGTGAGGACGTCTTGATTCCCAACGGAGACACGCAAATACGGGCAGGGGACATGGTCATCGTGATGGTCAAGCGCAGTCACCGCGACGACGTCCGCGCGAGCCTCGTTGGCGTAAAGGCCCCCGCCTAGGCCGAGTCGGCAGGCGAACGATGTCGGGCGCGTGGCGGCGAGACCGGCGGACCGTGGTCAGAAACGGACGACGCTTCCTCGTGTGCGGGCTGCGCAAGCGCAGCGCGCAGGCGACCGGTGCGAGGAGCCTTCCGAATGCCTGGCTTCCGAGCATCACGCTTCTGCTGGTCTTGATCGTCTCGGCGATCGCCCTCGAGCGACCGCCGAGATATCCCGACGACCCGCAGCGCCGCCTGCCCATCGTTTCGGTTGCGCGCTTTACCGTCGAGGATTTCGTAGCAGCGCACCAGTAGCGGAAGTTCGCGCTTAGAGACGGCGGGTGATCGTTGCCATCAGCGCCGTCCCTTGCAGGGCGTACGCGTCGGTCGTTATCGGCGCACCGATCGCTCCGTACAGCAAGCCTCCGTTCGTCGTCGTAAAGCGCTGATCGTAGACGTTGGTGAGGTTCGTACCGTTGAGGCTGACCTCCCAATCTTTGAGCCGATAACCGATGTGCGCGTTAAACGTGATGAACTGAGGTTGATCCAGTTCGTTGTAAAGGCCTTCGTAGACGGTACCGACGCCAAATTCGAAACCAATCGGTGGACGGCGATCGAGTGACAATGTGGCCTTGTGCAGCGGCAAGCCCAGGTCTTGCTCTCCGAGCACGAGCGTGCCGTCCTGAATGTTCGGCGGGATGGCTGACAGATACGCACTGCGCACCGCGTAGCCCAGGTTCAGCGTCGTCCACTGCGCGACCGGATGTTCGGCTCGCAATTCGATTCCCTGATAGACGCCGTCGCCCGCGTTCACGGGATAACTGACCGGGCACGACGACGCCGCGTCTTGGTAGCGCTCGAAGCCGCTAGCCGATGCTGGATTGCAGTCCGGGTTCGAAGACGGCTGAACGACTAGCGTCGAAGCCGGCGTACGAAGGTTAACGCGGTACAGATCGAGGGAGACGCGCGTCTGCTGACCTTGAGGGCCGATCAGCTGTTCGAATCCGAGGCCGTACTCGGTTGCGCGGTCCGGCTGCAGGTTCGGATTGCCGGTCGAGATGATACCGCCGACCGGTGGTGTGTTCGGAAGGACGAGCAGTTCGGGCAATTGCGGCGTCTGATAAGTCGTGCCGAGCGAAAAACGAACGAGCGATTGGGCGGTCGGAGTCCACACGAAGCCGAATCGCGGATCGATGCTGGAGCCGAAGGCCGAGAACCGGCTATAGTAGGTCGCAAAGCTGTAGTGAAGTTTCGCGGTTGGGTCCACCGTATAGCGTAGCACCGCCGAACGTTGGGTTTGCCCGATTCCAACGCTCGAAACGTCCGATGCCGACCCGGAATCGTCGTCGAGCGGCACCCGCAGCGCTTGCTCGCCGAAGAGACTGCGGCCAACCGACTCCGTGTTCTCACCGCCAGGCACGTAATCGGCGACGAGCTGCTCGTTGCGCACCTCGTATTGGAAGGTAAGCGTGCCGCGCGGCAGTTGATGGTCGAGCTCGAGGATTTCGTCATCGATCGGGTCGTGATAGTTGTCCAGGTAGGGCGAGCTGTCCGTCCCCGGGCCGAACACCGATGAGGAAACGATCGAACTCAGGTGGCGAAACTGCACCGTTGTATGTGCTACGCCGGTGGAATCGGCGGGTCCGAGCGGCGTTTGAACGTCGAAGCCGTAGGAAGCGTTGTGAGACTGCTGGGTCGTGCCCTCGAGGCCGTCGAGCTGCAGAAGCCCGTCGGGATTGTAGGTACTAAAACCGCTGCCGGGGCCCGGGAAGGACGAGAGCGCGGCGGACAAGTCACGGAACGTCGTCTGGTCGTGGAACGTGAAATCTACGAACGAATCCCCGCGACCAAACGAGTAGCGCAATTTACCGAGCGCGGTCGAACTGTCGATGCCGCTCCCGACGCTTGCGATGGTCGACGGGGACGTACTGACGTCGACAATCGATTGGTTGACCTCGCCGGCGGTAGTGGTGCGATGGAGCGAAAGCGCGTAGCCCAGGTGGCCGTCAGTGCCGGTTGCCTCCAACGTCTCCGCGTAAGAATCAAACGAGCCGAACGAAAAGCGGAGGGTTTCATGCGGATCCTGGGTCGGCTCCAGCGTGCGGATATTGATCGCGCCATCGATCGTCGTTGGGCCGACCAGCGACGACGGCGAGATTCCTTCAACGAGCTCTGCTACCGTGAAGTCGTTCGGATCGATGAGCGAGAGATCGAAGTCGCCGGTATTGCCGTTATTGACCTGATGGCCGTCGATATCGACCAGCGTTTCGGTCGGGTCGGGACCGCGGAGCGCAACCGACGTGGGCAAGCCCGGACTGCCTCCCAGCGGACGAACCAAGGTGGTCGCGATGTCGTTCTGCAGAACCTCGGCCATGTTCGTATAACCCAGCGCCGCGTAGGCCTGTGAGTCGATGGTGGTCGTCGGGGTCGAGGAAATGGAAAGCGCCTGCGCTCCATTGCTTTGTACCTGACCGATCGTCGTCAGCGAGGAGGCGCTGCGCGCCATTGTCAGCTGCAGCGTCGAAGTTTCCCCGCTGGTCACGTTGATCGTGCGGCCCGTCAGCAGGTCGTAGCTCTTCGCGATCACGCGAATACCGTACGTACCTGCTGGGACAGTCGTAAACGTGAACGCGCCGTCGGGTTCGGTACGGACGGAACGGTCCGACCCGTTGCCGGTGAGCACGACCGTGGCGCCCGGGATGGGAACGCCGTCGTTGCTGGTGACCCGGCCGACGATGGTGCCGCTCGCACCCTGCGCGCCGGCGCAAATCGGAGCGACCATCGCAAAAATGAGGGCAAACGGAATGATGAGCTTTGCGCATGCTTGGCGTGCGCACACGACCGGGATTCTCACTACACATCTCCTTCGAAACGGCGGGACGGCATGTTTGCCATCGCGCGCGGCGTGAATCGAGTCGCTCGAAGCGACGGGTTCTACGCGAGAAGGAGCGGAGGGGCTCGCTTGCCGGCGCGGCGCGCGGCACCCGAACCCGCGAACGACCCGCCGGGGGAGGCGAGAGTGACACGCCGCGTGCGGCTAGGTTGAGCAGGCTTTCCGACGCCACGCAGCCACGAATCGAGTAGCCGCGCGATCGCAACGTCAGAGCTCGCAACAAATGCGAGCAGCCGGCGAAAGCACAAAGCGACGATGAGGGCGACCGCAAGTGAAATTCCGCAGCCAAGGGGTACCGAACCGCCAAAAAGCGATGCCACGTCCCAGTCGGGGTCGCCCGCCGCGACGGTGTCGGCCAACTCCATCATCGCCGTTGCCGCCAGCGTCGCACAGGCCACGCAGAATCCGAAAATCCAAGGCTCGCGACCGACGAGTGCTAGCACCGCCCGTCGCAGCGCTACGTGCCGGGCTTCGTTCGTACCACACGCGAGCAGCAACAGGCGAGTTGCCAAAACCAGTCCAAGCAGGAAAGCAATGCCGCTCGCCAGCGGCCGCGACCCGTGAGCGATGTCATCGTATGGGTCGTGAGGCAAAATGAAGTCGCCGGCGAGATCGATCAGGAAGTGCGCGATCGCGGCCGCCAGCACGGCGGCGCAAGCGACCGCCAGCACCTTCAGCGCGAAGAGGCGCAAGCCGAACTCGACCGATGTCGCACGAACCGGCGCTGCGGGTGTCCTGCGGTCAACCTGCATCGGCGACCCCCATTCGCGTCACCTGCGGAAACGGCCCTGCCTCTTGGGCTCGAATCATCTCGAATCGTAAAGAAGCCGCTAGTTTGTCGGCGCCGCTGCAACCGCTGCGCCTTCATCCAGCAGGTCCACGATCTCGCCCGCATCGAGACCGGCCTCGCTCAGAACCTCGCGCGTGTGCTCGCCCAGACGCGGCGCAGGGGACGGCACCGAGCCTTCCCACGCACTCCAACGCGCCGGTGCGCGGAGGGTGAGTAGCATCCCTTCGCTTGGATGCTGCTCGATTCCAAAGAAGCTTGTGGCCCGCAGGTGTGGATCGTCGAGCAGATCTGCGACGTCGTTGACCGGCATGATCGGTATATCGGCGTTGCCGAGCAGGTCGAGCCACGCGGCGCTCGAGCGTGTTGCGAGGATGTCGGCGACGATGCCGTAAGCGGCGCCGTAGTTGGCGCGCCGAGTCATTGGGTCATGCAGCCGTGGATCGGCCCGATGGGTCTCGGGTTCGCCGACGACATCGAAGAAACGCTCCCAGTGCCGATCGGTGTAGAGCAGGATAGCAACGTATCCGTCCAGGGTGCGAAACGGCCGGCGATTCGGCGTGAGGATGCGATTATATCCAACCTCGCCGGCGGGCGGCTCGAAGGCCAGACCGCCGAGATGATCGCTCAGAATAAACTCGACCATCGTCTCGAACATGGGGACCTCGATCTCTTGACCGGTGCCGCGGCGTTCGCGATGGAAGAGCGCGGCAAGCACCGCGTGAGCCGCGTACATGCCGGTAACGCGGTCGGCGAGGAGCAGCGGCACGTAGCGTGGCTCGCCGCCGTCGACCAGACGGAAGGACGCGGCGAGGCCCGACGCGCCTTGAATGATTTCGTCGTAAGCCGGCTTCGCCGCATACGGGCCGTCTTGTGCATACCCCACGAGGTTGACGTAGATGATTTTCGGGTTAACGGCAGCGACGTCGTCATAACCGAGCGCAAGGCGGCGCATGGCGGCCGGCCGGATGTTGTGGATCACGACATCGGCCCGAGCGCACAAGCGCAGGAGCGCGTCGCGCGCTCGCGGCCTCTTGAGATCGAGGACGATGCCGCGCTTTCCGCGATTGATGTGCAAGAAGAGCGAACCCATTCCCCAATTCCGGTAGGCTCCGGCGGCACGCAAGATATCGCCCTCGGGCGGTTCGACTTTGATGACGCTCGCCCCGTAACCGGCCAGAATCGCCGTCGTCCAGGGACCCATGACGACCGTCGTTAGGTCGACGACACGAACTCCGCTCAGCGGACCTCCGGCCGGTTCGCCGGTTTCGTGCACCCCTAAATCAGACCGCGGCGCAAGGCAACGACCGCCGCCTGGGTTCGATCGGCGGCGGCCAATTTCTCGAGGATGTCGCGGATGTGCCCTTTCACCGTGCCCAAGCCGATGTACAGCCCGCTTGCGATTTCGTTGTTGCCGTGGCCATCGGCGATCATGCGCAGGATCTCGGTTTCGCGCTCGGTCAAGGGCGATTCGACCGGGGCGGCGCGCCGCGTCCCGAAGTGGCGCATGACGATGCCTGCGATCTGCGGATCGAAGTAGGCGCCGCCGCTCGCCGCCGCGCGAACCGCCGTCAAAATTTGTTCCGCGCTCGAGGTTTTCACGCTGTATGCATCGGCGCCTGCGGCAAGCGCCGCGAGCACCTCGCTCTCGAGGTCGTGGACGGTGAGAATCGCGATCCGCGTTAGCGGCGAAGCCGTGCGCACGCGCCGCGTCAGCTCGATGCCGTCGATTCCAGGAAGCCCGATATCGATGACCGCAACGTTGGGCTGAAGGCGCGCGATCGTTTCGAATCCGGCAAGGCCGTCCTGCGCTTCACCGACGACTCGCAGATCTCCCGAAGCGTCGAGCGCCGTCCGCAAACCGGCACGCGTCAAAGCGTGGTCCTCGACGAGGACCACGGTGCGTACCTCGCTCATTGCACAGCGACGCCGGCGAGCTGCGGCAGCATCAAGGTGAAGACGCTGCCCTGGCCGGCCCGGGGCGCGTACTCGATGCTGCCGCCATGACTTTCGACCACGCGGCGAGCGAGATACAGGCCGAGACCGGAGCCTGCCCCGTGGCGGCTGGGAGCTTCCCGCACGCGTTCGAAAAGCCGCGCCCGCTCGCTCTCCGGAACGCCGAAACCGTCATCCTCGACTTGGAGCGCCGCACGCCCGTCGATCGCAACGACGTGCACCGCGATGTGCCCGTGCGAGGGCGTGAACGTGACCGCATTGGCTACCACATTGATCAATGCGCGCCGAAGCTCCCCTGGATCCGCCATGACCTCCAGGTTGCGGTCTCCGTCAACGACGACTTCGAGCTCCTTTCCGCGCCACAGCGGCGCCAGCTCGACGACGACGCTTTCTGCCAGCGCTCTCACTGCAAGGTGCTCGCGCACGCGTGAATTCTCGCCGGACTCGTAGCGCGAGACGAGCAGGAGCGTTTCGGCGAGCCGCTGCAGCTCGTCGTTGGATTCGAGCGAACGCCGCAAGATCTCGCGGTAGGCTTCGGGCAGCGGGCCGTACGCCCCCGACAGCGCCTGCCGCATCGTCATGCCGGCTGCCGTCAGCGGCGTGCGGAGGTCGTGCGAGAGCGCGTAGACGATGTCGCGAATGATGTCGTTTCGCTCGCGCAGCGCTTCGTTGGCGCGCGCGAGGCCCGCGTTCCCGTCGGCAAGCTGAACGAACAATCCGGCTTGTGCGAGGGCGATCGCAGCCTGTTCGACGTACAAGGCAAACCCTTCGCGAAACTGGGGCTCGAAATCGGACTCGCGCCGCAACACGACCAAGACACCGAAGAGCACGTCGTGCTCGACGAGCGGGCCCGCAATCGCATAGTGCGCGCCGAGCGTGTCGATCAGCAGCCGCCCGAAGGCATCCGTTTCGCGGACGATCTCGATGCTTCGCGCGTCGGCGACTCGCTGTACGAAGGAAAGGATCTCAGGCGACGGGCGCCCGGCGGACACGTTGACCTCGCCGCCCGTCCACGAAAAGGTCGTCGTCCGGTCGAGACCCGCTTCGAGGAGATACAGATGTGCGGCATCGACCGACAGCGCCCGGCCTGCTTCGCCCACGACCGCACGTTCGATCAGCTCCCGGTTGACGCTGCTGCGTATGATCTCGACGGCGCGGCGAATTCCGCGCTCGCGCGCGGCGCGATCCTGCCGTTCGGCGAGTTCTCCCGCTTGGCGCGCCAAGTGCTGCGCCTCGATGCTGAGCAATCCCACCAAGAAAAAGGACAACCCGACGATGACCCGGTCGCCGACCGCGATCGCGACGAGGTGGCTATCCCTCACCGCGTTCGCGTAGCCGGCGACCGCATCGGCGATGAGCGCAAGGATCACGAGAAGGCGCGTGAAGCGGGAGTCGAGGGCAAGGCTCGACAGCGCGATCGGAACGTTGAGCAGGATCGCGGCAACGAACAGTTGCGGCGTCACCATGTCCAAAGCCCATGCCGCGACAAGCAGGGCGATGCAGGATGGACGAATCCAGCGTTCCGCCACGATTGGCCGTTTCGCTGCGCTGACGCAGCGCCCCCGGCGGACCGGCCCTGCGCCAGCGAGAAGCATCCGCGCCGTGATCGATCGTCCCGAGCGGCCCACCGCCGAAGCCATCCTCAAGGATCTGGGCCGTGGGCCGCGCCTCACCGTCTATCTGGCTAGTGCCCCAGGCGCTGGTAAAACACGGCGCTTACTCGAGGATGCGCTGCGCCTCCAAGAAGCGGGAACCCGCGTCGTGCTGGGTTGGGTCGAAACGAAGGGACGCCCGGAACTTGACGAGCTCGCTTCCCGCCTTCCGCGCGTTCCTCCGCGCGTGGTTGAAATCGGCACGACGCGTTTCGAGGATTTCGACTTTGCAGCGACGCTCGAGTTCAAACCCCATGTCGTCATTCTCGACGAGCTGGCGCACACCAACCTCGAAGGCGGGGCACATGCGAAACGCTGGCAGGATGCGCTCGCGTTGCGCGACGGGGGCATCAGCGTCGAAGGAGCGTTCAATATCCAGCATCTCGAGAGCGCCGCTGCGACGGCCGAAAGTCTGATCGGCTTCCCCGTTCGCGAGATCGTGCCGCTCTCGTTTTTACGCGCGGCAGATCAGGTTGTCGCGCTCGACGTGTCGCCCGAGCAGCTCGAAGCCCGCCTGGCGGCGGGCGCCTTGATCCATCCCGAGGACGTCGAGCGAGCCCGGCTCGGCATCTTCCGGCCGCAGACGCTGCGCTACTTACGCGAAATGATGCTCCGCACGATCGACGATCTGACGGAACCAAACGTGATGCCGCGCCGTGCGTCGACGCTGCTTGCGCTCGCAACGGGTGACGGCGACGTCGGGGTCTTCCTGCAAAAAGCCGCCAGCGTGGCGGGCGCCTTGGACCTAGCGCTCGACGTTGCACTGGTGGGCGAGCGCCGCATCGACACCGTCGCCGATCTCTCCAAGGAACTCGACGCCCACGTCGTGCCGCTACAGGAGTTCGACCCGAACCGGCCGACGCTCGGTGCTCTCAAGGCCACGCTCGTGGCCTTACCGCGTGGGCCGCTCGCAGCGCGTCTCGCGGCGCGCGCCTTGGAGCGCGACATCCTGATCGTCGATCCGACGCTGACGCCGCCCATCGACCGCGAGATCAGCTTCTCGCGCTACGCGCAAACCGCGGGCGACCGTCTGCGCATCGGCTACGGCCGGTTGACCATTTACCTGGGCGGAGCCGCCGGTTCCGGCAAGACCTACGCCATGCTCGATCGCGCCCACCAGCTGGTTGCCGAGGGCATCGACGTCATCGGCGGGTTCGTCGAAACCCACGGCCGAGCCGACACCGAGCGCCTCTTGAAAGGCTTGGAGATCTTGCCGCGGCGCGAAGTAACCTGCGACGGCGTTCGCTACAGTGAACTCGATACCGAGGCGCTGCTCCGGCGCCGTCCCGCCATCGCGTTGATCGACGAGCTCGCGCACACCAATGCCCCTTGCGACGAGCGCCCCAAGCGCTACGACGACGTCCTCACCGTGCTGCGCTCGGGCATTTCGGTGATGACCACGCTCAACATCCAGCATCTCGAAGGTCTCAACGATGCCGTCAACCGGCTGACCGGTCAGAAGGTCCGCGAAACGGTGCCCGATGAGATACTGACGCTGGCCGACGACGTGATCCTCATCGACACGACCCCCGAGACGTTGCGCGAGCGTCTGCGGGCCGGGAAGATCTACCGCGCCGAAAAGATCGAGGACGCGCTATCGCATTTCTTCCGCGCCGAGAACTTAGCGGCGCTGCGCGAGCTTGCGCTGCGCGAGGTGCTCCACGCGCGCGCGGGGACGCGTCGCCCCCCGCCGTTCGCGCTCATCGCGCTCGGGGTCAAGGCGCGCGAACGCGATCTTGAGCTCATCGAGCGCTGCGCGCGCATCGCGCTGCGCTTGGAGGTCGAGCTGTTGGTGTTTCACGTCGCGCGCTCACCGGAAGCCGCGCAGTCGCGGGTCATCTCTTCGCTCGAAGAGGCGACCCGGCGCGTTCGCGGCAAGTGGCACGTGGTCGTCGGAAACGATACGGCGCTGGCGCTCGTCGGCGCCGTCCAGCGCGAAGGCGGCGTAACGATAGCGGTGGAGGGTGCGCGCCACAACCCACGCTGGCCGCGCGGCGTTGCCTTCGCGCGACGGCTGCTCGAAGCCGGCGCGCGCCAACTGATCATCCTAGCCGCCCCGCCGTAGCGGCAGCCGCTAACCGAGAATATTGACCGCGCGCGATGCGACGATCGCGATCGTCGCTAGCGAGGTGGCTGCCTGGCCGAGCATCAAGAACTTGGCCCATTGCGTCAACGGCATCGTGTCGGTCGGGCTGAAGGCCGTTGCATTGGTGAACGCCACGTAGACATAGTCGAAGAACCTTGGACTCCAGGAGGGCTCGGTGCAGTCCGGCGTCACCATCTGCGGGAAAAGAAAATCCGGCGCGCGGTGCTCTGGTTTGAGCCTTTCGTCGGGGCCGCCACGGTCGAGTTCCCAGTACCACAAAGAGAAAACCAGGACGTTCGTGGCCCAAATGTCGACCGACGAATACAGGAGCTGAACGCCGTTGATGCTCTTGGAATTGTAAATGAGCGCATGAATAAGCAAGATCAGCGATGCGACGTTGGCGACGTTGGCGACCGCGATCAGCACCACCGCGGCCGTCTGATTCGGCCTCGTCTCGTTCATGACGCGGCGCGGCGCAACGATCGTCAAGGGCACCACGATTGCGAGCTCGATGACGGCCACGAGCCACGGAGGACCGAGCGTGAACGCGCCCGGCAGAACGAAGTTGAGCGCCGCAGCGATCACGACCGCGAGAGAACCAGGCCAGCGAGGTTCAGACTTAGCGGCGGCGCCCCACGCCGAGCGCCCCGTTCGCGACGGCCTTTCCCTGCTCACGCCGGACTAGGTTCGGACTGCCGGGCGCAGCTTACCTCTGCGCGTCGAGCGCCAGGTTTAGCTCGAGGACGTTGACGTGCGGCTCGCCGAGAAACCCGAGTTCCCGCGGATGGATATGGCGCGCGATCAAGGCCCGGATGACCGCCGCATCGGCGTGACGCGCTTGCGCAACGCGCGGCGCCTGGTAGTAGGCGCCTTCCGGGCTGATGTCCGGATCGATTCCACTTCCACTCGAGGTGACGAGGTCCATGGGAACGGGTCCGGCCGCGTTCGGATTGGCTTTGCGCAGCGCGACGATCGCGGCGCGCGTGCTGTCGATCAGCTTCTTGGAGGTCGGCCCGAGATTCGTTCCCCCGGTGTTGGTGGGGTCGTAGCCGTTCTTGCCGGCCGCGGAGGGACGCCCCTGGAAGTATTGCGGCTTGGTCCAAAGCTGTCCGATGATGTCTGAGCCAACGATCTTTCCGCTGCGGTCGTAGACGTACGAACCCGCGGCCTGGGCTGGGAAGATCAGTTGCGCGATACCGGTCATGACCAGTGGGTACACGAGGCCGAGAAAGACGACCGAGATGACGGTGTAGATCGCGGACGTGCCGAGGTGCTGCAGAGTGCCGTCCCTGCTTGCGCCGGCCCTGCCGCTCGTATCGCTCGGAAGTCTGGTCGTGGCTTTCATAGTCGCGTCCTTAGGTAAGGTGCAGAGCGGCGAGGATCAAGTCGATGAACTTGATTCCGATGAACGGAACGATGATGCCGCCCAGGCCGTAGATCAAGACGTTGTCACGCAAGACCGCGTTTGCGCCGCGCGGCCGGTAGGCGATGCCGCGCAAGGCTAGCGGTATCAAGGCGATGATGATCAGCGCGTTGAAGATGACCGCCGACAGAATCGCGCTCTGCGGCGTGGAAAGCCGCATGACGTTGAGCGCTTCCATCGCGGGATATGCCGTGGCGAACATCGCGGGCAGAATCGCGAAGTACTTCGCCACGTCGTTGGCGATCGAAAACGTGGTCAAAGCGCCGCGCGTCATCAAGAGCTGCTTGCCGATCTCGACGACCTCGATCAACTTGGTCGGATCCGAGTCGAGGTCGACCATATTGGCCGCCTCTTTGGCGGCCTGCGTGCCCGAGTTCATCGCCACGCCGACGTCCGCTTGGGCGAGCGCCGGCGCATCGTTGGTGCCGTCGCCTGTCATCGCCACGAGCCGGCCCGTCGCTTGCTCGCGCTTGATCAGCGACATCTTGGTCTCAGGCGTCGCCTCTGCCAAGAAATCGTCGACCCCCGCCTCGCGCGCGATGGCGCTAGCGGTGAGCGGATTGTCGCCCGTGATCATGATCGTGCGAATCCCCATCGCACGCATCCGGTCGAAGCGCTCGTGCATGTTCGGCTTGAGGATGTCTTTGAGGTAAATAACGCCGAGGATCCGTTTTTCTTGCGCGAGGAGCAGCGGCGTTCCCCCGGCGCGAGCGATTCGTTCGACGTCGGCAACGAGCGTCGTCGCGCCGTCGCCGCCGTGGTCGCGCACCCACGCTCGCACTGCGTCGGGGGCGCCTTTGCGCACCGCGACTCCGCCGGGAACGTCGATCCCGCTCATGCGCGTGTACGCGGAAAACGGGATGAACTGGGCGCCCGCGGGCAGTGCGCCGTCGCCGAGAGCGACATCTTCGCGTTGCGCGAGCGCAACGATCGAACGGCCTTCCGGCGTTTCGTCGGGAAGCGACGAAAGGTAGCCGGCCCGCAGGGCCTCGGCCAGGCTGACGCCTTCGGCCGGCAAGATCTCCGTGGCTTGCCGGTTGCCCAGGGTGATCGTTCCCGTCTTGTCGAGCAGAAGCGTGTCGACGTCGCCGGCCGCTTCGACCGCGCGCCCGCTCATCGCCAGCACGTTTCGCTGCAACACGCGATCCATGCCCGCGATTCCGATGGCCGAAAGCAGTCCGCCGATCGTCGTCGGGATCAAGCAGACCAGCAGCGCGATCAGCACCGTCACGCTCGCCGCCCTTCCCGCGTAGAGCGAAAACGGGCCGAGCGTTACCACGGCGAACACGAAGATCAGCGTCAAACCCGCAAGCAAAATCGACAGCGCGATTTCGTTCGGCGTCTTCTGGCGCTGGGCACCCTCGACGAGCGAGATCATGCGGTCCAGAAACGTCTCGCCCGGATTCGAGCTGATCCGCACCAGAATCTGGTCCGATAGGACGCGCGTTCCGCCGGTGACGGCGCTGCGATCCCCGCCGGACTCGCGTATGACCGGGGCCGACTCGCCGGTGATTGCCGATTCGTCGACCGAAGCCGCTCCGGAGACGACGTCGCCGTCGCCCGGGATCAGTTCGCCCGCGTCGATGCGGACGACGTCACCTTTGCGTAACTGCGAGGCGGGCACGGAGAGCACCGCGTCGCCGACGACCTTCTTCGCCTGCGTTTCGGTTTTCGAACGGCGCAGGAACTCAGCTTGGGCCTTGCCGCGGCCCTCGGCCACCGCCTCGGCAAAATTCGCAAACAGCACCGTGAACCACAGCCACGCCGAGATCGCAAAGTCGAAGCCCGCGTTGTTTCCTCCCGCCGCGAGCAGATCGCGAAGAAAGAACAAGGTCGTGGCAAGCGCACCGACTTCGACGATGAACATGACCGGATTGCGCGCCTGCAGGCGCGGGTCGAGCTTGCGGAAGGAATCCGTGATGGCTCGCGTGATGATCGCTCGATCGAGCAGCGACCGGGCCTGCGGACGGCGCTCCAGGCGACGAGCCGGAATCATGGGTGTGACACCTAGTACGTTTTCCCTTGCAGCATGAGGAGGTGCTCGACGATCGGTCCCAGCGCGTCGGCTGGGAAGAACGTCAGCGCGCCGACGATGACGATCACGCCGAGCAATAGGACGACGAAGACCGGCGAATAGGTCGTGAACGTTCCAACCGTTTCGGGAACGCTTTTCTTGCCCGCGAGCGAGCCGGCCAGGGCGAGCGCCGGGATGATAAATAGATATCGCCCGCAGAGCATGACGACGCCCGTCAAGAGGTCGTAGTACGTGTTACCGCTCAGGCCCGCGAAGGCGCTGCCGTTGTTCTCGGTCGTCGAGGTAAACCCGTAGAGGATCTCGGAAAAACCGTGCGGACCGGCGTTGCCTAGAGCGCCCAATCCGGCCGGCACCAGCAGCGACACGGCGGTCGGAACCAGGGCGAAAACGGGCAGCACGAGGATACCGAGAATCGCCAGCTGGACCTCGCGCCGTTCGATCTTCTTGCCCAGGTATTCAGGAGTTCGGCCGACCATCAGGCCGGCGATGAAGACGGTCAGCACGACGTAGATGATCATGCCGTAAAGGCCGGTCCCGACGCCGCCGAAAACGACCTCGCCGATCTGCAGGTTGGCGAGCGGAACCAGACCCCCGAGCGGCGTGAACGAGTCGTGCATCGCATTGACGGCGCCGCACGACGTGTCGGTCGTGACGGTCGCGAAGAGCGACGAAGCGCCGACGCCGAAACGACACTCCTTGCCTTCCATGTTCGGACCGCTCGCACCGAGTTGGTGGATCAATGGATTACCGGCGGATTCAAAAGCGTACGCGGTAACGAATCCGCCCACGAAAAGCACGCTCATAGCAGCGAAGAGCGCCCAGCCCTGCCGCTGATCTTTGACGTAGCGTCCATAGGTGTACGTCAACCCGGCCGAGACCAAGAAGATCGCCAGCATCTCTAGCAGGTTCGAGAAAGCCGTCGGGTTTTCGTTGGGCGATGCCGAGTTCGCGTTGACGAAACCGCCGCCGTTGGTGCCGAGCTCTTTGATGATCTCCTGCGAGGCCATCGGGCCGCCGGTGATCGTCTGCTTGAACCCCTCGAGCGACGTGATGTCGTGGTACGAAGCAAAATTCTGCGGTATGCCCTGAGCGACGAGCAGGAGGCAGCCCACAAAGCTGATGGGAAGCAGCACGTAGAGCAACGCGCGGGTGAGGTCGGCCCAGAAGTTTCCAACGGTCTTGCGATCGGTGCGCGAGACCCCGCGCACCACGGCGATCGCGACCGCAATTCCGGTCGCCGCCGAAACGAAGTTATGCCACGCGAGGCCGGCCATCTGCGAGAAATAACTCATCGTGTTCTCGCCGCTGTAGAACTGCCAGTTGGTGT